>Ga0299913_10004287_pt1 | contig 11947 bp, 11 predicted proteins | sample RVTome_9_FD_201360 | JGI IMG/M metagenome (GOLD analysis project Ga0299913, IMG submission 201360) | Soil microbial communities from uranium-contaminated site in the Upper Colorado River Basin, Wyoming, United States - RVT155D38 (version 2) ... | reverse complement strand
GGCGACGCGTGCCGCCTCCATCGAGGCTTCGCTGAGGATGGGGAACTCCTTCAGCACCACGCGCAGGTCGGGATTGGCGTCAAGCAGCGCCGTCATGTCGGACAATGCGCGTTTGCAGTAGCCGCACTTATAGTCGAAGAATTCCACCAGCGTGACGGCGCCGTCCGGGTTGCCGAGCACGACCTGGTTCTCGGAATTGAAGATGAGGTCGCCGCTCTCGTCGATGCTCTTAGCCTGAGCTGTTGCGGCTTCCTGCTCGCGCCGCTCGCGCAGCACGTTGATCGCCTCTTCAAGCACCTCGGGATTGGCGAGCAGGTATTCGCGGATCACCTCTCCGATCTCATTCTTCTGTTCCTCGGTCATCTCCGCGCGGACGGGCGCGGCGGCGACAATCATCGCCAACGCGGCCAAGGCGGTGCGGATGAATGCTCGCATTGGTTCTACCTCTCGTTCGTGCCGCTCAGTTGGTCGACCCGGCGGGCGATTCGTAGCCGATTATGTCGTCGGCCTTAAGCCATCCGGGTGAACCGCGGCTGAATTTCGCCTGTGCGCGGCGGGCGAAGTTCTTGGCGCTTTCGATATCGCCGTCGATGAGCAGGCCCTCGGCGCTCGCCAGCTCGGCTTCCGCCACCCGGCCCTGGCGCTGATAGGCGGTGGCGAGGTGCCGGTAGCCGTCGGAGGCGAGCGGTTCGCTGTTGAGGCCGGTTGTCAGATTGGCGATGGCCTCCTCCAGCTGGCCGGCATTTCCGGTTTGCAAGAGCGCATGCCCCAGCATGATGCGAATGAGGCCGGACTTGGGGGCGAGCGCCACAGCCTGGCGGAGCGGCGCAGCCGCCTCCTGGGCCCGGCCGGATTCCAGCAGAATCTGTCCCTTCAGCTCGTGGAAGTAGGGATAGTTCGGCGCTTGCGCGATGAGCGCGTCGACGGCACGGACGGCCTGGCGCGTGCCCCCGGTACGGTAATTGACAATCGCCCTGGCATACTGCGCCGGGATGGAGTCGTCGGAGCGCGGAAAGCGCCGGCCGGCAGTGCGCGGGCTCTCGCTGAAGGCGGAGAGCTTGGCGCGCATCATGTCGTGGCGGAGCTGCAACTCGGCGCTGTCCACGGCCTCCCAATAGGGGCTTTCCCTGGCGACTTTTTCGAGCTGCTGCAGGCGGTCGCGCGCCATCGGATGGCTCTGCGCGTAGGGGTCGGCGTAACGGGCGGAGAAGAGCTGCTGGTCGGCAAAGCGCTCGAAGCTCTGCACCATGCCCCTGGCGGACTGGCGGGTCGCGCCGAGATAAGAGAGGGCGGCGCGATCGGCGGCAAGCTCCTGCGCGCGCCGATAGCTCAGCAGCGAGCGCATGGCGACGCCCGGACCGATCGTGGTGGCGGCTGCGCCCATGCGGGCGCCGGATTCGACCCCGGCGGCGGAGCCGGCCACCATCCCCGCCACGCCGAGCGCGCTGACCACGAGCCCGATGGCCTGGGCGCGGGCCACCTCGTTGCGCAGGCCTTCCAGATGGCCGCCGGCCAGATGACCGGTTTCGTGCGCCAGCACGCCAATGACCTCGTTCGGCGTCTCTGCCTGCAGCAGGGTGCCGGTGTGGATGACCATGCGCCGGCCGCTTGCCACGAAGGCGTTGAACTCCTTGTTCTGCACCAGGATGATTTCGGAATCGCGCGAGGTGACGCCGGCGGCGGCGAAGATCGACTCGGCGTAGTCGCGCAGCAGTGCCTCGATCTCGGCGTCGCGGATGATCGTCATGCGGCGGTTCTGCGCCTCCGCCGCGGGCGCCAGTGCGACGCCGGCGGCGCAGACGAGCGGAAGCGCGCCGGAGCGGGCGCGAGCAAAAACGCTGGACGTCACTTCAGATATCCGATTTGGCATAGCCCCGTTGAACTTAGGCTGATTTGCGGCGGGCCTTGACCCTTCCCGGCTTGCCTAGCCAAACCGCGCGACGAAAGAAAGGCAAGTTATGTTGAAGGCATCCGCAAGGAGCGCGGTGGAGCCGTTCCTCGCCATGGACGTGATGGCCGCCGCCGCCGAGCTGGAGGCGGCCGGCCGGCAGGTGATTCATATGGAGGTCGGGCAGCCGGGCGCCCCTGCGCCCCGCCCGGTGCTCTCCGCCGCCGCGGCGGTGCTCGGCCACGGGCGGCTCGGCTATACCGAGGCGCTGGGGGTGAGGGCGCTGAGGGAGAGGATCGCCCGGCACTACCGCGAGGCCTACGCGATCGAGGTCCCACCGGCGCGGGTGATGGTCACGACCGGCTCCTCCGGCGGCTTCAACCTGACGTTTTTGGGCGCCTTCGACCCGGGCGAGCGGATCGCCATGGCGGCGCCCGCCTATCCGGCCTATCGCAACATCCTGAAGGCGTTCGGCCTCGAAGCGGTGGAGATCGAGGTGGGCCAGGAGACGCGCTGGGCGCTTTCGGCCGACGCGCTTGAGGGGGTACACGCCGAGACGCCGCTCGCCGGCGTTCTCGTCGCCAGCCCCGCCAACCCGACCGGCACGATGACCGCGCCGGACGAGCTGAAGCGGATCGCCGAGTTCTGCGACGCAAGCGGCATCCGCTTCCTTTCCGACGAGATCTATCACGGCCTGGTCTATGCGGGCCGGGCGGAGACGGCGCTGAGGTTCAGCGACAGCGCCATCGTCATCAACTCCTTCTCCAAATATTACTGCATGACCGGCTGGCGGGTCGGCTGGCTTGTCCTGCCTGAGGACCTCATGCGGCCCTTCGAGAGGCTGTCGCAGTCGCTCTACATTTCGGTGCCCGAGCTGTCGCAGCGCGCCGCCATCGCGGCGTTCGATCCTGCTTCCATCGAGGAGCTCGAGGCGGTGAAGGCGGGCTATGCGCGCAACCGCGCGGCGCTGCTCGAGCGGCTGCCGGCGCTCGGCTTCGACGAGTTCCTGCCGGTCGACGGCGCCTTCTACATCTACGCCTCGGTGGCGCGCTTCACCAACGATGCGCTCGACTTCGCCGGCCGCATGCTCAGCGAAGCGGGCGTTGCCGCGACGCCCGGGCCCGATTTCGACCATGCGCGCGGGCATCGCTACATGCGCTTCTCCTTCGCCGGCACGGAGGCCGACATTGCCGAGGGCATCGACCGCCTGGCGCACTGGCTGAAATGAGCGTTGTCACCGCCGGGCTCGACGGCTTCCTGCTCGGCGCCAGCCTGATCATCGCCATCGGCGCGCAGAACGCCTTCGTGCTCAGGCAGGGGCTGAAGCGCCAATTCGTCTTCGTCGTCTGCCTGATCTGCGCGCTCTCCGACGCACTTCTGATCGCCGCGGGCGTCGCCGGCCTCGGCACGCTGGTGAGCCGATCGCAAACGGCGCTCTTCATCGTGACAGCAGGCGGCGCAGTGTTTCTCTTCGTCTACGGTTTCCGCTCCTTCCTCCGCGCCTTGCACCCGGGGGCGATGCGGGCCGAGGGCGGCGCCGGCACGCTCTCCGCCGCTGTCGCCGCATGCCTCGCCTTTACCTTCCTCAATCCGCACGTCTATCTCGACACGGTGCTGCTCCTCGGCGGTCTGTCGGGCCGCTATGCGGGTGCGTTGAGGGTGGGCTACGGCTTCGGCGCGGCGCTCGCATCCTTTGCCTGGTTCTTCGCGCTCGGCTATGGCGCGCGCCTGCTTCAGCCGTTCTTCGCCGACAGGCGCGCCTGGCGCGTGCTCGACATCGCCATCGGGCTCGTGATGTGGTGGATCGCGGCGCGCCTGGTGCTGAGCCTCGTCGAACCATAGCGCCGTAGCGCCGCCGCCGTATGAAACGAAACGAAGTCCAGGCGGCCTTGCTTGGCTCTCGGGCGGAAAGCCGCGATGGGCGTGTCGGGTGATTCCCGGATTGCGCGCCTGGCGGCGCTCCAGCCGGGCTACGAGCCTGTAAATCGCTGCGACGCGGTGGAAAGCGGTGCGCGGATGACGGGGTCCGCGCCGATGCGCTGCAGCACCTCCACCGACGTCCGCGCCAGGCTGAGGAGGTGCGGGTCGATCTCTTCGCCTTCGGCGATCGCCAAGCCGGCGCCCGCACTTCGTATCTGCAGGAAGCGGTCGGCGCCCTCGTCGGCAAGGCGCACCAGGGCGGACATGCCCATGCCGTCCGGTGCCGGGAGCACGAACAAAAGATCCGCGCCGGCTGCCTCCGCCGCCTGAGCGATCTTATCCGCCAACGAGCACTCGCCTGGGTCGGCCAGCTCCAAAGCCAGTTCCAGTTGCATGCGCGGAAGATCGGTGGCGTCGGCCTTTGGTAGTGCCGGGGCGGCCGGCTTTGTGCCCGGATCGGTCATGCAAGTCATGCTGTCAGGCTACGGCGGAGTCGCAAGACTTCGGCCCCGTTAAGGTTTCCGCGCCGGAAATCGCGGGCGGTGGGCGCCTGCCGCGCCGGTCGGCCGGGGGCTGGCGTTCCTGCGCGAAATCTCACAGCATCGCGGACGAAGCGGGAGACGCCGCGAGGGAGGGACGAACGATGCGCGGATTGATGCAGGACTGGCCGCTGCTCTGCCACCGGCTGATCGACCATGCGGCGACCCAGCACGGGGGGCGCGAGATCGTCTCCCGTTCGGTCGAGGGCCCCATCCATCGCACCAATTATCGCGACATCCGCTCGCGCGCGCTGCGCGTCGCCAAGCGCCTTGATGCGATGGGGTTCGGCAACGGGGAGCGCGGCGCGACGCTCGCCTGGAACACCTGGCGGCATCTTGAGGTCTGGTACGGGCTGCTCGGCGTCGGCGGCATCTATCACACGGTCAACCCGCGCCTCTTTCCCGAGCAGATCGCCTGGATCATCAACGACGCGGAGGACCGGCTGCTCTTCGTCGACCTCACCTTCCTGCCGCTGGTGGAGAAGCTGCGCGACCAGCTGAAGTCGGTGAAGAACATCATCGTCTTGACCGATGCCGCGCATATGCCCGAGACGCCGCTCGCCGCCGAGCCCTACGAGGAATGGCTGGCGGCGGACGACGATTTCGCCTGGCGCGCGCTCGACGAAAATTCCGCGGCCGGCATGTGCTACACATCCGGCACGACCGGCAACCCAAAGGGCGTCGTCTATTCGCATCGCTCCAACGTGCTGCACGCGCTCGCCGGCAACGTGCCGGACATGCTGGGCCTGTCGAGCCGCGACCGGCTGATGCCGGTGGTGCCGATGTTCCACGCCAATTGCTGGGCGCTCGCCTTCATCGCGCCGATGGTGGGGGCGGGGCTCGTCATGCCCGGCCCCAAGCTCGACGGCGCCTCCATCTACGAGCTGCTCGACCGGGAGAAGGTGACGATCACCGCCGCGGTGCCGACGATCTGGATGATGCTCCTGCAGCATCTTCAGGCGAGCGGCAGCGAGCTTCCGCATCTTGAGCGCGTGGTGATCGGCGGCTCGGCCTGTCCGCGCGCCATGATCGAGACCTTCGAGAACCGCTACGACGTTCGCGTCATGCACGCTTGGGGCATGACCGAGATGAGCCCGATCGGCACGATCTGCTCCTTGAAGCCGGAGCTTGCGGACGTGACCGCAGCAGCGCGGCTCGATGTCCAGCAGACGCAGGGCCACCCGCCCTTCACCGTCGAGATGAAGATCACCGACGATAGCGGCGGAAAGCTGCCATGGGACGGAAAGACCTTCGGGCGTCTGAAGGTGCGCGGGCCGGCCGTGGCGCGCGCCTATTTCAAAGACGAAGCGGAGATTCTCGACGAGGAGGGCTACTTCGACACCGGCGACGTCGCCCATATCGACGAAAACGGCTACATGTGCATCACCGACCGCTCCAAGGACGTCATCAAATCGGGCGGCGAATGGATATCGTCCATCGAGCTGGAGAACCTGGCGATGGGCCATCCGGGCGTGGTCGAGGCGGCGGTCATCGGCGTTCACCACGCGAAATGGGACGAGCGGCCGCTTCTGATCGTCGTCGCCAAGCCGGACGAGCAGCCGACGCGCGAGGCGCTGCTCGATTTCATTCGCCCGAAGATCGCCAAATGGTGGCTGCCGGACGACGTGGTCTTCGTTAAGGAGATTCCTCACACCGCCACCGGCAAGATCCAGAAGATGGCGCTGCGCGAGACATTCAAGGACTACAGCTTGCCCGACGCCTGAGGCCGGAGATATTTCTCCCCCGTAGTACGAGTCGAGAAGGCTGCTGATGAGACGAGCCTATGCGATCCGGCGGTCGCGAGCAGCCGATTGGGCGAGATTGTGCGGCGGCCTGGCCGTGCCGGTGCTCATTCTGGCGGCGATCGGCACGCGGGCGGGCCTGGTGCCTGCGCCGGCGCTGCTGCCGGTGCTGGTCGTCGGCTTCGTGCTCGGGTTGCTGGCGTTGGGCATTGCGGTCTACGCACTCGCCGATATCTGGAAAAACGGGGCGGAGGGCACGCGCGCTGCGGTGGCCGGCATCGTCTATGCCTTGCCGGCGCTGACCCTGCTTGGGCTGATCGCAACGGCGGCAATCGTCTATCCGCGTCTTACCGACGTCACCACGAACACGGACGACCCGCCGGAATTCGTCGGCGGCATCGCGGCGCGCTCGCCCGGGCGCCAGGAGATCGCCCTGCAGCAGCAAGCCTATCCCGATCTGGTCACGCGCGCCTATCCGCTGCCGCTCGGCGAGGTCTATGCGGCGGCGCGCAACATCATCGAACAGCGCGGCTGGACCATCGTGCGGGACTCGCGCCCGACCGTCATGCCGCAAGCCAGCCCCGAGGTGGCCACTCTCCAGGTCGGCGAGACCGACGAGCTGATCCGCGCGCTGGCGCAGAAAAGCGTCATGACGCAGTCGCGCCGCGGTCCGGCGACACAAGCGCTCGGCGGCGCCGGGCCAAACGCCCCGCTGCCTAGCGGCAACGGCGCCGGCAACGTTGCAGTGCTGGAGGCCACCGCCCAGACCCCAGTCTTCGGGTTCCAGGATGAGGTCGTCGTCCGCCTGCGCGGCGCGCCGGAGGGGACGGAGGTCGACATGCGCTCGGCGTCCAACATCGGCGCGCACGATCTCGGTCAGAATGCGAGGCGGATCAAAGCGTTCTTTGCAAAACTCGATTCGGTGCTTCAACCGGATGCATCGGCCGGGATCGCCGCGGCCGGCCAGTAGCGCGCCGAGAGGGTCGGCGGGCCGTCGGCCGCGGCGGCGCCGCGCCGAACCAGGTCCTCCAGATGCGCCAGCGTGGAGAGGGATGCTGCCGGCGCCAGCCGCGGATCGAGCCCGCGATAGACCCGCTCGACAAGTTCGGCGATTGTACGGTCGCCGCGCCGCAGCCCCTGCAGGATCGCCGCCTCGCGCATCCTGCGGTGCGCTTTCAGCGCCCGCACATGCGCCGGGCCGTCCGCGATGGCGCCGCCATGCGCCGGCAGGTAGCGGCTCTCCGGGCGCGCGAGCAGGCGATCGAGCGAGGCCATGTAGTCGGCCATCGACCCCTCAGGCGGGGCTACCACGGTCGTCGACCAGCCCATCACGTGATCGCCGGTGAAAATGAGGTCGCGGCCGAGCAGCGCAAAGGCGAGGTGATTGACGGTGTGGCCGGGGGTTGCCACCGCCTCCAGCCGATAGTCCTCTTCCTCCAAGATGGCGCCGTGCTGAAGCGCGATGTCAGGCGAGAATTCCAGATCGCCGGCGGCATCGAGCTGCGTCTCCTCTCCCGGGTGGGGCGCGCGCGCCGCCCGGTGCGGTCCGGCGGCAAGGACCGGCGCGCCGGTCTCCGCCCTGATGAGCCGCGCCGCCGGCGAGTGGTCGCGGTGCGTATGCGAGACGAGGATGTGGCCGACCTTGGCGCCGCCGATCGCCCGCATCACTGCCTCGACATGCGCCGGATCGGCGGGGCCGGGGTCGAGCACGGCGAGCGCGCGCCTCCCGATGAGGAAGGTGTTGGTGCCGCCAAAGGTGAAGGGGCCTGCATTGGCGGCGGTGACCCGGCGCACGCCCGGTGCGACCTCCACCGCCTCGCCGTGGCGCGGATCGAAATCGCGGTCGAATGCCAGCGCCATTCCGCCTGGTCAGGAAGCGGCCTGGACTTCCGGCACCGCCTTGGGGACCCAGCCCTCGGCAACGCCGTGGCAGGCGTGCAGGGTCGGACCGGCGGGCATCAGCGTCGGCCGCTTCTCGGTGCAGATCGGAGCGCGCGCAAACGGGCAGCGCGGGTGGAACGCGCATCCGGAGGGCGGGTCGAACGGGGAGGGGAGTTCGCCTTCGAGCTTGATCTTGGCGCGCCGCCGCTCCGGATCGGCGACCGGCGTCGCCGACAGGAGGGCGCGCGTATAGGGGTGCTGCGGCCGCACGAAGATGTCCTCGACCGGGGCGATCTCCACCGGCCGCCCGAGATACATCACCATCACGTCGTCGGCGACGAAACGCACCACCGAGAGGTCATGGCTGATGAAGACGTAGGTGAGTCCGAACTGCTCCTGCAGGTCGGCAAGCAGGTTCAGAATCTGCGCCTGGATCGACACGTCGAGCGCCGAGACCGGCTCGTCGAGCACGAGTATCTTCGGTTCCAGCATCAGCGCGCGGGCGACCGCGATGCGCTGCCTCTGGCCGCCGGAAAACATGTGTGGATAGCGCCCGTAGTGCTCCGGCCGGAGCCCCACGCGCCTCAGCATTTCGAGGGCCATGGCGCGCCGTTCTGCGGCGGGGCGGCGGGTGTTGATGACCAGCGGTTCCTCCAGGATGGAGCCCACCTTCTGGCGCGGATTGAGCGAACCGTAGGGGTTCTGGAAGACGATCTGCACCGTCTTGCGCATGTCCTTCAGCTTCGACCGGTCGGCACGCGCCACATCGACGCCGTCGATGACGAGGCGTCCGTCCGAGGCCGGCTCGATCATCGTGATGAGCCGCGCCAGGGTCGACTTTCCGCAGCCGGATTCGCCGACCACGGCAAGCGTCTTGCCCGCCTCGACGGTGAAGGTGGCGCCGGCCAGCGCCTTGACCGTCGCCGGCTTGCGGAAGGCGCCGCGGCCGATGTCGTAGTGCCGCGCGAGATCGACGGCTTCGATGATCGCGCTCATGCCGCTCTCTTTTCGCGCGTGTTGCGCGGATAGTGGCAAAGCGCGCAGCCAAGCTCCGCCGGCTGCACCGGCGGGACTACCTTGCGGCACATCTCGGTGGCGAAGTCGCAGCGCGGATTGAACAGGCACCCCGACGGCAGGTCGCCCTGGCCGGGCACGACGCCGCGGATCGCCGGCAGCCGGTTGCTCTGGGCGCGATCCGGCAAGGCCGCCAGCAGCGCTGCGGTGTAGGGATGATGCGGCCGGGCGAACAGGCCGTGCACCTCCTGCCGCTCCACCTGCTGGCCGGCATATTGCACGACGACGCGTTGCGCCGTCTCGGCGACCACCCCCATGTCGTGCGTGATCAGAACGAGGCCCATGCCGGTCTCGCGCTGCAGCGCCAAGAGCAAGTCGAGTATCTGCGCCTGTATGGTCACGTCGAGCGCGGTGGTCGGCTCGTCGGCGATAAGGAGTTTTGGGCGGCAGGCGAGCGCCATGGCGATCATGACGCGCTGGCTCATGCCGCCCGAGAGCTGGTGGGGAAAGGCGGAAAGCCGCCGCTCGGGTTCGGGGATGCCGACTTCGTCGAGAAGCGCGATAGTGCGCGCGCGCCGCGCCTTGCGGTCGAGGCCGAGATGCGTCTTCAGCGCCTCGCCGATCTGGAAGCCTGCGGAGAAGCAGGGATTGAGGCTGGCGATCGGATCCTGAAAGATCATGGCGAGGTCACGCCCGATGACCTCGCGCCGGCGGCGCGAGGAAAGCTTCGTCAGGTCTTCGTCGGCGAAGCGCAGGCGCTCGGCGGTGACCGTGGCCGTGTCGGGGAGCAGGCCCATGACGGCGAGCATCGCCACCGATTTGCCGGAGCCGGACTCTCCGACGATCGCCACAACCTCGCCCGCATCGACATCGAGGCTCACGCGGTCGACGGCCTTGAACGGCCCGGCCGCCGTGGCGAAGGTGACGGAGAGGTTGCGGATCTCGAGGAGGGGCATATGCGGCGTTTGTTTTCCGTTGGCCAGTGAACTATATTCTTGATGAAAAGGAGAGGATTCTTGATGAAGAGGAGAGGGCTATGCCGAAGCCAAGTCCAAAGCCGCTCACCGGTCTGACCGGCCCGAAGCCGGGCTATTAATCGGAGGCTTGATATCGAGCGAGCGCGCTAGAACGCGCTCCGCCTCTTCGGCTAGGTCTACAAGATATTTTGCCATCTTGATGTAATCCCCGTACATTTCGATCTTTCTCTCCGGATTCAGGCTTGCAAACTGATCTGCGCGGAGATCCTCCGCAAAAAGCCGGATCGTCTCCAGCTGGCTGAAGTAGATCACCACAGCGTCGATCACTTCGTTTGGCAGAATGTGCACTTCCCCCGCCACTGACGGCCACAGAAGGCTCCCCGGCTCTCGCGGCACGAATGGGGTGTAGGCCTCGGCCGGCATAGCACGGCTGATCCGAGCTTCGATTTCTCTTAGATGCAGGTCCAGGTCGGTGCCGGAAAAGCGATGGCTTGAGCTCCTGATGTCGGCGAGCAGGGCGGTTTGGATGTCCTCGATGCGCTCTTGACGGCGCTCGGCCTCCCGCAGCCGCTCGTGGCGGAGCGCCATGAACCACCCGGCAACAGTCACGATCGACGAAATGAGAACCGCAACGATTGCCGGTCCGATCCACGCTTCCACGCCCTCAGCTCCGTTTGAGCTTCGGGTCGAGGGCGTCGCGCAGGCCGTCGCCGATCAAATTGATGGCGAGCACTGTGATGAGGATGGCGAGGCCGGGGAAGGTGACCACCCACCAGGCGCGCAGGATGAATTCGCGCGCCTCGGCCAGCATGGTGCCCCATTCCGGCGTCGGCGGCTGCGCGCCCATGCCGAGGAAGCCGAGCGCCGCCGCGTCGAGGATGGCAGTGGAGAAGGAGAGCGTCCCTTGCACGATGAGCGGCGCCAGGCAGTTCGGCAGGATGGTCCTGAGCATCAGCCGGATCGGCCCGGCGCCGGCGACGCGCGCCGAGACCACGTAGTCCTTGGTATTCTCCGACATGACCGAAGCGCGCGTCAGCCGCACGAAATGCGGCTGCAGCACAAGCGCGATGGCGATCATCGCGTTGAGAAGCCCAGGACCGAGAATGGCGACGAGGACAAGCGCAAGGAGCAGCGAGGGGAAGGCCAGGATGATGTCCATGAGCCGCATGATGGCGGTGTCGATCCAGCCGCGGAAAAAGCCGGCGACGAGGCCAATCAGAATTCCGCTGCTCAGCGCGATCGTAACGACGAAGAGGCCGATGAAGAGCGAGAAGCGCGCCCCGTAGATGAGGCGGGAAAGGATGTCGCGGCCGACCGGATCGGTGCCAAGGAGGTAGGCAGCCTGCCCGCCGCTCTCCCAGAACGGGGGAAGGAGCAGCGCGCTGCGGTTCTGGATGCTTGGGCCATATGGGGCGATGAGGGGCGCCGAGACCGCGATCGCGACAAGCGCCGCGAAGACGATGAGCCCGAGCACGGCGCCCTTGTTTTCGGAGAAGTAGAACCAGAACTCCGCCAGCATCGCGCGCCGCGCCCTAAGGCCCGATTGCGCGGCCCGCGCTGTGGCTTCTGCCCGGTCGGCGGTGGCGAGTTCTTCTGCGGCGGCCATCGACCGAGCCTCAGTTGCGCCGGATGCGCGGGTTGATCAGGCCGTAGAGGAGATCGACGCCGAGATTGACCAGCATGACAAGCGTGGCGATGAGAACAAGCCCGCCCTGCACGACCGTGTAGTCGCGCTTGAACACCGAATCGACCATCCACTTGCCGATGCCCGGCCATGAGAAGATCGTCTCCGTCAGGATGGCGCCGGCCATCAGCACCCCGACCTGCAGGCCGATCGTCGTGACCACCGGTATCAGCGCGTTGCGGAGCGCATGCAGGCCGATGACGCGCCAGGGGGGCAGCCCCTTGGCGCGCGCCGTGCGGACATAGTCTTCGCCAAGCACTTCAAGCATGGCGGAGCGCGTCTGCCGTGCGATGACGGCAAGC
>Ga0299913_10004286_pt1 | contig 11947 bp, 14 predicted proteins | sample RVTome_9_FD_201360 | JGI IMG/M metagenome (GOLD analysis project Ga0299913, IMG submission 201360) | Soil microbial communities from uranium-contaminated site in the Upper Colorado River Basin, Wyoming, United States - RVT155D38 (version 2) ... | reverse complement strand
GAGGCCGAGCGCTTCGGCGTGGTGGCCCGCAACGGAACCCCGGTGATGGACCTGCTCGAGGATGGGGGCAAGGCAGCGGGCGTTGTCTGCACGGACGGCGAGGGGGGCGAGCCGTTCGAGGTGCGCGCCGCGAACGTGGTGAACGCGACCGGCGTTTGGGCCGACCGCATCCGCCCGGACGAGATCCACGACCAGGAGGAGATCCCATCGATCTCGCCCAGCCGGGGCACGCACGTCACGGTCTCCCAGTCCGACCTGCCGATCGGCACCGCCGCCTGCGTAGTGCCCGCAGGTGAGGACCGCACGGTCTTCGCGCTGCCCTGGTACGGGCGCACGCTGATCGGCACGACCGACAGGGACTACGACGGCGACATCGACCACGTCGATCCCTCCGGCGACGACCTCGACTACCTGCTCGGGGCGGCCAACGAGTTCTTCGGCACGAGCCTGGGGCGCGAGCACGCCACCGGCGCCTACGCCGGAGTACGGCCGCTCATCGCCACCGGCGACCCGCACAAGTCGGTCGACATCTCGCGCAAGGCCGAGCTGTTCGAGACCTCCTCGGGAATGCTCACCATCACGGGCGGCAAGCTCACGACCTGGCGGCGAATGGCAAAGCAGACGGTCGACCGCCTGGTCGAGCGCGAGGGTCGCGATGCACCCTGCCGCACCCACGACCTGCCGCTCGGGATGCCCGCCGCCGACGAGGACCTCGAGATTCCCGCGGCGCTAGCCGGGCTTTTGCCCGCCGGCCATCGCGCGCTGCTCGCCTTCCGCTACGGGCACTACTCGCGCCATATCCTGCGCCTCGCCGCCGGCCGCCCCGAGCTGGCACGGCCGATCGCCGAGGGCATGCCCGACATGCTCGCCGAGGTCATCGTCGCCGCTCGCAGCGAGCAGGCTCGCTCGGTCGCCGACGTGCTGCTGCGCCGCACCCGCCTCGGCCTCCTGGCCGCCCCGCAGCTGCGCACCGCCGCCGACGTCGCGCCGGTCGCCGAGGCGCTCGCCGGCGAGCTGGGCTGGGACGAGAAGCGAACGGCCGCCGAGGCCGAGGCGTGGGTGGCCGAAGCGACCGCCGAGGGGATCGACCCGGCGGCGGGCTGACGACCGCCCCCTGCCCTAACCTGCGTTCGGGTGATCAGGACTGAGAACACCGCACCGGCACATGCTGGTTTCGCGCCGTGCGGCGCTCAATCAATGACTGGAGGAATGCGTTGAGGCTCTTCATCGACACCGGATCGGTCGCAGAGGTTGAGGAGATCGCCCGCTGGGGCGTCCTCGCCGGGGCGACCACCAACCCGTCGCTTCTCGCCAAGGAAGACGGCGACCCGGGGGACATCGTCAAGCGCATCTGCGACCTGGTTGGCGGCCCGACCTCCGCCGAGGTCGTCTCCGAGGACCCGGCCGGGATGATCGCGGAGGGGCGCGCCCTGGCCGAGCTGCACGAGCACGTCGTCGTCAAGGTTCCGTTCTGCAAGGAGGGGCTCGAGGCCACGCACGCACTCACCACGGACGGGATCCCGGTGAACATGACGCTCGTCTTCTCGCCCAACCAGGCGCTCCTGGCCGCGGGCGCCGGCGCTACCTACGTCTCGTGCTTCATGGGCCGGTTGGACGACATCTCCGTCGACTCCGGAACGGTGGTCTCCGAGATCGTTGAATGCTTCCGGGCCGGGGGCGTCACCGCGCAGATCATCGCGGCCTCGATCCGCCATCCCGAGCACGTGATCACCTCCGCCCAGCTGGGCTGCGAGATCGCGACGGTCCCGTCCAAGGTCCTGCGCCAGATGCTCGACCATCCGCTCACCACATCCGGGGCCGAGAAGTTCAAGGCCGACTGGGAGACGCGGCCCGAGTTCGGCGAGTGGCTGCGCGGCCTGGTCGCCGCCCGCGAGTCGGTCAGCTCGGCCTGAATCGCGCTTTTCGCAAACCCGACCGGATATAACTGGCGCTCGTATGAGTGACCTATCCGATCTTCACATCGCGGACCTGCACACCCGCGCGGCCAAGGCGGGCATCGGCGGCTACCGGCTGCTGCGCCGCGAGGACCTGATCGAGCGCCTCGAGGCTGCCGGGACCGGCAAGACAGACTCCCCCGCCGACGGCCGCGGCGAAGGTGGCGACGATGGCGAGCAAGCCGCCCGACCGCGCCGACGAGGCCGGCGGGGCGGACGCGGACGTGGCCGCGGCGGACGCGAGCGCGAGCGGCTCACGAACGACGAGGGCGAGGAGCGAGCGCCCGCGCGCGAGCGCCAAGGCGGGCGGCGCAAGGCCGACGACTCCGACGAAGAACCTGCGGCGACCGAGGTGGTCTCCGGGATCCTCGAGATCACCCGCCAGCGGCACGGCTTCCTGCGCCTCGAGGGCGGCAGTCGCGAGGACGACGTGTACGTCTCCGCTTCACAGGTGCGTCGCTGCGAGCTGCGCGCCGGCGATGAGGTCTCCGGTCCCGCGCGACCGCCGCGGCGAGGTGAGCGCCACCGGGCGCTTGTCCACGTCGATCAGGTCAACGGCGCCGATCCGCAGGAGGAGGGCCGCTCGGAATTCGACAGCCTGACCCCGGTACCACCGTCACGGCGAATCAAGCTGGGCGAGGACGCCGGGGTCCTCGCGCGCTCGGTCGACCTGCTGGCGCCGCTCGCCTTCGGACAGCGCGCGCTGATCCGGGCTACGCCGCATTCCGGTCGGACCACGTTGCTGCGCGAGCTCGCGCAGGCGATCGCCGCGGGCGGCGGGGCGAAGCTGATCGTGGTGTTGATCGACGAGCTTCCGGAGGAGATCCCGGCCTGGTCCGAGGCCCTGCCAGACGCCGAGCTGGCGCTGGCGCCGGCCGACCTCGCTCCGGCCGAGCAGGTGCGGATCGCCGAGGTCGCCCTGGAGCGCGGCCGGCGCTCCGCCGAAGCCGGCGAGGACGCCGTCCTGGTCTGCGACTCGCTCTCGCGCCTCGCGGTCGCCGCCGACGGCGTCGCCGAGGTCAAGCGCCTCTTCGGCTCCGGCCGGGACCTAGCCGAGGAGGACGCGGGATCGCTCACAGTCATCGCCACCGCGTTCGACGAGGGCGAGGACGAAGGCTCGGCGGACCGCGCCGTCTCCACCACCGAGACCGCGCTCATCACCCTCGACGCCTCGCTGGCCGAGGAGGAAATCGCTCCGGCGCTTCGCTTCGGCGAGTGCCGCGCGGAGAAAGTGGACGCGCTGCTGGCCGAGGAAGAGTCCTCCGGCCTGCGAAACCTACGCGCGAAGCTCGCCGACCTCGTCCCGCCGGAAGCCGCGGCGTTCCTGCGCGAGCAGATCCAGGGCTCGGCCACCAACGCCGAGCTCCTCAAGAGCCTCGCCTGAACTAGCGACGAAGTCGCGGTTCAGGACCTCACGACCTGCCGGGTAAGGCAACAGGCCCAAACCCGACGGGACCGGACGCGAAGCGGAGGGTCCCGTCGGAGTTGTTGTTGGCCTATCTCCGATAGGCCAATTGCGCCCAGGACGGCTCGCGGCTGAGCTCGATGGGCTCGGCGTCGCGGTCCGGCTGGACGTAGCCGAAGCTGTGTGTGGTGTCGTCGAAGACGACGTCGAGCTCACCCTCCTTGACGCGCTGGTCGAGCCAGGCGCCGCGGAACACGAGCCGGCGCAGCCAATGCACGAGGCTGCGGTTCGCCGGGCCGACAAGCTCGGCCCAATGGTCGTTGATGTGCTCGCCAAGGGTGGATGAGGGCTCGCGGATCTCGCCGTTGACCGCAAGCTCCAGCAGATCGTGGAGCTCTTCGCCGGCCAGGCCGTGGTCGACGAAGTCCAGCTTCACCGCCGCCTGCTCGACCCGCTGTGCGAAGTCCTGCTCGTTGAACGCAAAGCGCAACTCGCCGTACTCGAGGACGTAGTCCGATCCTGATTCGTAGTTACCGCGGCGGGTGGCCTTTTCCACTTGTTCCCTTCTTGTCCGTTTTCCCGGGCGGCCGCCGGCCGCGTTCAGGAGAGCGCGGCCATCTTGTCTCAATCCGAGACCGGCCGCCGCTCCATCTTCGCAACTGAAAGAGGGTTTGCACCGCGCCCGTTGAAGGAACCCTGTTTCTCGCGTTCGGGAACGCGCCGCCGGCGATATGATTGCCACGAGCCGGCCGATGTCACCCGGCACTTGACAAGGGGGGAACATGTCGCAAGCGCAGGTCGACCCGTCCCACATCATGCAGGTCGGGATGGGATTCTGGGCATCCAAAACGGTGCTCTCGGCGGTTGAGCTCGAGCTCTTCACGCAGCTCGGCTCCGAGGCCCGGACGGGAGAGGCGATCGCCGATCGACTTGGCCTTCATCCGCGAGCTACGTACGACTTCCTCGACACGCTCGTCGCGCTGGGTTTTCTCGAGCGCGACGGGGAGGGGGACGACGGCCGCTATCGCAATACGGCCGAGACGGCGACATTTCTCGACAAGAGCAGTCCGTCCTATATCGGCGGGATCCTCGAGATGTGCAACGCGCGGCTTTATGGCTTTTGGGGCGATCTGACCGAGGCCCTGAAAACCGGGCAGCCGCAGAACGAGGTCAAGCACACCGGCACACCGGTGTTCGAGGAGCTCTACAGCGACCCCGAGCGGCTGGAGCAGTTCATGAAGGCGATGCAGGGCATCTCGCTCGGCGGCTTCCATGCTCTCGCCGAGAAGGTCGACTTCTCGAATTACGAGACGGTCTGCGACGTCGGCGGCGCGACCGGGCAGCTCTGCACGGTTCTGGCGACGCACCACCCTCACCTGCGCTGCACGAGCTATGACCTGCCGATCGTCGAGCCGATCGCAGCGCGATCGATCGCCGCGGCCGGGTTGTCCGATCGTGTCGGCACGTCCTCCGGCGACTTCCTTGCGGATCCGCTGCCGAGCGCGGACGTGATCACGATGAGCCTGATCCTCCACGACTGGAACCTCGAGCGAAAGATGCACCTGATCAGGTCCGCGTACGAGGCACTGCCGGACGGCGGGGCGTTCATCATCATCGAGAACCTGATCGACGACGCCCGTCGCGAGAACGCGTTCGGCCTGATGATGTCCTTGAACATGCTGATCGAGTTCGGGGACGCGTTCGACTTCACCGGGGCCGACTTCGCCGGCTGGTGCCATGAGGCGGGCTTCCGCGACGTCGAGATCGTGCCCCTGGCGGGTCCCACGAGCGCCGCGATCGCACACAAGTAGATCGCGGACGATCCACGGCATCGACTTTCAGCCTCAGTACTGCTGCCAGCGGTACTGAAGAAGAAAACCGGGATGCGCTCGCTGCGCCAGCGATCAGGTCTCGACCGGGCGCAGCGGCTCCGAGCCATCCCAGTCCTTGGCGGCCTCCTTCACCATCCCGAAGAAGGCGTGCAGGCCCTCGTTGTCGGCGTGGATCTCGATGTCGTGGCCCAGGGCGGCGGAGGCGTCGTGGAGGGTCGTCTCGACTTCGCCGAGCTGCGAGCTCAGGTACTCGGCGACGCCGCGCTCGTCCAGCGAGCTTCGCAGGGCGGCTACCTCCGTCGGCGGCACGACGTAGGCGACGTGGTGGATTCTCGGCCGGGCGCCGGAGAACCTCTTCTCGACGCGCTCGGGCGCCAGGCTGACGGGTGCCATCAACTCGATCGCGCCGTCGCCGCAGGAACCGAAGGCTGAACTGTGAGCGAACTCCGCCGGCTCACCGCGCGAGATGACGTTCTCCAGCGGCACGTTCTCGATCAGGAAGAAAGGCCCGGCGCCGAGCTGGTCGACCAGGCGATTCACGGTCGCCTCGATGTCATCGACGACGTAGGCGTAATGGTGCGGCTCGCCGAGCTGCGGTCTAAACAAATCCGGCACGGTCGCTCCTATCGGTAGCTGTTCCTGCGGGAACCTAACGGGGCGCGCCGTCGAGCACCGGGGTTGGCGTCCATATGTCCGACTCCGACCAAAGGGGACCGCTGATGCTCCCGAAGAACGAGCCGCTTGGCGTCGTGGTCGTCTGCGAAGACGACGCCGCGACCCTCGAGCTGCTCTGCGACCACCTCAATGCCGACCGGTTCGAGCCCTTGCCCGCGCCGTCGGCCGGCGACGCCCTGCGCCAGTGCCAGTTCCGAACCCCGGACCTGCTGTTGCTCGACCTTGGCCTGCCCGACGCGTCGGGCCTCGACGTCCTGCGCGAGATTCGCCACGCGGAGCGCTCCACCGGCCGGTTCGATCCCGGCCTGCCGGTGATCGTGTTGAGCGGCCGCGCGAGCGAGGTCGACCGCGTCAGGGGCCTCGAGGAGGGCGCCGACGACTACGTGCCGAAGCCCTTCCACTACGCCGAGCTGTCGGCCCGGGTGCGCGCGGTGCTGCGGCGGCGCTCCGACCGCCGGCAGGGACCGATCCGGGTGGGGGACCTGACGATCGATCCCTCCCAGCGCCAGGTCCAGGTGGAGGGCAGGGAGGTCGAGCTCGCGAACAAGGAGTACGAGCTGCTGCTCGCCCTGGCGTCCGAGCCACGGCGCGTGTTCACCAAGTCCGAGCTGCTGCGCGACGTCTGGAACTTCAAGACGATGGGTCGCACCCGCACGCTCGACTCCCACGCAAGCCGCCTGCGCCGCAAGCTCGACCCCGATGGCGGGCGCTACGTCGTGAACGTGTGGGGGGTCGGATACCGGCTGGTGCCGGCATGAGCGGCGAGACCTTCGGATCGCTGGCCGCAATCGCCGGCGCCACCTGGCCGGTTGGGTTGACGATGGCGCTCGTCCTGCTCGGCGACCGGGTCCGCGAGCGCCGCCGGCGCCGTAGCCTCAACGAGCGCCTCCACGAGCTGCGCCGCCCGCTCCAGGCGCTGGTGCTCGCCGCGAAGCCCGGCCCGGTCGCCGGGCCCGAGCCGCTCGAGCTGGCGCTCGCCGCGCTGCGCGACCTGGACCGCGAGGTCAACGGCGGCCCGCCCGACGTCCGCCGCAGGCCCGTCGAGGCGCGAATGCTGGCGATCGCCGCGGCCGAGCGTTGGCGGGCGCGTGTGGCGGCAGCGGGGCGGCGGATCGTCGTGCGCTGGGAGTGCGGCGACGAGCTGGCCGACGTCGACCCCGTTCAGATCGCCCAAGCGCTCGACAATCTCCTGGCCAACGCGCTGGAGCACGGCAGCGGTCCGATCACCATCGAGGGCGCGCGGCTCGCGAAGCGCATCGAGCTTCGGGTCCGCGACGGCGGCCCGGTGAAGTCCTCGCGGCTGCGCCAGCACGGCGACCCGCGCCGCGGCCACGGCCTGCGGGTGACGCGCATGCTCGCTGCCGGGAGCGGGGGAGAGCTCCGCATCCGTGCGGCCGCCCGCGGCACCATCGCCGCCCTCACGCTGCCGCTCGCCACCACCGCCACGCGGCGGTGAGCAGCCGCGCCCGCGCGATCCTCTTCGCGCTCGGCGCCCTGTGCTGCGCCGGGATCTCCGCCGCGCTGGCGGGTGGAGCGGCCACCCGCAGCGCGGAAGGGCTCGACGAGCTGCGCCCGGTCGTGGTCACCACCGCCGCCTTTCACAAGGGCCAGGAGATCGAACGCGGCGACCTCGACGGCGCGCTCGAGGAGCGCCGCGTCCCGGTCGCGTTCGCGCCGCCTGATGTTCTCGCCGTGGCCGCCGATGGCCTCGGGCGCCGGCTCGCCAAGCCGCTACCCCCCGGCTCGTATATCACCGCCTCCGACTTCACGGCCGCCGATCGCCCGAGCGCGAGCCGGGGCGCCCCGAATGGGACGACACCGGTCGAGATCACGGTCACCGGCGCCGGTGCCTTGGCCGGCTCGCGCTCAGGGCCCGGTACTCGCGTCGACGTGGTCGTCTCGGGCGAGCCCGGCCCCGGCCCCGCCGCGGGCCGCACCTACGTCGCGGCGCGGCGCGTTGCCCTGCTCGACCTGGTCAAAGCCCGCGCGGAGACCGGCGTCCCGGGCGAGCGGTGGGTAGCGACCCTGGCGCTCGGCCGCGCCGAGGCTCTGAAGCTGATCCGTGCCGAGGGCGTGGCGCGCTCGATCCGGCTGCTTGGGCGGTGAGCTCGCCGGCTCCTCACATGCCGTCCTCCACCGCAAACCAAGCCTTCCGCAGGTCCACCCGCGCGCCGCGAAACGGCACGCCCTCTGCCTCCAGGAGCCGGCGTTGGCGATCACCTTTGGCCAGCGAGCCGTCCGCGCGTACGACTCGGTGCCACGGCAGTGTCGAATCGTCGTCGCCGGCCAGCACGGCCCCGGCCCGCCTCGGCGCCGCGGGACAGAGGTCGCCGTAGGTGGTGACGAAGCCGGGCGGCACGCTTCGAACCAGACGTAGAATCTCGGCTGTTTGGTCGTCCATTTGCCCTGGTCAGCCGAAGTTGGCCGCTCGGTACGCTCGCATGGTGATGACCGAGCTTCCAATTGCCTGCACGCTGGAGGTCTCCGAGGCCGGTGCGCGTCTCGAGCGCTGGCGGCGCCTGAGCGACCAAACAGGGGCCGAACTGCGTGCCACCGCGAATGGCTTGAGCGCTTCGTTTCCCCGCGCAGCCGATGTGGCCCACGAGCTCGATGAGTTGGTGCGGCTGGAGCGCCAGTGCTGCGGCTTCGCGAGCTGGAGCGTCAGCGAGCAGGGCGGCACGCTGCGCCTCGACGTAGTCGCCGGCGATCGGACCGGCGTGCAGGCGCTGCAGGAGATGTTCGGCGCCGCGGAGCCCAAGCCCACCGTCTAGACACTAAGTCACTGGGTCACGGGATTCGGCGGTTCGTCTCCCGCCAGCACCGCGACAACATTTCGCGCCACCAGCGCGGCCATCGCGTCACGCGTCGTTCGGGTGGCCGAACCGATGTGGGGGAGCAGAACGCAGCGCGGCGCCGCCATCAGCTCGTCCGGCACGTCGGGCTCGTCCTCGTAGACGTCGAGGCCCGCGGCGCCGATCTCGCCGTTCGCCAGGGCGCGGGCGAGCGCCTGCGTATCGACCAACGACCCCCGCGCCGTATTGACCAGGACGGCATGCGAGGACATCGCGCTCAGCTGCTCCGCGCCGATCATGTGGCGGGTCTCGTCGGATGCGGGCGCGTGGAGGCTGACCACGTCGCTTCGCGCAAGCAGCTCGTCCAGGTCGACCCGCCGCGCCTCGAGCTCGCCCTCGGCCTGGGGCTTCGGCGAGCGCGCGACGTAGAGCAGGTGGCCGGCCAGGGGGCGCACGAGCTCCGCGTAGCGCCGGCCGATCCGGCCCAGGCCGACGACGCCGAAGGTGGCGCCGCTCAGCTCGAGCCCCAGGTACTCGCCCGGATCCCAGCCCCGCCACCGCCCGGCGCGCAGCTGGGCCTCCGCGTCGCCGATGCACCGCGCTGCCGCCATGGTCAGAGCCAGGGCGAGCTCGGCAGTGGCGTCGTTCAAGACGCCGGGGGTATTGGTGACGGCCACCTCGCGCTCGCGACAAGCGGCGAGGTCCACGTTGTCGTAGCCCACCGCGAAGTTCGCCACCACGCGCAGGCCGGGACCGGCTGCGTCGAGCAGCGTCGGGTCGACGGGCACGCTCGCGTCGGCGACGATCGCATCGCAGCCCGGGGCGAGCTCGCGCAGGCGCTCGGGGGTGGCATCGAGGCCGCCCTCGCGGACCTCGTGCCCAGCTTCGGTGAGCAGGTCGAGCCCGGCGGGGAGGAGCCGGCGGCAGACGAGCACTCGGTGGACGTCGGGCATGGCGAGGCTGGACGCTACCGCTTCGCGCAGGAGTAACCCATGTGTTACAGTTGCCGAGAAGTAACCACAGGGTTTCACCACCAAGAAGGAGAACTTCATGACCCAGGATCGGATCGAGAGCGACGTACTGATCGAGGCGCCGGTGGAGCGCGTCTGGACGCTCCTGACCGAGGGCGAGCATCTCGGCTCGTGGTTCGGCGACGCCGGCGCCGAGGTCGACCTGCGCCCAGGCGGGGCGATGGAGCTGCGCTGGGCCGAGCACGGCGCGGTGCGCGCCAGGGTGGAGCGCGTGGAGGAACCCAGCGCGTTCGCGTTTCGCTGGGCCTCGGGGATGGAGCACGAGCCCACCGACGGCGCCTCGACCTTGGTCGAGTTCACGCTCGCGCGGGAGGGCGATGGAACCCGCTTGTCGGTGGTTGAGACCGGCTTCGCTTCGCTCGATGTTCCCGCGAAGGAGCGGCGCGCCAAGTTCGAAGGGAATGTGGAGGGCTGGGAGCTCGAGCTCGGCGAGCTGGCCCGCTACGCGACCCGAGTCGGCGTGTGAGCGTCGCCGCCCCCTCAACCGAGGTCTTCGCGGCCCTCGCCGACCCCACGCGCTGGCGTCTCCTCGAGACGCTGGCGGGCCAGGGGGAGGCGAGCGCGACCACTCTGGCAAGCGACATGCCAGTGTCGCGGCCCGCGGTGATCAAGCACCTGACCGTCCTCGACCGCGCCGGTCTGGTGGCTCGGGAGCGGGTCGGGCGGGAGGTGCGCTTCGCGGTGCGGACCGAGCCCCTGGACGCGACCGCTCGCTGGATGGCGAGCCTGGCATCGGAATGGGACGCGCGGCTGGCCGCCCTGAAGCGCCTGGCCGAAGCTCAGAAGCCCGAGAGCTGAGCGGCGAGCGCGCCGGCTTCGGGCCGGCGCGAATGGTCGCTATCTTGGCTTGATGTCCCGCCGAGTCTGGATCATCTTTGCCGCCGTCTCGGTCATCTGGGGCGTCCCGTACCTGTTCATCAAGATCGCGCTCGACGGCGGCGCATCGCCGATGCTGGTCGCCTGGGGGCGCGTGGCGCTCGGCGCCGCGATCCTGCTGCCGATCGCCTGGCGAATGGGTTACCTGCGGGGCCTGCGCGCCAGGATCAAGCCGCTCGTCGCGTTCACGATCGCCGAGTGTGCGCTGCCGTGGTGGCTGATCCCGCTCGGTGAGCAGAACGTCTCCTCTTCGCTTGCGGCGATCCTGATCGCATCCGTGCCGCTGATGATCGCGCTGCTCGCGATCCGCTTCGACCACACCGAGCGCGTGCGCGGCGTCCGGCTCTTCGGCTTGTTCATCGGCTTGGGTGGCGTCGTGCTGCTGCTGGGGATCGACGTGGCCGGCCGGGTCGATGAGCTGCTGGGCGCGGGCGCGATCCTGCTCGCGACGGCTTGCTACGCCGCGGGCGCGTTGATCGTCAAGCGCTACTTCCTTGACGTGAATCCGATCGGCCCGGTCGCCGCCGCGCTCGGGCTCAGCACCATCATTCTGGCTCCGGCCGGGATCTCGTCGATCCCCGGCGCTGAGCTCACCAGCGGCGCTGTCGGCTCGATCGCAGTCCTCGGCGCGATCTGCTCGGCGCTTGGTCTGATCCTGTTCTTCAGCCTCGTCGGAGCGGTCGGCGCGAGCCGCGCCAGCGTCATCACCTACATCAACCCCGCCGTTGCCGTGTTCCTCGGGGTCGCTCTCCTGGGTGAGAGCATCGGCGCCGGCGCGGTCGCCGGGCTGCTGCTGATCCTCGCCGGCTCGTGGCTCTCGACGGGCGGGCGCACCCCGCCTGGGCCCGCCGTGCTCGCCATCAGCGCCCGCCGGCGCTTCGGGCGGCGCAGGCCGGTGCGGGTGACGTCCGCCGCCGCCACCCGGATCTGAGCCGCCCGACGGGGGCGAGATCGAGGCCGCCAGACCCTCTACAGGGTGATGGACGTCGTCGAGCGCCACACCACGGAGCTGGTCCAGGCACTCTGCGAGCAGCTTGCCGCCGAGCGGCGCGCCCAGGCGGCGGCGGGCGAGCTGAACGGCGACCTTCCGGAGGCGGTCGCCGAGCTGGTCGAGCGCGAGGCGGCGGCGCTCTCGCCCGACCTCCGCGAGCGGCTCGTCGCGCTCGTGGTCCGCGAGACGGTCGGCCTCGGGCCCCTGGAGGAGCTGCTGGGCGACCCGCGCGTCGAGGAGGTGATGGTGAGCGGCCAAGAACGGGTCTGGGTGGAGCGTGCCGGGGTTGTCGAGCGGACGCCCATCCAGTTCGCCTCGGACGAGCACGTGCGCGAGACGATCGAGCGGATCCTGGCGCCGACGGGCAGGCGCGTTGACGAGCTCTCGCCG
>Ga0299913_10004285_pt1 | contig 11947 bp, 7 predicted proteins | sample RVTome_9_FD_201360 | JGI IMG/M metagenome (GOLD analysis project Ga0299913, IMG submission 201360) | Soil microbial communities from uranium-contaminated site in the Upper Colorado River Basin, Wyoming, United States - RVT155D38 (version 2) ... | reverse complement strand
CGAACCAGATAGATGGACGCCCGGGGGGAGGCGCCGTATTCGATCAGCGGCGTGAGCTCGTCCAGCCCGGCCGCACCAGGCTGGCGCGTCGCCGCGATCAGGTCGAGCACGTACTCCTTGATCCGGCCATCTACATACACCTCCTGGACCAGCCTCCGGGCCCGGATTACCCGCTCCGGGTCGAGCACTTGTCGAGCCGATGGCTCGGGACCCGCCGTCATCCGGTCGAGCACCTCCCGCTCGTCGTGCCGGTCAGGGTAGGTGACGATCAGCTTGAACATGAACCGGTCTACCTGCGCCTCGGGCAATGGGTAGGTGCCTTCGTGCTCGATCGGGTTCTGGGTAGCGAGTACCAGGAACAGCTCATTCAGCGGAAATGTCTGGCCCCCGATGGTCACCTGTTTCTCCTGCATTGCCTCGAGCAACGCGCTCTGAACCTTGGCAGGGGCCCGGTTGATCTCATCGGCCAGAAGGATGTTGGTGAAGATCGGACCCTTCTGTACCGTGAATTCACCGCTCCGCTGGTTGTAAATCATGGTGCCTATCAGATCGGACGGCAGTAGGTCGGGCGTGAACTGGATTCGGTGAAACCCGCCGGCGATGGTGGCAGCCAGAGTACGGACGGCGAGGGTCTTCGCCAGGCCGGGCACCCCTTCCAGTAGCACGTGCCCGTCGGCCAGCAACCCGATGAGCATGCGCTCCAGCATGGCATGCTGGCCGACGATCACCTTGCCCAGCTCCTCCGTTACCTCGCCGAACAGGCGGCTCTCTTCGATGATGCGCGGGTTGGGTGCCGGCTCCCGCAGGATGTGTGCGTCGAGGGCGCTCATCCCGTGGCTCCTGCGGCTGTTGGATCGACCGCCGGTTCGGTGTGCTGGCGAACCTGGGCCGACCGGCGGCGGGCCAGCCGCTTTTGCCAGGCGTCCAGGTACGTGTACACCACAGGGGTGATGTAGAGAGTGATGATCTGGGAGAAGAGCAACCCTCCCACCACCGCCACGCCAAGGGGGCGCCGGGATTCGGCGCCGGCCCCGTGCCCCAGGGCGATAGGCAGGGTGCCGACCAAAGCGGCCATCGTGGTCATCATGATGGGCCTGAACCGCACGCTGGCCGCCTTCAGGATCGCCTGCCGGGCGTCGAGGCCGTCACGTCGTTCGGCATCGATCGCAAAATCGATCATCATGATCGCATTCTTCTTGACGATACCGACCAGCATGATGATTCCGACGAAGGCGTAGATGCTCAAGTCGAGCTGAAGCACCATCAGCGCCAGCAGGGCGCCGAAGCCGGCAAAGGGAAGCCCTGACAGGATGGTGAACGGGTGGATGAAGCTCTCGTACAGGATCCCCAGGACCAGATAGATCACGAGAATCGCCAGAACCAGAAGAACCAGCAGACCTTGTTGAGCAGCCTGAAACGCCTGCGCGGTACCCGCAAAGCTGGTGCTGATCGTGGAAGGGAGAACGTCGCGGGCAGCCGCCTCGACCCGATCCACCGCCGTGCCGATCGATGTCCCCGGCGCCAGGTTGAACGACAGGGTCACAGACGGTAGTTGACCCGAGTGGTTCACCGTCAGGGGTCCGGTAGAGGGCGTCACCCGGGCCAGAGTTCCGAGCGGCACCGAGACGCCCTCCCGGCCGGTGATGTGGAGCAGGTTCATCGCCGAGAGGTCGCGCTGGTACTGCGGCAGCAGCTCCATGACCACCCAGTACTGGTCGTTGGGCGTGTAGATCGTGCTGACCTGGCGAGCGCCATACGCGTTATAGAGCGCGCTCTCGATCTGGTTTACGTCGATCCCCAGAGCCGCCGCCCGGTCGCGGTCAATCGAGACCTGCACCTGGGGATTCTTTATCTGGAGATCGCTGGTCACGTCGCTCAGACCCGGGACATCCTGCAGCCGCCTTTCCAGGGCCGCAGCTCCCTGGTACAGAGCCTCCATATCCGAGCTTTGCAGAGTGAACTGGTATTCGCTCTTCGACGAGCGGCCGCCGATGTTGATCACCGGAGGGTTACTGATGAACACCCGCATTCCCGGTACAGCGGCGAGCTTCGACGTGAGCGAACGGGCAACCTCGTCTGCGGTCATCTCCCGCTCGTCGGGGTCTTTCAGGTTGATGATCAGCCGGCCCTGGTTGACCGTGCTGATTCTTCCGCCGCCGCCCACGGCCGACATGAAGCCATTGACGTTGGGGTCCTCCTGAACGATGGCGGCAGCCGCCTGCTGATGCTTGACCATTGCCTCGTAACTGGTGCCTTCGGCGGTCTCGGTGGTGGCCCAGAGGCGGCTCTGGTCCTCAGTCGGGATGAATCCCTTCGGCATCGCGCGGGCCAGGACAACAGTTCCCACCAGGATCAGGGCACTGAAAACCATCGCCAGTCCGCGGCGGTCCATGACCCAGTACAGCGACCGCTCGTACCAGCTCAGCGACTTCTCCCAGCTGCGCTCGATCGTGGAGTACAGGCGGCCATGCCGCTCATCGGCCTGGTGCGGCTTGAGCCAGCGGCTGCACAGCATGGGCGTCAGGGTAAGCGACACGAAGCCGGAGACGAGGATGGCGACGCCGATGGTAACGGCAAATGCCTGAAAGAGGCGGCCGATGAGTCCGCCGAGAAACAGCACTGGGATGAAGACCGCCACCAGCGAGAGGGTCATCGAGATGACCGTAAAGGTGATCTCCCGGCTGCCGTTGATGGCAGCCTGTACCACCGGCTCTCCCTTCTCGATATGCCGGACGATGTTCTCCAGTACGACGATGGCATCGTCCACCACGAAGCCCACTGCCAGAGTGAGCGCCATCAGCGATAGGTTGTCGAGGCTGTAGCCCAGCAGGTGCATGACCGAGAACGTCCCGACCAGCGAGAGCGGGAGGGACAAGGCGGGGATCATCGTCGCGCGCAGGTTTCGAAGAAAGAGGAAGATCACCATCACTACCAGGCAGAGTGCCAGGAAGAGGGTGAACTTCACATCCTCAACCGATGCCTTGACCGTCCTGGATCGGTCGTTGAGCGGGGCAATGTCGATTGGTGCGGGAATCTGGGGCCTGAGCCGCTCCACCTCCGCCTTCACCCGCTCCGCCACGGCTACGGTGTTGGTGCCGGGTTGTCGCTGGATCGCGAGCACCACGGCACGCTGCCCGTTATACCAGCTGGCCCGCTTGGTGTCCTGCACGCTGTCCACCACCCGGCCGAGGTCACGCAGACGTACCGGTGCCCCATCTCGGTAGGCCACCACTAGAGCACCGAAGTCGCGTGCGGTGGTGAGCTGCCCCTGGCTCTCGACCGAATACGCCTTGTCGGTGCCCCAGAGAACCCCGGTTGGAAGGTTCACATTTCCGTTCTCGACCGCTCGTCCCACCTCATCGATGCCAATGTTCCGTGATGCCAGCTCCTGCGGGTCCAGTTGAATCCGGACCGCATACTTCATCGACCCATACACCTGTACCTGAGCAACGCCCTCGATGGTGGAGAGCCGCTGCGCCAGGAATGTCTCGGCATACTCGTTGAGCTGAGGGAGAGGCAGCGTTGTGGTGTGGAGGGCGTAGTAGAGAATCGGCGATGATGAGGGGTCCACCTTCCGGAAGCGCGGTGGGATCATGTCCTGAGGCAGCTGGCGCTGTGCCTGGGAGATGGCCGCCTGAACGTCCTGGGCCGCGGCATCGATGTTACGGCTGAGCGCGAACTGGAGCGAGATGGAGGTTGCGCCCTGGGTGCTGGTGGAGGTCATCGTCTCGATGCCGGGGATGGTGGAGAACTCCTTCTCCAGCGGGGTCGCCACCGCGGACGCCATCGTTTCCGGGCTCGCGCCCGGCAGACTGGCGTTCACCGAGATCGTTGGGTAATCAACCGCCGGCAGATCGCTCACCGGGAGCTGCCGGTAAGCCACCAGGCCGAAGATCAGAATGCCGGCCATGACCAGTGTGGTCATGACCGGACGACGAATGAAGAGCTCGGTGTTCATAGTGCCCCCAGGCGGCGCGCGGTATCGGCGGCGGCCTTGATCTGTACCTTGGATCCCTGGCGCAGCCGCAGCTGCCCGTCTACCACCACCCGGTCTCCCGGCTCCACGCCTCCACTGATGATGGCGAGATCGCCCGCTGTCCGGCTCACCGTCACCGCCCTGGTGGACGCCGAGCTGTCTTGCTGGACGACAAACACGAAGTTTCCCTGCTGGCCGGCGACTACTGCCGCTGAGGGAATGACCAATGCATCTGCCTCGACGAAGAGCTCGAGCCGCACGTTGACGAAGCCACCGGGCCACAGGGAGCCGTCGTCGTTCGGAAACCGTCCCTTGAGCAGGATGGTGCCGGTGGAGGTATCGACTGCATTGTCGACGAAGCTCAGCGTCCCCTCGCTCGGATCTCCTCCTCCGGACGGCTCGGCGCGCACCACGAGCTTCTTGCCAAGATGAGTCTGGATCAGCGGCAGGTTGGACGCGGGCACCGCGAACCGAACCTGTATCGGGCGTAGCTGATTGATTTTAACCAGCGGCTCGGGTGAGTTGGCCCGCACCAGGTTGCCCTCGCGGATCAGGAGACTCCCCGTGCGTCCCGAGATCGGAGCCCGGATGGTGGCGTACTGCAGATTCAGCCGAGCCTGGTCAACGGCGGCCTGGCTGCCGGCCAGCGTGGCGCGGCTCGCGGCGGCATTAGTCCGGATCTGCTCGTACTGTTGGGACGTGACGTATTCTTTTTCTACCAGCGACTCGTACCGCTTCGCCTCCTGTGCCGCATTCGTTGCCTGGGCGCGGTCTCGTTCGAGAATGGCGGTCGCCTGTTCCAGGGCGGACCGGTAGGGCCGGGGATCTAGCTGGAAGAGGATCTGCCCCCGCTTCACTTCGTCGCCTTCCCTGAATGCCACACGCTGGAGCACACCACTCACCTGGGCCTGCACTGTCACCGTTTGAATCGGCTCCACCGTGCCGGTGGCGGGAAGCTCGAACGGTACGGTACGCCGCTCGGCCAGGGCCACGGTCACCGGCACCGGAGGCGCCGGAGGTGACTTCTCTTCCGCGCATGCGGCGAGCAGCAGAAGACCGAGCAGCGGCCTTCGGTCCAGAGTGAAGGCAGGAATTCTCACTTCTTCCTCATTGTGGGGGCGTACCGGGAACGGAGTCCGGCGCCAGGCGCAGCGAGCTCCCGCCCCCCGCATCGAGAATACCCGTATCATGGGCCAGACGTGCCAGCGATGTGCTCCATTCGAGCCGGGCTAGTACCTGCTGCGCCCGGGCATCGGCGAGCGCAGTCTGCGCCGCCAGCAGATCCAGGACGGAGCCCACGCCGGCCCGGTATCGGCCGAGCGCCACCTCGCTCGACTGGCGAGCACTGGCAATCAGGTCATCGGAAGTGCGGACTCGGCGGGCGGCGGTCTGCAGGGCATGGTATGAGCTGAAGACCTCGAAGACCACCTGCTGGCCCAGGGCATCCGCGCGCGCAGCTGCGGCGTCGGACAAAGCCACCGCCTGCCGCTGATCGTAGACGCGGGAGAAGCCGGCGAACAAGGGTATTCGAAGGCCCAGTGACACGGTGTAGTTGTTGCCGCCCCGGGGAAGTGAGGAGGTATAGGTCCGCCCTCCATTCCCATTCAGTACGAGAGACGGAAGGCGGTTGGCGCGTGCAACCGAGATCTGCGCGCGGGAGGCCTCGAATTCGGCCTGGGCGGCGGCCAGATCGGGCCGAGCGTCGACCGCTCTCGCTATCAGGGTATCCACACTGTCGGCCAGCACGCCAACCGGAACCTGGCCGGCGGCTGAGTCAACGTCGTACGGCAGATTGGCCGGAAGCCCGAGTGAAAGCGCCAGGGCGCCGCGAGACGTCTGGAGATCACCCTCGATTGCCTGGACTGCCAGCTGTGCCTGCGACGAGGCTGTTCGCGCCTGGAGCACGTCAGCGATAGTCGCTACTCCGACGCGATGTCGCTCTTCAGCCGCAGTGAGGTTGGTGCGCGCCTCGCGCTCGGTGGTGCGCTGGGCCTCGAGGAGCGCCCGGTTGGCCACATATTGGAAGTAGGCCGACTGGATCTGGAGAACCACGCCCTGGAGGGTGGCGTTATGGGTGAAGTTGGCGGCGATCAGTTCGTTCCTGGCCGCCCCCACATTCCCGGACCGGCCCCCGAAATCGAATAGCAGATATGAAAGGTTCAGGCTCGGGTTCAACACCGATTGAGTGACTGCGCTTCGGCCCTGAGACGCTACGGTCTTGAGTCGAGTACCCGTGACTTCGCCGTCTATCGTCGGGAGATACGCCCCTCGTTCCGAGCCATAAGCCGCCGCCGCGGCGCGGGCGTTGGCCCACGATAGCCGGGTCGCCGGATTGTTACGGAGCCCGATGTCCACCACCTCGCCAAGAGTGAGCCGGTCGATGCGCTGTTCCAGATCGGCAGGCACACTCGGCTGCTTGGCCGGTTTGCGGGTGCGCTCCTGGGTTGGAGGCGTCCACGCGGTCCTGGGTGAGGGAGATACTCCGGCCACGCCGCCGATGGCGGGAGTACCCGCACAGCCGCCACACCACACTATGGAACAGGCGGCGGCCCACCCTACAGCTCTATTCACCGAGGCACTGCAGCGAGTGAAGAATGCCCTTTCCGGGTGGCGCTCCAGCGTGCCAATGCTTCGCCAATCGCCTGCGAAAGAAACGTGTAGGCCGAGTCGTACTCCTCGAGCCGTTCGAGAACCTTGCGGCTCCGGATGGGCACGCTGGTGCGGGCATCACCAATCGCCTCGTGAAAGCGTTGCCAACGCTGAAGACGTTGGGCCATGGTGTGGCTGAAAAGATCAGGAGGGATCCGATAGTAGTCCCGCCGGTCCGAAGGGCGGCTGTTTCGTTCCAGTACCCCTCGTTGCTCGAGGAGCCTGGCGTTCGTGCTCACGCTCGCCTTGCTCACGTGAAGCTCGGCCGCGAGCTGGTCCAGTGATCTGCAGTCCTCGCTGACGAGCAGCAGGCCGAAGATGCGGCCCGCGATGCGCGGCAGGCCGTCGGCCTCGAGCGCCAGAGCCATCCGTTCGATAAAGCCGGCGGTTTTTGCATCCATAAGCGGAACCTCAGTCGAGCATCAGACGCGGAGCTGGAGGTAAAGTTAACTCCGTTCAGTATCTACTGAACGCTGGAGTAGGTCTCTCGCTTTCACTCGGGATGAGGAGGCTGGTTACCCGTTTCACGTCGCCCAGATACGAGTCGAGCGCGCAACTCATGAGTGCGCGCTCGTTTACTCAGTCGATGATGGCAGGGAAATTACTCGCTCAGTCGAATCCGCTCGATCCGGTGGTTCTTGGCGCGGGTGTTGTAAAGCCTCAAAGTGACGATGTCGCCTGGCTTGTAGCTCTTAAGGGCCTGGCGCAGGTCGGCGGTCCCCCGCACAGACTTGCCCTCCACCGATAGGAGGATGTCGGGCCCGCCGTTCTCTGGCTCCGCCACCTCACCATAGGCCGGACCGCCCGGAGTAACGGCAGTGATGACAAGCCCGCGCTGCTCAGGCGTCAGTCCGAACTGGCGAACCGCGGCCTGGTCGACCGGCTGGACCGTGAGACCGAGGAGATCGATATCAGCAGCTGCCCCGCTTTCCGAACCCGCCGACTCCGCCGCACCTTCAGACTCGCCGGTGGCGACTTCTCTCGGGGCCGGCAACGCCTGCAGCTGCACCTCGTAGGTCTTGCGGACACCCCCCTTCCTGGCCACCTCCACCTTCACCTTCTCGCCGGGCTTCCGGAAGGCAATCTGTTGCTGAAGCTGGCCGACGTATTCTACCGGCTTGCCATCGATGGCGATGATGATGTCACCGGGCTCAAGGCCGGCTTTCCTGGCCGGAGAGCCCTCGCTGAAGTCCTGCACCAGTACGCCGCGAATGTCGGGGAGTCCCACGTACTCGGCGTCATTGGCGGTGGCATTCTGGACACTCACCCCGATAGCAACGCGATTGACCCGGCCCCCGGCAATGATCTGATCCATTACTTGCCGGGCCAGATCGATAGGGATGGCGAACCCATATCCTGAGTAGAACCCGGTCTGGCTGGCGATCGCCGAGTTCACTCCGATCACCTCACCCCTGACACTCACCAGCGGGCCACCCGAATTCCCTGGGTTGATGGCTGCGTCGGTCTGGATGAAGTCCTGGATACTGCGGTCACTTTGCCCCGGGAGCGCCAGACTGCGCCCTTTAGCGCTGATGATCCCCGATGTGACGGTGAAGGTGAGGTTATCTCCGAGTGGGTTGCCCACGGCCAGGACCCACTCGCCTACCCGCGAGGTGCCGCTCTTCCCCAACGGAGCGGGAACCAGGTTCTTGGCCTCGATCTTCAACACCGCCAGATCGGTGTTTGGATCGGTACCGATGATCTTGGCCTTGAACTCACGCCGGTCGAGCAGCCGCACCGTGACCTGGTCGGAGCCGTCTACTACGTGGTTGTTGGTGAGGATATACCCGTCGGCAGAGACGATGAAGCCTGATCCGGAGCCCTCCTGGAAACGCGGCTCCTGCATCGGGGGAAAGTTGCGGAAGAACTCCTCGAATCCGGGAGGTACCTGCATCCGGGGGCGCCGCTGGCCCCGGGGGCCGGCCTCCGGCTGCCGTCCCGACTTGATGTACACAACGCTGGGCTTGATGTGCTCCGCAACCGACGCAAATGCCTCACTCAGCTCGAGAACCGAGCTGGCTACCGCTGGAAGGTTCCGGTTGGCAACCGGAACGCCGGTACCGACACCCTGCTGCTGCGCCGCGGGCTGTTGAGCCGTGGATTGTATGGGTAAGTGAAGGGAGCCTGCGACCAGCAGGCCCAAAGCAAATGCCAAACCGGCGCCGCTGGACCTCAGGCGACGCAGCCATCCTTCGGACATATCGAACTCCCGCATGAGTGACGCACTGTCTGGAGCGGACCGCCCCAATCGGATAGTCTAATGCCTAAGCGGGTGGTTCCGTCGCGGGCCAACAATGAAACGCTCACGGCGCCCGCGCCGTACGGGTGGACAACGTCGTCGTACTCCGACAAACTCAATTCAGGCGGTCCAATGAGATTGTTCTGCTGTGGAGCCTTGCTCCTCTCCATTCTGCTCCCCGGCATCGCGCGCGGTCAGTCGTTCGCCGACTCCGCTGCGATCCGTGCCACAGCACTCGATTATGTCGAGGGATGGTATGAGGGAAACGCGGAGCGAATGGCTCGCGCCCTTCATCCAGAGCTGGTCAAGCGAATAGTGGTCCGTGACACAGCGACCGGAAGGACGATGGTGCAAGGAATGGGAGCCTCGGTGCTGGTGAACAGCACCCGCCACGGTTACGGCAAGGAAACCGCGAAAGAACGGCAGCAGAAGGACGTGACCGTCCTGGATATTTTCGGGAACGCCGCCTGCGCCAAGGCGGTGATGGCTGACTGGGTTGATTACATGCAGTTGGCCCGGGTCGATGGGCGCTGGGTCATCGTGAACGTGCTCTGGGAACGAAAGCGGAAGTCCGGGAGCCCGTGAGTGGTTCCGCCCCTCCCTTGCCTCGTGCTCTCCGCGCGAGCATCATCCCGCCGGACCGACGAATCAGAACCTGACATTGGAGAAGCTGATGGATAGCAGGTCACAGAGCCGCCGGAGCCGTCTGGCAGGCCTCGTTGCCCTTCTTGCCGCCAGTTCAGCGTGTGGCAGCGGCGGCACTGCGCCCCCGGTCACGACTGCTTCACCTGCCACTGCCGGCTCGGGAGCTGGGAGCATGGCTATTCCCGCCAGTGAGGCGTTCGAGCGTGCGGTAACTAGGGGGACACGAACTCGCAGCGGCGGCCCCGGGCCGCAGTACTGGCAGCAGTGGACCGACTATCGTCTCGCGGCGGAGCTTAACCCGATTTCCAAGCGGCTTACGGGTCAGGGGACACTCACCTATCACAACCGATCTCCCGATACCCTCGCGGAAGTCTACGTGCACCTGCTGCACAATATCTTTGCTCCCGGGGCCCGCCATAACACCGATGTGCCGTGGTCGGTGGAGGGCGTGGAGCTGAGCCGGGTAGCCGCCCAGGGCCAGCAACTGCAGGCAATCAAAGAGGAGGCGGTCGTGGGGTACGAGGTGGATGGAACGGTGATGCGCGTTCGGTTACCGCGTCCGCTTGCCCCGGGCAGCTCGCTCACCATGGAGCTCAGCTGGAGGCTCCGGGTGCCTCCGGACGGCGCCCCCCGGGGAGGCCAGGACGGTGAGGCCTACTACATCAATTACTGGTACCCGCAGATGGCGGTGTACGATGACCTCACCGGCTGGCACATCGACCAGTATCTGGGTAATGCCGAGTTTTACATGGGATACGGCAACTACGAGATCGCCCTGACGTTGCCCGCCGGCTGGCTGGTTACCGCCACCGGCAGGCTGACCAACTCTGCCGAAGTCCTCTCTGCCCAAACCCGGGCACGCCTGGATTCGGCCGGCCGTGCAGGCGGCGTGGTCAGGGTTGTAGCCGAGGCCGACCGCGGTCCAGGCACATCAACGACTGCAGGTACCAATGGCAAGCTCACCTGGCGATTTCGCGCGGACAGCGTACGCGACGTATCGTGGGCGACATCTGCCAAGTATCTCTGGGACGCCACCAACGCCGACGTGGGAGATGTGAATGGTGACGGCCGGCCGGATACCACTGCCGTCCAGGCGTTCTACCGTCCCGAGCTGCGGGCCAGTCACTGGGACGAGAGCGCCCGTTACAGCCGCCATTCGGTGGAGTTTTTTTCCCGCTATCTCCTGCCGTACCCCTACCCTCACATGACCGCGGTCGACGGTCCCACCTCGTGCGGGGGGATGGAATACCCGATGATGACCTGTATCGGTGGCCAGTGGGACACGCTCGGCCTATACGAGGTTACCACGCACGAGATCGGTCACATGTGGTTTCCCATGCTGGTCGGTTCGGACGAGAAGCGCCACGCCTGGATGGACGAGGGGCTTGCCCAGTTCAGTCAGTCGCAAGCCATGGCCGATTTCTTCAAGGGCTTCGACGACGAGGAGCGCAACCGCCGAAATTATCTCAACTTTGCCGAGGCCGGTGGGGGTGAGGTGGAGCTGATGCGACACGGTGACCGGTACCCGACCTACGGCTCATATGGTGTCGCCAGCTATTACAAGCCGGCCACCGTCCTGGTGGCCCTCAGGGGAGTGCTGGGCGAGGAGACCTTCAACAAGGCTCTGAGGGAGTATGCCCGTCGCTGGCTGTACAAGCATCCCTCCCCGGCCGATCTCTTCAATAGCTTCGAGGATGTCTCCGGGCGGGATCTCTCCTGGTTCTGGCGCACGTGGCTTTACGAGACCTGGAAGCTGGACCAGGCGATTGACACCGTGATCCCCGCCGGCGACTCGCTCGAGGTGGTGGTGGAGAATCGTGGCCGGGCAATCATGCCGGTGCCTCTGGTGATCCGCCGGACAGGCGGCCAGACGGACTCGCTCACGGTTCCGGCCGACGCCTGGTTTGGTGGAGAGCGGCGCAGAGCCGTCCGGGTGGCTCGTGAGCCGGCTGTGAGGACCATAGAGATCGATCCGGAGAGAGATTTTCCCGATATCGATCGCAGCAATCAGGCGTGGCCTCGTTGAGGGAGGTCTAGACCTCTCCGCCTGACCCAAAAGCAGGTAGTTTAGACGCATGCACCGCGTCCTCATCGTAGCCAATCGCCTGCCGATCACAGTCAAAGCCAGCGAGACCGGAGTCGAGGTTCAGCGGAGCACCGGGGGACTGGCAACCGGGCTCCTTCGGCCCCACGAGCAATCGGGGGGTTTGTGGATCGGATGGTCGGGTGCCCCTGAGGAGCTTACCGCCACCCAGAAGTCCCAGCTGGAGGAGCAGCTCACGGCCATGCGCCTGGTGGCCGTGCCTCTGAGCGAAGACCAGGTCACTCGCTACTACGAGGGGTTCTCCAACGGTGTCCTCTGGCCACTCTTTCATTACCTACTAGATCAGGTGCCGCTCCACGTCCGTGACTGGGACGCGTACGTGGAGGTGAACGAG
>Ga0299913_10004284_pt1 | contig 11948 bp, 11 predicted proteins | sample RVTome_9_FD_201360 | JGI IMG/M metagenome (GOLD analysis project Ga0299913, IMG submission 201360) | Soil microbial communities from uranium-contaminated site in the Upper Colorado River Basin, Wyoming, United States - RVT155D38 (version 2) ... | reverse complement strand
GAAGAGATTGATCTTCGAGTTCGTACGGAGCGAAACCGAGCGAGGAGCGGTCATGCGGCCGAGACTACGGCCGTCGCCGCATCAGGTGATGAGACGCTCCAGCAGCGGGATCACCTCTGACACCCGCTCCTTGTTCAAGTAGGAATCGGACCACTCCGGCTTCTCGTCCAAGACGGCAGAGAAGGCGACGATCCGCGCTTCCGGAGCGATTGTCCGCATCATGCGCGCTGTCTCCTCGCCGTTCATCCCGGGCATGAGGTAGTCGAGCAGAACGACGTCGGGCTGATGCGTCAGAGCGAGGGGGATCGCCTCCAGGCCGGTTCCTGCCTCGCCCACGATGTCGAACCCCTCCAGCTCGAACATGATCCTCAGCACGTGACGGATCTCGTCGTCGTCGTCGACGATCAGCACGGTGGAGGTGCGCCTGCGCCGAGGCAGAGCGATGACGTTCGACGATCCGTCCCCTGGCATGCGGTCATTGTGGGAGAGGCGCTCGCCGAGGTGCAATGGACTTGGGCTAGTTCGGAGACGCTGCAGCCCTGGCGACCTGCACGAATCCCTCGAACGACACCTGCTCGGGTCGCTTCCCGGGATCGATGCGGGCCGCGGCGAGGACGGCTTCCACGCTCTCTCCGAGGACGGGGGCAAGGCTCTTCCGCAGTGTCTTGCGACGCTGGGAGAAGGCGGCTCTGACCAGGATGCCGAAGGCCTCCCGGTCGACCTCGGGGGGACGGCGGCGGACCAGGCGGACCAACACCGAGTCGACGTTCGGCACCGGCCAGAAGGCGCGGCGAGAGATGCGAGCGACGACGTCGACATGCGAATCGAAGGCGGCCATGACGCTCGGGCTCCCGTAGACCTTGGACCCGGGTCCCGCCGCAAGGCGCTCACCGACCTCCCTCTGGGTCATGACCGTCATGCTCCGGATCGAGGGCGCATCGGAAAGCAGTCGCATGACCAGCGGGACCGCGACGTTGTAGGGCAGGTTCGCGACGACCTCCGTGGCGCCGTAGGAGCCGAGGTCGAGGTCCAGGGCGTCGCCGTGGATCAGCTCGACGTTGCGCGCCTCCTCGAGCACCTCACGCAACACGGGCATGAGATGCCGATCCAACTCGACCGCCGTTACCCGCTGCGAGCGCTCGGCGAGGGCGAGCGTGAGCGAGCCCGCTCCCGGACCGATCTCCAGGACGTGAGCCTCGGAGGGCGGGTCAGCCACCTCGACCACCTTTCGGATCGTGTTCGGGTCGATCACGAAGTTCTGGCCCAATGCCTTACTCGGTCGCACCCCGTGGCGCGCCAGCACCTCGCGCAGACGCCGCGCCCCGAGCAGTTCGGAGCTCACACGCCGAAGACCGCGCGCGCGTTGGCCGTGGTGAGCTCGGCGATCAGGGACGGCTCTTCACCACGCGCGGCGGCAACCGCCGCGCCGACGTGCACCACGTAGGCGGGCTCGTTGGTGCTGCCACGTTTGGGCACCGGCGCGAGGTAAGGCGAGTCCGTCTCGACCAGCAGCCGATCCGCCGGCACCGCCGCGGCGGCCTCCCTCAACTCCGGCGCGTTCCGGTAGGACACGTTGCCGGCGAAGGAGATGAAGGCGTCGAGCGACAACGCTCGGGCGAGAGCATCAGGAGGGCCCGACCAACAGTGGAAGATCACGCGCGCCGGGGGCCCCTGGCTCTCCAGTGCGTCGAGCGCCTCGACCACCGAGTCGCGCGTGTGGATCACTAACGGCTTGTCGTGGCTCTTCGCCAGCTCGATGTGGCGGGCGAACATCCGAAGCTGATCGTCGAGGTACGACTTGTCCCAGTAGAGATCGAGACCCGTCTCACCGACCGCGACGACCTCGGGTCCTGCCAAGAGCTCGTCGATCGCGTCGGCCCAGGAGTCCTCCCACCCCTTTGCCTCGCTCGGGTGGAACGCGGCCCCCGCGTGCACCGACACCCACTCCCGCGCCAGGTCGGCACAACGACGCGAGGAGGCGGCGTCAACCCCCACCGTCAACATGTGAGACACGCCGGCGGCCGCGGCGCGGTCCATCACTCCGTCGAGCGAGCCTTCATCGGCGAGCTGATAGAGATGGCAGTGGGTGTCAAACCACATCGTCGATGCGCGGGAAGAGCGGAGCGCCTACCTCGATCCTCGTCCCCGGCTCCAGCAGGTTCCAACCCCCGTCGCGCTCCAGGGTCCTTTCGGAAGGGGTTCCGTCCTGGCCCAGACGCGTCCACAGCTCTGCGGTCGCACGCGGGATGAAGGGCGTCAAGACGAGCGCAAGGAGACGCAGCGACTCGGCCAGCGAGTACAGGACCACCTCGAGCCTGCGCTTCTGCGCTTCGTCCTTGGCCAGCTTCCACGGCGCAACCTCCTCGACGTACGAGTTCGCCTTGCGAACGAACGTCCAGACGGCCTTGCTCATCTCGTGCGGAGACACGGCGTCGGCGGCGACCTCCATCTCCGCGAGAGCGTCGCGATAGACCTCGCGCAGACGCCGCTCGGCCTCCGTCAACTCGTCGTCCGTCGGAGCCGCGGGGATCACGCCCTCCAGGTAACGAGCGATCATCGACGTCACCCGCGATGCGAGGTTCCCGAAGTCGTTCGCGAGGTCGGAGTTGTAGCGCTCGCGCATCGCTTCCCACGAGAACTCGCCGTCGAGACCGAACGAGATGTCGCGCATGAAGTAGTAGCGGTAGCCGTCGACGCCGAACGTCCCGATCAGGTCGTGTGGTGAGATGCCCGTGAGAGTGCTCTTGCTCATCTTCTCGCCGCCGACCTGTAGAAAGCCATGGGCGAATACCGTCTTCGGCAGCGGGAGATCCAACGCCATCAACATCGCCTGCCAGATCACGGTGTGGAACCACAGGATGTCCTTGCCGACGAGATGTACGTCGGCGGGCCAGATCCGCTCGAACATCTCCTCGTCGCGCCCATATCCGACCGCCGTGATGTAGTTCTGCAGCGCGTCGATCCATACGTAGATCACGTGCTTGTCGTCCCACGGGATGGGCACTCCCCAGTCGAAGCTCACGCGCGAGATCGAAAGGTCCTCGAGACCCTGGCGCACCTTGCCGATCACCTCGTTGCGTCGCGCGTCCGGCATGACGCGCCACGGCTCCTTCTCCCAGAGGTCGAGCAAAGGTTGCGCGTACTTGCTCAGCCGGAAGAAGTAGTTGTCCTCCTTGACGTGCTCGATGTCGCGGTTGGGGTGGAGGGGGCAGCGACCGTCCACGAGATCGTCCGGCGACTTGAAACCCTCGCACCCGACGCAGTAGAGGCCCTCGTACGCGCCGAGGTAGACCTCGTCCCGGTCGTAGAGCTCCTGGACGAACTTCTGGACGGGCCCCTCGTGACGTTCTTCGGTGGTGCGGATGAAGTCGTCGTAGGAGATGTCGAGCGCGGCCCAGACCTCCTTCCACCGCGGAACGATCTGGTCGGTCCAGGCCTTGGGGTCGAGGCCCTTGGCCTCGGCCGTCCGCAGGACCTTCTCGCCGTGTTCGTCGGTGCCGGTGAGGAAGTGGACGTCGCGGCCCTGGAGGCGCCGGAAGCGCGCCAAGACGTCGGCGGCAACCGTCGTGTAGGCATGCCCCAGGTGAGGGACATCGTTCACGTAGTAGATCGGTGTGGTGATGTAGAAGTAGTCGCTCACGTGGCTCGCTCGGGTGACTGGCTTGACCGATTCGCCCGATTGAGTTGACTCACTCGCGAACCGGGCATAACGTTGCCCAGGAGTTACCAGAACAGGGGGCTGGAATGAAGTCTACCGGCGTAGTTCGCAAGATCGACGAGTTGGGGCGCATCGTGTTGCCGTCCGAGCTCCGCAAGGTCTTCAACATCCGCGAGGGCGACGAGCTGGAGATCAGCGTCGAGGGCGAACACATCATCCTCAACAAGCGTCACGACCTCTGCCTCTTCTGTGGGGCCGAGTCTCCCTCCGTCGAGTACCGCAACCGCAGGGTCTGCGAGAGCTGTGCGGCCGAGGTCGGCCAGAAGGGCCGCCGCGAGGTGCGGATACCCGATATCGAGACCGCGGCCACCTAGCACCTCACTCCTTCTCCGCGGTCAGGAGGGCATCGAAGACCGCGCGCCTCGGTACGCCCGCGTCCCGCGCCACTTGGCCTAGGGCCTCCCGGCGCTCGACGCCTCCCTCCATCAGGTCCCTGGCCGCCTCGGCAAGCGCCCTCGGATCGACCTCTCGCTGCGAGGGCCGGGCCCCCTCCACCACGACGACGATCTCCCCCCGAGGCGGATCGGCCTCCACCGATGCCGCCAGCTCCGGCAGGCTTCCGCGCCTCACCTCCTCGTGCAACTTCGTCAACTCGCGCGCCAGAACCGCGCTCCTCTCGCCCATCAGATCGGCAAGATCGCGAAGACAAGCCGCTATCCGATGTGGAGACTCGAAGAGGACGATCGTGCGCGGCTCGCGCTCGAGCTCCTCGATCCGCCGGCGCCGCTCCCCGCTCTTGCGGGGCAGGAACCCTTCGAAGACGAAACGAGCGGGCGACAGCCCGGACAGGGCGAGGGCGGTGATGGAAGCCGAGGGGCCGGGGGCGACTTCGACGGCCACTCCTCGCTCCGCGCACGCGCGGACGAGTCGATAGCCGGGGTCCGAGAGTCCGGGCATGCCCGCGTCGGTCACGAGAGCCACCGTGGCTCCTCCCTCGATCCGTTCGAGCAACGAGCGCGCTTGGCGTCTCTCGGTCGCGTCGTTGTAGACCACCAACGAGCGCGCGTCGATCCCGTGGTGGGTCAGGAGCTTGCGGGTCCGGCGGGTGTCCTCGCAGGCGACGACGTCCACCTCTCCGAGAACCCTCATGACCCGCAGCGTGACGTCCTCGAGGTTACCGATGGGTGTGGCACACAGGATCAGGCGACCGGGGCTCACCCGGGTCTCCACGGTTCGAACGCGTAGCGCAGGACGTTGACCATCGCTACCCTCCAGGTTAGGTCGTCTTCTGCGACCTCCCCTCCTCCCAGGAACCGTCCCGCTGCGGTGAGCGCGGCCGCGTTGGACACCGCGCCGACGTGGTCCGTCGGAACGATGACGTTCAGTTCGCCCGGGCGCCGCCAATCGCGATCGAGCCAGACCGAGTCGCCCAGGGCCCAGATCGCGAGCCGCGAGATGCGCTCATCGACCACCACTACCGTTCGCAGATTCACCGGCGAAGCCGGCTGGTCGATGTCGTAGCTCGGCATCCCGAGCGCGTCGAGGACCCCGCTGAGGGAACGGGCCAGGTCGCCGCCGGGCCGGCCTATGCCGTCGTGACCGGGTTCGGTGATCTGGACCCCGGGAGGAACCGGGGGCGGCGGTGCCACCACGACCGAACGATCCGGGAGCGGCAGGTTCTGAGCCATCATCCGATCGAGGATCAGAGCGGCCTGCGAGTGACCGAGGAGGTACGCCGGGGCATCGGCGCGCGCGACGTCGTCGGCCACGAGCCGGGCGATCGTTCCGAGGTCCCTCCGCGTGTCCTCCGCGTCGTAGTCGCCGCCGTCGTCGCGGTAGGAGACGATGCTCGTTCGCGCGGGACCGAAGCCGACGTCGCGGGGATCCAACTCGGTCAGCGAGCCGGTCCGAGAGGTCGAATCGGCGCCGCCGAGCAGCAACAGGGATCCCGCCGTGTCGACGCCCGAAGGCCCCTCGAACTCGCGCACGTTGCGATCCAGGTGGCTGTTGACGAGCAGTCCCAGGACGATCGCGGCAGTCGCGCCGACGAGCAACCCGGCGTTCCCCGGCTCGGCTCCCGTGCGTCTCTGCTCGCGCCATCCGAGGAAGATCAGAGCGTGAAGCGGGCCCAGGGTCACGATGAGGGCCGCGGCCACAGGGGAAGCGATGTTGGTCAGAGCCGACATGATCGCGGCGACGGCCGATAGCAGGTATCCGTAGGCGAGCAGGTTCCCCAGCCGCGGGAGCCGTTCGGTCCCCGGCGACCCGGCTCCCGCGTCGAGGGCCAGCGCCCGACGGCAGAGCATCAGTGCCGGGACGAGGCCGAGGATCGCTCCCGCCCAGATGAAGGGCGCATAGCGGATCGCGACGCCGGCGAACATGAGGGTGCTACCAGGAACGAAGGCGACGATGGCGATCGCCGTCAGCGATAGGGCCCGGCCCAGTACGCGCCAGGGCCTGCCCTGCTGCGCGTCGGTCAACCACAAGGTCGATGCGAGGACGGCGCCGCGTCCCAACACGGCGATCGTCATCACGATCCCCAAGTTGATCCAGGAGGTCGAGGCGGCCGTCCAGTGCTTCACGTCGAAGAAGATGTTCAGGGGGAACGCGGATGAGGCGGCGGCTCCGGCTCCATCCGACGGCAGGACGCCGGCGAGGACGAGGATGCCCACGATGATCGCTTCAGCGGTCATAGGGAGGAGGGCGAGCGGCTGCCGCTGCGCCGCGCGGGTCCCCGCGACGAGGGTGCGCACGGGAAAAGACTAACTACACTCGGCCGCCATGGAGGCGGAGCCGGCAACGCGCGTCCCGTTAAGGGACTGGACACGCCACGACTGGATCGCCCTCGTGGTGGTCACGCTGGCCGCGGCGATAACCCGGTTCATCGGCCTCGACGACCCCAAGAAGCTCGTGTTCGACGAGACCTATTACGCCAAGGACGCGTGCTGGTACGTCAACGCGTCGAGCTCGCTATGTGAGGTGAACCACGAGGTCACCCACGTGCACCCTCCACTGGCGAAATGGCTCATCGGCCTCGGGGTGCGCCTGTTCGGGCACGACTCCTTCGGCTGGCGCGTCGCTCCGGCGGTGGCAGGCATCGTCACCGTCGCGCTCTTGTACCTGCTCGCCCGGAAGCTCCTCAGGTCGACGGTGGGAGCGACGGTGGCCTCCGGTCTCCTGGCCGTCGACCTCCTGCACTTCGTCCAGTCGCGGACCTCGATGCTGGACGCCTTCGTTCCCATGTTCGGACTGGCGACCGTCCTGTTCCTCCTCTACGACCGCGACCGGCTCATCCGAGACGGGCCCGTGGATCGTTCCGCGCTGCTCGATCGGCCCTGGCGACTCGCGGCCGGCGTCTGCGCGGGCTTCGCCACGGCATCGAAGTGGTCGGGGGTCTTCTTCGTGGTTCTCGCTATCGTGCTGACGATCGCGTGGGAGTACGCGGCGCGGCGGGCGGCCGAACGAGAGCGACCTCTGCTGTCGTCCGTGAGAGCGGAGGTGCCGTCGATCCTCGCGTGGCTGGTCCTGGCTCCGGTCCTCGCCTATTCGTTGACCTATGTGGGGAGATTGCCCGAGCCGAACCAGAACTGCGACCAGGCGACCGGCATCTGGGTCAACCGCCTGGTGCAACAGCAGGGGTGCATGCTCGACTTCCACAGGAACCTCAGCACCCATCACTCCTACGAATCGCCACCCTGGTCCTGGGTCATGTTGAAGCGGCCGGTCTCCTACTTCTTCGAGACGCAACCCGACGGCGACTACCAGGAGATCATCGCGACGGGCAACCCGTTCGTGTGGTGGCCCTCGATCGTGGCTCTCTTGTTCGTCGCCTGGAGATGGATCCGAAGGAAGGGCATCGGCATGCCCGAGGGGGTGATCCTCGCCGGCTTCCTGTTCACCTACGGGCCCTGGTTGGCCCTCGGAGCGATCTCCGACCGCAACGCGGTCTTCCTCTTCTACCTGCTCCCCACGGTTCCGTTCATGTGCCTCGCGCTCGCATACGTGGCTACGTCCATCGGATGGTCGTGGGAGGCGAAGACCGCGATCGCGCTGTTCGCGGCGGGGGCTGTGGGCCTCTTCGTCTTCTATTGGCCCCTACTCGTCAAGGCTCCACTCCCGCAGAAGGACTGGGACCGGAGGATCTGGATCTTCGATCGGTGCGACGAGGCCGAGAAGACTCCGACGGAATCCGTCCTTACCGAGGTCACGGACGGGACGACGAGCACGCGGACGACGCTGACGACCGGCACCGAGAGCTTGCCGCCTCCGGGTTGGTGCTGGATCTAGAGGGTTACTGGACCTCCACCAAGGTGACCTCGAAGATCAAGGTTGCGTTGCGAGGTATCACGGGGGGCCGTCCGGCCTTCCCGTAGGCGAGCTCCGGTGGGATCGTCAGCTTCCGCTTGCCGCCGACCTTCATCCCGGCGACGCCCTCATCCCACCCCTGGATCACCTGGCCGGCACCGATCGTGAAGGGGAAGGGCTGGCCTCGATCGAGCGACGAGTCGAACTTGGTTCCGTCCTCCAACGTGCCCGTGTAATGGACGACGGCGGTGTCACCGCGCGCGACCTCGGCCCCGTCTCCGCACTCGAGATCCTCGTATCGAAGGCCCGAATCGGTCTCCACGACGCCCTCCTCGCAATCGCCGGCCGGTTCCTCCGCCGCCGGTTCGATGGGGGGTTCGTCCTCGGACCCGCAAGCCGCGAAGCCCATCAGGAGCGAGAGCGCCAGGAGGAACGGCAGTGTCCTTTTCATGGCAGCGGACCCTACCTGCCGGGGCGGCAACCTTTGTCGCTTCCCGTACGTCTCACCGGAGGTACTTGACCCGGAAGAACCTGGTTCCCAGCATGGGCACAGCCATCTCTCTAAGGAGACCCGTGGACATCCGCCGAGCGTCCGTAGCCCTCGCCACCCTGATCGTCCTCATCTCGAGCCTGGCCGGGAGCGCCGCCGCAGCTCCCCTCGCGCCTCAGCTGAAACTCATCCCGACTTCGGACCGCGTCACGGCTCAGAAGTACGGGCGCGGGCCCGTGTACCTCGATCTCGGCGTCTACGTCGCGGCCCTGGGCGGACCGTTCGAGGTCCGGGCCGCGAGGCCCGATTACACGACCCCGGTCGGTCTCTCGCAGATATTGCACGACCCCCAAGGGGGCATCGAGGAGGTCGCTCTCCCGGCGGAGCTCCTCGACGGCTGGTCCGGTCTGAACGACTTCTTCAGGATCTCGGTCCGCAGTCTGGATGGTGAGCTCGTCAAGGAGAAGCTCTACCCCTTCTGCCCGAGTGGTTACGACGTCGCCCGGATCAACGACGACGGGCCTCAGATGCCGACGTATCCGGCAGCTTGCTACGGCAATCCCTTCACCAAGGGACTCGTCTGGGGCATCGACGCCGGATGGGCGGTGAACACGAACTCGACCTACAGCGCGCGCATGCGGTTGCCGGTCGGCGAGTACTCGGCCTCTCTTTCGATCGAACCCGTCTACGTCGACCTCTTCGACATCGCAGCAGAGGACTCGGAGACGACGGTCGCGATGAGAGTGAAGAAGATCCGACAAGGCTGCGTGAAGTTCTGCGAGGAGCCCGTCCCCTTGTCTCAGCGCGGGGGCCGAGCCGTTCCGATCGACGAGTCGCCCGATCCCGCGATCCTCCCCGACCTCGCCGCCCTGCCCGCGTGGGGCATGTACGTGCAGGAAGGCCGCACCAGGACGCGCCTGTCGTTCGGGGCGACCGTATGGACGGCGGGAGCGTCGTCGCTCGTCGTCGAGGGTTTCCGGCGCTCGGACGAGTCGATCATGGACGCGTTCCAGTACTTCTACGACGGCGGCGAACTCGTGGGCCGCGCGCCGGTGGGAGAGCTCGCCTACGACGAACGCCGCGGGCACAACCACTGGCACTTCTTGCAGTTCGCGCGCTACTCGCTGCTCGACGCGACCCAGACGGAGGTTCTGCTGAGCAAGAAGGAGGCGTTCTGTCTCGCTCCGACCGACGCGATCGATCTAACGCTGCCCAACGCCGACTGGTCGCCCGGACGCGACGGCTTCGGGACGCAGTGCGGCGGAGAGACCGCTCTGTGGGTGCGCGAGGTCCTGCCGCTGGGGTGGGGCGATACCTACTTCCAGGGGATCCCCGGCCAGTCCTTCAACATCACCGACCTGCCCAACGGCACCTACTACATCAAGGTCGAGGTCAACCCGGTGGGCGCGCTCTACGAACAGACCGACGCGAACAACGCCGAGCTACGCGAAGTCATCATCGGAGGACAGCCGGGAGCCCGCACGGTAGAGGTTCCTCCTTGGAACGGGATCGACACCGAGGCTCCGTACCAGTCGGGTCATCACTAGGGGATCTGACCGAGCCCCGTGTGGTGGGCGAGAGCGGACCGAGGCGGCCTCAGGAGAGGTCCTAGAGAGCGCTCGGCCCGATGGACCGCAATCAAGTTCTGAGACTTAGAACTGCCGGCGCGCCGACCCCCAGCTTCCCGGCCCAGGGATCGAACCTGTGATCGTGAACCCGTTGTTCGCGGCCCAGGCATGGGCTGCGTTCACGAGCTGCTGTCTTCCGCTCTCGAGGAACGCGATAACCGTCTGCGAATCGCCGTTCGCATGCTGCGCCTCGATCAGGACCTTCTCGCTCCCGTGCCTGCCCAACGCTACGTAGAAGAACATCAGATCGGCGATCAGATCGTGGTCGCGTCGCATCAGGGCATCGAACAGTGGTTTGAGTGCGTCGCGATCTACGCGCACCATCGTGACGAGTACGTTGCGAGCGTCGTCGGCGCGGTTGATCACCGCCTGCGACACACCGAACCCCGGCCTCTGTCGTGCGATCGGGAGAAGTTTGTCAACCGCAGGTTTTCCAAGTCGGGCGAGCGCTTCGGCGAGCGCGAAGTCGGGGATGAACGGCGCGGTTGCTCGTCTTCCGCTTCCCAGCCGGGGCAGTAAGACGTCCACCTGTCGCCTCTGTATCGGTCGGGCGAGCGAGGTTCGAACCCGCTCGATGTTGCGCAGGATATCGGCGACCTGTCGTGCCTTGAATGCATCGGGGGAGACTTTGCCTCGCACGCTTCGGGCCAACTCTTGCCACAAAGGCGCGGCCGCAGCAGCATCGGTTCTCTCGATCCGCGCCAGCGCGTCGGCGGCAAGCTGAAGGTCTCCCAACCTGGGGCTGGTCGCCAGGTCTTCCAGCCATGTAAGGGGCCCGCCAACGGCGACGAGGAAATCGAGCGTCCACCTTGGCCGGCCTCGCAGAGCGGCGACAGCCTCGGCGGCAGGATCTCCGATGGCGCGCAGAAGCTCTTCGATCTGAGCTTCGTCATCCGGTGATTCCGCACCCGACCGTGCGTCGATCAAGGGTTCGAGCGTGCCTTCCAATGCGCGCTCTAGGGTGGGGATCAGCTCGGCGGCCGCCTCTCGGACAGACCGTTCGCCGTCTGTGAGGAAGGTGCCGACGAGAACCGTCGCGGCCACTCCGTCATCCACGGCCGCCAGAGCTCCGAGTATCCGGATACGGTCCTCAGGAGAGGCGGCACCCATCCCAACTATCAGGTCGTCGCGGACCTTTTCCACGCGCGCTTGGACCTCTTGTCCCGAACCGGCTTCAGCCACAAGCTGACGCATCGAGTCGGCGTCGGCGCCCAGAACGAACTCGTCGATCGCCTCAGCGACCTCTCGTTGATCCGAACTAGTCAGGATCACTTCGAGCGGGTCGGCTGAGCTCCCCGTGGCGAAGACGAGGACTGCGATGATCAAGGCAGCCACCGCGGCCGCGATCCCGCCTCTCGCTAATGAGCGACCTCTAAGAGTCCTCATCCGCAACTCCCCCCTGAGTCACACCATGAGTCCCCGGGCTGCGGTCCACCGTCCTGACCCATTTCACATCATGTTGGCGATGTCGTGCTTCTTCTTGTATCGGCTCGCGAACAGAGATAGGGCGAGCGTCAACGTCGCACTCGCGATAGAGGTCACGACCAGGATCGGAAAGAGCTTGGACATGAGGCCCTTGGCCTCGGCTTCGAGCGCGGCGGCTTCCTCTGGCGATGTCAATTGCAGCGCGACCGGCACCTCAACCGATTCGGTTTCGTTCCTGAACTCTCGCTCATCGATGGACCGGGGTATGACCATGCTTCCCACGATGACGCCCTGAACGGTGCGTTCCTCTGGGCCCTCCAGGTCTGGGATCACGAACGACCCGACCGCGTCGAAGCTGCCGAGGCTGCCCCGCACCGTGTCATCCCAGTCCTGCTCGCGGGCCGGGACCACCTCCAACCGATGCCCTTCCTCCAGCTCCATG
>Ga0299913_10004283_pt1 | contig 11949 bp, 8 predicted proteins | sample RVTome_9_FD_201360 | JGI IMG/M metagenome (GOLD analysis project Ga0299913, IMG submission 201360) | Soil microbial communities from uranium-contaminated site in the Upper Colorado River Basin, Wyoming, United States - RVT155D38 (version 2) ... | reverse complement strand
CGGGCCTCCTCGCGCTCGGTGAGCTCCTTGATCCGCTCGCGGTCGATCGCGACGACGGTCGCCTCAGTTGCCATCACCGTACTCTAGATCCCGAGGGCAGCCCGTGCTCCGGCGACGACCTCGGCGCGGCCCCGCCCGCCCGGCGGCGCGCACGGGGTCGTTCGCTCGGCGAAGGCCGCCAACTTGGCAGACCCTGCGGACGTCTGAGATTTCGTGGACGTGCGGAAGTACCAACTTGAAGGCGGGAGCCGCGCATGCGACCCTCCGGGTCTCGCTGCGGCCCTGATTCACCCATCCAGGAGGCTTTGCCGATGACCCATCATCCGAAGGAGAGGTATGGCGGTTTGAACAGGAGGGACTTCCTGGTTCGCTCCGCGGTGGCCGCTTCCGCCCTTTCGGGGGCCGGCGGTCTGCTCGCCGCCTGCAGCTCGTCCACGACCCCGGAGCAGCAGGCGGGGACGACCGTGGTCGGCTCGACGGGCGAGACGGAAGTCGAGCTGCTGGGTCCCGGCGGCCTTCCGCTCGCGCGCCCGCACAAGCGTGTCGAGCTGCCTCTCTGGGAGGATCCGATCGAGTCCGGCCTCGAGCCCGAGACGGGCGGGACCTTCACGGTCTACAACTACCCGGACTACTTCTACAAGAAGCTCCTGAACCAGTTCGGGAAGGAGTACGGGGTCGAGGTCCAGTACACGCCCTTCGACAACATCGCCTCCGGGATCCAGCGGCTCGCGTCCGGCGCAGTGCAGCCGGACGTGATGGAGATGACCCCCGACAACCTCGACCTCGCTGTCGCCGGGCGGCTGATCAAGCCGATCAACCTCGACTATGTCCCCAACCTCGCGACGAACGTCTGGCCCGAGCTCGTGAGCCCGTTCTACGACGTGGACTCGCACTACACCGTGCCGTACACGTGCTACGCGACAGGGATCGCGTGGCGGAACGATCACGTTTCCGAGGACATCGCGGCGATGCCGCAGCCTTGGGACATCTTCTGGGAGGCGGAGGCCTATGCGGGCAAGACGGCCCTTCTGAGCGAGGAGCGCGAGACGATCGGGATGGCGCTCCTGCGCAAGGGCGAGCTCGACATCAACACCGAGGATCCGGCCCTGATCGACCAGGCGGTGGCCGACCTCAAGGAGCTCTACGAGATCTGCAACGTGAAGATCGGCGACCTCCAGTACCAGACGATTCCGGAGGGGAGGGCGTACCTGAATCAGGCGTGGTCGGGAGACATGATCGCGGCCTACATCTACTACCTGCCCAAGGGAACGCCCGCCTCGGCGCTGTCGTACTGGAAGGCGGACAAGGGCAAGGTGCCGGTGCAGAACGACTGCTTCTCGATCTGCACGACGACGCAGAAGCCGGTGCTCGCGCACCACTTCCTCAACTTCATGCTCGACAACGGCGTGTCGTACGAGAACTTCGTCGACTTCAACGGGTACCAGCCTCCGCTCAACGAGATCGACCCGGCCACGCTCGTCACGGACGGCATCGTGCCCGAGAACCTGGCGAACTGCGTCCTCACGAACGACGACTTCGGCCCCGACTCGCTGCAGTACATGACGCTGACGCAGACCGGGCAGGCGCTCTGGCAGGACGGGTACTCGGACTTCCTGGCCGGAGGAAGCTAGAGGGACGCCGTGTACCGGCGCTGGCTCTGGCCCGGGTTCGCGCTCCCGGGCGTCGTCTGGCTGATCGTTCTCTTCCTCGTCCCGTTCTACACGGTGCTGGCGGTCGCGCTCGGTACGGTCGACCCGATCCTCTTTCAGGCCGTCCCGATCTGGAATCCGCTCGAGTGGAACGTCGGCTGGTTGAACGAGGTCGTCCAGCGGCTCGGCCCGGGCGGGAACCTCACCGACGTCGCGCTCCGGACGATTCAGTACGTCGCCATAGCGCTCGGCCTCAGCCTCCTGATCGGCTACCCGGTCGCCTACTACATTGCGCGTCTCGCCGGGCGGACGAAGGCCCTGCTCCTCATCCTCGTGATCGCCCCCCTCTGGATCAACTACCTGATGCGGATGCTCGCGTGGGTGAACCTGCTCGCGCCGGACGGCTACGTGAACCGGTTCCTCACCTACACCCACGTCCTCAGCGAGCCGCGCGACTGGCTGGGGGGCCGGCCGTCGACCGTGATCCTCGCGCTCGTGTACGGGTACATCCCCTTCCTGATCTTGCCCCTCTTCGCGGCCCTCGACCGGATCGACACGAGCCATCTCGAAGCCGCGCGCGACCTCGGCGCGAGCCGGTTCAGCACCTTCCTCCACGTGACCCTGCCGTTGTCGAAGCCGGGCATTCTCGGAGGGGCGGTCCTCATCGCCCTGCCGATGTTCGGCGACTACTACACGCCCGACATCGTCTCCGGGGCGCCGCAGACCTCGATGATCGGCAACCAGATCGACTTCTACTTCCACGGAGGGCCACAGCCGACGATCGGAGCGGCGATCACGGTCGTCCTCTCCGCCTTCCTCACCCTGATCATGGGCTACTACCTGTGGACGATCCACAAGGCGACGCGGGAGGCGCGCACGTCATGAGCTTGGTCGCCGAGGCCCCCGTCGCGCCGCGGCCGTCGACTTGGAGCCGCTTCCGTGGCTGGCTCGCGAACCCGTGGGGGCGCCCGCGTTTCCTGGCCCTCATCACGTGGGGATACGTGGTCTGGTCGATCGTCCCGGTGCTGATCGCGGTCCAGTTCTCCTTCAACGCCACGCGGTCGCGCACGAACTGGGAGGGGTTCTCCACCCGCTGGTACTGGGGCGATCCGGTCGACTCCGTCTGGCACGACCCGACCCTGCGCAACGCGCTGGCCCAGAGCCTCAAGCTGGCGGTGGCCGACGTCGTGATCGCGACGCCGATCGGCGTACTGCTGGCGATCGGCCTCGCCCGCTGGCACGGCCGCGGTTCCGGGAGCTCGAACTTCCTCATGCTGTTCCCGCTGGTGACGCCGGAGATCGTCATGGGCGTCTCGCTGCTGCTCCTCTTCACCGAGGTGTTCACCTTCATCGGGACGGGCACGACCGCCCAGATCCTCGGCCACGTCACGTTCTCGATCTCCTACGTCGTCGTGATCGTGCGCGGGCGGCTCTTCTCCATCGGGAGACAGTACGAGGAGGCCGCCGCCGATCTCGGCGCCTCGCCTACCTCGGCGCTCACCCGTATCCTCCTGCCCCTGCTCATGCCCGCCATCGTCGCGAGCGCCGCGGTCGTCTTCGCGATCTCGATCGACGACTTCGTCATCAGCCAGTGGCTCTCGAAGGGCGGCGAGACGGACACCGTCCCGGTCAAGATCTACAGCGCCACGCGCGCAGCACCACTCCCGTCCACGAACGCGATCGCGACGATCATGATGGTGCTGACGCTCGCGTCGATCACGCTTGGCTTCCTCGTCTGGCGCGCCTTCACTCGCGGCGAGCGGCGGGCGGGGCAGTCGGCCGTGAAGGACATGGGCGCACTGGAGATCTGAGATGGCACGCGGAGAGATACGCCTCATCGGTCTGACCAAGCGATTCGCCGACGTCACGGCGGTCGACCACGTCGACCTCGAGATCGATGCCGGCGAGTTCTTCTCCCTGCTCGGGCCGTCCGGCTGCGGGAAGACGACGACGCTCCGGATGATTGCCGGGTTCGAGCAGCCCTCGGAGGGCCGCATCCTGCTCGACGGGACCGACGTCGCCTACACGCCCCCGCACAAGCGGAACGTGAACACGGTCTTCCAAAACTACGCGCTCTTCCCGCACCTCGACGTCTTCGACAACGTGGCCTTCGGGCTGCGACGGGCGAAGCGGCCGAAGAGCGAGGTGAAGGAGCGCGCCCAGCAGGCGCTCGAGCTCGTGCAGCTCAGCGGGTTCGAGGGCCGGAAACCGTCGCAGCTCTCGGGCGGGCAGCAGCAGCGCGTCGCGCTTGCGCGGGCGCTTGTGCTCAACCCCTCGGTCCTCCTGCTCGACGAGCCGCTGGGGGCGCTCGACGCGAAGCTCCGGAAGACGCTGCAGATCGAGCTGAAGACGCTCCAGCGCGAGGTCGGGATCACCTTCATCTACGTGACCCACGACCAGGAAGAGGCGCTGACGATGTCGGACCGCCTCGCGGTCATGCACGGCGGCAAGGTCGAGCAGATCGGCGGCCCGCAGGACGTCTACGAGGACCCGGAGACACTCTTCGTCGCCGACTTCCTCGGCGTCTCCAACCTGATGGACGCGACGGCGTTCGGCGCCCACGATGGGCGCTGCCGGGTCAGGGCCGACACCTTCGAGCTCGCCGCCGGCAGCGGCGTCATCGACGTGACCGGCCCCGCGAAGATCGTGATCAGGCCGGAGAGGGTCAGGCTCGAGCCCCGCGAGGCCGAGTCCGGGCCCAACCGTCTCCCGGGAATGGTCGAGCGTCTCGTCTACGTGGGCTCGGCGGTGCAGGTCATCGTCCGCGTCGCCACCGGCGAGGTGCTCCAGGTGCTCGTGCCGAACAGCGGCACGGCGCTCCCGTACGAGCAGGGGACGCCGGTGCAGGTGCACCTTCCGGTCGACGCGCTGCGCGTGCTCGCCGCCGACGAGGCGAGCGGCCCCGCGGCGGCCGGAGAGCCCGCGCTCGCCGAGTCCTCAGGGGGCGACTGAGCCGAGCGGCCCGGCGAGCTCGGCACGGGCGTGCGCCAACTCGGAGGCGACGCGCTCCATCAGCGGTACCGGCCCGGTCGTGATCCTGACGAAGCCGGAAAGGCCGAACTCGCTCCCCGCGCGGACGAGGAACCCGCGTCGCGCGAGGGCCTCCGTGAGCGCGAGGTCGTCCACGCCGACGTCCACGAGCAGGAAGTTCGCCTGCGAGGAGTACGGCGTTGCTCCGGCCTCGCGCAGCCGCTCCGCGAGCCGCTCCCGTCCCGCAGCGTTGGCCAGCCTGCGGTCGTCGATCAGGCCCGTCCGCTCCAGGCTCGCCCGCCCGGCGGCGAGGGCGGCGCGGTTGACGTTGAAGGGCTCCAGGACGACGTCGATCATCGTGGCGAGGGGCTCGTCCACCACCGCGTAGCCGAGACGGAGCCCGGCCAGTCCGAAGATCTTGGAGAACGTGCGCATGGCGACCACGGGGAGGCCGGCCTCGACGTCGCGCACCCGGTCGAGGCGCACCTCTGGATCCACGTACTCGAGGTAGGCCTCGTCCACGACGATCGCGCAGCGGTCGGGGACGCCGGCGAGGAGCCGCTCCCACTCGTCACGTGTGACGAGAGAGCCGGTCGGGTTGTTCGGGTCGCACAGCCAGACCAGGCGCGCGTCGTGCTCGCGCGCGGCAGTCGCGAGGGCGTCGACGTCGTGGCGGAGGTCGCGGCTCGGCACCTCGATGACACGCGCGCCCGCGGCGGCGCTGGTGGTGGCGTAGAGCCCGTAGGTCGGAGTCGTCTGGACGACCACGTCGCCCGGCTGGAGGAAGGCGTGGACGACCGTGGCGATGAGCGCCTGGATCCCGTGGGCGGGGACGATCCGCTCGGGCGCCGTCCCGAGCCACGCGGCGATGCTCTCGCGCAGGCCGGAGTAGGCCTCGGCCGGGTAGATCCAGGCGTGCTCGAGCTCGGCGACGACCGCCTCCTCGACTCCCGGGAAGGGGCCTTCGAGGCCCTCGTTCCAGTTCAGCTTGACGATCTCCTCGAGGCCGTAGGCCTCCTTCAGCTCCTCGATGCTCGCGCCCGGGCGGTAGGGCTCGAGGCCGAGCAGCGAGGGCCGGACGACGCGACTCCAGTCGGTCGTCACGAGTGCCTCGCCCGGTGGTGTTGCCGCGCTTCTGGCGCGCGAAAGGCCCGGCAGGGAAGGACGCAGGGAGCCCGCCTACCGGCTGGTACGTGGGCGACTGAGGACGCAGCCTGGCGGAGCCTTGCAGCCGCCAGAAGGACGGGGGGCACCGCCGGGTGAGGCACTAGAACATCTCCAGGAGGGCGCGCAGGTGCACCACCGCCGGGCCCTCCTTGGCGAGCACCGCGTCCAGTGCCTCGGAGAGGCCGTCGGGCTCGACCGAGACGACGGGAACGCCGAAGGCCTCGACGAGAGCGCGGAAGTCGGGCTCGACCAGGTCGACGTCCGTGGTCGCGCCGAACTGGTCGCGCTGGTACTCGCGCAGGATCCCGTAGCCGCCGTCGTCGACGAGCAGGAGCTTCGCGTCGAGTGAGTGCTGGCGCGCGGCGGCGAGCTCGGCGATCCCGTAGTTGAAGCCGCCGTCGCCCGCGACCGCGAGCACCCGGCGGCCGGGGGCGGCGAGGGACGCGCCGAGCGCCGCGGGCCAGGCGTAGCCGAGCGTTCCCGAGCCGAGCGGGTAGTGGAACGTGCGCAGCTCGTAGACGGGGAAGCGCGCCGCCGCCCAGTAGGCCAGGATGGTCATGTCCCAGGTGGTCACGGCGTCGCGGGGCAGGGCGGCGCGGATCGTCTCGAGGAGGCCGAGCTCCGGCTCGCGCCGGTGCTCCGCGATTCGCTCCTTCACCGCGGCGACGCGTGCGGCGCCGCCCGCCTGCGCCGGGCCCGGGAGCCGCTCGGCGAGCGCGCCGAGGACGCCCTTCGCGTCGCCGACGAGCCCGAGCGCCTCGTAGGTGGCGCCGATCCGGCCCGGGTCCGCGTCCACGTGGAGCAGCCGGCCCGAGGGCTCGAGCGAGTACTGCCCGGTGGTCTCCGCGCCGAGCTCCGTGCCGACGGCGAGGAGCACGTCCGCGCCCGCTAGGAGCTCGCGGACGGCCGGCTCGTCCAGCGCCGTCCCGACGGCGAGCGGGTGGTCCTCGGGAAACGCGCTCTTGCCCATGTAGGTCGTTACGACCGGCGCGCCCAGCCGCTCCGCGACCGCGCGGAGCTCGGCCCAGGCGCCGGAGCGGAGGACGCCGCCCCCGGCCCAGACGACCGGTTCCTCGGCGCCCGCGAGCAGGCGCGCCGCCTCGTCCAGGAGCGTGCCGGCGGGAAGCGGGAGCGCCTCGGGGCTCGCGTCCAGCTCTTTCGGGAGCGCCCCCGTCTCGCCGGCGAGCACGTCGACGGGGACCTCCAGGAAGACCGGCCCGCTCGGCGGCGTGAGCGAGCGGCGCCAGGCCTCGGCGAGGAGCTCCGGAACCTGCGCGGCGTTCTCGGCGCGCGCCGCCCACTTGACGACCGGGGCGAAGGAGGCCTGCTGGTCGGGGAGCTCGTGCAGGACGCCGCGGCCGGCGCCGATCAGGTCGCGGGGGATCTGGCTCGCGATCGCCACGACCGGGACGTGCGCGCTCGCCGCCTCCATGAGCGCCGCGAGCGAGATGAGCGCGCCCGGCCCGGTGGAGAGGAGGAGAGGCGCGGGCCTCCCGCTCGCCCGCGCGTAGCCGTCGGCGGCGAACCCGGCCGAGAGCTCGGTGCGCAGCCCGATCGTCCTGATCGGGCTCGTCCGCAGGCCCTCCCAGATCGCCAGCGCGTGGATCCCGGGGACGCCGAACGCGACCTCCGCGCCCAGCGCCTCGAGGCTCTCCGCGACCAGGCTCCCGCCGGTACGCGCTTTGACCGTCTGCGCCACAGCAGCGATCCTATCCAGGCCCATGGCCCGCGATCCCCGCCACGACATCCTCTTCGAGCCGGTCCAGATCGGCCCGAAGACGCTCCGCAACCGCTTCTACCAGGTGCCCCACTGCACCGGCTTCGGGAGCGAGAAGCCGGGCTCCCACGCGCGCTTCCGCGGCATGAAGGCGGAGGGCGGCTGGGCGGCGGTCTGCACCGAGGAGGCGCTGATCGCGCCGGACTCCGACTTCTGGCCCGTCGTCTCGCAGCGGGTGTGGGACTCCGACGACGCCCGCAACCTCGCGCTCCTGGCCGAGGAGGCGCATGCGCACGGCACGCTCGCCGGCGTCGAGCTCACGCACGGCGGCGTCCACGGCAACACCCGCGAGTCGCGCTGGCCGGCCATCGGGCCGTCGCAGATCGCCAGCGACTACTACGCGTCGGTCGTCCCCAAGGCGATGGAGGCCGAGGACATCGAGCGCGTCCGCGGCGACTGGGTGCGCTCGGCGAAGCTCGTCCGGGACGCCGGGATCGACATCGTCTACGTGTACGGCGGCCACTCGTACCTGCCGCTGCAGTTCCTCTCGCCCTTCTACAACAAACGCACCGACGAGTACGGCGGCTCGCTGGAGAACCGGGCGCGCTTCTGGCTGGAGACGCTCGACGCGGTGCGCGAGGCCGTCGGCGGCGACTGCGCGATCGCCGTCCGCTTCTGCGTCGAGGCGCTCGGCCCGGCGGGCGTCGAGCTCGAGGAGGGGCTGGGCTTCATTCGCCTTGCCGACCACCTGGTCGACCTCTGGGACGTGAACGTCGGCTCCATCCTCGAGTGGTCGAAGGACTCCGGGCCGTCCCGGTTCTTCAAGGAGGGCTACCAGCTCGAGTGGACCGGCCGCGTGCGCGAGGCGACGGCGAAGCCGATCGTCGGCGTGGGCCGGCTGACCAACCCGGACCGCATGGCCGAGATCATCCGGTCGGGCGCCTGGGACCTGATCGGCGCCGCGCGGCCGTCCATCGCCGACCCGTTCCTCCCGAAGAAGGTGGAGGAGGGCCGCTACGGCGAGATCCGCGAGTGCATCGGCTGCAACGTCTGCGTGCTGAAGGCCGAGGAGGGCAACCACATCGGCTGCACCCAGAACGCGACCGCCGGCGAGGAGTTCCGCCGCGGCTGGCACCCGGAGCGCTTCGAGCCGGCTGAGAACCGCGACCGCGACGTCCTCGTCGTCGGCTCGGGGCCGGCGGGGATGGAGTGCGCGATCGTCCTCGGCAAGCGCGGCTTCCGGCGCGTGCACCTCCTGGAGGCGGACGCCGAGATCGGAGGCACGGCCCGCTGGATCCCGCAGCTTCCCGGCCTCGGCGAGTGGGGTCGGATCTTGCAGTGGCGCACGGTGCAGCTCGAGAAGCTCGGCAACGTCGAGGTGATCACGGGCGCGCGCCTTTCTGCACAGGACGTGCGCGGGTACGGGGCCGAGCTCGTCGTCCTCGCCACCGGCTCACGCTGGGCCGCGGACGGGCTCAACTTCGTCACGCACGAGCCGATCCCCGGCGCCGACGCCTCGCTCCCGCACGTGCTCACGCCGGAGCAGGTCCTGCTCGAGGGGAAGGAGGCGCCCGGCGGCCGGGTCGTCGTCTTCGACGCCGACGGCTACTTCCTGGGCGCCGGCCTCGCCGAGCGGCTCCGCGCGGAGGGCCGCGAGGTCGAGATCGTCACCCCGCACGACCGCGTCGCCCCGGTCTGCGACGAGACGCTGGAAGGGACGCTGCTCCGCCAGCATCTCCACGACCTCGGCATCCGCCAGCGACCGGGGACGATGCTCGCGGGGATCGAGCCGGGCCGCGTGACGGCCACCGACCAGTTCGGTGACCCGGTCGAGCTGGAGGCGGACGCGGTCGTCCTCGTCACGCAGCGGCTCTCCGACGACGCGCTCTACCGGGAGCTCAGGGCCGACGGGGACGGGCTTGCGGCGGAGGGGATCGAGGCCGTCTACAGGATCGGCGACTGCGTCGCGCCGAGGATCATCGCCGAGGCGATCTTCGACGGACACCGGCTCGGCCGGGAGATCGACTCCGAGAATCCGGCGCTCCCGCTCCCGTACAAGCGCGAGCGGCTCGTGCTCGAGTCTGTCACCACGGCGTAGTGGCGCGCGTCCGGACCGAGTTCCCGCGCCGGGTGCGGGAGATCGAGAACACCTGGCTCCGCCTCTCCGACGGCACGCGCCTGGCGGCGCGCGTCTGGCTCCCCGAGGACGCCGAGGACGACCCGGTTCCGGCGGTCGTCGAGTACCTCCCCTACCGGAAGGTCGACGGCACCGCCGTGCGCGACTCGCAGCGCCAGCCGTACCTCGCCGGGTTCGGGTACGCGGCCGTGCGCGTGGACATGCGCGGGACGGGCGAGTCGGACGGCGTCCTCACCGACGAGTACACGCGGCAGGAGCTGGACGACGCCCTCGAGATCCTCGCCTGGGTGCGTGAGCAACCGTGGTGCGACGGGAACCTGGGGCTCTGGGGCATCTCGTGGGGCGGCTTCAACGCGCTCCAGATCGCCGCGCTTCGCCCGCCGGGGCTCGGGGCGATCATGACGCTCTGCTCGACGGACGACCGCTACGCGGACGACGTCCACTACCGCGGCGGCTGCGTCCTCGGGCTCGACATGCTCCACTGGGCCTCCTCGATGCTGACCTGGAACGCGCGGCCGCCCGACCCCCGGCTCTACGGGGAGGGGTGGCGCGAGGCGTGGCTGGCGCGGCTGGAGACCCTGGAGCCGTGGATCGAGCACTGGCTCGGCCACCAGCGGCGCGACGCGTACTGGCGGCACGGCTCCGTCTGTGAGGACTACGCGGCGATCGAGTGCCCGGTCTATGCGGTGGGCGGCTTCGCCGACGGGTACACGAACGCGGTGCCGCGGCTCCTCGCCGGGCTCTCCGGGCCGCGGAAGGGGCTGATCGGGCCGTGGGCGCACGCCTTCCCCGAGGACGCGCTCCCCGGGCCGTCCATCGGCTTCCTCCAGGAGACCGTGCGCTGGTTCGACCACTGGCTCAAGGGCGCCGACACGGGGACCATGGACGAGCCGATGCTGCGGGTCTGGCTGCAGGACTCGGTGACGCCGCGGCCGATGTACGACGTGCGGCCCGGCCGCTGGGTGGCCGAGGAGGCGTGGCCGTCGCCGCGCATCTCGACGAGGGCGTGGGAGCTGCCGGTGAACGGGCCGCGGTCGCTGCTCGGCGTGCAGTCGTGCGGGGCGGAGGCAGGCGTGTGGTGCGCCGAGGGCCAGTCGGCCGACCTGGCCGGCGACCAGCGGACGGACGACGCGCTCTCGCTCGTCTTCGACTCGGAGCCGCTGGCGCAGCCGCTCGAGCTCCTCGGCTTCCCGGAGGCCGTGCTGGAGCTGGCGGCCGACCGGCCGAACGCGCTCGTCGCCGTGCGTCTCTGCGACGTCTTCCCGGACGGGACCTCGGCGCTCGTCACCCGCGGTGTCCTCAACCTGACGCACCGCCAGAGCCACGCGGAGCCGTCGGCGCTGGAGCCGGGCCGCCGCTACGAGGTGCGGGTACCGCTCGACGTCACGGCGTACTCGGTGCCGGCCGGCCACCGGCTGCGCCTCGCCGTGTCGCCGACCTACTGGCCGTGGGCGTGGCCCTCGCCGGAGCCGGTGACCCTGACCGTCCACGCCGGCCGCGTCGAGCTGCCGGAGCGCCCGCCGCGCCCCGAGGACGCGGCGCTGCCGGAGTTCGGCGAGCCGGAGCAGTCCGCGAAGCTCGCCGTCGAGGCGGTCGCCGGGTCGCCCGGGGGCCGCTCGCTCCGCCGCGAGCTCGCCACCGGCCTCGTCGAGCAGGTCTTCGACTGGGACCTCGGCGGCTCGCAGCGGCTCGTCGACGCCGAATTGGAGACCTCCGACGCGAGCCACGCGGTCTACGCGATTCGCGAGGGCGACCCGCTCTCGGCGGACGTGCGCTTCCGCGCCACCTCCGGCATGGGCCGCGACGACTGGAGCATGCGCTCGGAGGTGACGAGCGCGATGACGTCCGACGCCGAGGCCTTCCACGTCACGACCCTGCTGGAGGTCTACGAGCGCACCGCGCGCATCTTCGCCCTCACCTGGACGCACCGCTTCCCCCGCGACCACGTCTGATCCCACGGGCTCACGGCACGCGGTAGTAGGCCTCGCCCGACACGGTGGCGCGCAGGGCCTTGCCGTCGACGACCGCGTCGAAGCGGACTCGCTCCGACGGCTGCTCGTCGGTGCCCCGGAAGGAGCCGTCCTCGAGCTGGGCGAGGGAGAGCTCGGTTCCCCACGCCCAGATCAGCACGAGCTCGCCCCGGCGCAGGACGACGCGGAAGTTCGGATACCAGGGGTTGTAGGCGCGGTAGTGGCCCGTATAGGCGTTCCACTCCGGCGGCGGCGCCGGCGCCGGAGCGCCCGCGACCCCGTCGCGCCGGTAGACGTCGGCGCCGTGCACGGCCTCGACGACGCTGCCGTTCTCGCGCC
>Ga0299913_10004282_pt1 | contig 11950 bp, 12 predicted proteins | sample RVTome_9_FD_201360 | JGI IMG/M metagenome (GOLD analysis project Ga0299913, IMG submission 201360) | Soil microbial communities from uranium-contaminated site in the Upper Colorado River Basin, Wyoming, United States - RVT155D38 (version 2) ... | reverse complement strand
CCGTCGACGTCGCTGCCCGTTAGCAGGTTCGCGTAGAACGGGCCGCTGGCGACGAGATAGACGACTCCTACGAACGCGAGAAAGATCGCGCCGCGGCGCGGCAGGCTCGAGCGCGGCGCGCCGTTGAGCTGCTGCGAATCGTCCGCAAGTGAGAGGTCGCCCGGAATCGCGGTCATCTCGACCCCTCCACCATCGTCCGATCGGGCCGGCCGCTTGAGAGGCGGCGGCGCACCAGCCGAATCGTCATCTCCGCTCGCTACTCCTTCTCCCCTCCAGGGGGCCGCAGGCCGCGTTGGCCGGAAGGTAGAGCGCGATGGCGCCGCCGGGAATCCCCCGATGGCGGTAGCCCTGCCCGGGGAGCCCGAAATCACCCGATCGGGTGAGACCTGCTAGTCGACGACGGAAACGTCAGACCAGGCTGCGTCCGACCAGGCCGCGTCGGCGAGCACGTCGTCCGCACCCGACGCGTCGGACCACGCCGCGTCGCCGACCGCGGTCTCGCTCTCGACGACCTCCACCGGCGCGACGGTGACCGCCGGCAGCTCGTTGATCGACGAGTTGATCCCTGAGTGCCCGGGGGGAGTCGGCTTGTCGGCCGGCCTGGCCGCGACGGCCGGCGAGGCGAGCGCGAGCGCGACCGCCGCGCCGAGCATCCTCGATCCCCATTTGCCCTTCGTACCCATGGTGCCTCCCTGTTCCGCAGTTAGCCCGCTCACCGTAGGCACGGGCCCTCGGCAGCCCCTCCCCCTTCCGGGTGACGCGGAGCACGTTCACTCGAACGAGGGATCGCGGCGGGCAAGGCCCCTCTCCCTCCCTCCGGGGTACGCTGCCTGGCCGTGCGCATCGCCCTGGAGCTGCTCGCCGCGCGCGCCGCCGCCCGCCTGTCGCGCCTCGCCCGAACCGGCGGAGGCACGACGATCCCCGGCAAGCTGCTGTGGAAGCTCGATCCGCGTGCGATCGACCTGCTCGCGGCCCGGCTCCCGGAGGGCGCGGCACTCATCTCGGCCACGAACGGCAAGACGACGACCGCCGCGCTCGTCGCGGAGATCGTCGGCGGCAGGTCGCGGCTCGCCCACAACGCGGCTGGAGCCAATCTCGTCTCCGGAGTCGCCTCGGCGCTGCTCGCCAACCCGCACGCCGAGCTAGGGCTGTTCGAGGTCGACGAGGCGGCGCTCGCGGAGGTGGCGCGGCGCGTGCGGCCGCGGGCGGTCTGCCTCGGCAACCTCTTCCGCGACCAGCTCGACCGCTACGGCGAGCTCGAGCACGTGGCGTCACGGTGGCGGTCCGCGGCCACCGAGCTCGACGCGACGCTTGTCCTGAACGGGGACGACCCCGTCGTCGGCGCGCTCGCGGGCGAGGGCCGCTCCGTCGTCTTCGGGCTCGACGACCAGCGCCACGCCCGGCCGTCCCTCCAGCACGCCGCCGACTCCAAGTACTGCGTCCGGTGCGGCACGCCCTACGAGTACGCGGCGGCTTACGTGGGGCACCTCGGCGACTATCGCTGCCCGCGCTGCGCGCACGCGCGGCCGCCGCTCGACGTCGCCGCGCGCTCGATCGAGCTGGAGGGCCTGGAGGGATCCGTCTTCACGCTCGCGCTGCCCGAGGGCGAGCGGCGCGTGTCGCTCCGGCTGCCGGGCCTCTACAACGTCTACAACGCCGTGGCGGCTGCGGCTCTGGCCCGGGAGCTCGGGGCGAGCCCGGACGAGATCGTCCTCGGTCTCGAGCGCTCGGCCGCGGCGTTCGGCCGCTTCGAGCGGATCGCGATCGGCGAGCGGACGCTGCTGATGCTGCTGATCAAGAACCCCGCCGGCGCGAACGAGGCGATCCGCACGCTCGTCGCCGGGGGCGCGCCCCGCCTCGCCGTCGTCGCGCTGAACGACGCGATCGCCGACGGACGCGACGTCTCCTGGATCTGGGACGTCGACTTCGAGCCGCTGGCGGACGGACTCGAGCGGCTCGTCGCAAGCGGGACGCGGGCGGCGGAGCTCGCGCTCCGGTTCACCTACGGCGGGCTCGGCGAGGACGCGGTCGAGGTCGTTCCCGATCTGCGCGCCGCGCTCGACCGCGGCCTGGCGCTGACGCCGGCCGGCGGCGAGCTCGTCGTCCTCCCCACCTACACGGCGATGCTCGCGCTGCGGAAGGTCGTCGCCGAGCGCGGCCACGTGCGCCCGTACTGGGAGCGAGCGGCCTGAGCGCTGGCATGGCCGAAGCGGGCACCCGCCGGGGGAACCCCCAGGTTCAGCATAGGCATGCGAATCCGCACCGATTCGTGCCGAGTCCGCGCCGGATTCCCGGCGGCGCGAAGGCCCGCCGATGAGGATCGTCGTCGGCCACCTCTATCCCGACTACCTCAACATCTACGCCGACCGGGGCAACATCGCCGTGCTGGCCCGCCGAGCCCGGCTGCGCGGACACGAGCTCGACGTGCGCGCACTCGGCGTCGGCGACGAGGTGCCGCGCGGCGAGGTCGATCTTTTCTACGTCGGCGGCGGCCAGGACCGCGAGCAGGCGCTGATCGCGCCGGACTTGGCCCAGAAGGGCGACGCTCTCCGCCGCGAAGTCGAGGACGGCGGCGCGGCGCTGCTCGCCGTCTGCGGCGGCTACCAGCTGCTCGGCCGCTTCTACCTCGACACGAACGGCGTCGAGCAGCCCGGCGTCGGCCTCTTCCGCCACGAGACCGTCGCGGGCGAGAAGCGCATGATCGGGGACGTGCTGATCGAGTGCGAGCTCGACCCGGGCGACAGGCGAACCGTCGCCGGCTTCGAGAACCACGCGGGACGGACGCGGCTCGACGAGGGCGCGGAGCCGCTCGGCCGGGTCATCCACGGCTTCGGCAACGACGGCGAGACCGGCTTCGAGGGCTGTCGCATCGGCCGCGCGCTCGGTACGTACCTGCACGGCCCGCTCCTCCCGCGGAACCCGTGGCTCGCCGACTGGCTCCTACGGCAGGCGCTCGCGCACGCGACCGGGGGCGACCCGCCCGAGCTCCATCCGCTCCCCGACGAGCTCGAGCGCGCGGCCCATGCCGTCGCCGCCGGCCGCGCCCGCGCACGCGGCGGCAAGCTCTGATCGGTGACGCCCGGAATCGCAGCGCCGAAGGCGCGCATCCCGGCCGTCACCGACCTGTCTGTGCTCGCCGAGGTGCCGGTGCCCGAAGCGTCTGGGCCGAAGGCCCACGCGCGCAGCGGTACGAGGTTCTTGCGTGGTAACAGCGGAAACCGCCCCTGGCCGAAGGGCGGCTTGGCCGCCCGAGAGGCCACGTCATGTCGGCCTAAGCCCAGGCGAGAGGGGGGGCGCGTGAGGGAACCATGGGTTCCCCCACGTCGACTAGGGGGCCCAAAGAGCACCTAAGTACGCGACCGGATCGCCCGGCTGCCACCGGCGCAGGAACCGCTGGATCGGCGGATGGAGCGAGACGCCGTCCAGATCGCGTACGTCGAACAGGCGGTGCCCTCGCACGGCCGCGTCCTTCGACGTGACGGCCACGAGCGACTGCCCGCTGAGGTCGCCCGCGAAGATGATGTGGACGACGTGCTTCGTCGGCAGCGCAGTGCGCCGCGGCGAGATCGAGTCGACGATCGCGACCGGCCCCTCGACGGGCAGCTCGTCCTCGACGCCCACGATCCCGATCTCCTCCGCCAGCTCGCGCTGCAGCGCCTCGGTCAGGCTCTCCCCCGCCTTGACCCCGCCCCCCGGCAGCAGCCAGACCTCCTTGCCGGGCTTGTCGTGCCGGCAGAGCAGGATCCGGTCGCCCCAGCGGAGGATCGCCGAGACCCGGATCCGCGGCTCTGCCATCAGCCCGCGCTCGACCCGAACCCGCGCACGCCACGCTCGCTGGCGGGAAGCTCAACAGCCTCGACCGGCGCCACCGCCGGAACCGCGAGGACGACGAGCTGGGCGATCCGCATCCCCGGCTCGACCGTGAACTCGTGCTCGCGATCGGTGTTCAGCAGCACGACGCGGAGCTCGCCCCGGTACCCGGCGTCGACGAGGCCTGGGGAGTTGACGACGGAGATCCCGTGCCGGGCGGCGAGCCCCGAGCGGGGCTGAACGAAGCCCGCGTAGCCGTTCGGGATCGCGACCGCGAGGCCGGTTCCGACCACGGCGCGGTCGCCCGGCGCGAGCGTCACGCGCTCGCACGCGGCGAGGTCGAGCCCCGCGTCGCCCTCGTACGCGCGGCCCGGGAGGACGGCGTCCTCCCGGAGCCGCCGGATCGGCAGCTCGATCACTTGACCTGCGCCTGCTCCGCCTCGGCCACGAGGAACCGCGCGAACCGCCGCTGCTCGGAGCGAGGCAGCCGCGCGCGCACGAGCACGCCGTCCGCTCGATCCTCGCGCCCCTCGATCGGCGCCCCGAGCGCATAGAGCTGCGCGAGCACGGCGCCCTCGTCGTGCGGCACCAGCAGCTCGACCGGCTCGTAGCGGCCGGAGAAGCGCGCCGCGACGCGTGTGCGCAGCGCGTCCAGCCCCTCGCCGGTCAGGGCCGACACCTGCAGCGCGTCCGGGAAGCTGTTGGCGAGCCGCCGGCGGGCCAGCGGGTCGACGGCGTCGATCTTGTTCAGCACGAGCTCGACGGGCAGCTCGGCGGCTCCGATCTCGGCCAGGACTCCCTGCACCGAAGCCATCATCGCCCCCAGCCGCTCCTCGGGAACGGATGCATCGAGGACGTGCAGGACGAGATCGGCGACGAGCGTCTCCTCGAGCGTCGCGGCGAACCCCTCGACGAGCTGGGTCGGCAGCCTCCGGATGAATCCGACGGTGTCGGTGACGAGGTAGCGGCGGCCTTCGTGCTCGAAGGCGCGTGTGGTCGGATCGAGCGTCTCGAAGAGGCGGTTCTCGGCCGAGACCTCGGCGTCGGTGAGCGCGTTCAACAGCGTCGACTTGCCGACGTTCGTGTACCCCGCGAGCGCAACCGTCGGAGTCTGCGTGCGCTGCCGCTCCTTGCGCCGCGTCTCGCGCTGCCGCTGGACGCCGCGCAGCCGGCCGCGCAGGATCCCGATTCGGCGCCGCGCGAGCCGGCGGTCGGTCTCGAGCTGCGACTCGCCGGGGCCGCGCGTGCCGACGCCGGCGCCGAGCGCGCCGGTGCCGCCGCCCAGGCGCTCGAGGTGCTTCCACATCCCCCGCATGCGCGGGAGGTTGTACTCGAGCTGCGCCAGCTCGACCTGGAGCTTGCCCTCGGCGCTGCGCGCGTGCTGGGCGAAGATGTCGAGGATCAGCTGCGTCCGGTCGACGACGCGGGCGGAGAGCGCGTTCTCGAGCGTCCGCTGCTGCACGGGCGCGAGGTCGTGGTCGACCACGAGCACCTCGGCATCCGTCTCCTTGTACGCGGCCTTTAGCTCCTCGAGCTTGCCCTTGCCGACGAACGTGCGCGGCTCCGGACGCGGCCGGTGCTGCACGAGCTCGCCGACGACTGACACGCCAGCGGTCCGCGCGAGCTCGTGGAGCTCCCCGAGCTCGTCGTCGGGGTCGATGCCCGGGCCGAGGACCGCGACGACGAATCCGCGCTCCGGCTCGGTCACCGGAGCGGGATCCGGCTGGCTCTGCGTCACGCGCCCGATTATGCCCGCATCGGCAGAATCCGGACATGCTCGCCGAGCGGACGCTCCAGCTCGTCAACGTGCCGTCCGTCAGCCTCGAGGAGGCTGCCCTGGCCGAGCTGATCGCCGAGAGCGTGGCGCTGCCGCTCGTGCACCGGCAGGACTCGACGCTCCTGTTCACTACCGAGCGCTCAGGGCGTCCGCTCGTCGTCCTCGCAGGCCATCTCGACACCGTCCCCGCGCAGGAGAACCTGCCCGGCCGGATCGAGGACGGCGCCGTCCACGGGCTCGGAGCCGCCGACATGAAGGGTGGCCTGGCCGTGATGGTCGAGCTCGGGCGCTGGCTCGCCGCGGAGCGGCCCGAGCTCGCGGCCGACGTGGCGCTGCTCTTCTTCCCCCGCGAGGAGCTGCCGGCCGAGCAGAGCGCCCTGCCGGCTGTCTTCGCGGCCGGCCTCGTCGACGACGCGGAGCTCGTCGTGATGCTGGAGCCCACGGCGAACGCGATCCAGGCGGGTTGCCTCGGCCACATCTCGGGGACGCTCGTCTTCGAGGGGACGAGCGGGCATTCCGCGCGGCCCTGGCTCGCCGACAACGCGATCGACCGGGCGGTGGCAGCCCTCGCAGGGCTGGTCGGGCGCCCGCCGCGCGACGTCGAGATCGAGGGACTGCTCTTCCGCGAGGTCCTGAGCGTGACCGAGATCCACGGCGGCATCGCCGGCAACGTGATCCCCGACCGGGTCGAGTGCACCGTCAGCTTCCGCTACGCCCCGGACCGGACGCCGGAGCAGGCGGAGGCGGAGCTGAGGCGGCTCGTCGGCGCTGCCGGGCGCATCGAGCGCCTTGGGAACTCGCCCGCCGGCGGCGTGGCGATCGGGTCGCCGCTCGCCGAGCGCCTGCGCGAGGCAGGCGGCTTCGCGGTCGAGCCGAAGCAGGCGTGGACGCCGGTGGCGGAGTTCTCGGCGCACGGCCTCGCCGCCCTCAACCTCGGCCCCGGCGACCCCCGCTACGCGCACCGCCGGGACGAGCAGGTCGAGACGGCGGCGCTCGAGCGCACGTTCGCGGCGTTGCAGAGGTTCGTGTCGGCGTGATCTCGCCCGTCCTGCAGAGCCTCGCCGCGTACCCGTTCACCCGGCTGAACGAGGCGATCGAGGCTGCGGAGGCGCGCGGGATCGCCGTGATCGACTTCGGCATGGGCGACCCGCGCGAGCCGACGCCGGAGTTCATTCGCCGCGCGCTCGTCGAGTCGGTGCCCGACCGGTCCGGCTACCCCCTGGCACAGGGACTCCCGGAGCTGCGCGAGGCGATCGCAGCCTGGGCGGCGCACCGCTTCGGCGCCAAACTCGACCCGAGCAGCGAGGTGATCCCCACGCTGGGGTCGAAGGAGGCGATCTACCTGCTGGCCCAGATGGTCATCTCGCCGCAGCGCCGCGCCGTCGTCGTCCCGGAGCCTGCCTATCCCGTGTACGAGCGCGGCGCGCTCTTCGCCGGCGCCGAGGTCGTGATCGCGCCTCTACTCGAGGAGAACGGCTTCCTTCCGAGCCTCGACGCGATCCCCGAGGACGCCGCGGTCGTCTGGGTCAACTATCCGAACAACCCGACCGGCGCGCTGGCGCCGCTCACCTTCTACGAGGAGCTGGCGACGCTCGCCCGCGAGCGGGATTTCGTGCTCGCCTCCGACGAGGCCTACACCGAGCTCTGGTTCACTGAGCCGCCGGCCTCCGCGCTCCAGCTCGCCGACCGGCGCAACGTGATCGTCTTCAACACGCTCTCCAAGCGCTCCTCGATGACCGGCTACCGCAGCGGCTTCGCGGCGGGCGACCCCGAGCTCGTGGCCGCGATGAAGGCCTTCCGGCCGACCGTCGGCGTGGCGCCGCAGGAGTTCGTCCAGCGCGCCGCGATCGCCGCCTGGAACGACGAGGCGCACGTCGAGGAGACGCGCGAGCGCTACCGCGCCAAGCGCGAGCTCCTGCTCGGCGTCTTCGCGCGCCGCGCCGTCAGGGTCGTAGCGAGCGAGGCGACGATGTACCTCTGGATCGCCGTCGACGAGCCCTCGGAAGCGTTCGCGAGGCGGCTGCTCGAGCACGGCGTCGCGGTCGCCCCCGGCGCCTACTTCGGCGCTGCCGGGGAGGGCTATGCGAGGCTCGCGCTCGTGCCGACGCTCGACGACTGCCGCCGCGCCGCCGCGATCCTCGAGCAGGTCTTGTGAGCGCCGAGCAGATCGTCGCCCAGCTCGACCGCGGCGAGCGCCGCGTCGCCTCGCAGGTCGACGGCGAGTGGGTCGTCGACGTCGAGGCGAAGGAGGCGATCCTCGAGTACTTCCGGCTCCGCAAGGTCGAGCCGGTCGAGATCGGCCCGTTCTCGTTTCAGGACAAGATCCCGCTGAAGCGGGACCTGCCGGGCGTCCGCGTCGTCCCGCCCGGCGTCGCGCGCTACGGCTCCTTCCTCTCCGAGGGCGTCGTGCTGATGCCGGGCTATGTCAACATCGGCGCGTGGGTCGGGCCGCGGACGATGGTCGACACCTGGGCGACGGTCGGCTCGTGCGCCCAGATCGGCGCCGACGTCCACCTGGCCGGCGGCGTCGGGATCGGGGGTGTGCTCGAGCCCCCGCAGGCCATGCCCGTGATCGTCGAGGACGGCGCCTTCATCGGCTCGCGCTGCATCCTCACGGAAGGCGTTCGGATCGGAGCAGGTGCCGTGCTCGGCCCGAACGTGTCGCTCTCGGCCTCGGTGCCGATCATCGACGTGACCGGCCCGGAGCCGGTCGAGCACCGCGGCTTCGTGCCCCCGCGCGCGGTCGTGCTGCCCGGAACGCGGCCGAAGGAATATCCGGCCGGCGTCTTCCAGATCGCGTGCGCGCTGATCGTCGGAGAGAGGAGCCCGTCCACCGACGTCAAAACGAGCCTCAACGATGTCCTCCGTGAGTTCGAGCTAGGGACCTAGCCGCCTTGCACCCCATCCGGATCGCAATCAGAGACGACCTGTCGCGCTCGCGGCTGACGGTCTTCTTCCGGCTGCTGCTCGCCATCCCGCACCTGATCTGGCTGCTCCTCTGGACGATCGCCGCCGCCGTCGTCACCGTCCTCAACTGGCTGCTCACCCTCGCGACAGGGCGTTCGCCCGACGGTCTCCACGGCTTCCTCTCGCGCTACGTCCGCTACGCGACGCACGTCTACGCCTACATCACGCTGGCCGCGAACCCGTTCCCGGCCTTCACCGGCGAACCGGACAGCTATCCGATCGACCTCGAGATCGACCCGTCCACGCCCCAGCGCCGCCTGATCACCCTCTTCCGGCTGCCGCTGGCCATTCCGGCGCTCCTGCTCGTGGCCGCGATCTCCGGCGGTGGAGGGGGCAGCGGGACGGCCAATACAGCCGACTACGAGGGAGCATCTTCCTGGGCCTACAGCGGCGGCGGCATCCTCGTGACGGTCGCCTTCTTCGCGTGGTTCGCCTGCCTCGCGCGCGGGCGGATGCCGCACGGCTTCCGCAACACGCTCGCGTGGGGGCTGCGCTACTCCGCGCAGGTCTCGGCGTACCTGCTCGTCCTCACCGACCGCTACCCCAACAGCGAGCCGTGGCTGCCGGTCGAAGCGGGCGCTGTGCCCGAGCATCCGATCCGGATCGGAGTCGACGACGACCGCCGCCGCTCGCGCCTGACGGTCTTCTTCCGGCTGCTGCTCGCCCTACCGCACCTCGTCTGGTTCACGCTCTGGTCGATCGCCGCCCTCTTCGCCGCGATCGCGAACTGGTTCGCGACGCTCGCGACCGGCCTCTCGCCGCGGCCGCTGCACGACTTCCTCGCCGCGTTCGCCCGCTACGAGGTGCAGCTCTTCGCGTTTCTCGCTCTGACCGCCAACCCGTTTCCGGGCTTCACCGGCGCGCCGCCCTACCCCGTCGAGCTGCAGATCCCTCCGCCGCAGCGCCAGAGCCGCTGGGTGACCGGCTTCCGGCTCCTGCTCGCAGTGCCTGCGATCGGCGTCGTCGGCGCGCTCTCGCTGGCGCTCGCCGTCGCCGCGATCCTCGGCTGGTTCGCGTCGCTCATCACCGGCCGGATGCCCGCGGGCCTGCGCGACTTGGGCGTCTGGGTGCTCCGCTACTCGGGCCACGTGAACGGCTACCTCTACCTGCTCACCGACCGCTACCCGTACAGCGGCCCCCCGGTCGAGGAGTTGCCCGAGCCCGAGGAGCACGCGCTCGCGCCCGCTGCCGCGTAGGTTCCGGGCGGCCGCGGTCGCGGTCGTCCTGGGCGGCGCCTGGCTCGGCGCGGCCTCACTCCTCTGGCAGACGTCCGTCCCCGACGGCCTGACGCTGCCCGAGCTCGATCCGGCGCGCTTCTTCACCCCCTCCGAGCTCGACCGCGCCGAGGACTATGAGCGCGTCTCGCGCCTGATCGCGCTCGGGACCGAGCTGGCGATCGTGATTGCACTGGCCCTCTACGCGTGGCGCGGGCACCGTCTCTCGCGCGAGTCGGCCGCCGGCCGGATCGGCACCGGGATGATGCTGGGCATGCTCGGGCTGGCCATCGTCTGGCTTGCGCGGCTCCCGTTCGCCGTCGCCGAGCTCTGGTGGCAGCGCCGGCACGGCATCTCCCGCGTCGGCTACATCGAGTTCGTCTTCGGCGACTGGGCGGCGCTCGGCGGCGAGTTCCTTTTCATCAGCCTCGCGCTCCTGATCGTGATGGTCCTCGCCGGCGTCCTCGGCTACCGGTGGTGGATCGCCGGCGCGCCGGTCTTCGTCGGGCTGGTCATCCTCTTCGTCTTCCTGTATCCGTACCTGCTCCCGCTGGAGCCGCTCCGCGACGGAGAGCTACGCGCCGACGCACGCGCGTTCGCACGGGAGCAAGGCCTCGATCCCGTTCCCGTGCGGGTCGAGGAGGTCGGCTACGCGACCACCGCTCCGAACGCGGAAGCTGCCGGGCTCGGCGGCAGCCGCCGCGTCATCCTCTGGGACACCCTGCTCGACGGGCGCTTCGAGGACGACGAGGTGCGCGTGGTGCTCGCGCACGAGGTCGCCCATCACGGCCGTGAGCACCTCCCGAAGCTCGTCGGGTGGTACGCGCTGTTCGCGCTCCCCGGCGCGTGGCTGATCGCAGTCGCGACGCGCGGCCGCGGCGGCATGGGGCGCTCACGCGCCGTGCCCCTCGGGCTCTTCGCCTACGTCGCCCTCCAGCTGGCGGCGGTGCCGCTCCAGAACGTGATCTCGCGGCGGCTGGAGGCGGAGGCCGACTGGCAGGCGCTGCGGATGACCCGCGACCCCGAGGGGGCCCGCGGCCTCTTCGAGGGCTTCACCGAGACGGCGCTGTCCGATCCGGACCCCCCGACCTGGGCGCACGTGCTGCTCCAGTCCCATCCGAGCGTGCTCGAGCGGCTGGCCATGGCGCAGGCCTGGCAGCGACGCTAGACCAGCTCCCCGCGGCAGATCTCGACGGCCGGGCCGACGAGCGTGGCGCGGTTGTCCGCGTCGAGGTGGACGACGAGGTCACCCCCCGGCAGGTGCACCGTGACCGGGCTCTCGCACCAGCCACTGGCGACCGCGACGGCCGCGGCCGCGACGGCGCTCGTGCCCGAGGCCTGCGTCTCCCCCGCTCCGCGCTCCCAGACGGCGACCGTCAGCTCACCGAGCCCGTCGACTCGGACGAGCTGCACGTTCGTCCGCTCCGGAAAGCGCTCGTGGCGCTCGACGAGCGGCCCGACGCGCCCGATCTCGGCCGGATCGCCGCGGATGACGGCATGCGGGTTGCCGACCGAGACGGGAGTGAACTCGACGTGCTCCTCGTTCAGGGCGAGCGTCTCGATCTCGCCCAGCTCGGCGACGCCGACGTCGGTCTCGATCGAGGCCGCCCCGACCCTGGCCGCGACCTCCCGCTCGCCGACGACGATCGTGACGGCGGCAAGCCCGGAGCGGGCGGCGAGCCACGCGGCCGCGATCCGGGTCCCGTTTCCGGAGAGCTCGGCCGTGGTCCCGTCCGGGTTCCAGACGATGACCTCCGCGCGGTCGCCGTCGGCGGAGACCACCTCGAGCACCCCGTCCGAGCCGACCCCGACGCCCGGGTCGCAGAGCCGGCGCGCGTCGCCGGCCTCCAACGGCCGGCCGGAGTCATCCCGCTCGACGAGCAGGTAGCTGTTGCCGAATGCGTGCCACTTCGAGAACCCGGCTGCCATCTCCGTCGCCAATTCTCGACGACGGCGGGCCCGCGCGCACAAACCGAGCACATGTGGGCTACGATCGTCCTGCCGAGGCGCGACCGCTATCCGCTCGCCTGGAACGCGACATCAGGGCGCGGTGCCTAGAGATCCTCCCCGGCCCATGCGGGAACGGACGGAGGGAGCAACATGGCTTTCGACGAGGGGACGATCACGGCCGCACGCGGGGCACGCAATCAGGCGCTCTTTCGCGAAGTCAACGAGCGTGTGG
>Ga0299913_10004280_pt1 | contig 11951 bp, 10 predicted proteins | sample RVTome_9_FD_201360 | JGI IMG/M metagenome (GOLD analysis project Ga0299913, IMG submission 201360) | Soil microbial communities from uranium-contaminated site in the Upper Colorado River Basin, Wyoming, United States - RVT155D38 (version 2) ... | reverse complement strand
TCTGCAGACGTACCGGCACCGGATGACGGGTGGCCAATGCATCGATCGCTGCGACGAGGCCATGATCGGTCAAAACGGTCGGATGGACGCCGGAGGCCAGGGCTCGCAGGTTGTCGAGTAACTCCTGTAACCCCGCCTGGAGGGTGCTGATCTCCTCCAGAAGAGCCTCTAAGGGCGGGGCGGCGCGCCGGGCCAGGCGGTGTCGTACCAGTCCTATCTGCCCGATCAGGGCGACCAGTTCCTGCTGGACACCGTCGTGGATGTTGCGCTCGATGCGTCGACGCTCGGCCTCTTGGGACTCAACCAGGCGCATCCGGGACGCTGCGAGTTCGGCGGCATGAGATGCTAGGTCCTCTGTGAGAAGGACGTTGCGCACCGCAAGGCTCGCTTGAGCTCCGAACGTGGCCACGACGGTCCGGTCCTCGGGAGTCCACGGGCCCGCCGTCTTCGGGCCACACTCGACCTTCCCGAGTTCCTCCCCGTCCAGGATTATTGGGACGCTGAGTTCGGCAGCCGGTCCGGCCGGACTGGCGGGCGATCCGCGGAGGCGCACCCGGGCCCACTCGAGACCGAGACCATCCTCGAGCGCCCTGGCCATGCGCGGAAGGAGTTCAGCCAGGTCCGGGGTTTCGGACAGGGTCGCACCCAGCTCGGAGATCACCAGGGTCGGGTCGACGCGATTGCCGAACACCCAGCGGTCCGCCAGTCGCTCCAGATAAGAGCGCGCCGGTTGGAACAGCGTTGCTGCGAAGAGTGCGGCCACGACTGCCCACTGCACAGAGAGGTAGCGGCCGGCTGTGAGTCCTACGGCAGCTGCGATGCCGACATAGATCACGGCGATGGTCAGCCACAGGGCACCGTAGACCAACGTGTGTCGAAGCACTCTGTCGACGTCGAGGATGCGAGGATCGAAGACACCTATGGTGAATCCGACAGGTAGCAGGGCCTGCGCTGCGAGGAGGCTCAACCAGCCAACGACTCCACCACCGTCCGGCAAGATGAGGTTGCCGACGATGACCATGCCGAGAAGCACGAACGGAGGTAAGAGCCAACGAATACGCCTTCGAATATCCAAATCACTCCGCAGGTATCGCACCAGGAGCACGAGCGGCGCTGCGAGCAGGCTCAGCCATACAAGTCCGATGATCGTTTGGCCGACAACGTATGACAGCTGAAACGGGAACAGGTGAAGCGGATTTGGTGTCGCTGGTGCTTGCAGGAAGCGTTGCACAGGCACGATCGGCGTGGAGAGGCTCACGAACACGGGAAGGAGCAACAGAGCGGGAAGTAAACGTGCGATCAGAGTCTCGCGAGACGTCTCGGGTCGTCCGTCAGGAAAGAACGCAACCCCGTAGAACATCACGATCGCGGTGACCAGAAACAGCTCGAGAAGCAGAAGATTGATCCATGCCAACAGCGATGGAGGCGGTCCGCCTGCTATGAGGTTGGCCGTGAGGACGCTGGCGAGTCCACCAAGCGCGCCGAGTCCGCTGGAGAGCAGGAACAAACCAGAGATCATTAGTGCGGGACGTCGTCTTCTGACTACGGCAGCACAGACAAGGCCAGGAACGAGCGACGCCGCCGTAATGTCGACGACGCCCGAGAGATTCAGCTGAAGAGTGATGGTCGCGGCCAGTCCGATGACACCCAGCCCGAACGCGACGTCCGGAACCCAACCGAAGCTCCTCGCCGGGTCAGAGCGCGGCCGATCAACCCTTGGACTCACCCTGAGGGCTTCCGTATCCTCCGGCGGCGGACAAGCCACTCCAGCTTCAGGCCGCAGCCGTGACCCCGGTGTTGCTCCCAGTGCGGTAGCGGATTAACCCGGTGATGCCGGCAACCACGGCCCCAACGAAGAACCACAACGGAAGAAGGGTAGCGAACGGAAGAACGGCGATCAGCGGGAGCACGACGCCGAGCCAGCGCGGTGATCTCAGCTGGAATGTCAAAATGCCCAGGAGTACGAACGCCCCGCTCAACGGGATCCATGCAACCACGAATACCATCGTGCCGACCGCCGAATCGAGGAACTCTGCCAGCTCCGCGGGAGTCCACAACCAAACGGAGCCGTAGGCCATCAGGCTCAGAACGCCACCGGCGACAGCGGCCCAACCGGCGGCGCCTGCAAGTGCGGTCGACCGGCCGGGGGACAAGGAGGCGAGTTGTCGCCCCCATGTCCTCAGTGCGAGGCCCATGACCACGAATGACACACCGATGCCGGTGAACAGCAGCCTGATCGCAAGCCAATGCTCCTCCCGGAAGGCAAGGAGATCTGCCTCGCTCTTCGTCGGATCGTAGAACCCGACAATGATCGGGTTGAAGATCATTGGGAAGAAGACCAGCACCGGGATTAGCAGCCGAGCGGAGGCTCTCCTTAGCGACGCTTGCAGTTCGATATCGGTCATGGAATCCCCATAGCTCGACGGCGTGTCGTTCCGTGACGCTACCTGCCACCCGCAAGGCGCGGTAGCCGGATTTCCGCAGACAATTATGCGGTTTTCCGCACAATTCCCTAGCGCATATCAACCGATCTCGAGCGATTAACACTCGTTTCCAGAAGTGCCCGCTATCGGCACTTATGGTTCGGGCTGTGCCTTCGGGCTTACCGTCTTCAGGTCAGTCTTCTGGGATGACGCGTTCGAAGGCTTCGCGTGTGACCTGTGCAGGTTCAGGTCCACCTCGCTCGCCCGTCTCGAGAGAGTCGATCGCCGCAATCTGATCTGTGGTCAGTTCAAAGTCGAACACGTCGAAGTTCTCTGCGATCCGGGATGGGGTGGTTGACTTCGGGATTGCTTGTCGGCCTTGTTGAAGATGCCATCGCAGCATGACTTGAGCCGGTGTCTTGCCGTGGGAAGCGGCGATGTCGGTGATGGTTGGATCATCCAGCGTCGATTTGTTGTACCCCTCTCGGTAGAAGGTGATCCCGCCTATGGGTGACCATGCCTGGGTCAAGATGCCGAGTTCTGTGTTCATGGCAGTGAGGTCTGGTTGCCGGAAGTACGGGTGGGCTTCGATCTGGTTCACCGCTGGGACGACGTCGGTTGCCTCCAACAAGGTCGTGAGGTGATCCACCATGAAGTTGCTGACACCGATCGCCCGCACCCTGCCAGCAGCAAGGAGGTTCTCCAGGGCCCGGTAGGCACCGATAGTCAGGTCGAATTCGGCGGGCAGCGGCTGGTGCAGGAGCAGAAGATCGATCTGATCAACACCGAGCTTTCGGGCGCTCTTGTCGAAAGCGTGCAAAGTCTCGTCGTAGCCATAATCCGAGATCCAAACCTTGGTCTCGACAAAGACCTCTGCACGGTCAAGTCCGGATAGCCGAATCGCATCCCCCACCCCACGCTCGTTCAGGTACGACGCAGCCGTATCTACATGCCGGTAGCCGACATCAAGAGCCGCAGCAACCGCCTTGAGCGTGTCTTCAGGCGTCGTTTGAAACACCCCGAAGCCCAACGTGGGGATTTCCACACCGTTGTTAAGTCGAAACGAATCGTCAATCACAACACCTAGCCTCTTTTGCTCATCGCGTCGGATGCTGAATCCGATCCTATCGACGGCCAGATCGCAGCCTTATCTGCGACCCGTCCGATATCACCCTGTTCCCGAGCGATAACGCCCTTTTCCCCAACCCGAGCAGAACGGCACGTCTGCGCTCGTTACTGGCCCGCCATGGCTCGCCGGATGGCGCGCCTGTGATTCTGGCTGGATCCGCCGTTGGGAGCGCGCGTAGTGCGCTGGTTGGAACTGCATTCCTTGTGCGGCGGACTTTGAGGACGCCTGCGATGCCTGGGGGTAAGGTCGGTGGCTATCCCGTGCAATGATCGCAGTTCGCGAATAGGTCAAGTGCTGTTGCACGCCCGCACAAGAGTCGCCTGCATCGCTCCAGCGTTGGCCGCCATGATGGTCGTGCTCGGCGCTTGCACGACTACGAGTACAGACCATACGGACACCACAACAGCTTCATCTTCCTCGACAGTCGCCCAGCCGCCCCCGCCGCCTCAGCCCGATGAGCTCACATGGGAGCGGATCACCGACGGAACCCCCACCCGGCATAACGTAACCCAACCCGAGGTCGACGACGCCACTCTCAATCCGAAGATCAACGACATCTGTCCGCTCCCCGCCGGCGGAGCTATCGCTATCGGTGGCCACGGCGTTGATCGGGCCACGCCTGCAGTGTGGCAAACGGAGGACGGGAACAGTTGGGAGACAGCGGTCGTTGACGGCGACCCCTTCGGAGGCGGGTTCAACACTCTGAACCGCTGCGACGCCGATGGAGGCCGAACCTACGTCGTCGGCGCGCACGGTTCGCCGCACAGAGCGGCGGTGTGGACAACAACCGATGGACGCAATTTCGAACGCCTGGACCACGGTGCCTTTCCCGAATTCACATCGGTGTCGGACATAGAGGTGTTTGCCGACGGCCGGATCTGGATCGTTGGCCCGATTTGGGAATCCGAAGGCGATGGCGCCAGCACCATCGTCGAACTGGATGACACAGGCGCAATCACGAAGCTCGAGCGGCTAGATACAGCCGAGTTCATCGCTCCGACCGGGTTTGCCTCCATTTGGTCGATCACCGGGTCGGCGGACAACATCATCCTCTTGGGAGACCTTGGGGACAGTGTGGCCGAGTGGAGAGCGCCCATACCGTGAGCGGGGTACCCAGAGTCCGAGATCGCAGTCCAGGCCAAGTAGCGCAGAACAACTGATACCGGTCGATAACGCCCACATCCGCTACCCGAGCAGAACGGCACTTCTCGCTCGGTGTGACGACAACGACCAGAAGGGCCGGCCATCACGCTCCGCCGTCTATTTGAAGGCTGCGGCGCTCTAGTACTCCTCCGACTCCGGCACGTCGGTAAAGGAGTCTGAGGCTTGTGTTCGTGGGCACTTGTGCAATGAGAGAGTCCCCAGGGGGGATAACGACCTCACGCCAAGGCTGCAGTCGATCTTCTCGGCGTATCTCGCTTACCTCGTCGGTCAGCGTCAGCCGAATACCTTCGGCACTTCCGCCGGGCGGGAGTTCCAGTCCATCAAACTTGCGGGTGGTTGGGTTCCATTGATCTGGAGTCACATAGGCGACGGACCTGATCTGAATCGGGAGGGAACCACTGTTTTGGACCGTCCACGAGTCGTGGAGTCGGTTTCCTTGAGCATCTTCCACCAGTGCCTGGCGAGTTAGGACGACGCCGCGCGGGAGAAAGAACCACAGCAAGACACCGGTGACGATCGAGACGACCCATTCCATTCGGCGATCGTACGGACTCGATCGGGACCGTTGAAGCTCGCAACCCTTAGGCGTCGACGAGGACGAAATAGGTCTCTTCGACTAGCTCGACGAATCTCTCATTGCCGTTGTAGCGCCGAATGATCCGCTGCAGTGCCCTGTAGTCCAGCCGCCCTCTGTCATCGGTCGGCACATTCTCACCGGCGAGCCGTGTTTCCACTGCAAGTTCGATTGACTCGCTGTCAGTGACCGGATGCTCTGACCTAACTTGCATGACACCGTACGTACCGATCGGGAGCCACCTCCCAGCTGATCTTTCGATAGCGCGAATCCAACTTGGACGCTGCATGTTCTCGACCAGCAGGATCGCCTTGACGAGGTTCGGGTCGGTGCCGTGTTGTTCGGCCGCTGTCTCCGCCTTCTCGAGTAGCTCCGGATCAAGTCGACGGGTCGATTCTCTTACGAACTGATGAGGGTCGATCTCTGACCTCCAACTGACCCGAGCCAAGTAGGCACCAAAGATCCCTGCCAGGACCGCCGTCCAGAGGTCGCTCTTCATGGCCTCCGGATCGGGTAGCAAGACATGTAGTGCGTCCACCTCACCGAGAAGGCCGCCGATCAAGCCTGCACAGATCACAGCCAAGAAGACCCCAGCGTGCGCGGCCAAAAGAAGCCTTCGACCGAAGATTCCTGAGTGACGTGCTGCGGTGACAAAAGCGCGTCCTGCGGTGGCCGCGCCATGGAACAGGGCAGCCAACAGCGCAGCCAGCCAACCAACCTGACCTAATGAACTTGCGATCACGCTCACGGCGAATGTCACAACCACAACCGGCAGGAACCGGAATGTGAGGTAGCGAGGCAGATGAAGACTTAGCTGGTAGCTCGTCAAGTCGGAAAGGCCGTAATAGTTCTCGGGCCAGCGCGCCTCAACGGCCCGAAAGAAGGTGTAGAGGAACGCAGCGCCTCCGGCGCCAAGCAGGATGGCCATCACATTGGACTCTTATCGGTCGCTATATGCCTCGTCGGCACAGGCTATGACCGACTCGTCCGGTGTCTACGCACGCACTGCAAAGAACGTCCGGCTGCTGCGACGTAGCAACCAAGCCCGAAGTGACTTCTTTCTGACTCAGCCGTTCACCCCTCAGGCTTTTCGGGCTGCCCTGGATTAACACTCGTGGGCGACAACGCGCACCTTCTCCACCCTCGCCGCGGCCGACCCTCCCATACAGGGCCTCACCTGGGCCGCATTTGGGCCGCAAGCGGTGCAACACCCCGTCAAATGACGCGAGGTGGCGAGAGTTCAAAAGGCCAGGTCAGAAGCCAGATTTCCTCAAACCACCAGGTGTCGAAAACACGCTCTAACGGTTTTCAAGACCGTCTCCTTAGACCGCTCGGACACCCCTCCAGGTGTCTGAACCCCTTGGTCAGAAGATTGTTCCCGTCCTCGCCGTGGAAGCTCGACGACGTTTGGCCGCTCCCGGGCCACACCGGGCCGCGGCGATCGGCATCGAGACGGTCCATGACGGGGTCGAGAGCGTCCTCGCACAGGTGGGGGATAGGTACCAAGAGTAATCGTCGAAGAGGGATGTCCGTTTTGGGCTTGCTCTCCTCGACGTCGGCCCTCGTCGCTCGCTTCGACGATGCACGTGGTCTCTCTGAGGTGCTGGTTTGACTCCGTGGAGCCTCGTCTAGCTACTGGCCCCGACCTCTGTGAGCTAGCAACCGTTGATCAGGCAGAGCGGGGCGCTCGCTTCTGATCGGTGCTGGGGTCAATGGCATATGAACGTCATACCAGGGTCGTTCCCAGCGCATGCGTGAGACGAATCGGTCGATGACCATCCGGATCCGGTCCAGGCCCGACCCGATCTCACTCGAATCACCAGACATATCGACCTCCCGAGGTGCGTTGGAACTATTACTTGAGATATAACTATACCTCAAAGTAATCTGGGCGACGGCTCTCAAGCCACATTCAGGAAGAAGAAGATGGCCGACCGCGTGGACAACATCATCAGAGAGTGGCAACATCGCCGGCCCGACGTCGACTTCTCACCTCTCGAGGTTGTCTCTCGTGTCCTTCGCGCCGCTCACTACCTGCAAGCAAGACTGGACGGGGTCGCCGCCACCTACGGTTTGAGCCATACCGGCGACCTAGATGTTCTCACCAATCTCGACCGTGCCGGCTCACCCTATGAGCGGACACCATCCGAACTGGCCGATCTGCAGCTCGTCACCGCGGGTGGGATGACCGTCCGGCTCAATCGCCTGCAACGAGCGGGACTGATCGAACGCCGCCCCAACCCACACGACGGCCGCGGCGTGCTCGTGAGGCTCACTCCAAAGGGCCGCCAGCTCGTCGACCACGCCCTCGGGACCCTCATGGCAGCCCATGCATCAGCCGTCGCGGGCCTGGAGCGATCACAGCAGGAACTCTCAGCCGACCTGCTCCGCAGGCTGCTGCTCACACTCGGCGACAGACCCGCCTTCCGGCCCAAGGTGGCGCTGGACCGGGACGGGACCCAAGACGGGGTTACCTGACACCCGCTCGACAACTGCACACCGCTGCATAAAGGCTACTGTGGGACCTACGGCCGAACGTGCCGTTCACTTTTGCTCGCGGACTCTCCGGCGACAGCCTCGGAACCCACTGCCTGGACCAGTGACAAACACTATGTGCTCTTCGTGAGCGCAGGCAGAAGGACTCCATGACATTTGGTTCGGATCTATCTCTCGGGATGGTGTCGACTTTCCCCCCCACAGTCTGTGGAATCGCGACCTACACCGCCTCGCTCGTCGAATCACTCGTGGTCGGTGAGGGGGAACGCTTCGGGAGGATTGGTGTGGTCCGACTGACGGACGGCCTGACCCGAGACGCTGGGGCGCCAGTGGTCTTCAATCACCGGACGGGTGATCCCAAGTCGCTTCGCACGGCGGCAGCGATTCTCAGCACCTATGACATCGTGTCGGTCCAGCACGAGTTTGGCATCTATGGGGGACGCGACGGCACAGAGGTGCTCGATCTCATGTCGATGCTCGACGTGCCCGCGGCCGTAACCCTCCACACCGTTCTCAGCCGGCCAACACCACATCAGCGAGAGATCACGGATAGTCTGTGCACGCTCGCCGAGCGGGTCGTCGTCATGAGCGAGACAGCCTCCCATCGCCTGGTCGACCGCTACGGCGTCGACGAGAGCCGGATCGACGTGATCGCCCACGGTGCAGACCCCAACTTCGCCGGTCCGTCACTGGTCGCGGGCAACCGGCCCCTGGTCCTGACCTGGGGGCTCATTGGACCTGGCAAAGGACTGGAGTGGGCGATCGAGGCGTTCTCCCATCTAACCGATCTGAGACCGCTTCCCCGCTATCTGGTGGCCGGAGCGACCCATCCCCACGTGCACCGAGAATCCGGGGAGAGCTATCGGCGGGGCCTGGAGGAGCTCACCAAGAGTATGGGCTTGGAAGAGACCATCGAGTTCGACGACCGGTACTTGAGCCGCGATGACCTCGCACGCCTGGTCCGCAGCACAGATGTCGTGGTTCTCCCATATGAGTCCGCGGAACAGGTGACCTCTGGAGTCCTCGTCGAGGCCATCGCTGCCTCGAAACCGGTGGTCGCCACCCCGTTTCCTCACGCAGTTGAGCTGCTCTCCAGCGGTGCCGGAGCGATTGTCCCCTTCGGCGATCCGCGACGTCTCGCCGGAGCGCTGCGACAGATCCTCTCCGATCGCGCGACCCGCTCGCTCATGGCCCAGCGAGCACAGACGCTCGCTACCGACTGGTACTGGCCCACCGTCGGTGGACGGTTCGCCGAGATGATGTCGGGCATCGTCAGAACCCGCACACCGTACGTGAGGCCGAGTCCTGAGCGTCAACGTGCGGCGGGATGACATCAGCGAGGGTCATCCATCTACGAGCGGCTTTCTGCTGTCCGAGCCGAATTTCGCACATTTAAGGGACATGACAGAGGATCGGGGCCTCTGGGAGCACGCCAGCCATTCCACGCCTCGACCTGAGCACGGCTTCTGCAACGACGACAACGCGCGCGCCCTGGTCATCACTGCCCACGAGCGGGCCGCGGACCTGACCCTGCTGGCAGGCATTTATCTCCGCTACGTTCTGGAGTCCCGGAGACCCGACGGGACGTTTCGCAACCGACGGAATTCAGTTGGAACGTGGGTCGACGACACCGGCAGCGACGACAGCCAAGGAAGAGCATGGTGGGGCCTCGGCGCAATTGCAGCACGGGCGCCGGAACAGTGGATGCAGGAGACGGCGCTCGAGGCGTTCCAGTCGTGTGCGGTGTTCGAGTCCCCACACCTGAGGGCTAACGCATATGCGGCCCTGGGCGCGGCAGAGGTCATCGGAAGAAGCGGAGGTTTCCAACCGGCAGTCGAACTACTCGACAGAACAACCGCCTCGATCATCGTGGCCACTCGATCAGCGATACCTTGGCCGGAGACCAGACTCACCTACGACAACGCCCGCATCCCCGAAGCACTCCTGGCTGCCGGCCTCGCACTGGGCGACGAACGACGGACCGCTGTCGGTATGCGCCTGCTCGAGTGGCTCGCCGGGACTGAGACCCGTGGAAACCACTTCAGTTTCACACCGGTCGCAGGTCGCTCCCCTGGCGACCACGGCCCGGCATACGACCAACAGCCCATCGAGGCCTGGGCCATGGCCGACGCTTGCCACCGAGCATTCGTGGCGACCGGAGACTCCCGTTGGCACGAGCTGGTGATCCGAGCCGTGAAGTGGCTGTTCGGCACGAATGACGCCAATGCAGTCATGTATGACGAAGCGAGCGGGGGCACCTACGACGGGTTGATGGCCACCGGCGTGAACCTGAACCGGGGCGCCGAGTCGACATTGGCTGGTCTGGGCATTCTGCAAGTAGCGGCCAGCCTTCGGAGCAACTCCAGTTGAGCGGGTCGCGATCTCAAGTAACTCGGGTCGATGTGGTGCGATCGCCCACGACTCTCTTCCCGGATCCGACACGACGACTCATCAGGACGTATCTCCCCAATGAACCGGCCCCGACCCCGGGCAGGCCGAACCGCGTGCAGCGGGTGATGGAACGGGTGCTGAGCCTCACAGCCGTCGAGCGGATGCAGACCCTCGAAGACGTGTACTCGAGGTTCGGGCACCGTGTCTCCGATCTGGAGAGGATCCTGCTGGAAGGATTCTCGATGGTCGAGTTGCGGTTGACCGAGCCCCGCGAGTTGGGGGAGGACGATCGACGTCTGATTGGGAGCTACTTCCTCCACGAGTACTCCGTGGAAGGTGCTGCCCTCACCAACCCGTCGATCGTCGCTCACCCGAATCAGCAAGGGCTTCCACTCGGGGCCATCCGGGTCGTCGTCAGCCTTCGTGCAGTCGGTGAGGGCCACACGTCGTCTGTCGAGTTCCGCACCGGGCAGGTCGACCGCTACGGAGCCGTCGACGTCGAAGACGCCCGGCCGCTCATCCGCGGAAAGCGGGAGACGCCCCTCTTCGACAAGACAGTGTTCAGCGCGAAGCTCGCTGAGCTCGGTGCGGTTGCAGAAGCCAACTTGGCCCTGGTCTCTCTCGATGAGCAATTCACCATGGAGGATCTGGACTCGGTGCTGACAGACCTCGGGTCGGGCTCATCGCAGACCGCCATGGAACAACAGATGATCCACACGATCCATTGGCTCGCGTCCTCCAATTACTGGGTGACGTTCGCCGCCGATTCGCACATCTCCCAGCACATCCTCACACCCAACGGGCCGGCGGAGAGTCATGGGATGGAGGATGCGCGGTTCGTCCGATTCACCGAGACCGACGATGCGAGCACTTACTACGGCACCTACACCGCCTACGACGGCCTAAACATCCTTCCCCAGCTGATCGAGACGGCGGACTTTCGGACCTTCCGTGTCGCCACGCTCAACGGGACAGGTGCAGTGAACAAGGGGCTAGCCCTGTTCCCGAGGCGCGTAGGAGGGAAATACATGGCTCTTGGCCGCTCGGACGGAGAGAGCAACTACCTCATGTGGACCGACCACGTCCGTTCCTGGAATCACACCCAGCGGATCCAAATGCCCGCGAGGCCATGGGAGATCACTCAGATCGGCAACGCCGGTGCTCCTCTCGAAACCGAAGCCGGGTGGCTGCTCATCACCCATGGAGTCGGGCCCATGCGTCAGTATGCGCTGGGCGCCGTTTTGCTCGACATCGACGAGCCCAATCGGATGATCGGGCATCTGCGCGAACCCCTCTTGGTCTCAGAGGAAGATGAGCGAGACGGGTACGTGCCGAACGTGGTGTACTCCTGCGGATCGCTTCTCCACGATGGAAACATCGTGATCGCCTACGGCGCCTCGGACACGGTCACGAGGTTCGCCAGCGTCTCCGTCGACTCCCTACTCGGCGCCCTCACCCCGCCCTGAGCACGGAGCCGCCACCTTCGGTCAGCACTCGACCGTAGAGCGTCAGGTATTCGTCCACCATCCTGCTGACATCGAAACGGTCGACGACAGAGCCCCGAACCGAGGCTCGGTCCAGCCTGCCGACATCGGTGACCGCGGCCAACGACTCAGCAAGGTCGGCGACGAAGAACCCATTGATCCCGTGTCGAACGATCTCTCCCATCGAGCCACGGGCGTGCGCTATGACCGGAGTCCCACAGGCCATGGCCTCCACCACGCTCAAACCGAAGGGCTCCTCGAAATCGATCAGGTGGAGCAATGCCAGCGCA
>Ga0299913_10004279_pt1 | contig 11954 bp, 15 predicted proteins | sample RVTome_9_FD_201360 | JGI IMG/M metagenome (GOLD analysis project Ga0299913, IMG submission 201360) | Soil microbial communities from uranium-contaminated site in the Upper Colorado River Basin, Wyoming, United States - RVT155D38 (version 2) ... | reverse complement strand
CAGATGGTGGCGCTGCGGTGCGGCGAGATCGTCCGCGTGCCCCTCACGGAGGCGACGGGCGAGCTCAAGCTCGTGAGTCAGGAGCTGTACGACGTGGCCAAGGTCTTCTTTGGCTGACGAGCTCCCTCCACCCATCCCGGCCGCGACCGTCGTGCTCGTGCGCGACGGTGCAGAGGGACTCGAGACGCTGATGCTGCGGCGCAACGCCCGCGGCATGTTCGGCGGCATGTGGGTGTTTCCCGGCGGTCGCGTCGACCCCGAGGACGGGGAGGATGAAGCGGGTGCGCGGCGAGCCGCGGCGCGAGAGACCGTCGAGGAAGCCAGCTTGGTGGTGGACCCGTCGGAGCTCGTGCCCTTCGCGCACTGGACGCCGCCGCCGATCGCGCCGAAGCGGTTCGCCACGTGGTTCTTCCTCGCGCCGGCGCCGTCCGGTGAGGTCGAGGTCGACGGCCACGAGATCCACGATCACGTGTGGGTCTCACCGGCGGACGCGATGCGCCGGCGCGACCTGGGTGAGATCGAGCTGGCGCCGCCCACCTTCGTCACGCTGCACAGGCTGTCGCTCGTGGCCGACGTCGCATCGGTGATGGCCGATGCCGCGGCCATGCCGATCGAGTTCTTCACGACGAAGGTGATGCGGGCGTCGACCGGCGATGCGGTGGCCGTGTGGCACGGCGACGTCGCCTACGAGGGCGACGACCTCGACGCCGAGGGCGCGCGCCATCGGCTGCTCATGGTGCGCGAGGTCTGGGCCTACGAGCGGAGCTGACGGCACGCGCCATCAGCGCTTGCGACCTGGACGGATTGTGACCAAAGGCCCTACGCGCCACCCCGCCGCGAGTCGACAATCCAAACATGGGCTCCGTCCACCGCGCGACCAACCAGGAGGGACCGAGCCCGCGAGGTCGCGGTGCGCGCGGGGGAACGCTGGTGGAGGCGGCGTTTTCCTTTCCCCTGCTCGTCGCCCTCGTCCTCGGGATCTTCGACTTCGGGAGCGCACTGAGCGACTCGATCGCGGTGCGCACCGGCGCAGCCTCGTCTGCCCGTGTGGTGGCGGTGGGCCCGTGGCCGGCGAAGGCCTGCACGCTGTCGGCTCCCGATGCGGGGCTCACGGTCGAGGACATGTCGATCCTCTGCATGCTCAAGGACCGCAGTGATCTGTCGCCCGCGAGGGTGCGGGGCCGCATCGTGTTGGCGGCGGGTGGCTACGTGGAAGGCCAGCCGATCGCGGTCTGCTCGATGACCCAGCTCACGTCGCTCACCCGGTTGTACGCGCGTCTGATCGACGACAAGGCGATCACCACCCGATCGGTGGTGCGGATCGACGCGGTGAAAGCGGACGGCAGCCTGACGACTGGTGGGGAGGGCGCCTTTCCTGGTCAGGACTGGGCGTTCTGCGCGGCGCCATGACGAAGCGACGAGCCTCCGCCATCGGCGACGCCGGCGCTGTTTTCGTCATCGTCGCGCTGTCCCTCGTGGGCCTGCTGGTGCTGGTGGCCATCGTCGTCGACATCGGAACCGCGCAGCAGCAGAAGACGACGCTGCGGGGCGTGGCCGACGCTGCGGCCCTCGCGGGCGCACAGGAGCTGTCGTACGGGTCGGCCGGGCAGACCAGCGCATCAGTTGCGGCCAGTTACGTGCGCCGCAACCTGACACCTTCTTCGGACGACCCGCTGTGCACGCTCGTCGACAGCACCTGCAGCTTCCGCCTCGCCGGTAGATGGACCACCACGATCACGACGCCGGTCGAGGGCGACGCCGAGCTCGTCAAGGTCACGATTTGCGAGGACGTCGCCACGACGTTCGCTCGGGTGATCGGCGTCGGCTCGATCAACGTCTGTGGCACCGCCACGGCCCGCGGCCACCGCGCGTCGGGGTCGGCCGGAACCGGGCTGATGATCGCGCTGAATCGCACATTCCCCGCCTGCAACCAGGTTGGTCTCCACTTCGCCTCCAGCTCGAACATCGACATCAGCGCGATCGTTCAGGTGAACGAATGCGGTCCGAACGCATTGATGACGTCGGGCAGCCAGGTCATCACCACCGCCGGCGTCACTGTCAACGGTGGCGTCAGGTACAGCTCCGGCGCGGTGTTCAACCCGCCAAACAGCCTGGCGGACAACACCGGGACGGTTGTCGCCGACCCACTCGCCGCGGTTCCCGAACCCGATACCGGCCTCACGACCAAGCCCTGCGGACGGCCGGACGTCGCGTCCGACCCGAACCTTCCCGCGGGCAGTGGGGTCTGCACGTACGGCGCCACCGAAACGTTCAGTGGCGATCACACGTTCTGGCCCGGCATCTATGGCGCCCGGTTCACGATCTTCGGGAGCGGCACCTACACGTTCAACCCAGGGGTGTACATCTTCGAGGACAGCCTGACCTTCCACGGCAACGGTTACACCGTCAACGGAGACGGGGTGCTGTTCTTCGTCAAGGGCCCGAACAACCACACGGCGTTCGAGGGCACCGGCACCATCGACGTGAATCCCGCCGCGACGGGTCCCTACCAGGGGCTCGTGTTCTTCTCCTCTCGCAGCAACTGCACCGGCCTGATCACATTCAGCTCCGGCTCGATCTGGACCACCACCGGAACGTTGTACGGCCAGTGCGCCTCCGTTCACATGACCAGTGGCCCCACCGTGAACGCCGGCAATCTCATCATGGGATCGTTCCTCGTCGTCGGCACGACGAACCTGAACCTCTCGGACAGCGGCGCAGGCGGCACTGTGCCCCTGACCCGGCAGGTGCAGCTGATCGAATAGTTCGATCGCCGGCGGACCCGCCCGGTCGCGTCAGCTCTTCGGTGCGAGTTGTGCGAAGTCACCGCGGTTCAGCGGTCCGGCCTTCTGGCCGACATCGGTCGACGGCGACACGTCCTGCTCGACCCCTCCGGCGTCCAGGACACGGAAGCGCACCCCCGTCACCCCGAGGTCGGTGATCGTGTACACGAGTTGCCCGAACGCGTTCTTCTGACCGGGGTCGCTGATCGTCAGCAGTGCAGCGTTGAGCGTCACGACCAACGTGTCGCCGTCTTCAGCGGTCTTGACGACCTGCGTGTCATTCGGGATCGCGGTCGTGATGCCGGAAGGATCGCTGTCGGTCACGCCCTTGAGGAGCTCGTTCAGCACGGTCTGCGGATCGCGGCCGGGCACGCTGCGGTTGACGGCACGCAGCTCGGCCGGGTTGCCGTCGAGGAAGTAGAGGCGGACGTTCGCCCCGCCGGGCACGTCGGTGTTCGGTGTCGTCGTGCTCGGCCCGAGCAGCTCGAAAGGGACCTTGTCGTCGGCGATCTGCCGAGGCGCGCCGTCGCTCGGGAGCCCGCACGCGGCGACGCCGAGCAGCAACGCGAGCACGAGCGCCACGCGCCTCATGTCGGCAGCACCGGGAGCTCGACGACGAAGCGCGCCCCCGACCCGTCGGGGTTCTTCTCCTCGACCCAGACCCGGCCACCGTGCAGCCGGACGTGCTCGGCCACCAGGGCAAGACCGAGCCCGACGCCGTCGCCACTGCCGCGGCGACCGGCGCCGCCACCGCGGGCGAACCGCTCGAACACGATGTCTCGTTCGTCGTCCGGGATGCCGGCGCCTTCGTCCTCGACCGCGATCTGCACCAGGTCATCGACGCGCCGGAGGGTCACAGCGGTGGCGCCGTCGGCGTACTTCTGCGCGTTGTCGAGCAGGTTGGCGACCACCCGTGCCAGCCGTCGCTTGTCCGCCTGCACCACGACCGACGCCAACTCGCTGTCGAGCTCGACCGGCACGCTCTGACCGTTTCCGGACGCGCGCACGGCCTGCATGACGAACTCGGCCAAACGGATCTCGTCCAGTTCGAGGCGAACCGCGCCGGCGTCGTAACGCGAGATCTCCAGCAGGTCCTCGACGAGCTGCGAGAAGCGACGGACCTCCGCGCTGAGCAGATCGAGCGCCGCCTGCGAACGTTCGTGCATGTCTTCACGTCGGGTTTCGAGGATGTCGACCGCGGCCGACAGCGTCATCAGTGGCGACCGCAGCTCATGGCTCACATCGGATGCGAAGCGCGCGTCGCGCTCGATGCGGTCCTGCAGTGCCTGCGCCATCTCATTGAACGAGTTGGCGAGCACGCCGAGATGCGGGTCGTCGGTCGCCTCGAGACGCGTGTCGAGCCGCCCGCCCGCGATGGCCTCCGCCGCCTGGCTCACGTCGGCCAGCGGTCGCAGCGCGCGGCGGCCCGCCCAGAAACCGATGCCGGCGCCGGCGAGCGTGGTGAAGACCGACGCGCCGAGGAGCGAGATGGCGAGGGAGCCGAGCGTGCGCTGGAGGTCGTCGAGGTCGATGATCTCGTAGTACTCCGCCTCGACGGCGGGGACCGGTACGCCGACGGCGAGCGCGGGGCGGCCTTGCAACGAGAAGGTCATGCGGGCGGCGTGTCCCGAGCTCACCGTCTCGCGAAGCGACGCGGGGATCGTTTCCTCCTTGAGCTGCGCGGTGAGACTTAGCCATCGGTCTTCGAAGCGCAAGATCGGGCGCGAGCCCGCGGGGAGCTGCAGTGACGGCAGCAGCTGGCTCTGGATGAGCTCGAGGTCCTGGCCGCGCGCACCGTTCTTCACGAGGTTGGCGTTCACGTACACGCGGCTCAGCGCGTTCGACTCGCGCTGGCTGACGAGATTGGCGCGCGTCAGTGCAAAGGTCGTTCCTGCGAGCACGATGGACAGCACCATGGCTCCGAGCGCGAAGGCCAGCGTGATGCGCGATTGCAGGCCGAGCGCACGCGGGCGCAGACGTGCGAGCCGCTTACGAAATCTGCGCCGCTCGCTCAACCCTGCAGCTTGTAGCCGAGGCCGCGCACCGTCGCGACGTGGCGCGGGTTGGCCGGATCGGCCTCGATCTTCGTGCGAAGCCGACGAACGTGCACGTCGACAAGGCGGCCGTCGCCGAAGTATCCGTAACCCCACACCCGCTCGAGCAGCACCTCACGGCTGAAGACGCGGCCAGGGCTCGACGCCAGCTCACACAACAGCCGGAACTCGGTCTTGGTGAGATGCAACTCCGTGCCGGCCCGGCGCACGACTCCGGCATCCGGCGTGATCTCGAGGTCGCCGAACCGCATCGTGGCGTTGCCCCCGTCGGGTTTGCGGGCCCGGCGCATGAGCGCCCGGATGCGAGCGGAGAGCTCTTTCGGCGCGAACGGCTTCGTGAGGTAGTCGTCCGCCCCAGCCTCGAGCCCGGCGACGACATCGTGAGTGTCGGCGCGTGCCGTGACCATGACGATCGGAACGTCGCTCGTGCGCCGGATCGACCGGCAGACCTCGAACCCGTCGACGCCCGGGAGCATGATGTCGATGAGCACCACGTCGGTCGGATGCCGCGCGAAGGCCTCGAGGGCATCCTCGCCGGTCTCGGCCTCTTCGACGTTCCACCCTTCGTCCTCGAGCGCCATCTTGACGGCCGTGCGGATGCGCTCGTCGTCCTCGACGGCCAGGATCCGGGTACCCACTGGCCCCAATCCTTCCACCTGGCACTACCCGAAGGTGTCCACCTCGGGTTCGCGCTCGAAGGCGGAGAGCAGGGCGAGCTGTCCGGCGCCCCCTTCCGTGCGGTAGTGCAGGCCATCGGGGAGCCGGGCGCAGATGTCTCGGCAGCGGGACAGCGCCTGTGCACCGTCGGCCGCGAACGAGACCAGGACGCTGAGATCGATGTCGATCCGAGTGGGCTGGTGGACCAACTCGCTGCGCACGGTGTCGACGAGCGCATCACCGGTGCCCGCGTCGAGATGGCCTTCGAGGGCGATCCTGACGTTGCCGTCTGCACCGCTCAATCGAACGATTCCGCCCGAGGCCGTGTCCGACCCCAGGTGCCCCCCCACCGAGCTCATTGGGGTCTGAGCCTGGCGCGGCCAGGTTGGCCTTCGCCACCCCAGACCGTTTCGATCGCGTGACGATCGAAGCGATCTTCGGGTTCTTCAGGCGCTACCGGCACCTGCCGTGTCGAGAAGGGCACGAAGGGGCTCGAACAAGCCATTCGAGGCGGCCAGGACGAACTCGCCCGACGCTGGACCGCCGGCGAGGTCGCCGACTCTGGCGCCCGCCTCCTGCGCGATGAGCGCTCCCGCCGCGAGGTCCCACGGGCCGAGACCCCGCTCGTAGAACGCGTCCAGGCGTCCACACGCGACCGAGCACAGATCGACCGCGGCCGAGCCCATGCGCCGGATGTCGCGGACGTGGGGCAGCACCTGCACGAGCACGTTCGCCTGGCGCCGCCGTCGCTCTGGCTCGTAGGAGAACCCCGTGCCGACCAGCGCCGTCTGCAGGTCATCCTTCGTCGAGGCGCGGATCCGTGCGCCGTTGCGGGTCGCGCCGCTGCCTCGTGCGGCTTGGAAGACGTCGCGATGAGTCGGATCGTGGACGACGCCGATCACCACGTCGCCGTGGTATTCCGCGGCGATCGACACCGCGAAGCCGGGAAACCCGTAGAGGTAGTTGGTGGTGCCGTCGATCGGGTCGATTATCCACCGCACGCCGGATGTTCCTTCGTGGTCGGCACCTTCCTCGCCGACGATGCCGTCGTCGGCTCGTGCCCGCCGCACGCCGGCGACGATCATCGCTTCCGCCGCCCTGTCCATCTCCGTGACCATGTCGGTCGGTGAGGACTTCGTCGAGATCTCGCTTCGGTGGCGGGTGAGGCCGTCGACCAGCACGGCGGCGGCGTTGGCCGCGAGGTTCGTTGCCAGGCCGAGCAGCTCGTCGAGGAGGTCGTCCACTGCGAACAACCTAGATTCGAGCCGTGCTCGTCGATCTCCGGTCCGACACGGTCACGAGGCCGACCGCGGCAATGCGCAAGGCGATGGCGGAGGCCGACGTCGGTGACGACGGGTACGGAGAGGACCCCACCGTCCGCCGCCTCGAGGAGCTGTTCGCGGCGCGCGTCGGCAAGGACGCCGCGCTGTTCGTGCCGTCCGGGACGATGGGCAACCAGATCGCGCTGCGGTTGCTCGGCCGGCCCGGCACCGCGATCGCGATCGGCCGCCGCCAGCATCCCGTGATCTACGAGCAGGGCGCCGCCGGCGTCAACGGGTGGACGCAGTTCGAGCTGCTCGACGACGCCGACGGGATGCTCCCGATCGACGCGCTCGCCGACGCGATCGAAGCCGAGCATCACCACTGGCTGCCGGTGAGCGCGGTCTGCATCGAGAACACCCACATGCCTGCCGGTGGGGTGCCGTGGACGCTCGGCCAGATCGAGAGCGTCTCCGCCCTCGGACTACCGGTGCACCTCGATGGCGCGCGGCTTTTCAACGCGTCGGTTGCGACAGGCGTGAGCCCAGACGCGTACGCCAGCAACGCGACGACCATCATGTGCTGCCTGTCGAAGGGCTTGGGGGCGCCGGTCGGTTCGATGCTCGCCGCATCGGTCGAGTTGATCGGCGCGGCGCGGGCCGAGCGCAAACGCCTCGGTGGCGCCATGCGGCAGGCGGGGATCATCGCCGCCGCGGGAATCGTCGCCCTGGAAGACATGGTCGAGCGCCTGGAGGAGGATCACACTCGGGCGCGCGTGCTGGCAGAGGCCGTCGCGGAGCGATGGCCGGCGTGCGGACTCGATCCCGCGACCGTGCGCACCAACTGCGTCGTCTTCTCACATCCCGACCCGGCCGCGCTCATCGCCCACTTGGCCGGAGAAGGCATCGCCGCCGGCACGATCGCACCGCGCACCGTTCGGTTCATGACGCATCTCGACGTCGACGACGCCGGCATCGAAGCCGTTCGCAAGGTGGTCGCGGCGGCCCCGTAACGTCGCTACGCGGACGGCTTGTGCCGGTTGGCCTTCCGCTCCTGAGCGTCTTGGATCGTCTTCCATTCACCCATCGCCCGGAGGGCGAGCACGGCGACCACCGCGACCCCGGCCGCGCCGAGGACGGCACCGACGAGGCCGCCGAGGCTCTTGTTGGTCGAGCAGTCGCCGGCGCATTGCAGGCGAGTGATGGAGAAGCCGATCAGGCCGCCGCACACGCCGCCGGTGAGGATGGCTGCGAACGCCAGGAAGCGGGCGCCGCGCGACGGCAGCGCTGACGGAAGGGGGGGCGGCTCCTGCTCGGTCACGGGAGCGCATGTTCGCGTTAGAACTTTGTCGGTGCGCAATTGGACGGTCGCCGGTGGTCTCGTCGAGAGCGACGCCGGCCTGCTACTCGTCCAGAACCGGCGGCGGAACGGCAGCTTCGACTGGAGCCCGCCCGGCGGCGTGATCGAGGTGGCGGGAGGGGAGTCGGTCGTCGACGGGCTCACCCGTGAGGTGCAGGAGGAGACCGGGCTGCTCGTCTCGGAGTGGGTCGGTCCGCTCTACGAGGTGCAGGCCGACGCACCCGAGCTCGGATGGAGCATGCGCGCATCGGTGTATCTGGCCACTGCCTACCAAGGCGAGCTCGTCGTCGACGATCCGGATGGCATCGTCGTCGACGCGTGCTTCGTGCCGGTCGATCAATGTGCGGTGCACCTCGCGCAGTGTCACCAATGGGTGCGTGAACCGTTGGCCGAGTGGCTCGAGCTTCGGTGGTCGCATACGGAATCACGAGCCCCGTTCGGCTATCGAGTCGACGGGGCTGACCTGGCGTCGCTCACGGTGACAAGATTGGGGTGATGGTTCCGGTCGACCCTACGCAATGGGCAGACCCGAGCGGCGCGGCGCTGTTCTACGGCATCGTGGCCGTGATCCTCCTCGGCACCGCATTGAAGCTCCTCCAGCCCCGCTGGGACGACTGGCTCGACGAGCGCTGGGGCCGCGGTTCGGTGCGCGACAACTGGTTGTTGCGACGGATCGAGCGCGACGCCCGCATGAAGAGCCACTGAATCCGCTGACGCCGCGCAGCATCCTCCACGTCGACATGGACGCGTTCTTCGTGTCCGTCGAGCTGTTGCGTCATCCCGAGCTCCGAGGGCAACCCGTCATCGTCGGCGGGTCGGGCGACCGTGGCGTCGTCGCCGCCGCCAGCTACGAGGCGCGGCACTACGGCATCCACTCGGCGATGCCGTCGACCCGGGCGCGGCGGCTGTGCCCGCACGCGGTGTTCCTGCCCGGCGATCACCAGCACTACGGCGTCGTGAGCGCGCGGGTGATGACGATCTTCCGATCGTTCACACCGTTGGTCGAACCGATCAGCATGGACGAGGCTTTCCTCGACGTGAGCGGCTCGCTCCGCCTGCTCGGGCCCGCGCCCGAGATCGCCGCCGCGATCCGGAGTCGAGTGCATGAGGAAGAGGGACTCACGTGCAGCGTGGGCGTGGCCACGAACAAGTTCCTGGCCAAGCTCGCGTCGGAGGCGGCGAAGCCGTCTGCGTCGCGCTCAAGACCGGTGCCCGGGCTCGGGGTCAAGGTCATCGAACCCGGACAGGAGCTCGCGTTCCTCCATCCGCTGCCGGTGCAGGCACTGTGGGGCGTCGGGCCCAAGACGCTGGAGAAGCTGCGGTCGCGGGGGATCCAGAACGTGGCCGACCTCGCCGCGATGACCGAGGACGAAGCCGCCCTGTTCCTCGGCAATGCCAACGGCCGGCATCTCCACCGGCTCTCGCATGCGATCGACGACCGACCGGTCGAGCCCGAGCTGCAACCGAAGTCGGTTGGCCACGAGGAGACCTTCGCCCGCGATCACACCCAGCTCGAGACCTTGCAGCGCGAGGCCGTTCGCATGGCCGACGCAGTTGCTCAGCGGCTCCGCACGCACCGCCTGTCCGGCCGAACGGTCACGATCAAGGTGCGGTTCCACGACTTCCGGACGATCAGCCGCTCGGTCACGCTCGCAGCCGCCGTCGACACCGGCCCGGCCATCGCGCGGGCGGCGAAGGAGCTGCTCGATCACATCGACCCGTCCTCGGGCGTGCGGCTGTTCGGCGTCAGCGTCAGCAACCTGGCCGACGACGGGATGCGTCAGCTGAGCCTCGACGAGGCCGACCATTCCGGGTGGGACGACGCCAGCAAAGCGGTGGATGACATCCGCCACCGGTTTGGTGACGATGCCATCGTCCCCGCCGCGCTGCGAGGCCCGGAGGGGATCCGGGTGAAGCGCCGAGGCGACCAGCAATGGGGACCGACCGGCTAGGGGCGCCTATCGGACCGAGGGAAATCGGGGAGGGACGCGTTGTTGGTCGAGGGATCGTGTGCGAGACTCTGCGGACACGGCGCATCGACCACGACGGGGGTAGTGAGGTGCCGCTTTCCGAGGACGAACAACGCATCCTCCATCAGATCGAGCAGCAGTTCTACGAGACCGACCCCGACTTGGCGCGCGCCGTCGGCTCCACGAGCCTCTACCGACATGCGTTTCGTCAGATCAAGTGGGCGTCGCTCACCTTCCTGCTCGGTGTCGCGATCCTCGTCTACTCCCTCGTCTCGGTCGGCTTCTGGGCCGCCTTCCTCGGGTTCCTCGTGATGTTCGCGTCGGTGCTGTGGTTCGAGCACAACGCCCGCAAGCTGGGCCGGGCGGGACTGCAACAGATGACGTCGTCCATGCGAGCCGCCGGCCTCCGCGATGCGTTCGGCAACACCCGAGACCGCATGCGTGAGCGCTTCAAGCGCGACGACAACTAACGTTTCGCCGCCGAACCGAAGGTTCGTCGACGAGCTAATGGACGACGCCTGACGGCGTCGCATCTTTCCGCTGGCCGACCGGCAAAGCCGGATCGACCACCAAGTGGGGGGCTCCGGCGGAGCCTCTGCCCCCCACACCCCCCGCCATGGAGTTACTCCAGTCTCAGGATCTCGATGACGGGGGCGTCGCCGCGCTTGCGGCTGGCGGGGCCCTTGCGGGAGATCGGGCGGCGGCGTTCGAGTGGTCGGGGGTCCAGGGCGGCGAGCACCCGAGCGCTCGTCTTTGACTGCACCTTGACCGAATCCGACACGTGCTCGCTCAGGTCGTACGCCCGATCGGCGTCGTCGTCGGTGGCGCCCTCGACTGAGTAGTTCGAGCGCACGACCAACCCGGCGAGCTCGGAGACGCCGTCCACGGCGGTCGCGCTGCCGGCGCGGGCGCCGAACTCGGTGGGCGTCTCCGACCGCCGGGGCGCGACGCCGAGCAAGCTGAAGGATTCGATGCTCTCCTGCCACGCAAGACGGACGCGATCGTCGGCCGCGACGGCCGCCCGCCGGCGCCGGCGGCGGTAGAGCGCGTAGTACGTCACCACACCGACCACGTACACCACGGCGAGCACGAGGAGAACGCCGGCGGAGATGAGCGCCTTGCCGCCGAAGCGTTCCGTCGACCAGAACGAAGGCTCGGGCTCCTGCGGGGTGATGCCTCCCGTCTGCACCTCTGATTGCCGCACCGTCGTCGCCGTTGCCGCCGCGGGATTCGCCGTTGCCGCGGTCGTCGGCGTCGTGGTCGCGACGGTGATCACCCCGCCGTCGGCGGTCGCTTGCGCTTCCGGGACCCCCGTGTACTGCTCTGCGTCCGGCGCGCCGCGGCCGGGGGTGGGCTCGAAACCGACCCAGCCCTGGCCTTCAAGGTAGACCTCGGGCCACGCGTGGGCGTGCAGACCCCGCACGTGGTACAGGCCGGGGTTCACGGGATCTTCCTCGCCCGGCGTGAAGCCGACCGCGACGCGGGACGGGATCCCGAGGGCGCGCGCCATCGCCGCGTACGTGGCGGCGAACTGCTCGCAATAGCCGCGTCGCGATTCGAACAGGAAGAACTCGACCGCCGACGTGCTGTGGCTCGGAGGCGCGGTGAGGTCGTACTCGAAGTTGTTGCGGAAGTAGTCCTGCAGCACGAGGGCCTTGTCGAAGGTGGTCGCGGCGCCGGCGACCACCTGCTCCGCCTCTGCCCGCACCCGCAGGCTGAAGTCGGCGGGCAGCTCGAGCTGGGAGGTGATGTCATGCGGCACGTCGGCGGGCGCGCTCCCGAGTTGCTGCTTGTCGAAGATCGGCTTCTCCGATTGCACCGTGTAGCTCGTGTTGTTCGAGTCGGCGACGTTGGTCCCGACGATCAGCGTC
>Ga0299913_10004278_pt1 | contig 11957 bp, 10 predicted proteins | sample RVTome_9_FD_201360 | JGI IMG/M metagenome (GOLD analysis project Ga0299913, IMG submission 201360) | Soil microbial communities from uranium-contaminated site in the Upper Colorado River Basin, Wyoming, United States - RVT155D38 (version 2) ... | reverse complement strand
TCGTAGGCGGCGGTGGAACGCTCTGACAGACTGTGTACCCCCCGGTGAATATTGGCGTAATAAGAGCCATAACACTCTTGGATGGCATCGATAACCATCTGCGGTTTTTGGGTCGAGGCGGCGTTGTCCAGATAGACCAGGGGCTTGCCGTGAACGCGCTGGTGCAAGATCGGAAACGCCTCGCGAACCCGGACACTATCCAGGATAGGAGCGGCTTTAACCGCTGGATTCATCACCTTGTGCAGGGCACTCATGATCGTTGCCTCTCCTCAGTATACAGTCGCTCGGCGAGCAGGCCTTCCAGCCGCTCGCGCAGGGGCCTAAGCCGGATATGTTCAATGATGTCGTTGGCAAAGGCATAAACCAGCAGGGCACGGGCCTGAGTCGCACCGATACCGCGGGTGCGCAGATAAAACAGCGCATCCGGGTCCAAAAAGCCGATGGTGGAGCCATGACTGCACTTTACATCATCGGTCAGGATCTCCAGGCGCGGATTGGAATTGGCCAGGGCGCGCCGGGAGAGCAGCAGATTACGGTTGCTCTGACTGGCGTCGGTCTTTGAGGCGTTCTGGTGAACCTGGATCATGCCATCGAACACCGTTCGGGACTTACCTGCCAATACCCCTTTAAAGAGCTGACGGCTGGTGCCATGGGGCTTGGTATGTTCTACCCGGATATGCTGATCCCCTAACTGGCCGTCTGCTACCAGGGTCAGACCATTCAGGGTACAGTCGGCCCCCTCGCCGTCCAGCCGCGCAACGACATCGGTCCGCACCAGCAAGCCGCTGCTGGACAGCAGATACAGGGTGGCCTGGCTATCGCGCCCCTGACGCAGCCGTAACCCGCTCAGGTGCCAGGCCCGTGGGTCTTCCTCCTGAATCCTGTGATGCTCCAGTACCGCTCCGTCGGCGGCATCGATCTCGGTCACCGGGCAGCTCAGATAAGCTCCCATACCCCGGTAGTCCTCGACGATCGTGGCCTGACTGGCCTCCTCAGCCACGATAAGATTACGGGGATAATTGACCGTCTGCTCGCCACTGGCGAAGAACACCAGCTGCAACGGCACCTCCAACATAGCGCCCCGGGGCAGATAGACAAAGGCCCCATCTTCCCAAAAGGCGGTGTTAAGGGCCGTAAAGGGATGATCCTCCAGACCCGGCAACCGGCCTAGATAGGCCTCTACCACGGCGGGATGGGTGCGCAGGGCCTCCTCCAGACTGCTGACGATCACCCCCTTGGGCAGCGACTCGACCCGTGACAACCCCGGAGAATAGCGGCCGTTCACAAACACCAGCCGCTGTCCGGTATCACCTAAAGGAGGCGGCAGCCTTGCCGGATCCACCGGCGCATCGCCGGCGCGACTAAAGCGGGTCTTTGCCAGGGTGCTGACATCGGTAAAGCGCCAGGACTCCCAACGAGAGCTGGGAACACCGAGCGCCAGAAAGCGCTCCAGGGCCGTACGACGCAGAGCGAGCCCTGCCGACTCCTTAAGTCCTGCTGTAAAGCGCTCGAAGTCCTGGCGGTAATGGTCTTGAGGGACAAGAACAGCGGCTGTCATTAATCCCCCTTAAACGCTAACCCGGGGTGCCTGCCCGGGTTCCTTCTCATACCAGGTATAGCCTTGGGATTCGAGTTCCAAGGCCAATTCCTTGCCGCCAGAGCGGACGATACGGCCATTCATCAGCACATGGACGTAGTCCGGAACGATATAATTGAGCAGGCGCTGATAATGGGTAATCACCAGAAAACCCCGTTCCGGGCTACGCAAGGTGTTGACCCCATCGGCCACTATCTTTAAGGCATCGATGTCCAGACCGGAGTCGGTCTCGTCGAGAACGGCGAACCGTGGCTCCAGCACCGCCATTTGGAATATCTCGTTACGCTTCTTCTCGCCTCCCGAGAAACCCTCGTTGACCGGGCGCTTAAGAAACGCCTCATCCATTTTCACCAGGGCCATACGTTCCTGGATCAACTCCCAAAAGTCCATCGCGTCCATCTCGGGCTCGCCCCGATGTTTGCGCACGGCATTTACAGCGGCCTTAAGAAAGTACAAATTATTGACGCCGGGAATCTCCACGGGATATTGAAAGGCCAGAAAGATCCCCTCCCGGGCACGATCTTCGGGGTCCATCGCCAATAGATCCTGGCCCCGATACCTGATCGTGCCCGCGGTAACCTCATAGCCCTCCCGACCGCTGATCACATTGGCAAGCGTGCTCTTGCCGGAACCATTCGGTCCCATCATGGCATGTACCTCGCCAGGCTGAATGACCAAATCGATCCCCTTTAGGATCTCCTGCCCCTCAACGCTGACATGCAGGTTATGAATTTCCAGCATTTTTTAAATTTTCCCCCTTAACCAACACTGCCTTCCAGTTTCAGCTCTAAGAGCTTTTGGGCCTCCACGGCAAACTCCATGGGAAGCTCCTTAAAGACCTCTTTACAAAAGCCGTTGACGATCAGTGACACGGCATCTTCGGTGCTGATCCCCCGCTGATTGCAATAAAAAATCTGATCCTCGCCGATCTTGGAGGTACTGGCCTCATGCTCGACCTGGGCGGAGGGGTTTTGCACCTCAATATAGGGGAAGGTATGCGCCCCGCATTGATCCCCCATCAGTATGGAATCGCACTGAGAGTAATTGCGGGCATTCTCTGCCGTCGGCAGGATCTTCACCAGGCCCCGGTAGGCATTCTGGCCAAAACCGGCAGAGATGCCCTTAGAGACGATGGTACTGCGGGTATTCTTACCTATATGGATCATCTTGGTGCCGGTATCGGCCTGTTGATAATCACGGGTCAGGGCTACCGAGTAGAACTCGCCCACCGAGTTGTCACCGCGCAGGATACAACTGGGATACTTCCAGGTAATGGCCGAGCCGGTCTCCACCTGGGTCCAGGAGATCTTGGCATTACGCCCCTTGCACAGACCGCGTTTGGTGACAAAGTTGTAGATGCCGCCTCTGCCTTCCTCATCTCCTGGATACCAGTTCTGCACCGTGGAATACTTGATGGTGGCGTCATCCAGGGCGATAAGCTCCACCACCGCCGCATGCAACTGGTTCTCGTCGCGCTGCGGGGCAGTACAGCCCTCCAGATAGCTGACATAGGAGCCTTCCTCGGCGATGATCAAGGTACGCTCGAACTGGCCGGTGTTGGCGGCATTGATCCGAAAATAGGTCGACAGTTCCATCGGGCAGCGCACGCCCTTGGGGATAAACACAAAAGAGCCATCGGTAAACACCGCCGAGTTGAGGCAGGCAAAGTAGTTGTCCCGATACGGCACCACCGAGCCCAGATACTGACGGACCAGGTCCGGGTGTTCCCGCACCGCCTCGGAGAAGGAACAGAAGATAATCCCCTTCTCGGCCAGCTTGGATTTAAAGCTGGTAGCCACTGAGACGCTATCGAATACCGCGTCTACTGCTACGCCTGCCAACACTTCCTGTTCGGCTAAGGGGATACCCAGCTTTTCGTAAGTCCTCAAGATCTCCGGGTCCACTTCGTCCAGGCTCTTGGGGCCATCGTGCTTGGACTTAGGCGCCGCAAAGTAAGAAATCGCCTGGTAATCAATCGGCGGATGATGGACACTGGACCACTGCGGTTCCTCAAGGGTCAGCCAATAGCGATAGGCCTCAAGCCGCCACTCCAGCAGCCACTCAGGTTCCTCCTTCTTCGCCGAAATCAGCCGGATCACATCCTCACTCAGCCCTGGCGGTACCGTATCCTGCTCTACATCGGTCACAAAGCCGAACTTGTAGCCTTTTTCGGTCAAACGCTCCAGGGACTGGGAATTTGCTGACATAATCTCGTGTCCTCCGCAAGTTAAGTTCAAAGGCGATTAGTCGGCTCGATAGGCCGCAGCAGCCCCCTTAGATTGACCAAACCGACCTGGGGTGCCGGGGGATAACTCATTTCCAATAAACTGATGCCCTCCAGGGCCTCGCGCACCGCACGATTAATCCGGTTCCAATGGCTGCTCACCGTACAATGACCCTCATGCAGGCAGGCATTAGGGGCGGCGGAACTGCACTCGGTGATGGCTATAGGTCCTTCCAAGGCGCTGATGATGGCGGCGGCGGAGATATCCTGTGGTGCTCGAGCCAGGCTGTAGCCCCCTTGGGCACCCCGCTGGGATACCAATAATCCTGCCTTGGTCAGTGCCTTGAGGATCTTGCTCACCATAGGCAAGGGCAACTTGCCCTGTCTTGCCAGATCAGCGGCGCTATAAGGCCCCTTGTTATTACGGGCCATAAAAGCCATCAGCACGATGCCGTAGTCGGTTTCCCGGGTAATTCGCATCATTTGCTTCGTTCCGCATTCTGCTAGCCAATTAGTACCTGATTAGTACTATATCTGCGTAGAATAGTTCCGAAAAAATTTATTGCAACCTGTCGCCAGCAAGATACAGGAAAAATTGATGCTAATCAGCCTAATATAGAGATTGGTTGGTATATATGTCGCTATTAAGCGACATACAGCGCCTCATTCTGCCTACACGAACTTTATAATCACAGCTAACTTTTTAATTCTAAAAAACTAATTCTAGCTGGCATAGAAATTCCATAAAAACGACCCAGCATAGCTCGTGCTGAATTTCAGCGGAATCTCACTCTTGGAGGCTCAATAATGAAGATCGATAAATTTGATTTTATGGCCGGCGTCAATAAGAAAACTATCTTTTGCAGCACTGCTGTACTGCTTGCCCTGGTTTTAAGCCCGGTATACGCCGCCGATGAGGAAGAAGGCGCTGGACCAGCGCAGGAACAGGAAGCGATACAGCAGAGCGAGCAGGAACAGCAAACCCAGCAGGAGTTGCAGACCCCGGAGGGTGGCACCGTCATCGTGGATCAGAAGGAACCTAAGGTTACCGTCGAACAGGCCGAACCTGAGGTCACCGTTAAACAGCCTGAACCCGAGGTCACCGTTAAACAGCCTGAACCCGAGGTCACCGTCGAACAGCCCGAGCCTCAGGTTGACGTCCAGATGCCCAAGCCCGAGGTGCAAGTCGAACAGCCCAAGCCCGAGGTCACTTTAGAGCAGCCTCAGCCCGAAGTGGAAGTTGAACAAGCCAAGCCTGAGGTACAAGTCGAACAAGCAGAACCCGAGGTACAAGTCGAACAAGCAGAACCCGAGGTACAAGTTGAGCAAGCGGGGGAGCCTGAGGTAAAGACCGAGGAAGGCCCGCTTTACGATATGGAAGTACAAGAGGTTATCGGCCAAAGTGTCGTAAACGAAGAAGACGAAGAGATTGGCCAAATCGAGGACTTAGTCATCGATAAGCAGGATCAAAAGCTCTATGCGGTGGTTGGTGTCGGTGGCTTTTTGGGCATCGGCCAAAGGCAGGTCGTGGTACCCTTTGACGAGCTTCAACGCGAAGAAGATCAAGTCAAGCTGGCAACAGGCGGAACTCAGGAGGAGCTTGAAAACAAGCCTGAATACGATTCCGCCAACTACGAATCGCTGCGGCAAAATTAGCCGATCAGCGGTAATCACTTAGCTAAATCGACAGCGGACTCTGTCTCAGAGTCCGCTGTTTACTTTACATCCTCCTGTCTTCTCTACACCTCTTAAGCCCTGCTACACTAAAGCTTGCACTGAAATTCAAGTATAATTCCCGCCGAATTTGGCTCCAGGGAATCTCATGTACGCAGCATACTTCGGCCTCAGGGAAAACCCCTTTTACATCACGCCGGACCCTAGTTATCTCTATATGAGTCCGCACCACCAGGAAGCCTTGGCACATCTCCTGTATGGCACGGGAGAGAACGGCGGTTTCGTACAACTGACTGGCGAGGTAGGTACCGGCAAAACTACTTTGATCCGGACGCTTCTGGAACAGCAACTAGAGGATGTGGACATTGCCTTATCCCTTAATCCTCGTCTGACCGTGGAAGAGTTCGTGGCAGCGGTCTGTGATGAGCTCCATGTGGAGTATCCGCGAGACAGCCACACCCTCAAGCCGCTTATCGATGCCCTTAATAACCACTTATTGCAGACTCATGCCCGGGGACGGCGCACGGTGCTTATCATTGATGAGGCCCAGAACCTCAGCCGCGAAGTGCTGGAACAGGTGCGCCTGCTAACCAACCTGGAGACCCATCGCCATAAGCTGCTACGGATTATCCTGGTAGGTCAACCGGAACTGCAGCGATTGCTGGAGCGGCAGGATATGCGCCAATTGGCCCAACGCATTACTGCCCGTTATCACCTCACCCCCCTGAACCGCACAGAGACTTCGGCCTACATTATCCACCGGATAAAGGTGGCGGGTGGGCGCGATAACCTGTTTACTAAGGGAGCGCTGAAGACGGTGCACCGATTAGCCTACGGCATACCCCGTCTGATCAATATCATTTGCGATCGTGCCTTGATGGGCGCCTATAGCCAGGGACTGCACCGGATAAAGGCGGCCATGGTACGTCATGCCGCCCGCGAAGTCCTACAGGGGCAGACGACCAGGACGGCGACGGGTTCAGGACCCTGGTGGGCCCTAGGGGCACTGCTAACCAGCGTCACTGCGGTCGCTGTTGGTCTGCACTTAATTCCTACGGTCATAATGCCAGCATCCACCCAGCCGACAACGCTGATCCTATCCAAAGAAGCTGCCAGTCAATCCTCCCATCCACGGCCCCCGTCCAACAGCCAGCCAGACCCGCAGGACAGCCAGGCGGATCCGCTGCCCCCGTCCCAGAGCGATCCAGCGGCCCCCCACTCAGCAACCGATCTCATGCGTTTATTATTTGCTACCCAAGACCCCAATGACGCCCTAAGCAGACTGCTGGCGACATGGGGAGAAGAGGATCTAGTGCTTCCGGATGGAATATCACCCTGCGAACACATCAAGCCTCACCAGCTGCGCTGTCTATACGGCCATCAGGCCGACTGGAGCGAACTGCGCCGCTATAACCATCCTGTAGTCCTGTACCTGGCCAACTCGGAAGGACATACGCGCCAGGTCGTGCTGCGCTCTCTCAGCGGTGAGATCGCCACCCTGGATTTGGCTGATCGCCCCATTCAGGCCGATCTTGCGCTGTTGGACCCGCTATGGACCGGCGACTACCTGATGTTCTGGCGCCTGCAGACCTCACAGCCTGTTATCGGTCCAAAGTCCCGGGGTGAGCAGGTCAAATGGCTGCGCCAGCGCCTGGCCTTAGCGGAAGGTCAGACGTTGCCGCTGGAATTCCTGTCCGACGAGTTCGATTCACCCCTCCAGAAACAGGTCAGACGCTTTCAGCATGCCCACAACTTGGAGACGGACGGGGTGGTAGGCGTACGCACTATGCCGCTTTTGAACAATCTGGCGCCGGCGCCCGGCACGCCTTTCCTAGCCACTCCGCTGCCGACCAACCAGGAGCAGTAGCATGTCCTATATCCTCGAAGCGCTGAAAAAAGCGGAACGGGAACGCAGTCTAGGTCAGGTGCCGAACCTGGGCACCATGCCTAGCCTCCCTTTACCACCCCAACGCCATTTCTGGCCATGGTTATTGGCACTGGCCTTACTGGCTAATGCCACCGTACTGGTGATGGTGTTCCTCTTCCCCGAGGGTAATACCGGCATTGCGCAGCCGCCTGCAAGCACACCCCCCGTCAAGCAATCAGAATCCCAGCGTCTGGAGAAGAAGGCTGCCAAATTCGCTCTGGAAACACCGCCATCGGCACAGCCGCTTAAGGAAACCAAGCGACTCCAGGAACCGAAGCCATTCCTAGTCAAGACACCTAAACCAGCAGCCGACGCCTCTTCAGCACCAAATGAACTTCCACCTTTACTGCAGGCGATGCCAGCAGAATTCAGCCGCTCCATTCCAGCGCTGAATATCGATGTCCACGTATACAGCAAGATTCCAAGCAAGCGCTTTGTGTTGGTCAATTCAACGCGCTACCGTGAGGGGGACCAACTACGGGACGGTCCGCTGCTGGAAGCGATCGCTCCTGACGGGATTATCCTTCGCCATCGCGGGCAACGCTTCCTGCTGCTAGTACACCGCTGAAGATAGCGAAGATAGACTGACGGCTACAGTTGCAGATCCTAAAAAGAACGATAAAGCGGTAGTTTTAGGAGTTACGCAGTTGAAAATACAAGGCTTTGATTTTTATAGAAACGTAATTGTGCGCTGCACAAGTGAATTCTGATAAAATCAGGTACTTAGAAATCCAACTGGGTAACTCCTAAGTTTATATTAATTGTAAACTTTTGTTGACAAGGATAGTCATCATGTTGTTCTTTAAACAGCCATTATTAAATGGAATATCAAATGGAATGGGAATGACACAACTTGCTGGAACAACAGGGACAACAGCTGTACTGCACATGATTGAAGAATTTCCCAATGCACTTTATAAGCCCTGGTGCAGCCTGTATCTAAGATTTGCTGTCGACCATCAAGCCTGTCTCACTAACCTCCTGCAACGCAGTAAGCACACTGATGTCCAAGCTGCCTTGAATGAGGCTGCACAGGACTTACCAGTACTGGTGCTGGCGCTGGATGCCAAGGCCGAAGACCTTGCGGAGCCGGATTTGTTGCGTGTCTATGCCTGTTTGAAAGAACTCGAACAGTTCTATCGCTCCAGCCCCTGGCAATACCGACAAGGCGGCAAAGCGCCCGAGGTAAGGCTCTATAGCCAACGCTATGTGCTGCGCTCCCCACCCCGGGGCTACATAGTTAACGCCATCCCTAAAGAGCAGCGTTTTACCTCCGCTGATCTGATCGGACGAGACCGGGTGCTAGGACTCCGCTATCGCTGGACGCGGATTTCCGCTGAAACAAAGTTGGATTGGGATTACACGTTGGCATTGGATGCCTTACTGACCGAACCCCAGCTACGGGTAGGCTTCTCTCCTATCGCCGGGGTAACCGAGATGCGCTGGCACAGCAACTGTGCAGACCGCCGTGGTCCCCGTGGAGAAGTCCCCATTCGCTGTATGGAGGCCTACAATGACGAGGACATTTGGCAGCGTATCGAAGCCGTACTTCGCTGTGCGTACCAGAGGGGAGTGCAGGTGCTGCTGTTTCCTGAGCTAGTGTTTACTCAGCCATTACTGGATAAAACTATTGCCTGGCTGGAGTCTAACAATCTCCTAGACCCAGTCTTGCGTCTGGTGGTCGCAGGAACGCGTCACGTCGACTCCGAAGACTACCCTGGAGAGTTCTGCAACCGCTGTACCGTGCTCGATGCCAGCGGCAGCATCGCCTGGATACAGGATAAACGGCAATGCTTTACCTTGGAGGCCGAAGACCTTCGCAGTCTGCTTCCTGGATTCGATGCCCCGGCAGCCTTTGAACCAAGCCAACTTTCCTCCAATCTAGTGGTGCGGGAGACCGCCATCGGCCGAATCCTGACCTCCATTTGCCTGGATTACATTAATGAGGATATCTGGGGCAAGCTGGGGGCGGATCTGCATCTGGTGCCGGCCATGAGCGCCGGCCTGAGTCGTTTTCGGGACCGTGGCCGTCAGTTGGGGAACTTAAGCGGAGTCACATCACTGGTGTGCAATGCCCGGTTAACCGGCGATACGAATCAGCGGTTGATGGCCTATATTCCCAGTAAGCGAGTCCCCCTTATCAGCAGACAGAGTGACGATCTATTCACTCTGGATATTGAATTTCATGTGAACTAAATTTCATAATAATCCATATTATTCATGAAGCAGGTAGGCGTTATGAACAATCATCTTCTGGAAATTCATGCCACGGGACTGCGTCATGCGCTGGCCGATCACGATCAGCAAAGCGTCCGTGAACATCGGGACTGGCTTACCGGTGCCGTAGCAGCCGCCTTATTGGATCAAGACGTTAAAGCCATGCAGGCACTACGGGCGGCTTTGGTCGAGCTGATTCCGCTGGCGGACAAATATATCAGCAGTGGCGCCGGTGAGCGCTGGCGGGCTCTAGGGGAGGTGCTGCAGTCCTGCGCCGACACTTACAAGCCGCTGGAGCAGAGGCGATTGGCGGAGCCAAGCCGGTTATCGGGCCTTATCCTTAGGCGCATTGCTAAGGAATCCGGAATTACACCGTCGGTACTGGCGGCAAGGCTTAACAAGAAACGCAGCCATATCTCCAATGAACTCAATGCCTTGGAAAAGGAGGGCCTGATCTACAGGCTTTCCGAAGGCCGCAACATTTATCTCTATATCTCAGGCACAGGCAGGGGGGTGCTGGCCAGTTTTCTGCCGGTACGCTCGCTCGATGATACCGGTACCGAAAAATATTTGCCGCGGGAATATCCTCATGTAGACCCGGAGCGGTTACGCCATGCTAGTCCTGATCTATCCGGTTTGGTTTATCCCGTGGCATGAATGACGAACCATCCCCTGTTAAACGAACATGTCGTTTTATCGCCTTTTATTCCTATAAAGGGGGTGTAGGACGCACCCTGGCCTTGGTAAATACCGCGCGTGCCCTGATGCTTCGTGGCAAGCACGTGGTGGTCATGGATCTTGATCTAGGCGCTCCCGGTCTTCATCACTTCCCGGTGTTCTGGCCTAAGGGTGGCAAGGCCCAATGCCCTCGGCTAAAAGGCTTTGTGGAATATCTGGACACCTGCCATCATCAGGGTCCTCCTGAGTCCTTGGAATCCTTTATTCACCCTTGTCGGGGTAAACCCCAGGATAAAGGTCGAGCATGGATTATGCCGGCCGGTCTGCATGGGGAGGCACACTACCTAGAGATTCTCAATGACATGAGCTGGGAGCGCTTCTACCGGGAGGAGGATGGTTTTCGGATCATAGAGAATCTGCGGGGCCATATTATGGCTGAGTTCCAACCAGATTACGTGCTTATGGATGCCCAGCCGGGCCTGTCCGAGACCGGCGTCATCGCCACTCATCAGTTGGCCGATGTGGTAGTCCTGATATTTAACCTTAATCAGCAAAACCTAGAGGGAGCCAAACGGATTCACGACTCGCTATGCCACCTGCCCTCTCCTCCGCTGATCCTGCTGGTCGCCTCACCGATTCCCATCGTGCCAGTGGAGCAGGGGACCCCATTTTCCAAAAAAATGGACTGGATACGGGAACACCTTGCCAAGGCCGAAAATGCGCAGATGCCATTACTCATTCCTTATCAAGCCACGCTTGCCTTCGAAGACCGCATCCTTATAGACGATCACGGCGACCCTTTCCTATCGGATCAAGCCTATCGGCGACTGGTGACAGCAATCCAAAAAACGGTATTGGTGGATGCGGATATCTTTCTGGATCGTGCGGCCTGCTGTTGGCGGGAAGGACGATTGGCCGAAGCAGAACAAATTCTCGCCCAGGGTCTAAGGCACAATCCGGATCATCCACAGCTTCTCAATCGACTGGCCTGCTTACGGCTTGCCTCAGACTTGATTCAGCGCGAGGGCTTAGCGTCGGCCATGGAAGACTTGCAGCGAGCCCTACAACTTACCCCCGGTGATTACGACCTAGAGTAGATCTGAGGATAACGCTATGACTGCCGCCGGCCCTATCAACTCGACTGAACTGCCCCAGCTCCTTGAGCTTGCCCGCGAACACCATCGCGCTCGCTTGACCAGACTTGACAAGTGGGAGTATCTGCGGTTTGTCAACCAATTCAGATCCATACCCGAGGGCACGGCGGTATTCGGTGCAACCGCCATCTGGGGTTATCCTAAGATTGGCCGTATCCTGCAATTAGCTACCGGCATCAAGGCGCAGTTCAAACACCCCTTTTGGGTTGAAGAGAAGGTCGACGGCTACAACGTGCGCATCTTCTGCTGTGGTAACGATGTCCTAGCCCTTACCCGGCGCGGTTATATCTGTCCATTTACCACTGACCGCCTGAATGATCTGATCGACCTGCAGATCTTCGCTGAGCAACCGAGCCTGGTGCTGTGCGCCGAGGTGGCTGGACCCGGCAACCCCTACAATGAAGGAAGCCCCCCTTTTATCGCTGAAGATATACAGTTGTTCGTATTCGATGTGATGCGCCAGGGCCAGCCCGGCTGCATCCCTTA
>Ga0299913_10004277_pt1 | contig 11958 bp, 11 predicted proteins | sample RVTome_9_FD_201360 | JGI IMG/M metagenome (GOLD analysis project Ga0299913, IMG submission 201360) | Soil microbial communities from uranium-contaminated site in the Upper Colorado River Basin, Wyoming, United States - RVT155D38 (version 2) ... | reverse complement strand
GCGTGAACGACCCAACCCATTCCTCGGTCACCACGTAGTACACGGTGCCCAGCACGAGGCCGAACGCCGAGTACGCCCAGAGGATGCGCAGGGCGAACCTCACGACCGCTCCCCGGCATCGGTGTGCCCCCCGTGGGGCGCGAGTTCGGGATGGCGCATGTCGAACGCCGGTCGCTCCGATCGGATGCGCGGCAGCGACGAGAAGTTGTGCTCGGGCGGCGGGGAGGTCGTCGCCCACTCCAGGGAGTAACCGCCCCATGGGTCGTCGCCGGCCGGTGTGCGCCGGCGCCGCGACGTGAACGCGTCGACGAGGAACAGCAGCACGGCGGCGGACAGCACCACGACGCCGAGCGACGAGACGAGGTTCGGGGTGTCCCATCCGAGGCCGGGCGCGTAGTCGACGATGCGCCTCGGCATCCCGCGCAGTCCCACCACGAACTGCGGCCAGAACGTGAGGTTGAAGCCGACGAAGAACAATGCGAAGACCGCCCGGCCGATCCGTTCGGACAACCGGTATCCGAACGCCTTCGGCCACCAGAAGTAGATGGCGGCGAAGATGCCGAAGACCGAGCCGCCGACGATCGTGTAGTGGAAGTGCGACACGAGGAAGTAGGAGTCCGCCAGCTGGAAGTCGAGCGGAGGGCTCGCCAGCATGACGCCCGTCACCCCACCGATCAAGAAGTTGAGCATGAACCCGATCGAGAACAGCATGGGCACTCGGAACGCGAGGCTGCCGCCCCACATCGACCCGATCCAGTTGAAGAACTTCACGCCGGTGGGCACGGCGATCATGAACGTCACCGCCGAGAAGAAGGGGTTGTCGACGACGCCGGTCGTGAACATGTGGTGAGCCCAGACCCCGACCGACAGCGCCCCGATCGCGAGCGTCGCGAGTACGAACCCCGTGTATCCGAACAGCGGCTTGCGGCTGAACACCGGGATGATCTCGGTGATCACGCCGAAGAACGGCAGGATCAGGATGTAGACCTCCGGGTGGCCGAGGAACCAGAACAGGTGCTGGTACACGATCGGATCGCCGCCCCCGGCCGGGTCGAACGCCAGTCCCCCGAGCCTCCGGTCGAACAGCAGCAGCACGAAGGCCGCCACCGCCGGCGGGAACGCGACCAGCCCCAGGATCGCCGTGACGACGACGTTCCAGGCGAAGATCGGCAGCCGCCACATGGTCATGCCTGGAGCCCGCAACAGGAACGCCGTCGTCACCACGTTGATGCCGGCCATCACCGTCGAGATCGCGATGAGGGCCAGTCCGAAGATGAGCAGGTCGGGGCCCACGCCGGGGGAGTATCGGGGGCCCGACAACGGCGGATAGAGGTACCAGCCCGTCGCCACCCCGCCGGCGTCGGTCGCGAACGAGCTCAGCAGGACCAGCACGCCGCCGCCGGCGAAGAACCAGTACCCCATCGCGTTCAGCCGGGGGAACGCCATGTCGGGGGCGCCGATCTGCAAGGGGAGCAGGTAGTTCGCGAGGCCGACGCCGAAGGGCGCGACGAACAGGAAGATCATGATGATGCCGTGCACCGTGAACAGCGTGTTGTACGTCTGCGGGCCCACCAGCTGGGTGCCGGTCTCGGCGAGCTCCGCGCGGATCGCGCCCGCGAGCGCGCCGCCGATCAGGAAGTACGTGAACGCCGTGACGCAGTACATCAGGCCGATCTTCTTGTGATCGGTGGTGGTGACCCACGCGACCGGCCCGCCCCGGTGCTCACCGTCGAGGGGAGCGGCGGTGGCGCGTTCGTCGGTGACGGTCATGCCAGGGCCTCGCCGATCGCGGCGGCCCCCGAGAGCCATGCCTCGAACTCGTCCGGCTGCACGACGCGAACCGTGAAGGTCATGTACGCGTGGTGGATGCCGCAGAACTCCGAGCAGACCCCGTGGTAGGTGCCGAGCTCGGTCGGCGTCACGTCGAACTCGTTGACGTGGCCGGGGATCGCATCGCGCTTGTAGAGGAAGTCGTGGACCCAGAACGCGTGGATCACGTCGTTCGACGTGAGCTCGATGCGGGTCGTCCGGCCGAGCGGCAGCAGGATCTCGGGCCCCGGCACGCCTTGGCCGCTGGGCTCGCTCACGACCTCGATGCCCTCGTCGGGGAATCCGAAGCGCCAACCCCATGAGAACGCCTCGGCGCGTAGCGTCACGTCGGGCGTCGCCGAGACGGACGACGCGCGATCCTCGGTGCCGATCGACACCACGAACAGCGCGATCACGATGAGGACCGGAACCGCGGTGTACACGATTTCCAGGGGAAGGTTGGCGTAGAAGACCCGCCCGAGCTCCTCGTCGGCGTTGCGTCGCCGGTACCGGATGAGCGACCACCCGATCAGCCCGTAGACGATCGCCGCGACCCCGATCCCGGCCCAGAAGAAGATCTGCCACAGGCCGAAGATCGCCTCGCCCTGCTCCGTGCTTCCCCGAGGCATGCCGAAGGACGAGCAGGCGGTCGCGCACGCGAGGCACGCGATCGCCGCGATCTGCGTCGTGCGCCGCCTCATGGAGCCTCGCCGTCGGTGGGCGTGCCCGGGACCGGGGCGGCGGAGCGCTGGCCCCCGTCGTCGCCTTCGTCGAAACCGCCCGCGGCGTTGCGAACGAACTCGACCCTCGTCGGACGCGCGATCGGCGCCGCGCCCCGGCGGGCCAGGTCGCGACAGATCCACCACGTGATGAGACCGGTGATCGCGGGCACGACGAAGAGCAGCACCTTGAGCACCGCGTTCAAGGTGTCGACCTCGACCTGCAGGTACTTGGCCAGCACGTCGTTGGAGCCGGCGAGCATGAGCAGAACGAAGAAGGCGATGCCGGCCGCACCGATGCCGCTGCGCACGGGGGCCTCGCGGGGGCGCTGGGCGTCGTGGTGCACGGCCGTGTCGCGCCGCGCGCGCGCCTCGATGAACGGCCAGAGGGCGAGCGCGGTGAAGATGATGCCGGGAACGACGACCGCCGGGAGGAACAGCTCGCCGATCGTGTGCCCGAACAGCTGGAACTCCCAGTTCGGCCACAGGCGCAGGATGCCCTCGAGCCAGCCGGCGTAGAAGTCGGGCTGCGCAGGCGAGGGCGCCGAGTAGGGAACGAACGGACCGTACAGCCAGACCGGATTGATCTGGGCGAGGCCTCCGAGGCCGGCGAGGACGGCGAACGTCATGAACGCCAGCCCGATCGATTTCAGGGCGAACTTCGGCCAGACCGGCGTGCCGGTGACGGTTGCCTCGGGCGTGCCCTTCGGCCGGAACTGCGTGTGGGTTTGATGCCAGACGAGCGCGAGGTGCGCGGAGAGCAGGCCCGTGATCGCCGCCGGGATCAGCAGGATGTGCATCACGAACAGCCGGGGGATCAGCTCCGGCGACGGGAACTCGCCCCCGAAGAAGAGGTAGGCGAGCCACGTGCCGATGACGGGGATCGACAGCACGGCCGAGTAGATGATGCGGAGCCCGGTGCCCGACAGCAGGTCGTCGGGCAGGGAGTAGCCGGTGAAGCCCGCGCCGATGCCGGCGACCAGGAGCGACACGCCGATCAGCCAGCTGAGCTCGCGAGGCTTGCGGAACGCCCCCGTGAAGAAGACGCGCACCAGGTGCGCGGTCATCGACGCGACGAACACCAGCGCTGCCCAGTGGTGGGTCTGGCGCATCACGAGCCCGGCGCGCACCTCGAAGGACACACGCAGCACCGACTCGTAGGCGAGCGACACGTCTCGTCCCTGCAGCGGCTCGTACGGCCCCTGATAGACGGTCGTCGCCGGCGAGGCGACGAAGAACAGACTGAGGAACGTGCCCGTCAGCAACAGCAGGGCGAAGCTGTAGAGCGCGAGCTCGCCGAGCATGAACGACCAGTGATCGGGAAAGACCTTCCGCAGGTTGTGCCGGATGAACGACGTGCCGTCGAGCCGCTCGTCGACCCCGTCGACCAGTCGGCGGACGATCATCCCAGCTCCCAGAAGCTCGGGCCGACGGGAGCCGGGAAGTCGCCGGTCGCGAACAGGGCGCCGTCCTCGGCGATCTCGATCGGCAGTTGGGGAAGCGGACGCGGCGCGGGCCCGTACACGGGCTTCGCGCCGTCGAGCACGTCGAACGTCGATTGGTGGCACGGGCATCGGAGCTCGTGCGTCGCGGCGAGGTACAGACCGAGCGGGCAGCCCGCGTGCGTGCAGATCTTGGAGTAGGCGACGAGTCCGTCCGGCGCGCCCGCCATCGCCGCCTCCGTGAGCTGCAGCTGGCCCGGCTCGACCCGGATCAGCACGGCCTGCGAATCGGCCGAGCCCTCGTGCCCCTCGGGGAAGACCGTCGTGAAGGATCCGATCTCGAGCGTCGACGCGGTCACCGGCGTGCCGTCGATCGTGACGAGCTTCGCCCCCGGGGTCCACTTCGTGTGGAGCAGGGAGTCGCCGGGCGATCGTCCGAGCGAACGGATCGGGATCAGCGCCGCGAGGCCGAGCGCGCCGGCGGCGCCCAGGAGCATCCGGGACAGGAAACGTCGCCGCCGGATCTCCTCGACGCCCGACTCCATCGTCTCGACCGTCGCCTCGAGGTCAGCCTCGGTCGCGGGCACGGCCTTGGCTCGCGGTTGGGTCTCGTCTCGGATGTGCGGCATCAGTCGCTTGGCCCACACGAGCAAGCCCACCCCGACCCCGCCGAGCGCGATCGCGAGCAGCGCGCCCTCGGCCTGGGTGTTGCCGCCGCGCATGTAGACGACGAACAACGCGAGCGCCGAGATGATGGTGACGAGGAAGGCCGCCGCGACGATCCGCTCGGCCCGCTTCATCGCTTCGCTCCCGTGAGGCGCAGCACGAGGATCAGGATGCCCAGCCCAACCACGACCGCCACCAAACCCTCGGCGACCGCGCCGACCCGGCCGAGCTGCAGCCCGCCCTCGTCGCCGTTGTCGTGGAGCCACTCGAGATAGGCGGCGAGCGAATCGAGCTGGCGCTGGTCGATCGTCTCCGGTCCGAACTTCGGCATCACGCCGGGTCCGATCCTCACGGCTTCCCCGATCTCTCGTGGATCGGCGGGGTACAGCGAGGGAGCGATCTGCCCGCCACCCACGGAGTCGCCCGACGCGCCGGCGCCGTGGCAGCCCGCGCAGTTGTCGAGGAACGTCTCGGATCCCAGCGCGAGATCGCCGGCCGACACGTCGACGGTCGGGATGGGCGGGCCGCCCGGGGCGATCGATGCCACGTACGCGATCAGCGCGTCGATCTCGTCGGGGCTGAACTTCGGTTCCCCACGCTCGGGCTGGTCGTTCGGGTTCGCCAGGGGCATGCGCCCGGTCCGCAGCATGAAGTCGACCGCCGCGGGGCCGACCTGCTGCAAGGACGGCCCGTTGACCGTGCCGCCGGCGTCGAGCGCGTGGCACGTGGAGCAGTTCGCCTCGTACAGCGCCCGCCCCTCGGCCTCGAGCTCGGGTTGCGCGCTCGACGGCTCCGGACGGAACGACCACGCGATCTGCCCGAGGATCGCCACCGCGAGCCCGATGCGGAGCACCTTGGACAGGACCCTCGCCTCGGCGTTCGCGCGGCCGGCCACCTCAGCGCACCAGGAACAAGGTCGCGAACAGCCCGATCCAGACGACGTCCACGAAGTGCCAGTAGTAGCCCACGGCGTGCAGCCCGTCGATCCGTCCGGTGGCATACACGCCCTGCGCGGCTCGGCCCAGCACGACCAGCATGAGGATCAGCCCCGCGAGCACGTGCAGCCCGTGCAGTCCCGTCATCGCGTAGTACATCGTGCCGTAGGCGTGGCTCGACACCTCGAACGGCAACTCCGTGTAGTCGTAGATCTGCAGGCCGAGGAACGCCACCCCGAGCAGGAGCGTCACGACGACCCAGGCGGATAGACCGCCGGGGCGGCCGCGCCGGGCGGCGACCGACGCGAGGTGGAAGGTGCCGCTCGACAGCACGAGCAAGGCGGTGGCGATCGCCGCCAGCGCCGTCTCGAGCTCCACGCCTTCGGGGGGCCACGGCGAGGTCTGCGACCGCAGCGCGTAGTAGGCGCCGAACAGTCCGCCGAAGAACAACAGTTCCGACGCCAGGAACAGCATCGTGCCGAACAGGATGGAGGGGGCACCTGGTCGGTGTTGCGCGGCGGACGTCGACACCTGGGCCATCTGCCCCCAGTTGTATCGGGCGGACGTCCGGGTGGTCAACGTGGTTCGTCTACACGGCGAGCGCCGCTCGCTCCACACCGGCCATTCCTCGAGAGCCCCCACCGGTTCGCCCCGGCCTGCCACGATGTCGGCGTGGATCCGACGACGCTTCCCGCCGACCTCGGACGCGCCTGGAGCCGATGGGCCGTCGACCCGGGGAACACCGCCGTCCTGCTCGCTGCGGGCTCGGCCTACGTCGCCGGGCTGGTGCGCGTTCGAAGGCTGGGACGGCCCCACCCTTCCGGCCGCGTGGCGTCGTTCGCGGCGGGCTGGCTCCTGCTCACGGTCGGGCTGCTCTCGCCGATCGACGCCTACGCCGACGTCTCGTTCACGGTGCACATGCTGCAGCATCTGCTGCTGACCCTGGTCGCGCCGCCGTTGTTGGTGGCCGGAGCGCCGATCACGCTGGCGCTGAGCGCCCTGCCGATCGGGCCTGCTCGCGCTCTGGCCGGCGCGATGCGTTCCCGTCCGGTCCGGGTGCTCGGGAACCCGGTGGTGGGGTGGTGCCTGTTCGTGGGTGTCCCGGTCGCGATCCATGCGAGCCGTGTGTTCGACCTCGCGCTCACGTCCGCCGGGTGGCATGCACTCGAGCATTCCGCGTGGGTGGGCGCGGCGTTGATCTACTGGTGGCCGATCGTCGGCGCCGATCCGAGCCCCCGCCCGATGGGCTTCGGCGCTCGCCTGCTGTCGTTGCTGCTCGCGATGCCGGCGATGTCGTTCCTCGCCGTCGCGATCTACTCGGCCGACGCGCCGCTCTACGCAACGTACGCCTCGCTGCCGCCGCCTTGGGGCCCCGGGGCACTGGAGGATCAGCGCAACGCCGCCGCGCTGATGTGGGTGGCGGGCAACCTCGCGCTCGTCGTCGCGATCGTGCTCGTCGCCGCGTCGTGGAAGCGGCACGACGACGAGGCGCAACGACGGCTGGAGGCACGGGAAGACGCCGCTGAGGCCGGGGCGAACAGCTAGCCGGGCGCCGGCTCCGTCGGCCGCAGCTCGGCGACGGCGACCACGTCGTAGCCGGCCTCGCGCAGATGCTCGGCTCCGCCGCGGTCGATGGCGAGCACGATGCGTTCGATCCGCACGCCCGCATCGGCGAGGACCTCGGCCGCCCGGCGCACCTGGTGCCCGGTCGTGCTGACGTCCTCGATGAGGCACGCGCGCGCTCCCCGAGGAGCGTGCCCCTCCACCTGCGACATCGTTCCGTAGGGCTTGGGCTCCTTGCGCACGACGGCGACCGGGAGCCCGGTCTCGAGCGAGACCGCGGCCACGAGCAGGGTCGCCGCTCCCTCGGGCGCCGCCAGGTGATCCACGCCGCTCGGCAGCTTCGCCGCGACCTCGTGGGCGAGCTCGCGGAGCAGATCCGGCCGCGTGAGGAAGAGGAACTTGTCGAAGTAGACGCTGGAGCGCCGCCCCGAGGACAGGACGAACTCCCCACGGAGCTCCGAGGCCTCGATGAGCCGCGTCACCAGATCGTCCGGCACGATCGGCATGATGGCATGATGACGGCGATGGCGACGCGGGGCGTGCGGTGGTACCGGGCGGTCGGTCGCCCGTTCTTCTTCTCGATGCCGCCAGAAGCGTCGCACCGGCTGGCCGCGTGGCTGTTGGGGCTGCCGTTCCCGTGGGCTCGGATCGGCGCCCCCGTCGACGACCCCGCCCTCGAAACCGACCTCTGCGGGCTGGCGCTCCGCAATCCGATCGGACTCGCCGCCGGGTTCGACAAGTCGTGTCGCCACCTCGGGGCCCTCGGGGTACTCGGCTTCGGCTATGTGGTGGGCGGCACGATCACTCGGGCGGCCCGAGCCGGGAACCCGGCGCCTCGCATCGCCCGGTCGACGCGCCGGCGGTCGCTCGTCAACGCGATGGGGCTGCCGAACCCGGGGGCGGAGGCGGTCGCCGCCACGCTCCGTCGCCGCCCTCGTGGTCCCGCGCCCCGTTTCGTCAGTCTCGCCGACGAGGCCCTCGGCGACGCTCTGACGTCGCTCGAGCTGCTCGAGCCGTTGGTCGAGGGCATCGAGCTGAACGCCAGCTGCCCCAACGTGTCATGGGGGCGCGACCGGGACAACGAACGTCATCTGCGCCAGCTGGTCGAGGCGTTCCGGGCTCGCACGGCGAAGCCGCTGCTCGTGAAGCTTCCGCCCTTCCGGACCGACACGGAACGCGAGGTGGTGCTGGCACTGGCGGGCATCGCGCTCGATGCGGGCGCCGGGGGGCTGACCTGTTCGAACACGAGACCGGTCGAGGACGCACGACTCGCGATCGGTCGCGGGGGTCTGTCGGGCCGCGCCCTCTGGCCGGAGACGCAGCGCATCGTGGCGGCCGTCCGCCGAGCGGTGGGCGACGAACCCGCCGTCGCCGCCTGCGGCGGCATCGCCTCGGCGGACGACGTGGCCTCGTGCCTCGATGCAGGCGCCACGACCGTGCAGATCTACACGGCCATGATCTACGACGGCCCCGCGGTGGTCGGGGAGCTCACGGCGGCGCTGGCAGAGCGGTCGATCGTGTTGCGAGGTCGCTGATCCGCGGTCAAGATGTGCGCGTTCCCGAGGGGGCCCGCGTGGAGGGGTGCGAGTGAGCGACGCTGCCGTGGCCGCACGCGGCGAGGCAACGACCGCCGACGATGTCGCCGTGCGACTCGACGGAGTCGTGAAGCGCTTCGGAGACGTGGTGGCCGTCGACGGCATCGACATCGAGGTGCGCGAGGGCGAGTTCTTCTCGATGCTCGGTCCCTCCGGCTCGGGCAAGACGACCTGTCTGCGCATGATCGCCGGGTTCGAGCGTCCGACCTCCGGTCGAGTGCTCCTCGGCGGCGTCGACGTGGGCAGCAGCCCACCCTACGAGCGTGACGTCAACACCGTGTTCCAGGACTACGCGCTGTTCCCGCACATGACGGTGGCCGAAAACGTCGGGTACGGCCTCATGGTGCGCAAGGCGTCGAAAGCCGAGCGTGCGAGCCGCGCCGAAGAGGCGCTCGAGATGGTGCGGCTCGCGGGCTACGGCGACCGCAAGCCCGCGCAGCTGTCGGGCGGCCAGCGACAGCGCGTCGCCCTCGCCCGCGCGCTCGTGATGCGGCCGAGGGTGCTGCTGCTCGACGAGCCCCTCGGCGCGCTCGATCTGAAGCTGCGTCAGGCGATGCAGGTGGAGCTCAAGGAGATCCAGCAGGCCGTCGGCCTCACGTTCATCTACGTGACCCACGACCAGGAGGAGGCGCTCACGATGAGCGATCGCCTGGCCGTGTTCAACCACGGCCGCGTGGAGCAGGTCGGCACGCCGGCGGAGGTCTACGAGCGCCCGGCGACGGGGTTCGTCGCGGGCTTCGTCGGCGTCTCCAACGTGCTCCAAGGCGACGCCGCGACGGCGATCGTCGGATCGCGCCGGCCGGTCACGATCCGACCGGAGAAGATCCACCTGGCGTTGGACGTCGATGCCGGCGTCGCCGAGGACGAATGCACGGCAACCGGAGTGGTCACCAAGGTCGTATACCTGGGTGCCGTGACGAGGTACGTGGTCACGTTGGATGTGGGGGGCGAGCTGGTCGTCATGCAGCAGAACCTGCGCACGTCGTCGATGGAGGCCCTGCAGGTGCGGGGCCGCCGTGTTCGCCTGACGTGGGAACGACAGCACAGCCGCGAGGTGGAACCCGGAGACGGAGCCGATGTGGCGCCGACCGAGGGCAGGACGGGGTCGACCGGCCCCGGGGAGGAGGATGCATGACGAGGTGGATGCGCCTGCTGGCGCTTCTGGCCGTGCTCTCGATCGTCGCCGCGGCGTGCGGTGACGACGGCGGGGACACGGGCGGCGGCGGCGACGGCGGCGGTACGGCGACGTCGGGAGATCCCGACGAGCCCACGATCACCGAGGTGGGCGAGGGCGAGGGGCAGGTCGACATCATCGCGTGGGCCGGCTACATCGAGGATGGCTCCACCGACGAGAACTACGACTGGGTCACGTCGTTCGAAGAGGAGACCGGTTGCGAGGTCAACGTGACGACCGCCGGCACGTCCGACGAGATGGTCGCGCTGATGCAGGAGGGCGGTGGCCAGTACGACCTCGTCACGGCGTCGGGTGACGCGAGCCTGCGGCTCGTGGCCGGCGGCACGGTGCAGCCGGTGAACCTCGATCTGATCGAGAGCTACTCGACGGTCGACGAGCGTCTGCAGGATGCGCCGTGGTTCACGGTCGACACCGACGGCGACGGCACCACCGAGCACTACGGGGTGCCGTACCAGTGGGGGTCGAACGTGCTGATGTACTCGACCGACGCATTCAAGGGCGAGACGCCCGACAGCTGGTCGGTCGTGTTCGAGGAGCAGACGCTCCCCGACGGCAAGTCGAACGAGGGCCGGGTGCAGGCGTACGACGGCGCGATCTACATCGCCGACGCGGCGCTCTACCTCAAGGCGACCCAGCCCGAGCTCGGGATCGAGGACCCCTACGCCCTCACCCAGGAGCAGTTCGACGCGGCCCTCGACCTGCTGCGTCAGCAGCGGGAGCTGATCGGTCGCTACTGGCACGACGCGTTCGTGCAGATGGACGACTTCGTCAACGGCGAGGCCGTCGTCAGCTCGTCGTGGCCGTTCCAGGTGAACTTCATCGAGGGCGCCGGCAAGGACTTCTCGTCGGTGGTCCCGAAGGAGGGCGCGACCGGTTGGGCCGACACGACCATGATGCACAGCGAGGCGCCGCACCCAAACTGCGCCTACCTGTGGATGGAGCACTCGCTCGACCCCAAGGTGCAGGGCGACCTTGCTTCGTGGTTCGGCTCGGTCCCGGCGGTGCCGGCCGCATGCGAGAACAACGAGCTGCTCGGCCCGGACGGGTGCGTGACGAACGGCATCGAGAACTTCGACCAGATCGAGTTCTGGAAGACGCCGCAGTCCGACTGCTTCGCGCCGGACTCGGGTGCCGTGTGCGTGCCGTACCAGCAGTGGGTCACGAACTACGTCGCGGTGATCGGCGGGCGTTGATCGCCCGGACGCCGGACGAGTCGCGAGGGTGGGGTCCGGGCGGACCCCACCCTCCTTCGTCGAGGGTCGTGTCGGCATGGCCGTGACCGGGCCCGAGCGCAGGAGCGGCGCCATGGGCGCCGTCTCGGCGTTCTTCTATCGGCATCCGTGGGCCAAGCTCGTTGCTCTCCTGTTGCCGGCCCTCGTGTGGCTCCTGGTGCTGTACCTGGGGTCGATCGGCGGCCTCCTCGTCTACAGCTTCTGGAGCCTCGCCGAGTTCACCGGGCTGATCGACCGGACGTTCACCCTCAGCACGTACGAGTCGCTCCTGGACCCCGCCAACAGGGACATCGTGCTGCGAACGCTGGGCATGGCGAGCGCGGTGACGATCGCGTGCTCGATCCTGGCATTTCCCCTCGCGTACTACATGGCCCGGTACGCGAGCCGCCGAGGCAGGTTCGTGCTGTATCTCGCGGTGTTGATGCCGCTCTGGTCGAGCTATCTCGTGCGAGCGCTCGCGTGGCGCCAGGTCTTGGCCCGCGAAGGCGTGCTGTATTGGGCGCTGGGGAAGGTCGGCCTCGACGGCGTGCTCGATTGGTTCGTGACGGCCCCGGTCGTCGGTGGGGCGTCGCTGATCGCTTCGAAGATCAGCTTGTTCGTCGTGTTCACCTACCTCTGGCTGCCGTTCATGATCCTGCCGGTCGAAGCGGCGCTCGAACGCGTGCCCGGGTCGTTCCTCGAGGCTTCGAGCGACCTCGGGGCTCGTCCGTGGCTCACCTTCCGCAAGGTCGTGCTGCCGCTCGCGAAGCCGGGGCTGATCGCCGGTTCGATCTTCACGTTCTCGCTGACGCTCGGCGACTTC
>Ga0299913_10004276_pt1 | contig 11958 bp, 10 predicted proteins | sample RVTome_9_FD_201360 | JGI IMG/M metagenome (GOLD analysis project Ga0299913, IMG submission 201360) | Soil microbial communities from uranium-contaminated site in the Upper Colorado River Basin, Wyoming, United States - RVT155D38 (version 2) ... | reverse complement strand
GACCACCGCCGTGAAGGACCGCCTCCTCGAGGTGAACGACGAGGTGCACTGGTTCCCCGAGCACATCAAGCATGGCCGGTACGGGAACTGGCTCGAGAACAACGTCGATTGGGCCTTGTCCCGCGAGCGGTACTGGGGCACCCCGTTGCCGATATGGCGATGCGAGGGTGGACACGCGACCGTCGTCGGCTCGCTGCGCGAGCTCGGCGAGCTGGTCGGGCGGGACCTCACCGAGCTCGACCCTCACCGGCCCCAGATCGACGACGTCACGATCGCGTGCACGTCCGAGGGGTGCGACCGGACGGCGTCACGGGTGCCCGAGGTGATCGACACCTGGTACGACTCGGGTGCGATGCCGTTCGCCCAGTGGGGCTACCACCCAGAGCTGGGCCGCGGCGAGGAGGCGTTCGCGCGCTCGTTCCCCGCCGACTTCATCTCCGAGGCGATCGATCAGACGCGTGGCTGGTTCTACACGTTGATGGCCGAGGGGGTGCTGCACTTCGACTCGATCACGTACCGCAACGTCGTGTGCCTCGGTCACATCGTCGATCGCGACGGCAGGAAGATGTCGAAATCGCTCGGCAACGTGATCGACCCGTTCGACGTGCTCGACCGCCACGGCGCCGACGCGCTGCGCTGGTTCCTCGTCACGAGCGGGTCACCATGGGCGTCGAGACGCGTGTCGATGGAGGTCTTCGACGAGATCGTCCGGCAGTTCCTGCTCACGCTCTGGAACGTCTACGCGTTCTTCGTCACGTACGCGGGAGCGGACGGGTTCGATCCGGACGTGGCGCCGGCTCCGTCGGTCGCGTCCCGGCCCATGATGGACCGGTGGATCGTGTCGCAGCTGCAGCGGACGATCGACGACGCGCGACGCGGGCTCGACGCCTATGACGCCACCGGCGCGGGCCGACGCATCGAGGCCTTCGTCGACGACCTCTCGAACTGGTACGTCCGGCGCTCGAGGCGGCGCTTCTGGAACCAGGGAGGCGAGCTGGGCGATGACGCCGCCGCCGCCTTCCACACGCTGCACGAGTGCCTCGTCACGGTCGCGGGGCTCCTCGCCCCGTTCACCCCGTTCGTGTCGGAAGCCCTGTGGCGGAACCTCGCGGCGGACCGTGGCGGCCGGCCCGACTCGGTACACCTGGCCGACTACCCGGTCGCCGACCGGGCACTGGTCGATGACGATCTCGACGAGGCGATGGCCGACGCGAGGCGGATCGTCGAACTGGGGCGACGCGTCCGCGTGGAGACGAAGACCAGGACCCGCCAACCCCTTCGCGCCGCGGTCGTCCACCTGCCTGGGTCGCGCCCGGCACCGGAAGCCCTGCTGCCGATCGTCGCCGACGAGCTGAACGTGCGCGAGGTACGCCTCGCAGGCTCCGCGACGTCGTTCGGTCGATGGCGCGCCAGACCGAACTTCAAGGCGCTGGGCCCCCGGCTCGGCCACCGCGTGAAGGAGGTCGCGACGGCGCTCGCCGAAGACAGCGGCGATCTCGCCTCGTCGCTCGCCGACGGCGCGTCGATCACGCTCGAGGTCGGTGGCGAGACGATCACGCTCGGGCCGGACGAGGTCGACCTGACGCAGGAGGTCCTCGCGGGCTGGGGCGTCGCCGGCGAAGGCGGCGTGACGGTCGCCCTCGATCTCGAGCTCGACGATGAGCTCCGTACGGAAGGCCGCGCCCGAGAGCTGATCCGTCTCGTGCAGGACGCGCGGAAGGCCGCCGGGCTCGACGTGGGCGACCGGATCTCGCTCGGTGTCGCGGCGACCGGCGACTGGGCGTCGGCGTTCGCCGACCACCGCGAGACGATCGCGTCAGAAACGCTCGCGACCGAGGCGTCGGATGCGGAGCTGGAAGGTGATGCCTACCGGCTGGTCGCGACGCCGGATGACGTCACCGTCGTGATCACGCTCCGCCGGTCCTGATGCGAGCGCTCAGCCCTCCTCGCCCCAGAACAGCTCGCGGAGGCTCTCGTCGCCGTCCTCACGGCGGGTGTTCGCCGGCTCCGGCTCGTTGACGACGATCGGCTCGTCCTGCGCGGCCGGCTGCACGGCCGTGATCGGACGTGTCGGCTCGGATCCGGCGGAAGATGGCGTCGAGGCCGGTCGGGGCGGCTCCTCCGACCCTTGCTTCGGCTCCGACGCGGCGGTGGGAACGGGCGCGGGCGAGCCCTTGCGGCGGACCTCGCGGGCCATCGCCTTGACGCCGTCGGCGTGTTCCTGCACGAGCCCGGCCAGGCCCTGGAGGAACGCGCGCTCACGAGCCAGGAATGCGTCGACGGCCTCGCGGTCGGCCGCGCTGACGGAGCCGGGGACCTGCGCACCGGCCGTCGTCGCACGCTCGTTCGCCTCGGCGATAATCCTCGCAGCCTCGTCGCGCGCCCGCTGGATGATCTCGTCAGCCTGGCGCGAGACCTCCTCGAGGTCGGGGCTCCCGACGATCGGCGACGGGCCGGCCCCCGAACGGAGCCGCTCGTTCTCGGCGAGGATCGCCGTCATCGCGTCGGTCAGCTGATCGAGGAACTCGTCGACGTCCCGCATCCGGTACCCGCCGAGCCGCGAGACCTGGAACTCCTTCTGCTGGATATCGAGCGGGGTGAGCAACGCCGACGCCGTCGAAGGTGCCACGGACGTCGCATCGGTGCCCTCGCGGTCCTTGTCTCTGCGTCGCACGGAGGTCCTCCTCGATGCCGGTTCGCGCTATCGGCAGATCGCCGTCTGCAGCACGAAGATGATGATGAACGCGACGACGACCGACAGGTCGAACATGCCCGCGGGCGGCACGATCCGACGCAGCGGCGTCAGCACGGGTTCGGTCACGTCGAACAAGAGGTCGTAGGCCGACCGCAGGGGACCCCCGATCGGCGGGCGCACACCCGCGAGCTGCAGCCATGACAGCACCACGCGCGCGAGCAGCAGCAGCCAGAAGACCGTGAGGGCGAGGCAGATCAGCCGTTCCACAGGGCGGCAAGGCTAACAGCGGGAGGCTCGGCCCGAGCCGCCGCCGACCGAGGCCGACGTGTCAGAACTGGTTGTAGAACCCACCGCCGGCGAGCCGCTCGCGCTCTTCGGCGGACACCTCGACGTCGGCCGGCGTCAGCAGGTAGACCCGGTTCGCGACGAGCTCGATCTTGCCGTCGAGGCCGTAGACGAGGCCGCTTGCGAAATCGACGAGCCGACGCGCGATCGAGTCTTCGGTCGACTGGAGGTTCATGATCACCGCCGTCCCTTCCTTGAACCGGTCGGCGACCTCGCGTGCCTCGTTGAAGCGCTTCGGCTCGGACTTGTGGATCGCGCCCGTCGGGGCCGGCCGGGGCGACGCAATCGTCCGGACGACGCCTTCGGTGTCGGCAGGCACCTCCCGGACCGCTTGCGGGCGCATCCGGCGGACGGGCGCCGGCTCGGCCTCGGGGAGCTCCTCGACGAACTCCTCGTCGTCCTCAACGAGACCCAGGTAGTTCATCGTCTTCTTCCACACGCCGGCCATGAGTCGGTCCTCCCTGTCCGCGGGCTCGCGCCACGGGGTCGCGCTTTCAGGTCCGCGGGCCGAACAACGCCGTCCCGATCCGGACCATGGTAGCGCCTTCCTGCACCGCGACCTGGTAATCCAACGACATCCCCATCGAGAGGTCCAGTACCCCTGGATGACGTTCGGCGAGGGCGTCGCGGAGCTCCCGCAGCCGACGGAACCATGGTCGCGCCTCCTCGGCCGTCGGCGTCTGCGGCGGGATCGTCATCAAGCCCCGCAGCCGGACCCCGTCCAGATCCGCCACGAGATCGGCAGCCGCGGGGATGTCCGCTGGGGCGAGCCCCGAGCGTCGCTCGGTGAAGTCCACCTCGAGGAGCGCGTCGACCGTCCGGCCCGAGCGTGCGGCGCGTCCCGCGAGTCGGCGGATCGCCCGCTCGCCCGCGAGGGTCTCGACGACGTCGGCGAGGTCGGCGACCTGGTGTGCGGTGCTCGAGCGCAGAGTGCCGATGTAGTGCCATCGCACGTCGGGCTCGTCGATCGCGCCGCGCATCGATCGGAGCTCCTGCACGTAGTTGTGGCCGATCGTCGATACACCGAGCTCGACCGCGGCGCGGACCACCTCGACCGGCTGTGTCTTGGCCGCCGCCACGAGGGTGACCGAGCCGACATCTCGCCCGACGCTCGCCGCGGCACGAGCGATCCCTTCCCGGATACGATCGACCCGCGCGGCGAGGTCCTCCGTCATGGTCGGCAGCTTCGCACCCGTGGACGGGCGTGGAACGGGGGCGGGGAGGTTCTCTCGGCCAAGAGGCGGGGGAAGGGCGCCTCCTCGCTCGAACCTCCCCGCCCCCACGCGCGGGGCCGCGCGTCGGCGGAGTCGTCGGGTCCGGTCAGCTCTTCAGGAAATCCGGGATGTCGAGGTCCTCCTCGGCGTCGAACGAAACCGTCGCCGGCTCGCTCTCGCCGGTCGTGAACACGTCGTCGGACTCGTCGGCCAGGATCGATGGGAGATCCTCGTCGGGCACCACGACCGGAGCCGGCCGCGACGGCTCCTCGAGCAGCTTGGACAGGCGAGACTCGAAACGGTTGTCGCCGACGGGCGTCACCTTGTCGAACCCCGCCGCGACGACCGTCACGCGGACCTCCTCGCCGAGCGCGTCGTCGACGACCGCGCCGAAGATGATGTTGGCGTCGGGATGAGCCACCCGCGTGATCGCGTCGGCCGCCGCGTTGACCTCGTGGAGCGTGAGGTCGGTCGGACCGGCGATCGAGAGCAGGACGCCCTTGGCGCCGTCGATCGAGGACTCGAGCAGCGGTGAGCTCACGGCGTTCTTCGCCGCCTCGGCGGCCCGGTCCTCGCCGGCGCCCGTCCCGATGCCCATCAGCGCCGAGCCCGCACCAGCCATCACCGACTTCACGTCCGCGAAGTCGAGGTTGATCAGCCCGGGGGTCGTGATCAGCGACGTGATGCCGTCGACGCCTTGAAAGAGGACCTGGTCCGCCATGCGGAACGCCTCCACCATCGGCATGTGGGGATCGGCGACCTGGAGCAGCCGGTCGTTCGGAACCACGATCAGCGTGTCGACCGCCTTCTTGAGCTCGGTGATGCCGAGGTCGGCTTGCGTCGCACGCTTGCGCCCCTCGAAGCCGAAGGGACGCGTCACCACGCCGATCGTGAGCGCGCCGAGGTTCCGCGCGATCTCGGCGACGACGGGCGCGCCTCCGGTGCCGGTGCCGCCACCCTCGCCGGCGGTGATGAACACCATGTCGGCGCCTTTGAGGATCTCCTCGATCTCATCGGCGTGCTCGGTCGAGGCCCGGTTCCCGACCTCGGGGTCGGAGCCGGCGCCGAGCCCACGCGTGGTCTCGCGGCCGATGTCGAGCTTCACCTCCGCGTCGGACATCAACAGCGTCTGCGCGTCGGTGTTGACGGCGATGAACTCGACGCCCCGGAGGCCTGCCTCGATCATCCGGTTCACCGCGTTCACGCCGCCTCCGCCGATGCCGACCACCTTGATCACGGCGAGGTAGTTCTGGGGAATGTCCATCTCGTGTCGACCTCCGCCCGGGCCGCGCGCCCCGGGTCACCTGGCGAACGTGGGTGTGTGCCGCTCCGCTCCTGTCCCATGCATCACCGTCAAGTAGACCGTTATTGTTATTTCTACCTGACGTTGAGATAGGCGACCCTACTAAGGACGCCCAGGTCCGTCAAGCTGAACGCCCTTCGGCGGTGCGTGGTGTTGCCGCGATCCGTGACAGCCGCACCGTCGGCTTCAGCGAGGTGTGAACGTCCCGTCCGCGGTTCGGGCCGTCGGCGCCGACGGAACGGTGACGTCGACCGCGATGAGGTCGATCCCCTCTTCCTCGGCCCACGACAGGACCGCCCGCAGCGCGTCCGCCTTCGAGGCCACGTCGAGCACCGCTCCGTAGGTCACCGTCACCCCGCCGCCGGTCTCAATCACGAGTTCGTCGTCGGTGTCGGTGTAGACCGTCGCGATCGAGCGCCGGAGCGCCGGCGTCATCGCCGCGAGCGCCCGTGCGGCGGCCACGCGTCGCGCCTCGCCGAGCTCGCCCCCGACGGCCTCGATCCGTGGGAGCCCCTGCGGGGGCGTTCCCGGCAACACCGCACCGTCGTCCGCCACGGTCCTCGGCGATCCCGCGACCTCGGCGACCGCGACCGGGATCCGCTCGACGACCCGGACGACGATCAGATCGGGCAGGTCCGCCTCGACGACCGCATCGGCGATCCGAGGGTCGCGCTCCATGCGGGCCTCGACCGCCACGGTGTCGAGGTGGAAGACGTTGTCCCCCTCCGCGAGCCCTCCGAGCCGCCGGATCTCCTCCTCGCTGATCCGCTCGGTCCCCTCGACGCGCACCTCGTCGGCCGCGAAGAGCCACGAGAAGGTGATCCCGTAGGCGCCGGCCGCGACCAGCGCGACGAGCCCGGCGACGAGCATCGCGCGTCGCACGCCCGGTCGGAGCCGGCGCTCAGCCATGGGCGTCGGGCGGACCGCCGACGAGCCGCACCTCGGGGACGAGCTCGACGCCGTCCCGCGTGCGCACGAGCTCGCGGACCCGCTCGATCAGGCGGAGGACGTCGCCGGCGGTCGCACCCGGCGCGGCAACGATGAAGTTCGCGTGCTTCTCCGAGACGGATGCCCCGCCCTCGGAGAGCCCCTTGCCGCCGGCATCCTCGATCAGCTTCGCGGCGTGGGCACCGGAAGGGTTGGTGAACACGCTGCCGCAGTTCGGCTCGGCGAGCGGCTGGGTCCTCCGGCGCCAGGCTCGCGCCTCGTCCATCCGGGCACGGATCGCATCGACCACTCCCCCGCGCATCGCCAGGGCCGCGCCGATCACGACGGCGTCGTCCGGCAGGGCGCTCGAGCGGTACGCGAAGCCCGCGTCGGCGTTCGCCACCGCGACCCGGGAGCCCGTCGTCAGGCTGAACGTCTCGACGACCTCGACCACGTCACGCATCTCCCCGCCGTGAGCTCCGGCGTTCATCCTGACCGCGCCACCGAGCGACGCGGGGATCGCGACCCCGAACTCCAGGCCTTCGAGGCCGTGGCGCAGGGCGACACCTGCCAGCGCGGGCAACGGCATCGCTCCCCCGGCCGTGAGCCGGTCTCCATCGCGCGCGGCCCATCGGAATCCCCCGCCGAGGCGCAGGACGAGGCCGGCGAACCCCTCGTCGGCGACCAGGACGTTGGACCCTTTGCCGAGGACGGTCCACGGGATGCCCGCCTCCGCGATCGCGCGGGCGGCCGCCCGGAGATCGCCATCGTCCTGTGGCTCGAGGTAGAGGGCGGCCGGGCCCCCGATCCTGAACGTCGTGAGCGGCGCGAGGGGGAACCCGACGCGGAGCCGTTGGCCACATGCGTCGCGGAGGATCCGCTCGGCGAGTCGGACGTCACCCGCCATCGGATCCCGTGATGCGCTCGAGCGCGGCGTCGGCGACCATCCACACGTCGCCACATCCCATCGTGACGACCACGTCGCCGGCACGGACCTCGCGATCCAGGAACGACACGACATCGCGCCGATGCGGGAGGTAGACCGTGCGTCGGCCGGGGGCGCTCAGCTGCACGCCGTCGACCACGAGCTTGCCGGTGACGCCCGGGATCGGCTCCTGGGCCGCGCCGTAGACGTCGGTCACCACCACCACGTCGGCACCCGTGACGCTCGCGCCGAGCTCGCGCCAGAGCGCCTGCACGCGCGGATAGCGATGAGGCTGTACCACCGCGATCACGCGCTCGGGTCCGCGACGCCGCGCCGTGTCGATCGTCACCCGCATCTCGGTCGGCGTGTGCCCGTAGTCGTCGTAGAAGTCCGCGCCGCGCGCTCGGCCGCGGAGCTCGAACCGCCGTCGCACGCCCGAGAACGATCGGAGCGCCGTCGCGGCGGCCTCCGGCGCGACACCGCAGGCGCGGGCGACGGCGATCGCCGCGGCCGCGTTCAACAGGTTGTGGGGGCCGTCGACCGCGAGCACGAGCTCGATGTCCCGCCCGTCGACCCGTACACGGCCGCGCGCGCCGTCGGGTCCGAGCTCGCCGGTGGTGACGACGACGTCGTTGTCAGCGCCGACGCCGTACGTGATCGCATCGGCGCCCGCCCCGGCCAGTGCCGCGCGCACGTCGTCGTCGTCGCCGCAGGCGACCACCTGGTCGCACCGTGACGCGAACGCGGCGAAGGCGGCGACGATCTCGTCGAGGCCCCCCGGATAGAACTCGACGTGGTCCATCTCGATGTTGGTGATCACACCGATCGACGCCGGCACGAGCAGGAACGACCCATCGCTCTCGTCGGCCTCGAAGACGAAGAGCTGGCCGTCGCCATGCCGGGCACCCGAGCCGCTCTCGTTCAGGTCGCCGCCGACCAGGTAGGTGGGATCGAGGCCGGCGTGTTCCAGGGCGATCGCGACGAGCGAGGTCGTGGTCGTCTTCCCGTGCGTTCCGGCGATCGCCACGGCGCGTCGGCCGGCCGCGAGGGCCGCCACCGCCTGCTGGCGTCGCCACACGGGGACGCCGGCGTCGCGAGCGGCTCGCAGCTCAGGGTTCGACCCGGCGATCGCGCTGGAGATCACCACCGCATCGGGATCGGCGAGGTTCGCGGCGTCGTGCCCGACAGCGATCGCCGCGCCGAGCTCACGCAGTTCCCGAACCCCCTTCGAGTCCTTCAGATCGGACCCACCCACCGCGATCCCCCGCGCGAGGAAGAGGCGGGCGAGGTTCCGCATGCCGGCGCCGCCCGCCCCGATCAGGTGCACCCGGGAGACACCGTCGAGCGTCGGGACGTCCAGCGTCGGGATCGAGCCTTCCGGCGGCACGTAGGCGTGGCCGGTCACGGCGCCACCTCCGCGACGAGACGCGCGAGGCGCCCGGCGGCGTCGGGGCGCGCCCAGGCGCGCATCGCAGCCGCCATCCGGCGTCGACGCTCCCGGTCCTCCATGAGCTCGAGCATCCATGCCACGACGCGTTCCGACGACAGGTCACGATCGAGGAGGACGTCCGCGGCGCCGACGGACTCCAGCTCGCGCGCGTTCACCTCCTGATGGTTCGCGGCGGCGTGCGGGTACGGCACGAGCAGGGCCGGGATGCCGCAGACGGCGAGCTCCGCGATCGATCCCGCGCCCGCCCGGGAGATCGCCACGTCGGCGATCGCGTAGGCCAGCTCGATCCGGTCGAGGAACGGTGCGACGTGCGTGCGCGGCGCGGGCCCGGCCACCGCATCCTCGAGGACGGCGACGTGGTCGCGACCGGTGATGACGATCAGCTGGAGCTCGTGCGACGCCAGCGCGGGCAGCGCCGAGGCGAGAACCTGGTCGATGTGGAGCGCGCCCTGGCTCGCGCCGAAGACGAGCACCGTCGGCACACCGGGCTCCAGCCGGAAGGCACCGAGCGCCTCGTCGGCGAGCGCTCCGCGCCGCGAGGGCACGTCGAGGATCGCCGCACGGACCGGGTTCCCCGTCCGCTCGACGCGGACGCGGGCGGGCACGCGCAGCGACGTCGATGTGAACGTCGTGCCGATCGCGGCCGCACGACGAGCGAGGACGCGGTTCGACAGGCTCGGGATCGCGTTCTGCTCGTGGAGCACGAGCGGGATCCGCTCACGCCCGGCCGCCAGCCCCGACGGCACGCTCGCGTAGCCACCCCTGCCGACGACCACGTCGGCACCACGGACCAGGTGGCGTGCGCGCCCCACGGAGCGGAGCGCGACGATCGGGGCGCGCGCCGCCCGGAGCGACAGCTCGCGGTACAGCGGGGCGACGTCGATCCCGTGGAACTCGTAGCCCGCGGCGGGCACGAGCTGCGACTCGAACCCGGAGGACGAGCCGACGAACCGCACCTGTGCGTCGTGATCGTGCCGGAGCCGGTCCGCGACGGCGAGCGCGGGCGTGACGTGGCCGCCGGTGCCGCCACCCGCGATCACGACCTTCACGACGTCGCCCTGCGGATGCCCGATCCGCGGGCCTCCCGAGATGCGCCCGATCCGCGGGCCCCTCCACGTGCGCCCGATCCGCGGGCCCCTCCACGTGCGCCCGATCCGCGGGCCCCTCCACGTGCGCCCGATCCGCGGGCGACGCTCGCGAGCACGCCGATGGCGGCGAGGGTCACGACGAGGGCGGTCCCGCCGAACGAGACGAGAGGCAGCGGCACGCCGGTGATCGGCAGCAGTCCCGTGACCGCGCCGAGGTTGATCACCGTCTGCAGCCCGATCCATGCGGCGATCCCCGCGGCGAGCAAGCGTCCGAACGTGTCGGTCGCGTGGAGCGCGATCCGGATCGCCGCGAACGACAGGACGCCGAACGCGAGCAGCACCGTGAGGGCACCGAGGAGACCGAGCTCCTCCGCGATCACCGCGAAGATGAAATCGGAATGGGCGTTCGGGAGGTAGTCCCACTTGGCACGGCTCGACCCCAGGCCGAGCCCGGTCCATCCGCCGGAGCCGATCGCGATCAAGCCCTGGATCAGCTGGTAGCCGGCGCCGGACGCGTCGGCCTGCGGATCGAGCCAGGCCTCGAAGAACCGCGTGCGTCGGTACGGCTCGCCGACGATCAGGTACGCGATCGCCACGAGCCCGACGGCCGCCGACGCGCCCAGATACCGGAGTCGCACCCCGGCCACGAACAGGAGCAGGAAGACCGAGCCACACATGATCACCGTGGTCCCGAGGTCGCGTTGCATGATGCCGAGCCCCGCGACGATGGCGACGACCGGCACGAGCGGAAGGGCGAGGTGCGCGACGTCGTTCAGCTTCGACGACTTCGCCGCCAGGACGGTCGCCGCGAAGGCGATCAACCCGAGCTTCGCGAACTCCGAAGGTTGCAGCGTCACGGGTCCGAGGTCGATCCACCGCGACGCGCCGTACAACGACGTGCCCGCCGAGGGATGTGCCGCGACCATCATCAGGACCGCCGCGATCCCGAGCAGAGGGATCCAGAGCCGTCGCCATGCGCGGTACGGGATCCTCGCGACCAGCGCCCCGACGCCGAGCCCCGCGAGCGTGTAGACGACCTGTCGCTGGAAGTACCAGAAGCTGTTGCCGTCGTACCCCTGGGCGGCGGAGACCGATCCGGCCGACAGCACCATCACGAGCCCCATCGCGGTCAGGAACCACGTCGGAACGAGCAGCAGGATCGTGTCCGCCCGGCTGGTCGCGGCGAGGCTCCGCCGTTGCGTGCGGTCCTCCACGACGCGCAGCTGCGGTCGAGCAGGAGCCGGCGCAGACCGCCGCCGCTTCCCCTTCGGCGCCTCCGACGTCGCCGACCTCGCGGATGGGGCCGCCCGACGAGCGACGGATCGATCAGCCACGCGCGCTCGCCCCCGCACGGAGCGCTTCGGCCGCGGCGACGAACCGGTCCCCGCGTTCCTCGTAGTCGCGGAACATGTCCCAGCTCGCACACGCCGGAGCCAGCAGGACGAGACCCGCGGGCGCCGCCAGGCGGTAGCCGGTCAGCACCGCGTCCTCGATGGACGCCGCCCGGTGCACCGGCGTGGAGCCGGCGAACGTCCGCTCGATCGCGTCGGTGGCCTCGCCGATCGCCACGACCGCGCGCAGCCTGCCTGCGCGGCTCGCGAGCGGCGCCAGGTCGGCGCCCTTCGCGCGCCCGCCGGCGATCAGGACCGCGTCCTCCACGCGGTCGATCGCCGCCAGCGCCGCATGGACGTTGGTCGCCTTCGAGTTGTCGATGAACCGCACACCGTCGATGACGGCGACGATCTCGCCACGGTGTCGCGCAGGCTCGAACGCGGCGAGCCCCATCGCGACCGCAGCGGCGTCGACCCCGTACGCGAGCGCGGCCGCGGCGGCCGCGGCCGCGTCCTCCCGGAACCCCGTTCGGGTCCCGTCGATCCTGCCCAGCGACACGACGTCGCCGTCGTCGGCGCGCGCCACGAGCTCGTCGCCGACGTAGCCGGTCTCGCCCGCGGCGGGCTCCCCGTGCCGGAACCACACGGTCGCGCACGGCGCGGTCGCCGACACCGCCGCG
>Ga0299913_10004275_pt1 | contig 11959 bp, 12 predicted proteins | sample RVTome_9_FD_201360 | JGI IMG/M metagenome (GOLD analysis project Ga0299913, IMG submission 201360) | Soil microbial communities from uranium-contaminated site in the Upper Colorado River Basin, Wyoming, United States - RVT155D38 (version 2) ... | reverse complement strand
CTCGAGGTCGTATCGCGACCGGAGCTCCTCCGCGCGCCCGACCAGCGGGTGGTCCGGCGGCAGCGAGCCGAGCGAGGTCGCCGTGTAGCTGCCGCGGCCGGGACAGACGAGGGCGACCCTGCTCACGCCGGCGTCCGCCCGCCGACCGCGGCGAGCGCCGCGGCCATGACCTGGTCCAGGCCGACCAGGACGGCCGCCGTGGCGGTTCCCAGCGGAACGAACGAGTCGACCGCCCGCACGCTCCCCAGCCGCGCGCCGATGCCCGCCTCCGCCAGGTCCGCCACGAGGGCGTCGGCCACGCCCCCACCGGTCCGTCGGCATTCGTCGACGACGAGCACGCTGCCTGCCTCGGCCGCGTGCGCGCGCAGCGCTTCGAAGGGCAGGGGGTTCAGCCAGCGGAGGTCGACCACGCGGGCAGCGACGCCGTGCTCGCCGCGGAGCCTTCGCTGAGCCTGGAGCGAGATCCGCAGCCCGTTCGCGTAGCTCACGAGCAGGAGGTCGGGCGGCGCGCCGCCATCGGGCTCGTATACGCCGACCTCGCCGGGCAGGAGGTGCTGCGGTGGCGGGGGATAGGTCGTCAGCCAGCCGCCGTCGCCATCGGCGTGGAGGTCCTTCTCGTGGTACAGCGCGATCGGCTCGAGGAAGACGACGACCCGCCCATCCTCCGCGGCCATGGCAATCGCGCCGCGCAGCATGCGGGCCGCGTCGTCGCCCCGGGCCGGAACGGCCAGCACCAGGCCGGGGATGTCGCGCAGCGCGCCGATCGAGTTGTCGTTGTGGAAGTGCCCGCCGAACCCTTTCTGGTAGCCGAGGCCGGGCACGCGCACGACCATCGGGTTCCGGAACTGGCCGGAGCTGAAGAACTGGAGCGACGCGGCCTCTCCCCGGATCTGGTCGAGCGCGTTGTGGATGTAGGCGAGGTACTGGATCTCGGGGATCGGGAGCAGGCCGATGTGCGCCGCGCCCTGCGCGATGCCGAGAATCGACGTCTCGTCGAGGAGCGTGTCGAAGACGCGGCCGGCCCCGAAGCGGCGCTGCAGGCCGTTCGTCACGTTGTACACGCCGCCCTTCCTCGCGATGTCCTCGCCGAACAGGATGATCTCCGGCCGCCGCGCCATCTCGTCGGCGAGGGCGGCGTTGATGACACCGGCGAGGGTCCGCGCGTTCGGCAGCGTGGCGAGCTCGGGGAGCTGCTCGCCGAAGACCTCGGCCCGCCGCTGCGGGTCGGGGGCAGGGGTCGCGGCACGGGCGACGACGAGCTCGGGGTGGGACGGCGCCATGGGGGCCAACACCTCCGCGGTCGTCTCGAGGCGGGGCCGTCGGGTCGCCTCCTCGGCGGCAGCCATGACCCGCTGCCGCGTGTCGCGGACGATCGCTCGCAGCTCCTCTGGCGTAGCAGCGCCCGTCTCCAGGAGCCGGCTGGCGGTCCGCAGCAGCGGGTCGGCCGCCTCGGTCGCGGCGATCGCGGCGGCGTCGCGATAGACGTGCTCGGCGTCGCTGCCCGCGTGACCCCACAACCGCACGGTCCGGAGGTGAAGGAACGCCGGCTGCCGCGCGGCACGCACGTGCCGGATGGCGCGGGCAGCGGCGTCCCACACCTCGTCGATCTCGCCATCGGCGGCGATATAGGTCAGGTGCTCCTGGGCCCGGAAGGTTGCGGCGATCCAGCCTTCCGGCGTCGCGACGCTGATGCCGGTCCCGTTGTCCTCGCAGACGAACAGGATCGGCATGGGTAGGCCGATGCGCACGGCATAGCGGGCGGTGTTGATCGCCGACAGCGCGGTGGCGTGGTTCGCCGAGGCATCGCCGAAGGTGCAGGCCACGATCGCGTCGGCCGGGAGGCCGGGGTCCACGCCCAGACGCCGGGCACGAGCCAGGCTGAAGGCGAGCCCCATCGCCTTCGGCAGGTGGCTGGCGATGGTCGAGGTCTGGGGCGGAGCCCATAGCGCCCGGCTGCCCCACACCTTGTGGCGGCCCTGCGCGATGGGGTCGTCCCGGCTCGCCACGATGCCGAGCAGCGTGTCGAAGGCCGGAGTCGTGCCGGGCAGCTGCCGGGCGCGGGCCATCATCAGCGCGCCGGAGCGGTAGTGAAGGAAGGCCGGATCGTCGATCCGCAGCTGGGCCCCGACCACGACGTTGCTCTCGTGGCCTGCCGAGCTGATGGTGTAGAAGCTCCGGTTCGTCTTCTTCAGCTCGCGTGCGACGACGTCGAGCTCACGGCTCAGCACCTGGTCCTCGAACAGGCCGATGGCGCGGCGCGCAGTCAGCCCGCTCCCATCCCGAATCGGCTCGTCCGGCATGAGGCGGCGCTCAGCCGGCGCCGCGCTCGACAGGAAGTCGTCGAGCGCACCCTGGACGATGGCCACGCGGTCGAAGGTCATGGGCTGGCTGGTCTCGCGAGCGGAGCGGCGGGGCCATGATACGCAAGCTTTCCGCCCCGCCCGATAAGCCGACGGTAAGTGCCTGGTAAGGCCTCGTGCGGTCCCCTGCGCCCGACGGCGCGGCACCCGTCCGCGCCGGGCATGGAGGTGAACCGATGGTTTGCAAGGGCACACCGTTTCGGGAGGCATCCTGCGGGGGCGGCTGGCCGGTTGGCGGTCGCTGAGCGAAGGACGCGGGCCGGCATCAGCCGATCGAGATGAGGACGGTTCCGCCCACGGCGAGGAGCACGGCGCCCAGGGCCAGCGGCGGCAGCCGGTCGCGCAGCACGACCCAGGACAGCAGCATGGTGGCGACCGGGTAGAGGCCGGACAGCGCCGCGGCGATGCCGACCGGCACGGTGGTGGTTGCCAGCACGAACGCCGCGTTGCCGGTGACGTCGAGCACGCCCGCGAGCGCGACGGCGGGGAGGGCGGCGCGCTGGCCGCGCGTCGTCAGCGTGCCGCGGCGCGCGAGGGTGAGCGCGATCGTGCCGACCAGGATCGAGGCAGCGCCGCGGCTGGCGACGAGGGCCCACAGCTCGTGCTGCTCAGCGGCGACGTCGAGGAGCACGAACCAGGTGCCGAAGCCGACCGCGGCGACCACCGCGAGCTGAATGGCTCGAGCGCTCACGCCCTGCGTCGTAGTCCAGCTGGCGAGCAGTCCAGCGGAGGCCGCCGCGGCGACTCCCAGCCACTGTCCGGTCGTCAGGTGCTGGGCGAACAGCAGCGCCCCGACCGCGGCGGGAATGGCAACCGAGCCGACGCCGGACAGCGCCGCCACCAGGCCCATGCTGCCGAGCGCCAGCCCGGCGTACAGGGCCGCCAGCGCAAGGCCGCCGAACAGGCCGGCCAGCGCCCCGTAGGCGAGCGCGCCGGCGTCCGGCGCGGCGGGCTGCGTGACGACGACCGCAGCGAGGAGCAGCGTGAGGCCCACGACCTGCGCACCCGCGGCCACGACCCACGCCGGCGCGCGACGTGCGGCGAGGCCACCGGAGAAGTCACCGGCGCCGAACCCCGCCGCCGAGGCGAGGCCGAAGAGGACTCCGGGGTCGATGGCGCATCCCTCCTCGTGCGCACCGCCGACCGCGGCCGAAAGGCAGGGTCGGGCGGGCAGAGGCCAGACTCTAGCAGTCGGATGCTGCGGTTTCCGCAGGCAGCGGCGCACATCGTCAGCGGTTCCGCCACCAGCGCGCTTCGTCGGTACGGAATTCGCTTGACACCGCCCACCACCGGACCGCAAAGTGCGCCAATCCCGGGCGCTACCCGAGCCGACCCCGCTGGCGGCCGGCGCCCGGTTCGACAGGAGCTGGTGGCCCTCGATCCGATGACGCCGAGCCCGGTGGCTGCGCCTGCCGCCCGCCCCGAAGCCGCGATCCCCGCAATCGCCCTCGAAGGCGTCGTGAAACGCTTCGGCGACTTCCCCGCGGTCGCGGGGATCGACCTCGAGATCGGCGACGGGGAGTTCTTCTCCATGCTTGGTCCGTCCGGATCCGGCAAGACGACGACGTTGCGCATGATCGCCGGCTTCGAGCTGCCGACCTCCGGACGGATCCTCCTGCACGGACGCGACGTTTCGGGCCTGCCGCCGTTCGACCGCGACGTGAACACCGTCTTCCAGGACTACGCACTCTTCCCCCATATGTCGGTCGGCGACAACGTCGCCTACGGGCTCGTCGTGCGGCGCGTGGCGGTCGATGAGCGCCGCCGCCGCGTCACCGAGGCGTTGCGCCAGGTTCGGCTGGAGGGGTTCGAGCGCCGCCGGCCATCGCAGCTCTCCGGCGGGCAGCGGCAGCGGGTCGCCCTCGCCCGGGCACTCATCAACCGTCCGCGCGTCCTCCTCCTCGACGAGCCGCTCGGGGCGCTCGACCTCAAGCTCCGCGAGGAGATGCAGATCGAGCTGAAGGCGATCCAGCAGGAGGTGGGCATCACCTTCATCTACGTGACCCACGACCAGGAGGAGGCGCTGACCATGAGCGACCGCCTGGCCGTCTTCAACCACGGGACCATCGAGCAGGTGGGGACGCCGGCGGACGTCTACGAGCATCCGGCAACGACATTCGTGGCCGGCTTCGTGGGGACGAGCAACCTGCTCAGCGGGGAGGCGGCTCGCGCGGTGATCGGCAGTGACGGCATCTTCACCGTGCGCCCCGAGAAGATTCGCCTGGCGGAACCCGCGAGCCAGCCGGACGTCGACGAGGCATCGGTGCTGGGGACCGTGCGGGAGGTCGTGTATGTCGGTCCTGATACGCGCTACATCGTGGCGCTCGAGACTGGAGGTGAGCTCGTCGTCACCCAGCAGAACCTGGAGACCTCCTCGATGGAGGCGCTCGCGGCGCAGGGGCGGCCGATCCGGCTCGTCTGGAAGCGCCGGCACGTGTTGAGCCTCGCCACGAGCGAGGCACGATCGGGGGCAGAACAGGGAGAGGTAGGCCAGTGAGGCACCTGCGCATTCCGACGCTCTTCGTCGTCATGGGGATGCTCGCCGCCGCGTGCGGCGGCATCGGCGGCGGCTCGGCCGAGCCGAGCAACATGCTCCAGGAGATCGGGGAGGGCGAGGGGGAGCTCAACCTCATCATCTGGGCCGGGTACGCCGAGCGCGGCGAGATCGACGAGAACTTCGACTGGGTCACCCCATTCGAGGACGAGACCGGCTGCATGGTCAGCGTGACCGAGATGACCGACTCGAACAACGGCGTCTCGCTCATGCAGTCCGGGGAGTACGACGGCATCTCGGCGTCCGGCGACGCGACGACCCGCCTCATCGCGGGTGGGACGGTTGCGCCGGTGAACGTCGACCTGTTCGAGAACTACGAGGGCGTCTTCGACGGGCTCAAGGGCCTGCCCCACAACACCGTCGACGGCGTGCCATACGGGGTGCCGCACGGCCGCGGCCCGAACCTGCTCGCCTACAACACCGAGGTCGTGACCGAGACCCCCGCGAGCTGGGACATCATCTGGGAAGGCGCCGGTGACCTCGACGGAGCGGTGAGCATCTACGACTCGCCGATCTTCATCGCCGATGCGTCGCTGCACCTCATGCAGACCGATGCCGATCTCGGCATCACGAACCCCTACCAGCTCACCGAGGAGCAGTTCGCCGCGGCGATCGACCTGCTCGAGGCGCAGCGCGACAGCGGTGCGATCTACTGGGGCACGTACACCGACCAGGTGTCCTCCTTCACGTCGGGCGACGTCGTGGCGGGGACCACCTGGCAGTTCCAGGTGAACCTGCTCCAGGGCGAGGATCAGCCGATCGAGGCGGTCCTGCCCGACGAGGGCTCCACCGGCTGGAGCGACACCTGGATGGTCCACTCCGAGGCCGCGCACCCCAACTGCATGTACCTGTGGATGGACCACATGATGTCGGCCGAGGCGAACGGCCAGGCCACGGTCTGGTTCGGCGAGGCGCCGACGAGCGAGGCGGCCTGCGACGTGGCGGAGGGACTGTCCCCCGGCCACTGCGAGCTGACCCACGCGCAGGACGAGGCGTACTACGACAGGATCTGGTACTGGAGCACCCCGCAGGAGGACTGCGCCGACGAGGACGCGGACACCACCTGCGTGACGCAAGAGGACTGGGTCAGCGCGTGGACGACGCTGCGCGGCGGATGAGCTGCCGCTCGGCGGCTCGGTGACCGAGGTGCTCCCCGGGGTGCGGCCCCGGGGAGCATCATTCACCCCGGAGCGAACGACGTGACGAGCAGCGAAGCAGCGCGCCCCACGGGCTCGCCGGCCACCGGCCGCGGGCGAAGGCTGGCCGCGTGGCTCCACCGACGACCCCGCGCCCAGCGCGGGCTTCTCCTCTCCGGCCCGCTGGGCTGGATGCTCCTCGTCTACATCGGCTCGCTGGCCATCCTGCTGGTGAACGCGTTCTGGGACACCGACGCGTTCAGCGGCCGGGTCCTGCCGTTCAGCTGGACGTTCGAGGCCTTCACGAACCTGGCGAGCAACGAGGTGTACCGCACCATCGCCCTCCGCACGCTCGGGATGGCGGTGGCGGTGACGCTGACCGACATCCTCCTCGCCTTCCCCATCGCGTACTACATGGCCCGCGTCGCCTCGCCCCGCATGCGGCGGGCGATCGTCGTCGCCGTCGTCATGCCGCTGTGGGCCGGCTACCTGGTGAAGGTCTACGCCTGGCGCACCATCCTCCAGGGCAACGGCCTGGCCGACTGGGTCCTCGCGCCGTTCGGCATCGACGGGCCGGGGATCACCTCGCTCTCGAACGCGTGGCTCGTGCTCAGCTACCTGTGGCTGCCGTACATGATCCTGCCCATCTACGCCGGCCTGGAGCGGATCCCGAACTCGCTGCTCGAGGCGTCCGCGGACCTCGGCGGCCGCAGCGGCTCGACCTTCCGGCGCGTGATCCTGCCCCTGACACTGCCGGCCGTGGTGGCGGGCTCGATCTTCACCTTCTCGCTGACGCTCGGCGACTACATCACCCCCGACCTCGTGTCGGACGCGAAGTTCATCGGCAACGTCATCTACGACAACTCGAGCCTCGGCAACCTGCCGCTCGCCGCGGCGTACTCGCTCATCCCGATCCTGATCATGATCGTCTACCTCTACGTGGCGCGCCGCATGGGCGCCTTCGAGTCGCTGTGAGGCCGGACCGATGACCGAGTCGCGCTGGCTGCGGATCGGGCTGCGGGTGGCATCGGCGCTGGTGCTCGCGTTCCTGTACCTGCCGCTCGTCATCCTCGTCGTCTACGCCTTCAACACGAGCCGCATTCCGACCTGGCCGCCGGCGGGCCTGACCCTGCACTGGTTCGGCGAGGCATGGGCCAACCCGGCGATCCGCGACGCGCTCACGAACTCGCTCCTCGCCGCGGTGGGCGCCACGTCGATCGCGCTCGTGCTCGGCACCGCGGCGGCCCTCGCGGTGCAGCGTCACGCCTTCTTCGGCCGCGACACGATCAGCTTCCTGTTCGTGCTGCCGATCGCGCTGCCCGGCGTGGTGACGGGCATCGCCCTGCGCACGACCTACCAGACCGTTGGCATCGACCTCGGTCTGACCACGATCATCATCGGCCACGCCACGTTCTGCGTCGTCATCGCCTACAACAACGTCATCGCTCGCCTGCGCCGACTGCCCCGGACGCCGGAAGAGGCATCGGCCGACCTCGGCGCCGACTCGTGGACGACGTTCCGCCGCATCACGCTGCCCGGGATGGGCACGGCGCTCGTCTCCGGCGGGCTGCTCGCCTTCGCGCTGTCGTTCGACGAGATCATCGTCACACTGTTCACCGCCGGCCCCGGCACCCGGACGATCCCGATCTGGATCTTCACGAACATCCAGCGCCCTGCCGAGCTGCCGGTGGTGAACGTCGTCGCCTTCGCGCTCCTCCTCGTCTCGGTCATCCCCGTGTACCTCGCGCAGCGCATCGCTGGCGACGCGACCGCGGTCCGGTGAGCGAGCCCCTCCCCGCCCCCCTCCAGCCGCTGCCCTGGGATCGGGACGATCCGCCGAGCGCGGCGAGCGTCGCCGCCCGGCTGCGGGACGCAGGGGTGGAGCCGTCGGCCTGGTCGAACGGCCCGAACGACCGCTACGCGGTGCACGACCATCCCTACACGAAGCTGCTCATGTGTGCGGCGGGGTCGATCACCTTCCTCGTGGGCCACGATGCCACGCCCGTCACGCTGACCCCGGGTGACGGCTTCGTGCTGCCGCCCGGCACGCCCCACGCGGCCGTGGTCGGCCCACGAGGCTGCACCTGCCTGGAGGGACATCGCTAGGACCATCGGCCCTTGGCGTCCTGCGCTCGGGCCCCTATGCTGCGCGCACCTTACGGAGGGGAACCCGAGTGATCGTCGAGCAGGTCCACTACGAGCCGCCGCGCCAGTCAGCCGTGGGCCGCGCCCGCTATCTCATCATCGGCGCCGTGGCGCTGCTCGCCGTCGCCGTGGGCGTCGTGCTCGGCAGCGTACTGGTCGGCGGTGGCGCCGCCGGCCTGGCACCGGCCGCCGGGTACGCACCGGCGGACGCGGTCATCTACGCCGAGGCTCGCCTCGACCTGCCCGGTGCCCAGCGCGCGAACCTGCGCGCCCTGCTCGAGCGATTCCCCGCGGCCGATGCCGACGCGATCCTGACCGAAGCCCTGGCTGACACGCTCGACGAGGCCCTGGCCGATGGCGGGGCGCCGTTCGACTATTCGACCGATGTCGCGCCCTGGTTCGACGGCACGCTCGCCATGGTGCTGCTCGACTACCCGATGAGCATGGACCCGACGCAGATGCAGCTGCCCTCCGTGGTCGGGCTGTTCGGCGTGCGGGATGCAGCTGCCGCCGGTGCCCTGGCCGACGAGCTGCGCGCGGAGCTCGAGACCCAGGGCAGCACCTTCACTTCGTCCGAGCACGCTGGGGTGACGATCTGGTCGCTCGAGGCCGATGACCTCGGCATGCCGATGCCGATGCAGCCGGTCGGCTTCGCCTACGCCGTCACCGATGATCAACTCCTCCTCGCGAACGCTGCCGATGCCGTTCGGGCGGCGCTCGACGCCCGCGGAGGGAGCGGCCTTGCCGACGCCGGCGAGGTGGGCGGACTGCTCGGCGCGCTCCCCGTGGAGCGCAGCGGCACGATGGTCGTGAACAGTCGCGCCATGCTGGCCGAGATGCGCGCAGAGCTGGATGCCGCCCAGCCGGGGCTGGCAGAGGCGCTGGGCGCCTATCTCGATGCCGTGCCGCCGTACAGCGTCGCGTCGCTTGCCTTCGGCTCCGATGCGTTCCTGTTCGACGCCGTGGCGGCGGTGCCGGAGGGGGACCTCCAGCCGCAGAACGCCGACCGTGACTTCGCCGAGCGCCTTCCGGCCGACACGCTGTTCTACGCCGACGGCTCCGGCCTGGGCACCGCGTTCGAGCAGGCGATCATCGCCGGCAAGACGAGCGTGGCGCTCATGCCGGATGGCGACCTGGCGCTCACCGAGCTCGAGAACGTCGAGGCGGCGATCGACGCCGACCTCGAGGAGTTCGTGGCGTGGATCGGCGACGGCGCGATCGGCGCCGGGTGGGACGGCGAGGCGCCGTGGTTCGGGGTCGTCCTGGAGGCCGTCGACGTTGACGCCGCGAGCCGGCGGCTGACGCAGATCGGCGCGCTCGCCGAGCTCGCCGCCGGGCAGGGAGGCGGGGATGTGACGGTGACGACCGACACGGTGGACGGCGTGGAGGTGACGACCGTTGCCTTCGGCGCCAGCGGCGCGTCCGTCATGGGCGAGTTCTCGTTCTCGTATGCGCTCGACGGCGAGACGGCGCTCATCGGTACGACCGGCTTCGTGGAGGCCGCGCTGACCCTCGATGCGGCGTCCTCGCTGGCCGCGAGCGAACGCTTCGACGCCGCGGTCGATCGATTCGGCGGCGGGGACAACGCCGGCGCCTTCTATCTCGACCTCGCCGGCCTGACCGAGACGGTTCGCGGGGAGCTGCCCGTCGAGGCAACGGCCGGGATGGGGGAGGTGTGGCCGAACCTCGCGCCGCTCGACTACCTCGCCGGCGTCACGCGGGTCGAAGGCGACCGGGTCATGTCACGCATGGGGCTCGTCCTGCGCTGACGCCTCGGCGGCCCGCGCCTCGACCTCGAATCGATTGCCGCGGTACCAGCCCTCGGTGCTTCGCCGCGCTCGCCACGCGGCGAGGGCGTACAACGGGATGAGCAGCAGGCCGTGGCGTCGCCACTGCGCGACGTGGGCGAGCTCGTGCCGCAGCTCGCGCTCGGTCAGCGTGCGCCAGGCGAGGACGTGGCGCCCCAGGGTGATCGCCAGCCAGTTGCGCAGGATGAACCGGCCCGCCGGTCGCAGCCAGGGCCAGACGTGGACCTGGTGCCTCGGGCGCGCTGGTCGTCGCGAGGGCGGCACGGCGTTCAGGCCCGCTTGACGAGCAGATCGGGCCGCTTGCCCCAGTGGTCGAGGAAGCGGTAGAAGTTCCGCCGGCTGAGCCGATCGCGCTCCGCCTCTGGCAGGGCCGACCAGCCACGATGCTCATGGCGCTCGAGTGGGAGCTGGCCGGTGGCCACCGCCCGCCAGCCGCGGTCGCGGATCGCGAACGAGAGGTCGAGGTCGGCGTTGCGGTACCAGCGGAAGCGCGGGTCGAAGCCCCCGACGGCGGCGAGCGCCTCGCGGCGCAGCGCCATGCAGTAGCCGAGGATCGCGTCCACCGGCCCGGGTGGCGCGTCCTCGAAGTGGCGCGCGTCCGCCGAGGTGACGCCCCACGGCCCGGCGAGGCCGACCACCGGGTCGTCGAAGGCCGCGAGCAGCGACGTGACGAAGTCGCCGGTCGGCTCCACCGAGCCGTCGAGCAGGACGAGCACCGCCCCGCGGGTGCGGCGCAGGCCCAGGTTGGCGGCGTCCGCCCAGCCGAGGCGGGCGGTGGTCGGCAGGATCACCGCCGGCATCCCTTCGAGCACCTCGGCCGGCGGCGGCTCAACGGACCCGTTCGCCACCACCACGAGCTCCCACGCCCGCGGCGGCGGGTGCGCGAGAAGCCCGCCGGCCAGCCGCGCGGTGTCCTCGGCGTGGTCGGAGACGATCGTGACCAGCGAGACGTCGAGCGTTGCCGGCTCGCCGAGGAGCGAGGCCAGATGTTCGGGCTTGGCGTAGCCGGTGTCAGCCTCCCCTTCGGCCGGCAGGATGGGGCGCAGGCTGGATCCGGCCGGGCCGTCCACCGGCTCCCAGCCGAGCGAGCGGAGGCGGTCGCGAATCGCGTCCGCGGTCGCGAAATCGCGCCGCTCGCGCGCGGCCGAGCGCTCCTCGGCCAGCCGCCGGGCGTCCGGCGGGGCCTCGCTCACGGCTCCGTGGAACCCGCGGGCCACGGCGCGGCCCGCCCCAGCGGCCGGCCATCGGACGCGCGCTCGAGCTTGTGTGAGCCCGTCGTCGTCGGCCGGTAGCGGAGCCGCTCCACCGGGCGCCCGCCCGCGAGGTGCTCGTCCACGATCTCGTCCGCATCGGCGGGGGTGAGGGCGGCGTACCAGACCTCGTCGGGGTAGACGACGGCCATCGGTCCATTGCCGCACTGGCTGAAGCAGCCGGCATGGTTGACCCGGACCCGGTCGGACAGCCCGGCCGCCTTCACGGCGGCCTTCAGCGCGTCGCGAACCCCGATCCCGTCGCCGTCGACTCGCGGGCACCACTCGCCGCTGGTGCAGACGAAGACGTGGCGCTCGAAGACAGGCATGACGCGGAACGTACTGGCCTCCAAAACCGAAAGTACCGGGCGGGCGGAGCCCACCTCAACCTTACTATCCGGCCACGAGCCACGCCGTCCGCACCGAAGCCCCCATGGCGTGGCCACAACGGACTTATGTGGTGGAGGATCCCCCACCGATGATGACGAACGAGGTAGGGAAGCTGCTCACGGCCTCCGAGGTCGCCGAGATGCTGCACCTGCACGTCAACACGGTCAAGCGACTCGGCGATCGCGGTGAGCTGCCCTTCTTCCGGGTGACGAGCCGTGGGGACCGTCGCTTCCGCTACGACGACGTGCTGGAGTTCCTCCGCCGCGAGAAGTAGCCCGAACACAACCAGGGGGACTGGACGACCGACCGCCGAGGT
>Ga0299913_10004274_pt1 | contig 11959 bp, 10 predicted proteins | sample RVTome_9_FD_201360 | JGI IMG/M metagenome (GOLD analysis project Ga0299913, IMG submission 201360) | Soil microbial communities from uranium-contaminated site in the Upper Colorado River Basin, Wyoming, United States - RVT155D38 (version 2) ... | reverse complement strand
TCGACTCGTCGCAGCTCGCGCTCCAGATCCACGAGTCGTGCGGCCATCCCATCGAGCTCGACCGGGTGCTCGGCATGGAGGCGAGCTTCGCCGGCACCTCCTTCCTCACCCTCGACAAGCTCGGCAAGCTCACGTATGGCAGCCCGATCGTGAACATCGACGCCGATGCCACCGCGCCGGGCGGCCTGGGCACCTTCGGGTTCGACGACGAGGGGGTCCCGGCCCAGAACGTGCCGATCGTCTCCGGCGGCCGCTTCGTCGGCTACCTCACCAGCCGGGAGACGGCGCCGATCATCGGCCGGCAGAGCATGGGCAGCGCCCGCGCATCGGGCTGGAACGTCATCCCGCTCATCCGCATGACGAACGTGAACCTGCGCCCGGGCGAGGCCGGCAGCCTGGACGACCTCATCGCCGATACCGACGACGGTCTCTACCTGTCCACGAACCGATCATGGAGCATCGACGACCGGCGGCTGAACTTCCAGTTCGGCACCCAGATCGGTTGGCGCATCCGCAACGGCAAGCTGGCCGAGATGGTCCGCAACCCGACCTACACCGGCATCACGCCGCAGTTCTGGGGTAGCTGCGACGCGATCTGCGGGCCGGAGGCCTGGCACCTGTGGGGGGTGCCGAACTGCGGCAAGGGCGAGCCGATGCAGACCCACCGCGTCGGGCACGGGGCGGCCCCGGCGCGCTTCCGGAATGTGCGGGTCGGGGTGGGGCGATGGTGAGCGGGGCGCGAAGCGGCCAGGCCCTCGCCGAGGAGGTGCTCGAGACGGCGATGCGGCAGCTTTCCGGCGATGGCGAGGCGCTGTTCACCGGCCGGGATGCCGCACTCACGCGCTTCGCCGGCTCGCGCATCCACCAGAACGTGTCCGAGCACGACGCCACCCTGCGGGTCCGGGCGGTGGACGGCGGTCGATCCGGCGTGGCGAGCACGAACCGGCTCGACGCCGACGGCATCACCGAGGTCGTGGCCCGCGCGGTCGATATCTGCCGCCGGTCCGCGCCGAACCCGCGGCCATCGCCGCTTCCGCCGGCGAATGCGGGCGGGATGTCCGACGTCGGCTACGTGACGGCCAGCGCCGAGGCCGATCCCGACCGACGGGCAGAGGGCGCTCGCGCGGTGATCGCGGCGGCGGACGGGGCGAAGCTCGACGCCAGTGGCGCCTTCTCGACCGACGCGGTGACCATGGCGGTCGCGAACACGAACGGGCTCCGCTCGCGGCACGACGTCACGCAGGCGAAGCTCCTGACCGTCATGACCGGCCCGGATCGAGCGTCGGGCTACGCCCAGGCGACCTCGCCCGACGTTGCCGATATCGACGCCGCGGCGGTCGGTGCCGAGGCTGCGGACAAGGCGGTCCGCTCCGCCGCCGCCAGCGACATCCCGCCTGGCGAGTACGACGTCATCCTCGAGGAGTACGCGGTCCAGACGACGCTCGAGCATCTCTCCTGGAATGCGTTCTCGGCGCTTGCCGTGGAGGAGGGCCGATCGTTCATGGAGCTCGGCCGCCGGGTGATGGGGGAGAACGTGTCGATCTGGGACGACGGCAACGATCCCAGCGGCCTGCCCAGCGCGATCGACTTCGAGGGGGTCGCCAAGCGTCGTGTGCAGCTCGTCACCGACGGGATCGCCACCGGGCTCGTCCATGACTCCGCCACCGCGGCCCGCGCCCATGAGCCCTCCACCGGGCACGCGCTGCCCGCCCCGAACACGTTCGGCCCGTTGACCTGGAACCTGTTCATGGCCCCCGGCTCGAGCTCCAAGGAGGCGATGCTGGCGGCCACCGAGCGGGGCATCTGGGTCACGCGCTTCCACTACGTGAACATCGTCCACCCGCGCCGCGGGGTGCTCACCGGCATGACCAAGGACGGCACCTTCCTCATCGAGGACGGCCGCATCACCCGGCCCGTGCGGAACCTGCGCTTCACCGAGGCGATCCCCGAGGCCTTCGGCCGGATCGACGCCATCTCGAGCGGCACGCGGCTGCTGGCGGCCGAGTACAGCGGCATCACCGCGCGCGTGCCCGCGCTTCGCATCCGCGCCTTCAGCTTCACCGGCGCCACGGCCGCGGAGTCGGATGGGTGACCGTGACCGCGGTTGACCTCCGCCTCGGCGACGTGCTCCGCCTTCGCCGCGAGCATCCCTGCGGAAGCCGCGAGTGGCGGGTCGTACGGCTCGGCGCCGACATCGGCCTCGTGTGCGGGGGCTGCGGGCACCGCATCCTGATGGACCGCCTCGACGTCGAGCGGCGCTTCACCGGCTACGTCGCGCGCGGCGACGAGCCGGAGGCCGGCACGTGACGCACGGCGAGCTGCCGCCCGATCTCGCCAATCAGGACCTGTCCGGGGCCGGCAACGTCTTCCGCAACCGCGGCTTCGTCCTGCTGTGGGGCGCCCAGACGCTCAGCCAGCTCGCGTCGAACATGGTGCTTGCCGCCCTCATGGCGACGGTCTACGCCGCCACCGGATCGAACACGGCAATCGCCGTCCTCATCCTGAGCTTCCTCGTGCCGGCGGTGGTCTTCAGCGCGATGGCCGGCGTGCTCGTGGAGCGTGCCGACGCGCGGCTCATCATGCTGGCCACCAACGTCCTGCGCGCGGTGGGCGTCATCGGCTTCATCTTCGTGGGGATGAACGTGGCCCTCATCCTGGCCATCAACCTGTTCGTGGCGACCATGACCGCCGTCTTCGCACCGGCCGAGCTGACCGCGATCCCGCGCATCGTCGAGCGGCGGCACCTCATGGCCGCGAACTCGGTGTTCGTGCTCACCATCAATGCCACCTTCGCCATCGGCTTCGGCTTCCTGGGTCCACTGCTCCTCACCACGGCGACCGCCGACGTGGTCTACGTCGTGGTGGCGGTGATGTTCGGCCTCGCCGCGCTCGCCATCGTGCCGCTGCCCGCCGTCCTGCCCTCGGTGCACCAGGACTTCGGGACCGATGAGGCCGGCAAGGCGTTGCGCGCCGTCTTCGACCAGGTCCGCGAGGGCATCGTCTTCGTGCGGAACAACAAGCGCATCGCCTGGTCGCTCGCCTACCTCGGCATCGCCGCCAGCCTCATCGGGGTCATGGGCGCCATCGGCCCTGGCTTCGCCACCGACATCCTCCGCCTCTCGGAAGAGGACTTCTTCTTCGTGATGGGGCCGGCCGGGCTCGGCGCGGTGCTCGGCATCCTGTTCCTGAACGCCTACGGCAAGGGCATCCCGCGGCGCCTGACGATCGACATCGGCCTGGTGGCCATGGGCGTCACCCTCATCGCGCTCGCGGTGGTGAAGCCGGCGGTGGGCCTGCTGTCGCCGGCGGTGCAGCCCATCGAGGAGACGCTGCCCCAGGCGCTGGCCCCGATCATCTCGCTCATCGCGGTGGTGGTCGTCATCGCGGTCACCGCCGGCGTCGAGTACGCGTTCGTGGCCATCCCCTCGCAGACGGCGCTCCAGGAGGAGCTGCCGGTTGGCGTGCGGGGGCGCATCTTCGGCATCCTGAACACGCTGCTCAGCGTCGCCTCCTTCCTGCCGGTCATCGCGGCGCCGGCCATCGCCGACGTTCTGAACATCGTCTTCCCGGGGGCCGGCATCCCGTTCGTCATGGCGGCGCTCGGCATCGGCACCCTGTGGGCTGGCATCGCCTCCTGGCGCCACAACGCGAAGGCCGGGCTTCACGCGCAGTCGTCGGTCGCCGACGATGCCGCCCGCGCGCGCGCTCAGGCGCCTCCCCACGAACCGATGACGCCGGACTCCGGCGCCGATGCGGACTAGGCTCCTCGCCTTCGTCGGGCTGCTCCTCTCGGGAGCGCTCGCCTGGCTGGCGGTGGTCGCCGTGGCGGCCGCCCGAGGACTGCAGGCGCTCATCGCCGTATCGATCGCCTATGTCGGCTACCTCGGCTGGCGCGGATACCGCGTCATTCGCGACGCCCGGGATCGGGCGGGAGCGGCGGACCCGCCGCTTCCATGGGTAACGGCCGTCGTGCCGGCGCGGAACGAGGAGCCGGTGATCGGCGACATCGTTGCCGACCTGGCGGTGCAGGACTACGCCGACGAGCGCGGCCCCCGGTTCGACGTGCTCGTCATCGACGACGGCTCGACGGATGCCACCGGCGCCACGGCCACCGCCGCTGCGGAGCGAGCCGGTCTCGGGGCGCGGTTCCGGCTTGTCCGCCGTGAGCCCGGCGACGGTCCGCGGACGAAGGGCGCCGCGCTGGCCCACGCGCACCCGCAGGTGCGCGGCGAGATCGTGGTCGTACTGGACGCGGATTCGATGCTGGCGCGCGACTACCTCTCGCTCGCCGTCGGCGCCTGGCGCCGCGATCCGGACGCGGCGGCCCTCCAGACGAGGCGGACGGAGCTGAACGCGGCCCTCGGTTGGATGCCCGGCGCGCAGGACGACGAGCAGCTCATGGACCTCGCCAGCCAGTGCGGGAGATGGGTGACCGACGGCACGGCCGAGGTGCGTGGTACCGGCATGTTCCTGCGCCGCTCGACGCTCGAGGCTGTGGGTGGCTGGGACCCGCTGAGCGTGACCGAGGACCTGGAGATATCCACCCGCCTCGCCGCCGCCGGTGAGCACGTCACCCTCGCGCCGGAGGCGGTCGTCCGCGAGGAGGCGGTCGAGAGCTGGGGAGCGCTGTGGCGGCAGCGAATGCGCTGGGCCGAGGGCAGCGTGCGCCGCCTGAACGACCACGGGCCGCGGCTGATCGGCGACCGGCGCCTGCCACTCGGCAAGCGGCTCGACTTCCTGCTGTTCACGACCGAGTTCATCGTGCCGCCGCTGTTCGTGTGGAGCATCGCCGCCAGCCTCGTCACCGTGATCCTGCCGGCGCCCGCCGATTGGACGGTGCCCGCCACGCTGTTCATCGGCTACGGCGCCGGGACGTTCCTTCTTGCGCTGGCCGGGTTGGCGGCTACCGGCACGCGTGGCTGGCGGATGATCGGTCGCGCGGCCCGGGGATCGCTCTTCCTGTCGCACTGGCTCGTCGTCGTGCCGATCGCGCTTCTGAAGGTCGCCTTCGGCCAGCCGAGCCGCGAGTTCGCGGTGACGCCGCGCCAGGCCCGCCGGGACCGATGAGCGCACCCCGCATCGAGCTCGTCATCATCGGCGACGTCGTCCTGCAGGCGACCCCCGCCGGCTTCGAGACCGCCGAGGCCATCGGCATCGCCGGTGGGCGGGTGGTGGCAAGTGGGGACGCTGCCGACGTCCTCCGCGCCGCCGGCCCCGGCACCCGCGTCGAGCGATTCGGGAAGGCGGCGATCATCCCGGGTCTGCACGACTTCCATCTCCACCTCGTCGGCATGGCGCGGGCCCGCCGCGAGGTTCGTCTCGAGGACCTCGTCGGCGACGAGCTCCTGCACGCGATCGGCAATGCCGCCGCGCCGCTTTCCGGCCGCGACTGGCTCCGCGGGCGTGGATGGAGCGAGGCCGCCCTGGATGGCGAGGTCCTCGGCCGGCTGAACGCCCTCCTCGCCGACCGGCCCGCGCTGCTCTACAGCCGAGACGCCCACTCCGCCTGGGCCTCTCCGGCGGCGCTTCGCCGCGCCGGCATCGCCGCGGCCGAGGGCAACCCGCCGGGCGGGCGCGTCGAGAAGGATGCGCATGGGCGGGTGACCGGTGTCCTGCGCGAACGCGCAGCCGACCTGGTCGAGGCGGTTGCCGGCCGGCTCGGGGGGAGGGCGCTGGCGCCGGCCATCGACGAGGTCCTGGCCGAGCTCGCCGGCTGGGGAGTGACCGGCGTCACCGACGCTGGTGACACGTCGCCGGACAACGGCACCGGGCGCTGGGCGGCCCTCGGCGACCGCGCCTCGCGCCTCCTCGCGGCGGAGGGGCGGCTCGATGGGCGCGTGCGGCTCAGCGTGGGGGTGCCGGCCGAGGCAATCGAGGCGGCCGCCGAGCTCGGCCTCGCCACCGGCAACCCGGTTGGCGAGGCGACGACGGTTCGCGCCGGGTGGGCGAAGGCGTACGCCGACGGCGCGCTCGGCTCCCGGACCGCGGCGCTGTTCGAGCCGTACACCTGCGCGCCGGGCGACACCGGCATCCTTCGCCTGGAGCCGGATGCGCTCGACGACCTGCTCTCGCGCGCGCGACGGTCGGGGATCGGGCTGGCGATGCACGCCATCGGCGACCGGGCCGTCGCCACGGTGCTCGACGCGTTCGACCGGGCCGGCCCGGCCGGGCACGGGCTGCCGCCCCACCGGATCGAGCACCTTCAGCTGCTCCGCCCCGAGGACCGGCCGCGGCTCGCGCGGCTCGACGTCACCGCCAGCGTCCAGCCCATCCACTGCGCCGCCGACCGGGAGCACGTCGAGCGTTGCTGGAGCGACCGCGCGGATCTCGCGTATCCGTGGCGCTCGCTGGCGGAGGCCGGCACGCGGCTCGCCCTCGGCTCGGACGCACCGATCGAGTCGGCCAATCCATGGCACGGGATGTTCGCCGCCGTGCACCGCCGCCTGCCGGGCGACGGGACGGCTGACTGGCACGCGGAGGAGGCGCTGTCTCCGGCCGCCGCCCTGGCCGGATACACGTCCGGGCCAGCCGCCGCCGGCGGCCACGGGGACGAGGGGCACCTGCGTCCGGGCGGGATTGCCGACCTGGCGGTCCTCGAGGTCGGCCTCGACGCCCTGCGGGCGGCGGACGAGCGCCTCGGCGAGGCACGATCGCTCCTCACGCTGGTTGGCGGCGTGGAGGTGCATCGGGCCTGAGGGCTCGGCCGTTGCGCGCGCGCACCTGGAAGGGGTAGCATGCCGGCCAAGCGAGCAACCTCAGATTCCGCGGAGGCGGCCATGGCCGAGCAGCCGAGCGAGCGCCAGGCATTCGAGGTGGGGAATGACCCGAAGGTGCCCGTGGGGCCCGGCGCTCCGAGCAGCTTCGACCCTGCGCGGCTGGACTTCGGCCATTACGCCGGCCGATCGATCGAGGAGCTCGCGACCGAGGATCCCGACTACCTGCACTGGCTCGAGCGTCACCCGTCGGGGGTGCGCTATCGCGGGGAGATCCAGCGCGTGCTCGGCGTGGTCCGCCACTCGCTCGAATGGCACGGCTGACCTGAGCGAGCCCACGCCCGCCCGGCCGCCAAGGCCGGGCATGCGAATTGCTTACCGGCCCGGGCGTGACCACCACCCAGGCCGGACCGGACCCGGTCATCACAATGTCCGGCGTCACGCGCCACTTCAACGGCGTCACCGCGGTCCGCGACCTGGCGCTGCAGGTGGAGCCGGGGACGATCCTTGGGCTCATCGGTCCGAGCGGGTCGGGCAAGACGACGACGGTCCGCATGCTCACCGGCACGCTCGAGCCGAGCGAGGGTGAGATCCACGTCGGTGGTGAGGACCCGCGGCACTTCAGCCGCGGCATGCGCGAACGGATCGCCTACATGCCGCAGCTCTTCTCGCTGTACACCGACCTGACCGCCGCCGAGAACGTCGGCTTCGTGGCCGCGTTGTACGGCATCAGCTGGTTCGGCCGCGGCGGGAAGATCCGGCGCGCGCTCGAGACGGTCGACCTGTGGGACGCGCGGGACCGCCGCGCGGGGGACCTGTCGGGGGGCATGCAGCGCCGTCTCGATCTTGCCTGCGCCATCGTCCACGAGCCCGACGTCCTGTTCATCGACGAGCCAACTGCCGGGATCGACCCGATGCTGCGCCAGGCGATCTGGGACGAGCTGCGACGCATGCGCGACGAGGGCCGGACGCTGCTGGTCACGACCCAGTACGTCGCCGAGGCAGAGTACTGCGACAACGTCGCGCTGCTGGCCGAGGGTGAGCTCGTGGCCCTCGACACGCCGATCGCCATGCGCCATCGCGTGTTCGGCGGCGAGGTGCTCGAGATCGAGACCGATGCGCCGATCACCCCCGAGCTCATCACGAACGTGTCCGAGGTCCAGTCGGCACGCCAGACCGCGCCGCGGACGCTCATCGCGGTGGTCGCCGACGCCGGCACCGCCACGCCACGGCTCATGGAGACGATCACCGGCGCCGGCATCGGCGTGCTCAGCCTGGAGGAGTACCAGCCCACCTTCGACGAGGTCTTCGCGGAACTCGTCAAGGAACGACGCGCGGAGCGCGAGGAGGAGGCCGAGGATGCTGCGTGACGCCTGGTACAGCCTCGTGCGCATCACCTCTTTCATCGGCAAGGAGCTGCGCGAGGTCGTCCGTCGGCCGGGGGTGCTCGTCAGCCTGGTGCTCGGCCCCTTCTTCATCATGCTGCTGTTCGGCATCGGGTACACCGGCGCTCGCTCGCCGTTCCGCACCGAGATCGTCGTCCCCCAGGGATCGCAGCTGCCGCGGGAACAGGAGTTCTACGAGGATCTGGCCCCCGGCCGGATCGAGGTCATCGGCATCAGCGACAACCAGGACGCGACCGAGGAACGGCTGCGACAGCAGCAGATCGACCTCATGGTGGTTGCGCCGGAGAACGCCGCGGCCCAGCTGCGGGAGGGGAACCAGACCGAGATCCTCGTGGCCTGGAACCAGGTCGACCCGGTGTACGACGGCCTCGCCCACCTCGCCGTGGCGACCATGGTGGCCGAGCTGAACGCGGAGATCATCCGCCAGGCCGCCGCCGAGGGGATCACGCTGGCGGAGGGCGAGCTCGGCCCCCAGGTCACCGACATCTCGCCCGAGGTCGTCGCCAAGCCGACCACGGCGGTCACCGAGAACGTCGCGCCGAGCGATCCGACCGTCACGAACTTCTTCGCGCCGGCGGTCCTGGCGCTCGTGCTCCAGCACCTGGGAGTGACCCTCACCGCGCTCTCCATGGTCCGCGAGCGCCTCAGCGGGCAGATGGACCTGTTTCGGGTGGCGCCGGTGAACTCCATGGAGGTGCTCGTCGGCAAGTACATCGCCTACGGCCTGCTCACCCTGCTGGTGGGGGGCATCGTCGGCGCGCTCATGGTGTTCCTTCTCAACGTCCCGATCTTCAGCGGCTACCTCGTGGCCGTCGGTATCGTCCTGCTCCTCGCCTTCGCCTCGCTCGGCGTGGGACTGCTCATCTCGCTCGTGGCCGACTCGGAGCGGCAAGCCGTGCAGCTGTCGATGCTCGTCCTCCTGGCGTCCGTGTTCTTCAGCGGGTTCGTGCTGCCCGTGCAGGACTTCATCGGCGCCGTCCAGTACGTGGGCTACTCGCTGCCGGTGACCCACGGCATCGCCACCCTCCAGGAGGCGATGCTGCGCGGCGAGGTGAGCAGCCTGTGGATGATCGGTGCGCTCGCCGCCATCGGGGTGGTGCTCTACCTGCTGTCGCTCGTGCGACTGCGGCAGATCCTGCGCTCGGCGACCTAGTCGGGGACCACCACGACCCGGGTGTGCCGGAAGATCCAGGCCGATCCGATGCCCGCGGCCGCGATCGGCAGGAGCTGCCACAGCAGGAAGCCGTAGTAGAGCCAGCTGAGCGGCAGTCCGCCGGCGATCCGCTCCGTCGCCATCCGTCCCTCGAACGCCTCCAGCTCGTCCGCCAGAACGCGCATTCGCACGCCTACCTCGCCGATGTCGGAGCGGTTCGCCGCCAGCGCCTGCCCGATCCCATCCAGGTTGTCACCCAGCTCGCGCATCTGATCGGCACTGCGCCCGAACCCGTCGGCCAGTGGGAGCAGCGGCTGGGCCCCGAACAGCTCGAGCCCCATCGCCGCGGCGAGCGCGTCGAGCGTCGTCGACGTCTCGCGGCTCAGGCCGGCGGCGTCCTCCGCCGAGGTTCGCGCCTGCTCGACGCTCGTGTCGAAGCCGTCGAAGGCGTCGGCAGCCGCCCGGGCGGCGGTCGCCGCGGCCGACATTGTGTTGGTGGCCGAGGTCGTGACCCGATCGAGGCGCGACACGAGCGGCCCGCCCACGAGGAGTGCGGCGAGCACGAGGATGGTGCCGAGCACCGCGTACGCGGCGAGCAGCCAGGCGAGCAGTCGCATGTTCGGTCAGTGCGTCAGCACCTCGCGTGCCACGGCCACGTGCGCCGGTAGCATGCGGCGCACATGCGGACCATCGCCCTCCGCCCGTTCATCGCCCGATTCGTGCCGGCCGGCGGCATCCTCCTCTCGGTCCTGCTGTTCGGCAGCTACGGGATGGGTCTCCTCCGCGACCGCGTCTTCGCCCGCACCTTCGGCGCGGGCGCCGAGCTCGACGCGTACAACGCCGCCTTCGTCCTGCCCGAGCTCCTCCTCGACGTGCTCGTCGACGCGGGCCTGGCAGCACCGTTCATCCCGATCTTCCTCCGCCTGCGGGCGGGGGACGATGCGCATGCGGTCGGGGAGGCTGACCGTTTCGCGCGCACCATCCTCAGCGGGGCGATCGCCATCGTGGGCGTGGCCGCCGTGCTGATGTTCGTGTTCGCCGAGGCGACGACGGCGCTCATCGCGGGCGGCTTCAGCGGCGAGCAGCGCGAGCTGTACGTCTCCCTCTTCCGGGTCATGCTCGTCACGCCCATCCTCTTCGCCGCCTCCAACACGATCGGCCAGGTGCTCGTCGCCGAGCGGCGTTTCTTCTGGTACGGGATCGCGCCGATTCTCTACAACGGCGGCACCATCCTCGGCACGATCACCTTGAGCGACCGGCTCGGCATCTACGGTCCGGCGCTCGGCACCGTGCTCGGCGCGGGGCTCCACCTCGGCGGCCGGCTCGTCGGCCTGCGCGGCGGGCGAACACGGATGGGGCTCGGCTTCGGTGCGAGCAGCGGATCGGTCCGCGAGTTCGTGCGCCTCATGCTGCCGAAGATGGTGAGCCACCCGGTGGAGCAGCTCACCGTGGTCTTCTTCACGGCCGTGGCGTCAGGCCTGGCGGCCGGCAGCGTCACCGTGGTGAGCTACGCGCGGAACTTCCAGAGCGTGCCGGTCAGCCTCATCGCCGCCGCCTTCGCCCTCGCCATCTTCCCGGCCCTGTCCACCGCCCACGCCACCGGCGACCGGCGCGGGTTCCTGCGCCTGCTCGGCACGAACGGGCTGAGCATCGGGGTCATCACCACCTTCGCCGCGCTCGGCATCGTCGTGCTCGGCGAGACGGCGATCCGCATCCTCCTCGGCGGCGGGGCTTTCGGCGAGGACGACGTGCGGCGCACGGCCGTGGTCCTCGTCGCCTTCGCCCTCTCCGTCCCGCTCGAGAGCCTGAGCCTGCTCCTCAGCCGTGCCATCTACGCCACCGAGCACACCCTGCTGCAGGTGCTCGCCACGCTGGCCGGGTTCGGCGCCACCGTGGCGGCTACGCTCCTGCTCCTGCCGGGCGCGGGCATCGTGGCCATCCCGCTCGGCTTCACCATCGGGCAGGGAATCAAACTGGTCCTGCTGGCGCTCGCCCTGGCCGTGCGCCTGCGGCGCTTCAGCGGGTCGGGATGAGGACGACGAACCTGCCGTCGCGATCGGGGTAGGCGCCCTCCGGGCGCGTCCAGCCCGGACCGATGCTTTCGTAGCCGGGCGGGCCCTGGTGGACCGGCCAGTTCCGCTCGAGCTCGGCGAGGTTCTCGAAGTTGCCCGGCTCGTCCGACTGGCCCCAGATGCTCGAGAAGCGCGGGTACCACGGGTCGAGGATGTAGGCGCCGCGGATCTGCGCATCGGGGAATACGGTGGGGTCGGCATCGGCCCGGTAGCCGGTCATGACCCAGGTGTGGGCGCCCCACCACGGGAACATGACCACCGGCTTCTCGTGCGTGGAGATGGCGATCGCCGAGTCGCGGAGGGCATCGGTGTAGCTCGCGTAGGCGCGCACCTCGTAGCCCTTCGCACCGTAGGCCGCCAGCGCGCGTTGGACGGCCGCCGGGCCCCAGCCGCCGTTGTGGCTGTCCTCCCACGAGTCCCACTCGCCGATGCGTCCCGCGATCTCCTCCTGGAACGCCACCGACGTATCGCCCAGGCCGAGCACGGCGAGCACCATCTGGGTGCCTGCCACGGCGCACCACTTGTCGGTCGCCTGCGAGGCGAAGACGGCGGCATGGTCGTCGACCAGGGCCACGTCCACCGGCTCACGCACGGGGGTGGGCTCCGGGGAGGGCG
>Ga0299913_10004273_pt1 | contig 11961 bp, 12 predicted proteins | sample RVTome_9_FD_201360 | JGI IMG/M metagenome (GOLD analysis project Ga0299913, IMG submission 201360) | Soil microbial communities from uranium-contaminated site in the Upper Colorado River Basin, Wyoming, United States - RVT155D38 (version 2) ... | reverse complement strand
CATCTGGCCCAGGATCGACTGGCGCACACGCCGGACCTGGCCGCTGCCGCCGCACTCGGCGCAGGTGCGGGGCGCAGTGCCGGGAGCGGCGCCGCTGCCCTCACAGGTCTCGCACGGCACGGCGGTGCGCACCGACACCGGCTTCTGGGCGCCGAACACGGCCTCGGCGAACTCGAGGTCGACCACCACCTCCAGATCGGCGCCCCGGGGCGGGCCGCCGGCGGTGCGCCCGCCGCCGCCGAACGGGCTGCTGCCGCCGAAGAAGGCGTTGAAGAGGTCGCCGATGCCGCCGCCTGCGAAGCCGAAGGGGTCGCCCCCGGCGCCGACGCCGGCCGCCTCGGGCCCGTAGAGGTCGTAGCGCTGGCGCCGCTCGGGGTCGCTCAGCACCTCGTAGGCCTGGGCCACCTCCTTGAAGCGGGCCTCGGCGTTGGGGTCGTCGGGGTTGGCGTCGGGATGGAGCTGGCGGGCGAGCCGCCGGTAGGCCCGCTTGATGTCCTCCTGGGACGCCCGGGAGTCGACGCCCAGCAGCTCGTAGTAGTCGGTCGCCATCTCGCGGGCTAGCCCTCGCTCAGCCGGTGGCCCAGCCGCCGGCTCACCACGGCCACCGCGGCCAGGGCCTGGGGGTAGTTCATGCGGGTCGGGCCGAGAACCCCGATGGAGCCGGCCCGCTCCCCCTCGATCTCGTACGGCGCCACGACGACCGAGCACTCCGCCAGCTGCTCGATGCCGTGCTCGGTCCCGATGGCGACGCTCAGGCCGCGGTCGAGCACGTCGCGCAGCAGCGACACCACGACCAGCTGCTCTTCGAGGATGCCGAGCACCTCCCGCACCGTCTCGACCGCGTCGAAGGCGGCCGCCATGCGCGAGGCGCCGCCGACGAAGACGTGGTCGGCCTCGTGGTCGGGGCCGGGGGCGCGCAAGGCGTGCAGGGCCGCGGCCACCGTCCTGTCGGTCGCTTGGTCGCCGGTGGCGGGGATCGGCGGCAGGTCGGCCAGGGTCCGGCCCACCAGCGTCGCGTTGAGGTGGCCCGACGCCGCCGCGACGCGCTCGTCGCCGGTGTCGTCGGCCAGCTCCACGGTGAACTTCTCGACCACCCCGTTGCTCATGACCAGCACGGCCAGCGCCACCCGAGGGGCCAGGCCGACCAGCTGCAGCGACCGGATGGTGGCCACCTCGTGGGGCGGGCCGACCACGACGGCCGCGTAGTCGGTCAGGTGCGACAGCAGCTGGCTCGTCTTGTGGAGGACGTGCTCGAGCTCGCCGTGGGCCCGGGCGAAGAAGGCCCGCACTTCCTGGGCCTGAGCCGAGCCGAGGTTGGTGGGCCCGCCCACGTGGTCGACGAAGAAGCGGTATCCCTTGTCGGTCGGCACCCGCCCGGCGCTGGTGTGGGGCTGGCGCAGGTAGCCCTCGGCCTCCAGCACCGCCATGTCGTTGCGGACGGTGGCGGAGGACACGCTGATCTGCTGGGCGCGCGCCACGTGGCCCGACCCGACCGGCTGGGCGGTCTCGATGTACTCCTCGACGACCGCCCGGAGGATGGCGGCCTTCCTCTCGTCAAGCTCGGGCATGTCCACCTCGTCGGACGGCGACAGGGTCGCGTCGCTGGCACTCGATCTTACCGAGTGCCAGGTCCACGAGGCAGGAGGGGGCTTCTTCGAATAGGTCGAACGTACTATCCTCGGGAGCACGCCGGACTCGTATCGTTGCGAGTTCGGCACCCGGTGGCGGCACAAGCGGAGTGTCGGTGTTGTTCACAGCTGGCACCGGGGACACAGCGGAGTCGGAGGGGTCCGGTGGCGAATGCAGGATCCGAGCGGGTAGCTGGGGCTCACACGAGCCCGTTTGCGGCTGCCCTGACGGAGCAGCTCGCCTCCTCCGGCGGCATCGTCTTCATCTACCGCTGCCTCAACCATCTCCTCGAGAGCTGGAACCTCCGGGGCGCCATCGCGGTCATCGAAGACCCCGCCTTCGGCCGCCAGGTGTTCAACGCCGGCCGCCGGCCGCTCGACCCCGGGTGGGCCCGCAACGTCGCCCTCCGTCAGCCCCCCGGCGTCTACACCGATCCCGCGGTGGTCGACGTGGCCGACGAGCTGGCCACCGCCCACAACCTCTGCACGGTCGCCTTCAAGCTCGACCAGCTCCACTACCAGTCGATGCACGACGCCCTCACCGGGCTGTACAACCGGCGGGGCTTCGACGAGCACCTGACCCAGGCGGTGAGCCGCAGCCAGCGCTACGGCTGGGGCTTCTCGCTGGTGCTGATCGACCTGAACCGCTTCAAGAGCATCAACGATCGCCTCGGCCACCCCGGCGGCGACGCCGTGCTCCGGGCGGTGGGCGACCGGCTGCGGCGCTCGTTGCGGGGGGGCGACGTCGCCGGCCGCATCGGCGGCGACGAGTTCGCCCTGCTCCTGCCCAACGAGGGGTCCGAGGCGGTGCCGCCCGTCCTGCGCCGCCTCCAGGTCGAGGTGGGCGACGACGACCCGCCCGAGATCGAGCTCTCCGTCGGTGTCGCCAGTTGCCCGGAGGAGGCGCAGACCGTCGAGGCGCTCTACCAGCTGGCCGACCAGCGGCTGTACGAGTCGAAGCGGCTCTAGAGAACGCGTCCGGCGGCCAGGTGACCGACACTCTCGACCGGCTCGACCTCGAGCTCCGATGCCTCCCCGGCGTCCTCGCCGTGGGCGTGGCCGACAGCGAGCACGGGGAGTCGGTGGTCGTGCAGGTGGTGATCACGGCCGAGCACGCCAGCAGCGAGGTGCGCGATCACATCCGGCGCATCACCAGGGCCCACATCGACAAGCCGCTCGTGCTCGAGGTCGTCGTCGACGGCGCCCCCGGCGCCCCGCCCCCCAACGCCGAGCCGACCGAGGCCTAGCCGTCAGTCGTCGAGGCGCAGCGCCGCCACGAAGGCTTCCTGGGGGACCTCGACGCGGCCGATGTTCTTCATCCGCTTCTTCCCCTCCTTCTGGCGCTCGAGCAGCTTGCGCTTGCGGGTGATGTCGCCGCCGTAGCACTTGGCCAGGACGTCCTTGCGCTTGGCCCGCACCGTCTCACGGGCGATGATCCGCCCTCCGATCGCGGCCTGGATCGGCACGTCGAACATCTGGCGGGGGATGAGCTCGCGCAGCTTCTCGGTCATGCGCCGGCCGTAGTCCTGGGCCTTGTCGCGGTGGACGATCGTGCTGAAAGCGTCGACCGGCACGCCGTTCAGGAGGACGTCGACCTTGACCAGGTTCGAGCGGTCGTAGCCGGCCGGCTCGTAGTCGAGACTGGCGTAGCCCTGGGTCCGGCTCTTCAGCTGGTCGAAGAAGTCGACCACCACCTCGGCCAGCGGGATGCGGTACACCAGCTCGACCCGCTCGGGCGAGAGGTACTCCATCTTCTGCATCTCGCCCCGGCGGGTCTGGGCCAGGTCCATCAGCGCGCCGGTGTAGTCGGTCGGGCTGATGATCGTGACCGTGAAGAACGGCTCCTCGAGGAAATCGACCTCGGTGGCGGCGGGGATCTCGCTCGGGTTGTCGACCTCGAGCACCTCGCCCCTGGTGGTGTGGACCAGGTACTCCACCGACGGCGCCGTCGCGATCAGGCTGAGGTCGAACTCCCGCTCGAGCCGCTCTCGGACGATCTCCATGTGGAGCAGGCCAAGGAACCCGCACCGGAACCCGAAGCCGAGGGCACCGGAGGTCTCGGGCTCGTAGGTGAAGCTGGCGTCGTTCAGCTTCAGCTTCTCGAGGGCCTCGCGGAGGTCGGCGAACTCGTCGCCGTCGACCGGATAGATGCCGCAGAACACCATCGGCTTGGGATCGCGGTAGCCGTGGAGCGGCTCGGGCGCCTGGCGACGGGCCTCGGTGACGGTCTCGCCCGACCGGGCCTCGGCCACGTCCTTGATGCCGGCGATGAGGTAGCCGGTCTCACCCGGACCGAGGCTCGGCACCGGCGTCGGCGCCGGGCGCCGCACCCCCACCTCGTCGGCGTCGTAGGTGGCGTTGGCCTGCATGAAGCGGAGCTGGGCTCCGGTCTTCAGCGTCCCGTTCATGACCCGGACCGAGCTGACGACGCCCCGGTACTGATCGAAGTGCGAGTCGAAGATCAGCGCCTGCAGGGGCGCGTCGGCGTCGCCGGTCGGCGCCGGGATGCGGGCGATGACCGCTTCGAGCAGATCGGTCACGCCCTGGCCGGTCTTGGCGCTGATGCGCAGGGTGTCCGCCGCGGCCAGGCCCAGCACGTTCTCGATCTCCTCGGCCACCCGCTCCGGCTCGGCCGCCGGGAGGTCGACCTTGTTGAGGGCGACCACGATCTCCAGGTCGTGCTCGAGGGCGAGGTAGCAGTTGGCCAGCGTCTGGGCCTGGATGCCCTGGGCCGCGTCGACCAGCAGGATCACGCCCTCGCAGGCGGCCAGGCTGCGGCTGACCTCGTACCCGAAGTCGACGTGACCGGGGGTGTCGATCAGGTTGAGGACGTGGTCCTGGTAGTCGAGCCGGACGCTCTGGAGCTTGATGGTGATGCCCCGCTCCCGCTCGAGGTCCATCGAGTCGAGGTACTGCTCGCGCATGTCGCGAGGGTCGACCGCCGCGCAGATCTCCAGCAGCCGGTCCGCCAGCGTGCTCTTGCCGTGATCGACGTGGGCCACGATGGCGACGTTGCGGAGACGGGACAGGTCCATAGGTCGGGCCTCGACGCTACCGCCGGCTCACCGACCTGGGCCGCAAGGGAGGCGACGCGCCACGGCCCCGCCAAGGGGGCGGGGCCGTCGCTGGCAGTTGCGGGATCTGCGGGGAGATCAGGGCGCGGCGGAGATGGCCTCCACCAGGTCGCCGACCTTCTCCTCGGGGTAGTTGGTGGCGATGTCGCCCTGGCTGACCATGCCGACGAGATCGGTGCCGTCGATGACCGGCAGCCGGCGCACCTTGTACTTCTTCATGGTGCGGAGGGCCTCTTCGACCGAGTCGTCGGCGCCGATGGTGACGACCTCGGGCTGGTCGGCCAGCTCCTCGACCTTGGTGTCGCGGGGGTCCTTGCCGGCCGCGATGACCTTCACCACGATGTCGCGGTCGGTCAGCATCCCCTGCAGCCGGCCCTCGCCGTTGCAGATGGGCATGGCGCCGTAGTCGTTCTGGGCCATCTTCTCGGCGGCCTCCGCCACCGTCGACGTCAGATCGATGTAGTCAGCGCCCGGGGTCATGATCTCGCGTGCCTTCTTCATGGGAAGCTGGCTCCTCTGGTCGTCGGTCGTTCCTGGCGGCGCGTTACCCACGCCGACGGCCGTGTGACACCTGTCAGGGCCGCTGGTAGGATGCTCCGTCCCCCGATTCACCGTCTGAGCAGGATCTCTTCGTGGCGAACATCAAGAGCCAGATCAAGCGCAACCGTCAGAACGAGGTGCGCCGCCTTCGCAACAAGGCGGTGCGCTCCGAGCTGAAGACCCGCGTGAAGCGTGCGGTCACGCTCGCCGACGAGGGGGGCGAGACCAGCGTCGAGGCCACCCGGCTGGCGGTGAAGCGGCTCGACAAGGCGGCCGCCAAGGGCGTGATCCACAAGAACGCCGCCGCCCGCCGCAAGTCCCGCCTGATGAAGCGCATCGCCCGGGCGGGCACCGCCGACCAGGCCTGAACCCCAGGCTGGAGCCGGCCGCTCTCGCTACCGGCGGCTCGCGGTCGCCTTCGCCGCGCTCCGCCCCCCCAGACGGCTGAGCCGCGCCACCAACACTTCGAGCACGAGCTCGTCGGGCCACGCCTTCTGGCCCCGCAGGTCGAGATCGGCCTCGGCCAGCAGCGCGATCGCCCGTCGGACCCCGTCGCTGCCCAGCCGGCGGGCCTGGGTGAGCGCCTTCTTGGCCGGGAACGTCGACCCCTTCAGCCCGAGCAGGGCGGCGGCCGCCTTCTCGTCGGTGGCGTCCGCGCCGTCGAGGCGGAGGATGCGGCCGTAGTGCCCGGTGAGCGTGGCCATCACCTGGAGGGCGTGGCGCTCCCCGGCCCCGATGATGCGGTGGAGCCGCTCCAGGGCGCCGGCGGTGTCGCCTCGGTCGATCGCGTCGGTCAGCTCCCACGGGGGCACCGCCCCGGCCTCGCCCAGGAACGGCTCGACCTCGTCGGCGCCCAGCTTGATCCCGCCGTAGGTCGCCTCCAGCGTCGCCAGCACGCTCCCCGCCCGGCTGACGTCGTCACCCAGCCGCTCGAGCACCAGCTTCTTGGCGGACGGGTCGAGCGACACGCCCACCTCGGCGATCTGGGCATCGAGCCAGTCCTGGCGATCACGACCGGTCGGCGCCGACGCGTCGTCGACCTCGCCTCCCGCCTGCTTCACCGCGTCGAGCAGCGCCTTGGGAGTCCGCCCGCCGCCCCACTCGATGACCAGCTCGGTCGTCTCCAGCGGGTCGGCCAGGTACTGGACGATGGGGCCCAGCTCCTCCGCGCTGAACCGGTTGACGCCCCGGGCCACCACGATGCGGCGGTCGGTCAGGAACGGCGGTGTTTGCGCGGCGTCGGCCACCGCCGCCGCCTCGTACTCCTCTCCCGACAGCTCCTCGACCATCAGGCCCCGGTCGCCGTCGCCCACCAGCTCGGCCAGGGCCCGCTTCACCGCGTCGGCCAGCAGCGTGAGGTCGTCGCCCTTGACGATGCGGACACCCATCAGGCCGCCTCCAGCACCGCAGCCACGACGTCGGCGGTGCGGCGGGCGGCCCGCACGTCGTGGGCCCGCACGATGCGGCACCCGAGGGCGACGCCCAGAGCGTGGGCCGCGATGGTGGCCTCGGCCCGCTCATCGATGTCGAGCCCGAGCATCAGGCCGAGGAACCGCTTGTTCGACGCCGACAGCAGGACGGGCCAGCCCAGCGCCACCAGCTGGTCTGACGTCCGCAAGAGCAGCAGCGACTGCGGCTCGCTCTTGCCCAGGTCGAGCCCGGCGTCGAGGACGATGCGGTCGCGCGCCACCCCGGCCGCCAGCGCCTGCTCGGCCCGCTCCGCGAGGAAGTCGCACACCGCCGTGCCGACGTCGTCGTACTCCGGGCTGGGGTCGGGGACGCGCGGGGCCAGGCGGATGTGCGTCGCCACCACGGTGGCGCCCGCCTCCGCCGCCGCGGGGAGGTAGTCGGGGTCAGCGAAGCCGCTGATGTCGTTGCCGATCACGGCGCCCGCGGCGTAGGAGGCGCGCGCCACCGACGCCCGCCACGTGTCGACCGAGATGGCGACGTCGAAGCGGGCGTGGAGCGCCTCGATGGCGGGCACGACTCGTTCGAGCTCCTCCTGCTCCCCCACCACCGGCCCGGGGCCGGCCTTCACGCCGCCGACGTCGAGGATGTCGGCGCCCGCAGCGACCAGGCCCTCGGCCCGCGCCAGGAACGCGTCGAAGTCCCAGAACCGGCCGCGGTCGTAGAAGGAGTCGGGCGTCCGGTTGAGGATCCCCATGATCAGGGACCGGGTGGTGATGTCGTGGGTGCGCTGGCCGAGGCGCAGGTGCATCGCCCATTCCTCCTCGGCGGCGAACCTACACGGGCGGGGCGCGGGCACCGACCCGGATCCGGAGGTGGGGCGAGACGTCGACGATCTCGACCTCGAGGGCGCCGACGCCGATGCGGGCGCCGGCCACCGGCGTGACCGCGCCCCGCAGCTGGTGGCCGGCGGGGGCCAGGATCAAGCGGGCGTGGACGCGGGACAGCACCGGCCGCAGCGCATCGGCCGCTGCCGCGCTGCCCCGTTCGAGCGCGACGACGTCGAGCCGCCGCACCCGCACCGTGCGGAGCGCCTCGAGCAGGCGCGGGGCCGACACCGCGCCGTCGACCACGAGGACGGCGGCGGGGCCGGAGCGCCACAGGCGAGCGCCGGAGAGGAGCTCGTGCCCATCGGCGACCCGCGATGGCGGCGCGAGGGCGGGGCTGAGCACCACCGCCAGGGCGGCGACGATCGCCACCCGAGGGCTGCGCCCGCGACGCCAGAGCACGACGCCGACCGCCGCCGCCAGGCCGAGTGCGACCGCGTGCCCGCCTCCAAGCTCGCCCAGCGGCAGCGACGCCGACCACCGTGCCACCGCGGCCAGCCACCACAAGAGCAGCCGGGTCGGGAGGTGGAGCAAGGGGGCGAGCGGACCTCCCGTCACTCCGGCCGCCAGGCCCCCGGTGAGGCCCCACATCATCACCGGGCCGGCCACCGGCGCGGCCAGCAGGTTGGCGGGGAACGTCGCGAGGGGGAGGCCGCCGAAGGTGGGGATGAGCACGGGGGCCACGCCCACCTGGGCGGCCGCAGTGACGGCGGCCCCGGCCGCCAGCCATCGTGGGCCCGGCAGCGCCCGCTCCAGCGGTGCGGCCAGGAAGAGGATGCCGGCCGACGCGCCCACCGAGAGCTGGAACCCCACCGACCACACCAGGAAGGGGTCGACGAGGATCACCGCGCTCACCGCCAGCGCGAGACGTCGCACCCCGCTGGCGTCGCGACCCAGCGTCACCGCGGTGGTGGCGACCGCGGCCATGGCAGCTGCCCGCATAACCGACGGCTCCCACCGCGTCACCAACCCGAACAGGCCGATGACGGCCAGGACGGCGGCGAAGCGGGTGCGGAGACCGAGGCGGCGGAGCAGCGGCGCGCACACCGCCAGCACGAAAGCGACGTTCTGGCCCGAAACGGCCAGCAAGTGAGTGAGGCCGGCGGCCCGGAAGTCGTCGGCCACCTCGACGGCCTGGCCGCGGTCGTCGCCGAAGACGAGCCCGGTGAACAGCGTCCGCCGATCGGCCGGCAGCGATTCGACGCCGGCGCTCAGCGTTCGTCGCAACCCGTTGGCGATCCGGGCGGGCAGCGGGCCGGGGTCCCACTCCCCGACCGCGCTCACCGACAGGCGGCCGACCACGTGCCGCCGGTGGAGCCGCTCCCGGACCTCGTCGGCCGGCGGGCGGACCGTTCCCTCCAGGACCACCCGCTCCCCCGCCAGCCGCCGCTCGAGCTGCCATGCGGCCGGCCCGCGGGCCCACGCCTCGTAGCGGCGGCCGCCGATGCGCACCTCCGCCCGCACGGCCCCCATGACCGGCGCCGGATCAGAGAGGAGCGTCACCTGACCGGCGAAGGAGATCGGCGACGGCGGGTCGAGCCCGGCCGCGGCCCGACCCGACAGCCCGCTGGCCAGGAGGGCCGCGCCGAGGCACGCCAGGGCCGGCCACCGCAACGCGAACGCGAGCGCGGTGACCGCCAGCGCCAGCGGCAGCAGCTGCGGCGCGGCGGCGCCACACAGGGCACCGGCGCCGGTGGCGATGGCGACGGCGACCGCCCACCGGTCGCTCATGGCGCGCTCCTCCGACGAGAGACGTCAAGGGGAAGCGACGTCCGTCAGGTTAGCGATGCGCTGTGACAGCCACGCGCCCGACCGCCACGGCCGTTCTCGGCGGCTCCACATGACATTTCTGACCGGTAAACCCGCCGAGAACGATTGGGGGACCATGCCAGGAGGACGGGGAGGGGCGCCGATACCATCCGGCGGTGGTCTCCGCAGCAGCGCAGCGTCACGCGCCGGTCCGGGGCGGTCCTGTTGCGTACCGCCTGGCCCTGCGACGACTTGGGCCGCTGGCCGGCCTGGCGCTGCCCCTGGCGATGGCCCTGCTCGGCTACATCATCTGGAATGGCTCGACCGGCATCCGCCCGGCGCTGATCGTGTGGTTCCTCGCCGCGCTGGCGATGCCGACGGCCATCCTCGTCGGCCTCCCGCTGTTCACCACGACGGCGACGCTCTGGGCGGGCGTCGCCACCAGCGCGGTGGTGTGGCTGCTGCTCGGGCGCTACGCTGCCCGCCGCGCCACTCGCTCGCCGATCGCGTCGTGGCGGGATTGGTGGCGCGAGTTCGCCGCCCTCACCCTCGGCATGTGGGCCGGGATCGGCGCCGGCCTCGTGACGCTCTCGTTCGTGCTGTCTAGGGCCTGATCTCGTAGTAGAGGTTGATCGGGTTGCCGAAGTCGTGGACGGCGAAGCGGCTGAACCCGACGGCCGCCGCCATCTCCCGGGCTCGCGGCTCCGGCAGGCCGAGCGTGCCCAGGCCGGCGCCGCCCGCCTCCGACATCCCCGCCGACATGCAGCTGGTGAGCGAGATGCCGTACATCATCGCCACCATCGGGTTCTTCTCGAGATTCTCCGCGTAGCTCGGCGCGCCCTTGATGTCGCCCATGAGCCACGTGCCGTCGTCGGCGATGGCGCCCCGGATGGCGGCCATGACCTCGGCGGGGCGGGTCATGTCGTGGACACAGTCGAAGGTGGTGACCAAGTCGACGCTGTGGTCGTCGGGAAGCGCCTCGCCCGACACGAGGTGGAACTCGGCGTTCGAGACGCCGGCCCCCTGCTTGTTGCGCTCGGCCCGCTCGATGGCGTGGACGGAGATGTCGTACCCGTGGACCTCCGACGCCGGGAACGCCTTGGCCATCTCCAGGACTGCGATGCCGCTCCCGCACCCGACGTCGGCAACCTTGGCGCCGCCCGACAGCTTGGCGGTCACGCCGTCGAGGGAGGGCAGCATGACCGACACCAGCATCTGCCTGAACCAGTTGCCGAACATCAGCTCGGTGGCGTGGGCCCCCTCCGGCCCGGCTGCGTCGAACGGGAGGCCGATCCCGGTCTTGAACGACTCCAGCAGCGGCTCGAGGTTGGCGGCTCGCTGCGGCAGGGCGGTGAAGGCACCGGCCGCGTAGAAGAGGCTCGACTCGTCGGCCAGCACGGTCGCGGCCAGCGGTGACATCTCGAACCGCTCGTCGCCGAGGTGGTCGAGCAGCCCGGCCGCGCCCTGCACCCGCAGCCACTCCTGCACCCACCGTGGGTGCAGCCCGGTCCGCTCCGCCAGGTCGCTCGCATCGACCGGACCGCCGTCGCGGAGCGCGGCGTACAGGCCGAGCTTCACGCCGAAGTAGAGCGACGACGCCACCACGAAGCCCTCCATGAACTCGTACACGTGCTTCGTGAAGCCGCGGATCTGATCGAGGTCGAGCGTCGGGTCGGACACGCCGCGCACGGTACTTCTAGGCTCGCCGCCGTGCCCGACCCGGAGCACCCACTCGATCTGCTGCGGCCGCGGCGTCGCATCACCGGCATCTCCGCGGTGCTGCTGCCGTTCCACGGCGGCGCGGTCGACTGGCCGTCGTTCGAGGCCCACGTCGCCCGCACCGCCGAGGCGGGCCTGACGCCGGCCGTGAACATGGACACGGGCTATGTGCACCTGCTCGACGACGACACGCGCGCCGAGGTGCTCGACCGCGCCGCCAAGGTGGTCGACGGCGGGCCGCTGGTGGCGGGGGCCCAGGTCGACGACACACCGGGCACGGCATGGCGCCCTGACCCGCACCTCCGCCGGATGGAGGCGGTGCAGGAGCGGGGGGCGATCCCCGTCGTCTTCCCGTCGCACGCCCTCACCGAGCTCGACGGCGCCGGCATCGTCGACGCGCACCGGGAGCTGGCCGCGGGCAGCGACCGCTTCATCGCCTTCGAGCTGAGCCCGGTGTTCGCGCCGGCGGGACGCATCTTCGACCTCGACACCTACCGCGGCCTGCTCACCATCGACCAGTGCATCGGGGCCAAGCACTCCTCGCTCCAGCGCCAGCCCGAGTGGGACCGCCTGCGCCTGCGGGACCGGGTGCGGCCCGACTTCCACGTCTTCACCGGCAACGACCTCGCCATCGACATGGTGATGTACGGCAGCGACTACCTGCTCGGGCTGAGCACGATGGCCCCGGATCTGTTCGCCCGCCGCGATGCCCTGTGGGAGGAGGGCGACGCCGGGTTCTACGAGCTCAACGACCTCCTGCAGCACCTCGGCCACCTCACCTTCCGCCCGCCGGTGCCGGCCTACAAGCACAGCGCGGCGCAGTGGCTGCACCTGCGGGGCTGGCTCGCATCCGATGAGACGGCGCCCGGCGCGCCACGACGACCCGACAGCGACCGCGAGATCCTCGCCGCCATCGGGCGTGCCCTCGGCGTCGTCGAGTGACCGAGATCGTCCAGG
>Ga0299913_10004272_pt1 | contig 11961 bp, 8 predicted proteins | sample RVTome_9_FD_201360 | JGI IMG/M metagenome (GOLD analysis project Ga0299913, IMG submission 201360) | Soil microbial communities from uranium-contaminated site in the Upper Colorado River Basin, Wyoming, United States - RVT155D38 (version 2) ... | reverse complement strand
CGAAAAAGCCCACAACGACGTCTTCAACGTCCTCCTCCAGATCCTCGACGACGGCCGCGTCACCGACAGCCAGGGCCACACCGTCGACTTCAAGAACACCGTCATCATCATGACCTCCAACATCGGCTCCCACCACCTCCTCGAAGGCGTCACCGCCGACGGCCAGATCACCGACCCCGCCCGAGAAGCCGTCCAACGCGACCTCCGCGCCCACTTCCGCCCCGAGTTCCTCAACCGCGTCGACGACGTCGTGTTATTCAAGCCGTTGACCCTGCCGGAGATCGAGCAGATCGTGGACCTTCAGATGGAGGACCTGCGACGGCGGCTCGCGGACCGGAACATCCGGGTGGAGATGAGCGACGAGGCCCGGACGTTGGTGGCGCGGCAGGGGTTCGACCCGGTCTACGGTGCGAGGCCGTTGAAGCGCTTCCTCCAGCACCAGCTGGAAAGCAAGATCGGCAGGGCGATCGTGGCCGGGGAGGTGGGCGACGGGGCGGTGGTGGAGGTGGGGGTGGCGGGCGGGGAGCTGGTGGTGGGGGTAGAGGCAAGAGTCAGCGAACAGGCTCCTATCTCTGGTCACCGTCCATAGCCGAAAACCTGTAACCATGTCGCCTAAGCCTCGCGAGCGCCGCCTCCAGGTCTGGCCGCGGGCCGATTCCCTTGCTCTTAAGGTAACCAGTTCGGACTAATAAGCGTCTCATCCGCCGTGGGCTGAGCGGTCGGTAACCGTTCGCTGCAAGAACGCTCGCTATACACGCCACCACTCCCGCGACAACAGCTCCGGCGGCAGAAGTACCCAGGAAGCCGTAATGATAGTAGTCCCGCTTGCTATCGCACGTCACCACACATCGGCCCCAGTTATGTAGGTCAACTCGCCGTCCGTAGTTCGAATCTCTACAACGCTCGCTTTTCTTTGGCTCTCCCGCGCCTACCAAGATAGCACCGCTGTGAACCCACGACCCCAGAAGCCTCGACCGAATATGCTCATTAAGGTTCTTGCAGCCGTTCCCGGCACTCTCGATAAGATAGATCTTTCGTTTCCTGAGCAACCGGGCTACATCCCTGCCAATCCCTAAAGCTTCAAAAGGCAATGCACTCACTCCGTTTTTCTTAAACCATATTGGAAGAAGGATCACGGAGGCGGGAGAAAGGCTATCTGCAAGGTTGAGTAAACGCTCCCATGTAGAACACGGGTCCTCATCAACCTGCGCAACCCCGATCGAGGCCTTCGGAACCACACCCTCTGCGCCATCAACATTCTCGCCGGAGGCACCGATGATTCCTAGAATCGCCGTACCATGACGGACATCATCCGGTCTGCCCTTCGGACGATAGAGTACGTCGATAGGCGAGAAATCGGGATGGCATAACCACCAGTCACCTTCTACGTCGACTACGTAAGCCATCTCTCCATTACCACCACGTACGTTCCGAGTCGCCTCCACTCCCGTACCGAACGCGGATCTAGGGCGCAGGAACACTTGTGTTTCGCGGATCGTCCCGGGCTCATAGGCATCGCTACAGTAGCCGGCATCCGCCACTTCGAGCGGATCTCTCGTAATCACCTCCACGGATCGCGGCCTGATGAAGAATGGAAGTGAACGCAAGAAGACGACTATCCTCTCAGCTTCCTCCATGCTTCTCTCTTTGCGAACGCGATAAGCCGCAAGCGCCCGGGCCCGACCACCTCGCGGCCACCTTCGCCCAAGTCCCGGTGGAATCGAGAGGCCCTTGGCCTCAGCTACCAGACCAGAGCTTTCCTCGAGCCGGCGGGTCAGCCAGCGCGCAAGGGCCGACTGCCGCCAGACAACGCAGATCACCTCTTCGTTGGCCATCAAGGTCCTTTGTTGTCGCCTGGAGAGCAAAGGGGATTGTTACCGCTGCCGATACCCGTTGGGTGCGGCCACGTGCAATAGCTCAGGCTCTCGGAGCCTTTGCGCAAGGCGAAGTGTGCGAAGAAGTGGCGGTGTTTGGCTCCGGCATGCGTATCGCAATCCATTTTCGTGCCGAATGGTTCGTTCACCACCCGAAGGCTTAGTTCTTTTCCTGGCTTCGCTTGGAGTACAACTGTTGCCGGAGAGGCACATGCAGCAGTCGTTAACGGACACAGCATCAGCGTCAAGGAATCGCCGGGGAGTTCCAGGTACATTGTGCTCGATGCAGCGCGGCCAGGGACCGAGCTGCCGTTGGTTTTGTGAAGTTCGATCTCAACAATCTTTTGGTTATGTCTCCATGCTGGGCCGGCTGAGAATGTCCCTCTGTCAATGACCATGCGCGTCGCGAGAATTGGATAGCCAGAGGAGGTCGTTGGGTTGCTGTCGTCGAGGTCGGTTCGCAGATCTACGTTGGGAAGGAGATCGTCCATGTCAAACAACCAGTTGAGGCTGCTTTCGTTAAAAGGAATGGGGGGCTTCGTACCCTTCCGTGGCACGCGATGGCTCGTTACGCTATTTACTGTACCCTCGAAAGTCACTTCGCAGCCCAGTATCGATATCCCTGTGTGTGTCGCGCCCGTATCACCATCCGCACAGCTTCGAAGTTTTTCGTATTTCAACAAACGACACTCGGTCGATTTTTTCAGCTCGAGTGTATCAAGAGTTGTTTCGTCAACCAGGATCATCGGCTGATGAACAGTGTGCACCTCACACGCAGTAGGTAGTGGAAGTCTTTTTGGCTCGGTCAGATTGGGAGCGACCACCCACACCTTCGTTTGCGCGGGATTCCGGTCGCTGAGCAAGTCAACCGTCCCTCGAAACTCGATCGTCGCGCCATCGGCCGCGGATGACACGAGTACCATAAGCGCCAACACGAGGGCAATCTCTAGTCGTCTGCGAGTCATTTCTAAGAATCTCCTTATCCATGTCTTCTGCTTGGAACCTAGTGCCGTCGTCCTCCCACGCATCTGTGGACGGACGCGCGCTCGAGAATTCTCCCACCGGCCTCGACAATCAGATCGGCTGGCCTACCACGGCGAATGCCGCCGCCGTCGCGCTCACCCCAGCCGAGTTCCGACGACTACTGGACTCTTGGCTCCCACTTTGGTCCCCGGCCAGCAATGCTGCCAGAAGGCCCTCGACGAAGCGCTCGGCCTCCGCATCGCTGACCGGCCACCTACTGACCACGACCGAGCTCACCCCACTCGCCAGAAGTGGCCACGCCAATCCGATTGGGCCTTCGGTCCAGGACCGATCGCCGGAGGCAGTCGCGCAACCAGAGAGAATCGCGACTCGCGTGCGGGGTGTGGAGGGGAAAGTCACTTCGTCGGGTGTCAGGATCCCGTCGTCCTCCGGACCATCCAGCGCAAGTACCAGTCCACGCAGGTCTGGACGACCCGGTGCGGCTACTGCATGACCCCTAAAGTAGAAGACGTCGTGTTGGGGAAGCGCAGAGAGTACAGCCTCCGCGGTGGCCTCTTGACCTGCGAGCAAAGTGGCGCGACCAGAGAGATACCGTCTCTCCTTCCAGACCGGCAACTTCGCCAAAGACGGGAATAGATCGTTCGCGACATTCGTCACGACCAAGATAGACTCCGGTGGAGACGGCTCATCCGAACCCATGGCCGCTAGATCGAGCGAGGCGTTGACCCCCGGCGCGAGTGAAACGGCTCCCTCACGGCCGGATTGTCGGACGAGATAGTTGAATGGCAAGTCGTGGAGCGGCCCGTCAGGTACTATGACCAAGCGATCGACACTCTCAGAGATAGGCGTATTCGCAAGCAATTCGAGCAATATATCGCTGTCCGGACCGTATCCTCCGATGACGATCCTACCCGCCTGTACCTCACTCACATAGCGGTTCACCATCTCGCTTAAGTCAGACCGCGAGATAAGAACCTCCAGGGTCTGCAGGCGACCTCGCTCCAGCACCCATCCAAGAACGCGATCCTCCAGGACGAAGTAGGTAAGGACAGCTGTTCCTGGCGGAACCTCCTGAATGATGTCCGTACTTGATCGGTGCCGGAGGCGTCTACCCACTGACTTCGCCAAGAGCTCTCGGAGGACCGGTGCGCGAGCCCGCTCAAGAACCTCTAGGGCTTCATGGCGCCGTCCCTGATCAAAGAGGCGTGCAACCAAACCTTCGGTCAGATCGCGACTACCCTCCAGATATCCTCGCCGTTCTTCTGAATCCTTGACCAGACGCCGTTGAGCTTCTACCTCTCTTAGACCTTCAAAGAGCGACGCTTCGGCCATCCTTGGATCGCCGATTGCGTCATATATCTCTGCTCGCAATCGATAACCTTCGATTCGTATACGACCCTCCTGGTGTGCCTCCGCGAAAGCGACGACTCGATCGATCGCGGCGGACGCCGCTCGCAGGCGACCCTGCACCAAGTAACGCTTTGCGTCGACTAGATCGACGATCGCCTCGATATCCTGTCGCACTCCACCCTCGGGGATTGACTGCGTAAGCTGACGCGCCTCCGCTGCATCTCTTGCGGCATCGGCGAACTGCTCGTTCTCAGAGAACCACTCCGCACGCTTTGCAAGGACGAACGCCAATATGAGGGGGCTTCTCGCGTTGCGTGCTACGGCGACACTCTCCGAGTGGAAGTACCGCGCAACTTCCGATCCTTCGTCCTCTAGAGCCTCCGCGACCGCCGAAAGAACGGTGACAGCACGCCGTGGCTTCACCGTGTGCGTCAGACCCTTCAGTGCTAGGTAGCGTCCTCTCCAAGCCTCTGACGCTCGTCCCAGTTCGTCCTCTGCGAACGAAGCCTGCAGTGACATCGCTGCCGCGTTCTCCATCTCGGCGCTCTCTAGGAACAATGAACGAGCGGAGACAAAACGCTCCCTCGCAACAGAATAGTTGGCCAACCTGAGCTCATTCAGGCCTTCCATCCAGTTCAGGTATGCTGTCGCGACCCCGGACCTGAACCGATCATCGTCTCGCAGCCTAGCAAAGCTACTGCGGGCCGCGCCAAAGGCGGGTCTATGGTGGATGATGATCGCTCTGTATAACAGAGGCCAGAAAAGAAAGGCGCTGTCGTGACGTGCGAATCTCGTCGCTGCCCTCGCAAAGAGCTGGTCGGCTCTCCCGTATTGCTGACGCTCGTGAAGAAAGCGCGCGTCGCGGTACAGCCTGTGCGCCTCAGCTAAGTCGCTTTGAATGGAGGAGTCCGACGAGATGATGAGAGCAACCGCATCCGAGAGGAGGTCATCGCTCTGTTCTATTGCAAGCTTGATAGCAACATGTCGAATCAGATCGAGCCTTGCCGCGGCGAGCTGGACCTCGCCAGCGTGGTAGGCATCTCCCCAGGCGCCGAGCCCGCTCTCCTCGATAAGAACACGTATCTGTTGCGGGTAGCTTCCCGTAAGTTGATCAAGGCTGTGGGGAGTCCCGGTGGCGATGGCTCGCTCGAGCAACTTCACGGCTTCATCCCATTGCTCGGAGATGCCTTCCGCCGCCAGCTGGGCACGCCAGTGCTGACCTTCCTCGAGCCATTTAACTGCCTTCTCGTTACCGAGGTAATCGTCCCACGCTGCAAGCGCTTCCGATCGCAGGAAGAGATGCGTCAAAGCGAGCGCCCGGTTGAACAGCGCAGGCTCGAAAGTCGGATCCCGTTTGAGAGCAGCATCCGCGGCTTCGAGCGCCGCGACGAGGTCGAGGGGTCGGTCCATGCGCTGCGCAGCCACCAGGCGGACGGCGGCTAGATCGCTGAGGATCGCAGCGTTGTCCTCGGCCCTGGCGTGAGCGCGCTCGAGGGTGGCCACGGCCTCGTCCGTCTCGGGTCCCGCCGGATCGTCCCCTGCCAACAGCTGGGCCAAGCCCAGGAGGTGAAGGACTCTCGGGTTCTCGTCCTTCGCTGCCGCCGTCCGAACCTGCGCAACCGTGCGGATCAAGCGGTTTCGCTCAGCGGATCCGATCGGTGGAACCGGTGTACAGCTGACGTCCGGAACCAGATCTGGCCGATCCGGCGGGCGGCACTCGCTCCACCGTTCACCGAGGCTGGTGCGGGGCTCGATCCGCCTCTCGGAAAGTGCCTCCCCGAGCGCTCGATAAAGCGCCTCCGAGTCGTCCACTGCGTCCGGCGTCGTACACCCGCCGAAGACAATGAGGCTGCTGGAAAGCAGGCCTCGCAGGGTGATCCTTCGTCCGCGCATACCCTCCCGAAACTCCAAACGGCGCCCAGATAGCTGTTGGGGCCCTACGAGTATACTGCGCTCCATTGTCTTCGTCCCATGTCACCGGGTCTCGATGTGTCATCCTCCAGCGCTTCCCAAGACGAGAGCTTCGCGCTCGCCGAGCAGATCGTGCGGGCAGTCGCGCGCCGGCGGTGTCTGACCGAGGACGAGGCCGAGGACTTCGTCTCGTGGGCCCGGGTGAGGCTCCTGGAGAACCGTGAGGCGATCTTTGGCAGCTTCGGCGGTCGGAGCACCCTGTCGACCTACCTGACCACCGTCGCCCTCAATCTGTTCCGCGACTACCGGATCGGCAAGTGGGGCAAGTGGCGGCCCTCCGCGCAGGCGCGAAGGCTGGGAGTGACCGCGCAGCGGCTCGAGGTACTCCTCTGGCGCGACGGGATCGATTTCGAGCAGGCCTGCGAGATCCTGCGGCGGAACTACCGGATCGGCGAGTCTCGTGAGCAGCTCGAGGGCTTCGCGGCCTGCCTTCCGCAGAGGCCCTCCCAGCGGGAGGAGAGTCTCGAGCAAGCTACCGGACTGGCCGCGGACGAAAGCACCGAGGATCGCGTCGTCCAGAGCGACGCTCGTCGGTCGGCGGCCCGGCTCGAGAACGCGCTCTCGGCCGTCCTCGGAGCGCTGCCGCCGGAGGATCGTCTCCTCCTGAAGCTGTGGGCCGAGGACGGGCTCTCGGTCGCCGCGATCGCCCAGAGCCTCCAGCTCGAGCAGAAGCCCCTGTATCGACGCCTCGAAGGGCTCAGACGGGACCTTCGGGAGAAGCTCGAGGAGCGCGGGATCACCTGGGAGGAGGTCCGCGGCATCTTCGAGGTGGCCGAGCCTCCTCTGGAGGTGAATTACGGGATCGGGGAGGAATCCTCGGAACCTCAGCCGTCCAACCAAGTGAGGCGAACGTGACCTCTCCATTCCAGCCGACGGCCACCCGTCCGCCGCATCCCGGCGCCGAGATGCTGGCGGCGCTGATCGACGGCCGACTGTCGGCCGACGAGCGTACCGAGGTCGTCGAGCATCTCGCGGCCTGCGATCCGTGCCGGGAGCTCTTCGCCGAAGCGGCGAGGTGGGTCCACGACTCCGAGGACGGTGCGGCCACCGAGGGCGCCACAGTCCTTCGGCCCCGGGTGGGTCGTTGGAAGCGGCGACTGTTGGTCGGCGGCACCCTCCTGGCGGCTGCCGCCGTCGGGGGCATTCTCGTCTGGGGCCCGGGTGCCGGTCGCCTGAGAGACGACGTGTTACCTGCGCGCCTTCTCGTACAGGCGCTGGCGATCGAACCCGATGATGCCGCGGTCGCCTCGGGGACGGCCGAGGATCGCGGTTGGCCTGTGTTCCTGGGCGCCGAGGCGGGTCCGACTCCGGCGCAAGAGAGTGCCTTCCGGCTCGGCGTCCGGGTCTTCGACCTGGACGTGGCTCTCACGCTCGACCAACGGGAGCGGGCGACGCGGTTGACCTACGAGATCGAGTCGATCCTCGAGGAAGAGGATGTCACCGGGGCGATCGCCGCGCTCTACGGCGAGCCGGAGGGCCTTCGCGCCCGGCTCGCCTCCGGAGCGCCTTTGCCCGAGCTCCGCCAGCGGGCTCAGGAGGCGGACGAGCTGCTCGGTCCCGATCCCTCGGACGGCAGCCCTGGGTTCGCCGATCCCTTCTGGTTCGCCTTCGGCAAGTGGGCGGCCGCGGGAGAGCTCGCCGCGGCGACCGGCCGGCTCGAGTTCTTCGAGTCTCGCACCCATGAGTCTTTCGTCGAGCGAATGCGGGCCACCGAGCTGCCGGGGGCGACGGCTGAGGTCGTCGAGCGAATCGACGCGGCTCTCGCTAACCTAGAGCGCGCCCAGTCGTCCGATCGACTCGAGCAGGCCTTCGAGGAGCTGATCCGGGTCGCCGGCGGCGGGGAGCCCTCCTCTCCTACCCCTCGTGACAGCTCGAGCACCCGTGGCTCTCGATGATCACCGGCGGGTCGTCGCCGGGGTCGTCGTTCGCGTAGAGCTCGGCGTAGAGATCCAGGTTCACTAGCCGGTCCTCGACCTCCGCCTTGTAGGGCCACGTCTCATACTCGGGCACGGTCTGGACCATCGCGAGCACCTCGGCCGCCTTCTCCCGCTCCCCCGCCTTGAGCTCGTAGTCGGCCCAGAAGGTGAGGTAGCCCTCTTGGTTGTGGGGCCAGCGGGGTAGGTTCTCGCAGCTCGGGTCGCCGTCCTCGCAGCCGCTCTCGGCCGCGGCGCGGAGGGCGCGGTAGCCGAGGGCGAAGAGGTCGGAGCCGCGGGGCTCGTCGATCGCCTGGAGGGCGACGCTGAAGGAATGGAAGGCGGGGTCGCGCTCGTAGGCGGCCAGGAGGCTCTGCCAGTGGGTTTCGACGGCGGCCTCGTCGCCTTCGATCTCGGCCAGGGCCTGGCGGACGGGGTCGAGCCAGGAGGGGATGCGGTCGTCGTCCGGGGCGAGCGCCTGGGCGCGGGCGAGGAAGACTTCGGAGAGCAGCAGGTGGTCGAGGATGCGGGCGTTCGTGCGGTCGCCCTCGGCGACGACCCACAGGTGGTTGAGGCCGAGGAGGAGGTTGGTCCGCGGGTCGGAGGGGTCGGCGGCCCAGGCCTGGGTCAGGTCGCGTAGGGGCGCCTCGCGCCGGCCGCCTCCGTTGAAGGCGGCGAAGAAGGCATGCTCGGCGGCCACGGCGGAGGGGTGGCGGCCCTCGGTCGGGGTCGTTCCGTAGGCGGCGGGCGGCGTCGCCGATTCCTCGGCGTGGAGAGACGGAATCCCGCGATTCGCCCCCGCGGACGACGGCGAGATCTCCGTGCGCGGCTCGGCCGGGAGTCCGTCGCGCGGAGCGGCTGGCGCGCCGGCACCTTGTCCCGCGGCACCCGAGACGAGGCCGGCGAGGAGCAACAGCCCGACGACGAGGGCCGCGCGAAGCGGCTGAGGGCTCCGGGCCCTCCGGGCGCGGGTCATCGGGCCACCCCCTCGATCGCCTCGACGGTCCACTCGACCTCCGGGGTGGCGGAGCCCATGAAGCCGGAGATGTCGAGCAGGGTGATCATCACGATCTCAGCCGGGTCGAGGCCGCCGGAGTCGGGGGCGGACGACTGGGGCGGGAAGTAGGTCGCCTCGTCGAGGTAGCGCTCGTGCTCGCGCGGCGTGCCCACGCGCACCGGCACCGCCGGCAGGCTGTAGACGGCGCCGGCGGCGTCCTGCAGGGTGACGAGGAGCTGGGCGTTGCGGTTGGCCGCGGCGCGGATGCGCAGGTCCTCGACGCCCGCGAAGGTGCCGGGGCGGACGACGAGGGCGGCACCGGCCGGCTGGCCGGTGACGACGCGGTAGGAGGCCGTGAGGCCCGCCTCGGAGGCGTCGAGGGCGACGCCGTCGCGGACGGGGCGCCAGGCGAACGGCCGGGCGGCGTCGCCGGCCGCGAGCGGCAGGGCGAGGACACCGTCGGCCTGCGGCAGGGGCGGCAGGGTGGCGGCGTGCGCTGCCACTCCCTCGGGTGGACGGTTCGCCGGAGCGGGAGCGGCTGCGGTGGCGCTCGGCGCCTCCGTGCCGGTCTCGATCTCCTCGGGACCGCCGGCTGGCGGAGCGTCCGCGCCCGCCCCGCCGGCGAGCGCGAGGAGCAGGGCGAGGGTGGTCACGACGGTGGAGCTCTCGGTGATCCGCATGTCGACCTCCTGTTCCGGGCCGCGGCTATTCGCGGCCCGTCGCGGATCACCCTGGCAGCGCGCGGCGCCGCGCGCATGTGCCGGCGGTCAGGATCTTCGACCGTGACGAACGGCACCCGGCTGGCCCCGCCGGACCCGCCCCATCGTCGACCCCGCCGGGCCGACCGCTCCACAGGCCGGCGACGCCGTGACTTCCGGCACGGGCGGCGCCCGCCCGCGCTGCCTATACTGCCCGGGTGAGCGAGCTGCGGCGGGTCTCGACGATCTCGCGCTGGGTGGGGTTGGCGACCTGTGCGGTGTGCGCCCTGCCGGTGATTCTGCAGATCGTGCGCGAGCCTGGCTGGGCCGCGGAGCCGCGACAGCTCGCCTGGATCGTCTTCGCCGCCGCCTTCTTCGCCATCTTCTGGGTCCACTCGCGGCCGGAGCGGAGCTGCCGGCCGCGGCGCGCCGTGCTCGAGCTGGCCGCGATGTCGGTCTTCGCGCTCGGCATGATCTGGGCGGTGCCGTACACGCTGCTCGGCGTCTTCCTGGTGATCGTCGCCGCGGGCCTGGGCGAGGTCGTGCGGCCGAGCTGGGCGGCCGGCTGGGTCGTCGTCCAGACGGCGCTGTTCACGCTGCCCTTGCTCGAGCAGTTCGACCTCGGCGACGCGCTGGTGGTCGGCGGCTCGTTCCTCGGCTTCCAGCTCTTCGCTCTCTACGCGTCGTACACGGCGCTCCGCGAGCGGCAGGCGCGGGAGGAGCTCGGGCGGGTCAATGCGGAGCTCCTCGCCACCCGGCGGCTGCTCGAGGAGTCGACGCGCACGGCCGAGCGGCTGCGTATCGCCCGCGACCTCCACGACGTGGTCGGCCACCACCTGACGGCGCTGTCGCTCAACCTGGAGGGGGCCCGCCACGCCCCGCCGGAGGAGGCGCGAAGCCGGGTCGAGACCGCCCTCGGCATCGCCCGCCGGCTGCTCGCCGAGGTGCGCCGGGTGGTCGGCCGGATGCGCGAGGAGCGGGAGATCGACCTCGCCGCGGCCCTCACCGTCCTCTGCGAGGAGATCGGGCGCCCGCGGATCCACCTGTCGCTACCGCCGGGGTTCCGCGGCGTCGACGACCCGGAGCGCGCCACGGCGCTCCTCCGCTGCGCCCAGGAGATGGTGACCAACGCCGTGCGCCACGCGGGCGCCGCGAACCTGTGGCTCGAGCTCGTCGACGCGCCGGATGGCCTCGAGCTGACGGCGCGAGACGACGGCCGGGGCGCGGCGGCAGCGGATGTCGACGTGCTGGGGAGCCGGGCGACGGACCGGACGCACGACGGCGATCAGGGTGGGGCCGGCAGCGGGCCGGAGGACGCCGCCGGTCCCGCAACGGCTCCGGGCCGAGCCGAGGACGCGGTCGAGGGGAGAGCCGACGATGTCGCGGCCGCGCCGGCCTCTCGTGCGCCCGAGATGCCCGACCGGCGGGCCGGCGGCCTCGGCCTGGCGGGCATGCGCGAGCGGCTCGAACGGCTGGGGGGGCGACTCACGGTCGACCGCGCGTCGGACGCCGGGTTCCTCGTCACCGCCTGGCTGCCCCGCTCCGCGGCGCCCGGCGGGCGGGGCCGATGACCGCCCCCGCGCCCCCCTCCCCCGTCCGCGTCGCCCTGGTCGACGACCAGACCCTGGTCCGCGAGGGGATCCGCTCGCTCCTCGCCCTGGTCGAGGGGTTCGAGGTGGTCTGCGAGGCGGACGGCGGGCGGGCGGCGCTCGAGCGGCTGCCGGCCGCCCGGCCCGACGTCGTGCTGCTCGACCTGCGGATGCCCGACCTCGACGGGATCGCCGTCCTCCGCGAGCTGTCACGGCGCGGCGAGCTGCCGCCCACCCTGGTGCTGACCACCTTCGACGAGGACGCGCTGATGCTCGAGGCGATCCGCCACGGGGCGAAGGGGTTCCTGCTCAAGGACGTCTCGCTCGAGCGGCTGGCGGAGGCGATCCGCACGGTGGCCGGCGGCGGCACCCTGATCCAGCCGGCGGTGACCGAGCGCATCCTGCGCGCCGCCCTCGACGCCGGCCACGACTTCCCCGCCCTCGACCCGCCCGACCCCCTGACCGAGCGCGAGGTCGAGGTGCTGCGGCTGATGACCGGCGGCTGCTCGAACCGCGAGATCGCCGACGCGCTGCACGTCGCCGAGGGGACGGTGAAGAACCACATCTCCTCGATCCTCTCGAAGC
>Ga0299913_10004271_pt1 | contig 11962 bp, 11 predicted proteins | sample RVTome_9_FD_201360 | JGI IMG/M metagenome (GOLD analysis project Ga0299913, IMG submission 201360) | Soil microbial communities from uranium-contaminated site in the Upper Colorado River Basin, Wyoming, United States - RVT155D38 (version 2) ... | reverse complement strand
AATTTGTTACCTTATCACTTAATAATCCAGATGAAGGAAAATTAGTTAGAAGAGCTTATTCAATAGCGTCTCCTCCAGAGAAAAAAAAATATTTTGAATTACTGATTAGATGGGTGAAGAAACCTCTGCCTGGGAGACTAACTACTCAGCTTTTTAATCGTAAGGAAGGAGATGAGATTGGTTGGTTGAAGCCAACAGGTATATTTACAGTAAATGAAAAAATGCATGATGGCAGTCCAGATAATAGGAGACTTGTTTTAATTGGAGGAGGAACTGGATTAGCTCCTTTTATATCATATAGTTTACATCTTAAAGCTATTGGCAGTAATAGAGAAATAATTGTCTTACATGGAGCAAGTTATGTCGATGAACTCAGTTATAGAGAGTTGTTAACTGAATTGGAGGAAGAAAGTTTAGATAAAGGACAAGATAAATGGAATTTTAAATATAGAGCCAGTATTAGCAGACCACACGAACCTTTCAATAGGTCCTGGGGCGGACAAAAAGGTAGGGTTGAATCATTTTTAAGACCCGAACCCGGAAGAGATACATCACCTTTAGAAGAGATTGTTGGAGAGAGAATAACTCCTGAAAATACTTCATTTTATGTCTGTGGCTGGCAAGGTACAGTTGATGGTGTGCTAGATTTCTTAAAGCCTAAAGGATTTGTTGATGAAAGGCATAAAAGAAAAGACGGGAGTTATGAGATCAAATTCGAGTCATATGGATAATTTATAATTATGATGTGATATATTATGAGATTTGAATATGAAGAATTTTCATCCATAGAAGATTTGTTTCTTTATATGGCATCTATAGCCCCATATATGAAACAATTATTACCAATAACATATTACAAAGGTTATCTTTTCTCTATTGTTCCAATCTCACAGCTTTCGACCGAGATATTAATGATGGTTTATGTCAAAACGGAAATGTCTACCGGCTTATTTGAATTTGATATTTCCACTGGCAAATATAAAAAAATCCACTCAATAGAACGGGCAGATAAAAATTATTTTATAATCATTAATCCAAAATCAGCCACCTTAGCAGATAAAGCTATTGCAAATTTGAAAATTACTAATCGGTAAATAAAAGAGATATAATACTATTTTATAGCTTAGAAGGTAATGGAGTCGTTACCGAGCGCTTCCTAGAATATTGTTCTATAATATCTTCTGGTAATTTACCCTCAAATAGATCCTTTGAAAGACCTCTCAGATATCTCATTATAGCCCAAGTGCCTACTTTAATCAAACTGGCCATAAATAACTTCATCGGTGGTCCGTAACTTTTATTTCTTATTATAATTGGTATAATATCATTAATGACATGGAGATTATGTTGCCAACACTTCCAGAAAAGAGTAAATTGGGCTTCATTTAGGTTACCAAAATGCATAGAGTTTTTCTCTGAAAAATCCTGATAGAGTAATGGAGCTATCAATCCTCGCATTTTCATATGTTTGAAATCTTCAATTAAATCTATAGTATATTGAGTTTCGTCGGGTGTTTCATCCGGCCAGCCAATTATAAGAGTTAAAGCAGGAAACCAATGGTTATTATTTAATATTTTACAACCTTCCCTAACAACTGAACCCCATTCTTCAGGTTGAAATGGTTTGGTTTTAACCCCTAAGTGTTTTTTAACCATTCTTGGAGCAACTGTTTCAACTCCTAAATTGGTGGCTAACCATCTTCCATTATTTTCCATATCATTTATTTGTGAAAGTTTTTTTATCAAATCAGGAGAGGATGCTACAGCAGAAAGTGTCATATGAGTCGTTCCGACAAAATTTGCTCCTACCCTTTTTAACCCACTCCACACATCTACAATGGCATCCGCATTGGGAAAGAAATTCTTATTATCACAACCATACAATAACATTTCATCTGATTGAAGCCATATTGAGTCAAATCCATACTTGAGGTTAATTTTTGCTTCTTCAGTTAATCTAGAAAGAGGAATATCTTTTTTTGACCTTTTATTAACGTCACAAAAATCACAACCACGTCCGCATCCTCTCATTGCTTCAATTAAAGAATTAATTGTAGGACCTTGTATCTTAGGAATATTCTCTATATTTCGGACAAATGTATGTAAAAGCTCTGGAGCATCCCCTTCTTCCAAGTCATGAAACAAATCCAAAGCTAATTCATCCGCTTCACCGATAACTACTGTATCAATGCCATGAATTTTCATCCTATCGGGTTTTGCTAGCTCCCAAGCACCGTTACCTCCCACTACAACTTTGAAATTGTATTTTTTCTTTAACTGTATAATTGAAGCGCACATTTTCTTGAATTTCATAGCTACATAAGATAATTTCTCAGGTGACATTGTCGTTGTAACTGGCGCCATACCTAAAGGGTCCATTACATTAATTCCTACGACTTTCGTATCTGGTCCAATACATTTGGTTAACATTTCTGGATGTGCAAGAAAGATTTCATTTTTTTCATACTCTTGAAGTAAAGCACCTTCTATTCTTCTTAATCCACATTGAGCTACTTTCACTTCTCCAGAATGTCTATCTGTTTCTACACTAGGACAAAAAAGTTTATCAAAAACAAATTCTGGAACCAATTCATAAGGTCCACATGCTATAAAACCATAAAGAAAATTCCCACGATAGTTAGTCATTAAACTTCGATCAGCAGTTAAAACTATCCTTTTACCAGACGTAGTCATTACTATAATCCTCTCTCAAGTCATCCTCTGAGAATCAGATATAAATTTATTATCATAAACTTACTATGAGTTAGAGTTGGAAATATTCAATAAAATCCTTTTTCATGTCCTTCTATCATAATTGATTTCAATTGCTTTCTATTTAGATATGTTAAGGATTCTGAAAATGTTGTCCAAATAAAATCATCATGTTCATTGGAAAGCGTTATATCTCTAATACTAGTGGTAGCATAATAGAAACTAACTTCTTTTCTAGATTTGACACCTTCACCTTTAAAAAATGAATACCTAATTCTTCCAATAAAAGATAATATATTTAAAGAATTGATTCCTGTTTCTTCATACACTTCTCTAAAAAGAGTTTGGATTTCGGTTTCTCCTTCTTCTTTATGGCCTTGAGGAAAGCCCCAATATCCTCTACGATTTCGGAGTAATAGAAATTCAGGGTCTTTCATTTTACTTGAAGGTGATTGATACTTTATGACTGCTCCTACAGATTTTTCTATATTCACACTACACTATTTTTTTGAATTCAGAATTATAATATTGTTTCTTAAAAATATTAATATCGAGTAAATTCAATTTAATGATAGGGCCGGTCGTCTAGTCCGGTAGGATACGGCATTGGCATTGCTGAGATCGTGGGTTCGAATCCCACCCGGTCCACTACTCTAAAGGTATCATTAAAATAGATAAAAATAATAAAACTTCTATTGTATTTTATCAATTGGGAAAGAAAGATTACAATAAATGTATTTGAAAGTAATAAGGTAGTAGAAAAAAAAACGAAATCATTTACAAATCTTAGGCATTTCATTTTAATTTTTTGTTTTACCTTAATCTCTATTTTCTCTGGAAACCCCTCGTTTCCTCCTGGGATCGGACAAAAAATAGTGGAGAATGAGAGTTTTGAATTTAGAAATAAATTGAAATTAATTGGTATTAATACTCCGAAGCTTTTTTCTATATCATATGAGGAAATAATAGAAGAATATATTAAAGGAGGAAATCTGTATTTTTACTTTCATACAGAACAATCAAATGATCTAGCATTTCAAGCAGGCAAAATTACTGGACTATTACATAACAATGGATTTGTATTTAATGATAACAAATGCCAAAATTATTTAGTAAATGAAGATAAAGAAGTAATAAGAATTGATCTTGGATTCATTCAGAAAAGTGAATCAGTATTTGCTCAAAGTATGGATGTAGGGAGTTTTCTAGCTAGTATCCTAGACTTAAAACCACAAATATATAGAAAGGTAGCAAAAGAATTTTTGTCTGGCTATCTCGAAATCACAAATAAGAAAATACCTTACCTATCAATTATTTTAAGAAACATACTAGCCTTAGGGTTTGTTTATAATCATGACAATATGATACAAAATATGTTAAATAAGAGGAGATCCTAGATAGGTGGAAGTTCTTGCCTTTTATCAAATCCCCCAGAGCCAAATTTGCAATAGAAACACTGATCGGATTGCATGTATGGTATTTTCTGGATAGTAATAGCTCCGAGCTTTAAAGCAAATTTTGTCATGATTCTATGTTTTAAGGGCATAGAAGGAATAACCTCTTTAAAATATACATTATAATGATCAGGACAAAATTTTAAAGTTATTTGAGCCCGGTTTTTATTAGTCGACTTTGACTCACTAATATTCTTTGCGATACTAATTTGCTCTCTAATATATTCATGCTTAGGACAGGGGCAATCTCTTCCTAAAGGATGTTTATATGCAGGTGTATTTTTCCAATCAAATTCTGGAAAATTTTTTTCGAAATCATCCATTCTTCTCAGTTGTAATATAAATTCAATATCATATAAATTATAGGATACATTCTATCTAATGAATAATGTAAATAATAGTGTTAACAAGTGATAAAAATATATATTTTATAAATTTATTACAAATTTAGCGCGGCGTGAATAAAACCGAAGAAATTAATGCTTTGAGCAGTGAAGGTGTCAATTCTAGAAGGAGTGATTCTAAACAAAATATTGTATCACTAGAATCCAATCTTAAAACTCTTTTAGATTTCAAGAACTCATTACTTGAGGATCAGAAGAATGGTGAACAGTTAATTCAAGAACTTAATGATAAAATAGAAGTTACGAAAAAGCAAATAGACGAGGAAAGAGAAACACTCGAAGGACTTAGAATAAAATTAAAAGAAGTCAATGATGTAAAGGAAGAAGAATTCCCAAAATTTATGGAGCTTAAAGAATTGGTGTTAAAAGCTAGGAGTCAAATGAAGATTATAGATGAAAAATCAGGGACCAAACCAATTAGAGAGAAAACAAATATCAAACAATTGACTAAAACTCTTGAGCAATTAGAACGAGACATTCAAACTAAAAAATTATCTAAAGATGAAGAACGGAAACTAGTTACACGATCTAAGGAAATAGCTATTAAATTACATACAATGAAGGTTATGCATAAAAAAGAAGATCAGTATAGAACAATTTCATCTCAATATGGTAATTTAAAGTCAAAAATTAATGAAATTTTCGACAGAAGATCAGAATTTGGAAATAAAATTGGAGAATTAAAAAAAGGATTAGATACGTTATTAGATGATAGAGAAAAATTCTACGAAGAAAGACGAAAGATAATTAGAGATGTTAGAGAAACTACTGCCAAATTAGAAATGGTCAATACACAAATTAATGCGATAGAATTTAGAAAATCGAAGATAACTTCGTTTGGAGGAAAAAGACGACCGAAGGACAGTCATGACAAGAATTATTCAGGATTTCAATCATCTAAAGAAAGAACCAAAAGAAGTAAGGAAAATGTACAAATTTGGAATTCAATGAAAGAACAAGCTTTAAAGAAGATGTCTAGCGGAGAAAAATTAACATTTGATGAAATGCGACTTATTTATAGTGATATGAACAACTCAGAAAGTTTCTAAAAAACCATATTTATTTAATGTTTTTTTTATGATATATATTATTAGTCAGTTTTAGTGTAGATGTATATTATATTAGTGTTTAAGAATGTTAAAAAAGGTATATTTCACTCCCTACGGAGTAGGATTAGGTCATGCCAGTCGATTGATAACAATTGCAGAAAAAGTACAAAATAATAAATTACAAGTAAAATTTTCCTCCTTTGGTGAAGCTGTAGAATATATTTCGAGGTGTGGGTATGGATGTAATCAGATACCACCAGTAGAATTTTCTTGGAATTCACAGGGAAGTTTTTCATTAAAAAATTCTATCTCGAATGTTCCAAATTGGTTTAAAAATTTTCCCATACAGATTATTAAAGAAGTAGAGCTCATGATCAAATTTTCTCCTAATCTAATAGTTTCAGATTCACGACTTTCTTCTCTTATCTCAGCTAGATTATTAGGTATTCCCTCTTTAGTTCTCCTCAATCAGATCAAATTACTTCTATCCCCAAAACTTCATTCGTTTAAAGCAGGAAGGTTTTTTGAAACTGTGAATGGGGAATTTATAGGATCCTTATGGTCACTTGCGAATGAACTCCTTATTCCAGACCTACCACCGCCATATACAATTGCCGAAAATAATATTTGGTACACCTCTTCAGTTTTTAAAAAAATAAAATATATAGGATTTATAGCTCCCAAAATGAATATTTCTGAGCAACAAATTATTAAAGTTACTAACTTACTAAATTTTTCCAATAGTAAACCAATTGTTTTTTTTCATATTAGTGGTCCTGCCAAAACTAGATTACCTCTCGTTAGAAAAATCCTTGATGCCCAAAAATATTTTAAAAACAATATTCAGTATGTAATATCTGAAGGAAAGCCAAATGGAAACATCGAACCTTTCAAGATATCCGATAATGGTTGGTATTATGAATGGTGCCCGATAAGGGATGAACTCTTTATATTGAGCAATATCATTGTATTACGAGGTGGACATACAACAATATCACAAGCCATCCAATTTGGTAAACCCATCATTTCTATTCCGATAGAAAATCAGGCAGAACAAATTAGTAATTCTTGTAAAATAACAAAAATTGGAATTGGAATAATGTTAAAAACTGATGAATTGACTCCGGAAAAAATAGTAGAATCAATAAATAAAATATTAAATGATAATAGATTTATAGCAAGATCTAACGAGATAATGGAATTTTGCAGTAAGTTAAATGGAGTTGAGAATGTTATCAATATAATTAGGTCGTATATTTAATAACCCGCTTTGTATAGAAAATACTTTGATATTTTTTCGAAAATTATCTGATTTTATTCGAATTTTATTCCTCACTTCTATATAGGCATTAAATTTACTTCTTTTAAGATTAGTTGTCTCTCGTATGCTATTATTAAAATTTTGAATCAGAGGGATAAATTTCAGATCCTCTTCAAATAGATTAGGCATCCATGGGATCTTACCATTTTTAATACAAAAATTAATTGAATAGTCAATTAACCAAGTAGGATGCAAAATCAAATTAAAGGGAATAACAACATCAATAATATTACTAAAATAAGAACAAATATCAATTATTAATAAGTTTAATAAAATATCAGTATTTATACTAGTATTTAGATTATTTTTTTCTGGAATTAATAAATTTAGTTGTAATAGTTTTAATTTTAGTTTGTGAATAGATATATTGTTTAAAATTTTATGTAGAGATAATAATATGTTCTTTAAATCTATATAATCCCAATATAAAATTAATATATCTGGAAAAAAACCCATTTGTATTATTTTTTTTAAGGAAAAAAGTGAAATTTCATTATAGATAATTATAAAGGCTTTCTTTTTTATTTTTCCATAAGAATTTCCTCTTATTCCATCCAGTGACTTCCAACTTACATACGATTTGAACTTACCTATATAAACCCTAATGACTTTACTTGCCGATTCCTCATTTGTTGAAGGTCTTGATAATCTATTTGATAATTTTTCTACTAGTAAGCCAGTAGCAATGAATTCAATATCTCGTGATAAAAATTTAGAATTTTCTGAGAATACTCTTATGAAAAATTTTTCGTCAATAATTATTTTTTGCCCCATTTTTACTATTTTATTTATAATGGACTTCATATTATTTGGACACGAACACGCTATCTCGATTTTTTTTATTCCTACAAATGATGAAATAATAATAGAAGCTTTAATAGGTTTATTTAAATAAATTGAAAAAAAGCTCTTTTCCTGAATAATCCTATATACAATAATATCATTTTCTTGTAATTTTTTGATTGTTGTAAGTTTTACATCATCAATTATTGAAGGATATGTCGGAAAAACCAAGATTGAAAGATCTTTTGTATGTCGAGACATTTTCAGAACTTAAAAGTTTTATATTTAAATGCTAAGTGATTTCAATGCCTCATTAATATGTTCTCTATCTTGTGCATTTGGGGTCTTTTCCAAATAAAATATTAAATCTTGTTTTGCATCTTGATTTCTATTTAAGTGCAATCGAGAAAAAGCACGATTTTTATAAATTGGACCGTATCTATTTGGATTAATATCTATTGCTTGCGAATAATATTTCTCAGCATTTTGATAATCCTTGGTCTTTAAATAAAAATTACCTAGGCCTCTGAATGCTAAAAAATAATTGGAATTCAATTTAATGGCTTGAGTAAAACAATTTATGCATTCTCTATTATTCATTTCACTATAACAACTGCCTAGCAATGACCATGCAAAGGCATTGTTTTTATTAAAGTTGACTGATTCAGTAATTTTTTTAATAGAAGACTCTAGATTCCCATAGGAAAAGTCTCTTTCTGCTTCAAAGCATAGCCTATATGATCTGGTTATCTCTAACTCGTCTTTTGATAATAAATTTTTCATATCTGTAGGTATTATTATAATAGCAATATTATCTTCTTGGTTCCACTCTGCACAAAACTTAGATTCAGGTATAGAACCAGTTGTATCGGGTTGGGGAATATACGTTAAAATTCTTTTTTCTGTATCGTCATAGCCAGAAATTATTAAGGCATGTTGAGGTAGATCATATAAACCAGGAAAAATAACGATCGTAGGGATCCCTTGATCTATCTTTTTTTTAAGATCTCTGATTGAGCTCTTACTAAAGCATGAAAAAAAATTACTTTTTTCAGCAAATTCTATTCCATCAAAAATATTAGGAGATTTATGGTGATTTTTATTATTTTGAAAATGAATAATATCTTCTCCCCAATATTTCATCACAACTGCAATTACTAGTGGTAAGGATGAAATATTTTGTTCTATTAATGGCAAATTCAAATCATGAGATAAATTACCTTGCAATTCTAATAAGATAATTTTAAATCAAATAAAAACTATCCTATCCTTTGTCTATAAGAAAGTTAATCAATTGTCAAACTGGTATAATATATCATATAATAAAATATTGATTGTGAACCAATTTATCAATCAATCCAAAGTCTATGTGTAAACTTATTTAGAATGTGACTAAATTTAGTATTTTCTAAAAATAAAAAATTATCAATCATCTATATAAATTAAGTCGGCTGCAAGAGAAAAGATTACTAAAATAGGAATGTAAGTCTTCTATACTATTAATGTTAAAAATAATTATGTGAATGTGTGAATTATGTCTAAATTATTGAGTAATATAAGTAATATCGAAATAAATTTTAGAAAAAATATTAAATTTCAATATTGTACTTTTTAAGAAATTATGTAATTTATCTATTATTAGTACCAACACTTTTTTTTATCTATTTGATTTTGATTGTTATAGTAAAATTACTTTAAGATTTCCGTTGAATAGCAATACTAAAAGTAGTGAAACCGTAGGATTGACTTGAAATAATTTATGGCTACTATTACTTTTTAACCAGAATTTATCTTCAAGGTGCATATTTGTAAAAGTACTGAAGTTATAAATAAAAACATTCATAAATCTATCGATAAATTTTTACATTTCTTTTTAATCATCTCCATAAAATTGGATTCTCTGAAAAATTTAGTGTCAGCATGGCTACTATACAAGTTACCTCGAAACAAAACTGTTGAAAGAGTAAAAAATTAACAATAACTAAATTACCAAAATCTTTTATTAATCACAGCGATTCGCTAACTCTAAGAAATTATAGAGAATATATTTGCCTTCAATTCCACTTTTTTCCGGATGAAATTGCACCCCGAAAATATTTCGTTTCTTATGTTTAAAAACTTCATGTTTAGAGTCCGACGACGAGCATAAGAGTTCTAGGTCTGAAGATAATCTAAAGATGGCATATCTATGACTTTGATATACATAGATAGAAGATTCATTAGGTAAAAAAATATTATTATTAATAGATGTGATTTTAACGAATCCATGAATAGTATTTTTCATTTTAATTAATGAACCACCAAAAAATAAATTGATCATCTCGGCACCGTAACAAATTCCTAATAAAGGAATATCCGATCTATTACAATATTCAATTATTTTATTATTTTTAATATTTGTCTCTTTATTATAATTTCGTCTTCCTGATAATATGACTGCTCTATATGATGATAATTCGTCGGTAATAATTTCTGAATATAATTTACATTTAAATGACATACCTAAATCCTTAATCATACTAACAATATCGTTTACAAATGGTGATGTGTTATTTACAATTAATAACTCCATACTATAGAAGATTCTGTATAAAATTTATATGTTAAGACGAAGAATTTACTATATTAGCTAGTCGTTTGGATATCAAAAAAACAGCAACTGAAATTGGAACTGTCGAAATAGATTTATCCAAAGCATATTTTTTTCGTTTAATGCTAAATTTTAATGGTATATTCATGGAAATATCAACATTCCTATCATCCTCAAAAAAACAGGAATCATTCATTGGATCAAATTTGTCTAGGTCATTACATACAATTTTTGAAAGTCCACTTTTACCATTTAAGGATCCTACCATTCTAAAAATTCTATGGATATCAGTCGTAACCTGAGGGTCGATTTTGAGTCCTAATTCATAAGCAATTTTGTCAATTTCATTCTTAAATGATTGGTAACCCCCCATTTTTTTTATAAATTTATTTAACTGATCATTCGAAACTTCAGGGATCTTCATCTTTTGAACAATTCTTTTTCTCCACCCATAAGAATATCCACTTAATGGAATTTTAATTCTATAACCACGTTTGTCATTCCTCACTCCTAAACTTTCTGGCGAGAGATTCTTTCCCATTAGATATCCTACTATATCAGATCGGGATTTAGAATCCAATAACAAATAATTATTCTGAAAGACTACAACATGGAATCCCGTATTACCTGAAAAAGATATCTCTAAATTTTGTTCTTGTATTCCAAAATCTTTTTTTAAAAATTCTATTAAATTCTTAGTTTCCTTTTTTAAAGAATTTATACATCTAAAACATGGTATTGTATTTTTGAGAATTTTAGTACTATGACATTCATGACATAAGTTGATTAAATCTCTAGACACAACACCACAATTAGAACAAATATAAAAAGTATGCTCATTTGCACAGGGTAATGTTAAATCGTTGAGGTCGATATCAAATATCATATCTGCGCCTCTCCAACGTTTTTCATTAATAGGAAAAGTAGGAAACTGATAGTAGGCATTTGAGCAAAATATATCAGAAGGAACATTTTGAATTATATATGCTTTTAAGCTTCCGATTTTTGAAAAGGTTAAATGCCTAATTACCCTGCCATCAAATGTCATAAAACCAAATTCACGATTATGCATTTGAATAGGGGGGCTGAGAAGACCGATATTTTTAAAATAATATTCTTTGAAAAGTGTAACTAAAAAGTCTTTATTTTTAGTATTAATTTCTATTTTCATTTTCTATTTTTTTCTACCAAATTGTATAGGATTAGTGATTCCTTTACAATCGATAGTCGCGTAGCAAAGGTTTTCATTTACCAGTTTGCAACAAGAAGGAACAGTGTATTTTGTATGACTGCCTTTTTTACCGGCTAAATGCTCAACTTGATATCTAGTAATTTTTTCATTAAAATCTGGAGCGTTTTGAAATAGTAATACTACTTCATCAACACTCTTCCCTATTGATAGCATATAAGTGGCTAACATAAATCTCGCAGAGTGAGGTAAATTTTCACTTTTATTTAGTAATTCCAACGCTTTTTTTATACAAGGAGGAAGATCACTTATACGTCTGGCATATTTAATGGACGGAGTCAATTTATTTTTAACCAAAGTTGCGTGAAGTTTAATTTGTTCTGGTATTTTAGTAATATTCATATTTTTAATTCTATTATACATCAAAGTGTAAATTTCATATCTTATCAGTCTGACAGTT
>Ga0299913_10004270_pt1 | contig 11964 bp, 15 predicted proteins | sample RVTome_9_FD_201360 | JGI IMG/M metagenome (GOLD analysis project Ga0299913, IMG submission 201360) | Soil microbial communities from uranium-contaminated site in the Upper Colorado River Basin, Wyoming, United States - RVT155D38 (version 2) ... | reverse complement strand
GCCGTCGGCGGCGGTCAGGGTGCCGCGGAGCATCGTGTGGGTGACCCGACCGGTGAGGCGCCGGCCGGTGAAGGCGCTGTTGCGCGCCTTCGAGGCGAATGGCGGCTCGACCAGCCACGAGGCGGCCGGATCGAACACGACGAGGTTCGCGGGGCGTCCCGGCTCGATGGGCCCGCCGTGCTCGGTCGCGCCGAGGATGCGCGCCGGCGTGACGGTCATCGCCTCGAGCGCGCGCGAAAGGGTGACGATGCCGGGCGTCACCAGGTCGGTGAGGACCGCGGCGAGCGCGGTCTCGAGCCCGATCGTGCCCGGCGGTGCGCGATCGAACTCCGCCTCCTTCTCCTCCACGGCATGCGGGGCGTGGTCGGTGGCGATCACGTCGATCGACCCGTCGGCGACGGCGGCTCTGAGCGCGTCCCGGTCCTCGGTCGTGCGCACGGGAGGGTTCACTTTGAGGTTCGTGTCGTAGCCGACCAGATCGTCGTCGGTGAAGACCAGGTGATGGGGCGTGACCTCCGCCGTGACCCGCACGCCGTCGGCCTTCGCGCGACGGATCAGCTCGATCGACCTCGCGCTCGAGAGATGACAGATGTGCAGACGTCCCCCGGTCGCCCGGGCGATCGCGAGGTCTCGGGCCACCACGATCTCCTCCGCCTCGGCGGGGCGTCCCGCCAGCCCGAGCGACGCGGAGTGGACCCCTTCGTGCATGTGTCCGTCGTGCACCAGGGACGCGTCCTCGCAATGGTCCGCGATCACGACCTCGGCATCGAAGGCTTTCGCGTACACGAGCGCGTTGCGAAGCATGCGAGCGGACGGCACGCAGTGCCCGTCGTCGCTGAACATCCGAACGCCGGCCTCGACCATCTCGCCGAGCTCGGCCATCGACTCGCCCGCCAGGCCCTTGGTGATCGACCCCACGGGGAAGACGTCGGCGAGCCCCGCGGCGGCTGCCTTGTCGCGGATCTCCGCCACGATCCCTGCGTGATCGGTCACCGGATCGGTGTTGGCCATCGACGAGACCGCCGTGTATCCGCCCGCGGCGGCCGCCCGGGTTCCACTCGCGATGGTCTCCTTGTGCTCGAAGCCGGGTTCGCGCAGGTGCGTGTGCAGGTCCACCAGGCCCGGCGCGAGAATGAGCCCGTCGCAGTCCAGCACGTCGGCTCCGTCGGGCGCGAGCGACGGCCCGACGGCCTCGATCCGGTCGCGCACGACCGAGACGTCGGTGACCACGTCGGTCGCCGACGCCGGATCGACGACGCGGGCTCCGCGGAAGACGACTCGCTCAGGCACGAGAAGCCTCCACGTCATCGCCCGCGCTTCCTGACGGACCCGCGCCGCCGAGCAGCAGGTAGAGCAGCGACATGCGCACGGCGATGCCGTTGGTGACCTGCTCCTCGATCACCGACTGCGGCAGATCGGCCACATCGGAATCGATCTCGACGCCGCGGTTCATCGGACCCGGATGCATGATGAGCGCTCCCTCGGGCAGCACGCCGGCGCGGGCGGCGGTCAGCCCGAACAGCCGGTTGTACTCACGAACGCTGGGGAAGTACTCCAGGCGCTGACGTTCCCGCTGCACCCGCAGCATGTAGCAGACGTCGAGCTTCGGGATCACGCCGTCGATGTCGTAGCTGACCTGGACGCCCCAGGTCGGGGCGTCGGGCGGGATCAGGGTGGGCGGACCGATCAGCGTCACGTCGGCGCCCATCTTCACGAGGCCGAAGCTGAGCGATCTGGCCACTCGGGAGTGCAGCACGTCGCCCACGATCGCCACCCGGAGACCCTCGAGCCGGCCGAGTTTCTCGCGCATCGTGAAGAGATCGAGCAGGGCCTGCGTGGGGTGCTCGTGCGTGCCGTCGCCCGCGTTGAGCACGTGCCCCTCGACCCACTTCGTGAGCTGCAGCGGCGACCCGCTCGACGAGTGCCGGATCACGATCGCGTCCGCCCCCATCGCCTGCAGCGTGAGGGCCGTGTCCTTGAGGCTTTCCCCCTTCGACACGCTCGATCCGCTCGACGAGAAGTTGATCACGTCGGCCGACAGACGCTTGGCGGCGAGCTCGAACGAGATGCGCGTGCGGGTGGAGTTCTCCAGGAAGAAGTTCACGACCGTGCGTCCTCGCAGCGCCGGCACCTTCTTGATGACGCGAGAGCCGACCTCGCGGAAGGAACCAGCGGTGTCGAGCACCCTCGTGACGTCGTCGCGCGTGAGGTCGTGCATCGAGAGCACGTGCCGGTTCATGCTCGCACCTCGCCCGCGTCGTCGGCGTTCCCTGCCAGGGCGCCGGCCGACGCCGGAGCACCCTCTCGCACCTCGACGGCGTCGTCGCCGTCGAGCTCCACGACGCGGACGCGAACATCGTCGTCGCGATGCGTGGGGACGTTCTTGCCGACGAAATCGGCCCGGATCGGCAGCTCGCGGTGGCCGCGGTCGACGAGGACGGCGAGTCGGATGCACGCGGGCCGGCCGAAGTCGGTCAAGGCATCCATCGCGGCGCGGATCGTGCGGCCCGTGAACAACACGTCGTCGACCAGCACGACCGTCCGGTCGCCGATGCCGACGTCGATCCGCGTCTCGTGCACCTCGGGTGCCTCGGCACGAAGGCCGATGTCGTCCCGGTAGAACGTGATGTCGAGCACGCCGACGGGCACCCGCCGGCCCTCGATGCGCTCGATCTCGCGCGCGAGTCGTCTCGCGAGATGGTCGCCACGGTTCGCGATGCCGACCAGCACGAGGTCATCCGCGCCCTGATCGCGCTCGATGATCTCGTGCGCGATGCGCGTGAGCGCACGCCGCACGTCTTCGCGGTCGAGCAGGACCCGAGGGCTGCTCATCGGCGCGGCTCTCCACGATCGGAGACGGCGACGCCCCCCCGAGCCTGCGGGGAGGCGTGCGAAACGGCGTGCAGCATCGCGGTGAACTCCCTTCCCGGCCTCACGGGACCGGACTTAAAGGGGGAAGCTTGATCACCGGGAGCATATCGGGCCCGTCACCCCGACACAACGAGCGCGGTCCGTGGCCAACGGGTGATGCCGGGCGTAGACTTGGGGATGGCCCCGCGTTCCCCGGGGTCCTCCACACCGGAAGGAAGTGGCAACCGCATGAACGAGTGGATCATCGTGGGCATCGTGGCGATCGCCGTGATCTTCGGGGCGACCAAGCTCCCCGAGATCGCCCGAAACCTCGGCCGTTCGTCAGGCGAGTTCAAGAAGGGCCTGAAGGAAGGCGACGAGGAGGAACCCGCTCCGAAGACGACGCCCGCCCCGCAGCCCGCCGAGCCGACCGACCCGCCGACGACCCAGTCCTGATCCGCGACCCCGGCTAACTCCTGGCGATCTTGCCCAGGATGCCGTTCACGAACGCCCTCGACTCGTCGGAGGAGAGTTCCGACGCGGCCTCGACCGCCTCCGAGATCGCGACCGAGTCCGGCACGTCGTCGCGATAGCGCAGTTCCTCGACGGCGACCCGCAGGATCGTCCGGTCGAGCGCGGCCATGCGCGCAACCGTCCAGTCCTCCGATCGCTCCTCGAGCAGCAGGTCGATCGCTGGACCATGTTCCACGACGCCGGCCACCAGCGATCGCGCGTACTCCGGCACGTCGCGACCCGCCTCGATCCACGACTCGAGCGCGAGCGACGGGTCGCCTCCGGTCACGTCGGCCTGATACAGCACGTCGATGGCGGCGCGCCTGGCCTGCCGGCGCGTGCTCACGGCGTGCCCACGGGTCAGGCCTTCACGCGTTCCATGTACTCCCCGGTGCGCGTGTCCACCTTGATGCGCTCGCCCTCCTCGACGAACAGCGGCACGTTGACGACCACCCCGGTCTCGAGGGTCGCTGGCTTCAGGGCTCCGGTGCGCGTGTCGCCCTTCACACCCGGATCGCACTTCGTGATCGCCAGCACGAGCGAGGCGGGCAGATCGACGGCGATCGGCACGCCGTCGTGCATCGAGAGCTGCGCCGTGCCCCCCTCGGTGAGGAAGTCGGTCGCCGTGCCCATGGTTTCCCTCGGCACGTGGACCTGCTCGTAGGTCGCGAGGTCCATGAAGACGTACTCGTCCCCGTCCGGGTACAGGTACTGGAAGTCGTTGCGCTCCACGATCGCGAGCCCCACCTTGACGCCGGCGTTGAACGTCCGCTCGACGACGGCGCCGGTCTTCACGTTCCGCAGCTTCGTGCGCACGAAGGCCCCGCCCTTGCCGGGCTTGACGTGCTGGAACTCGATGACCTGGAAGAGGACGCCGTCCAGCTCGAGCGTCATGCCGTTCTTGAGGTCGTTCGTCGACACGCTCACGCGCCGTTCGACCTCCGCACTCGCGAGGCTCGGATGCCCATGGCCGCTACAGCTCGATCAGCTCGCGTGAGGCGTTGCCGAGCACGCGGCACCCACCCGGCTCGACCTCGACCATGTCCTCGATGCGGACGCCGCCGAGCCCGGGCACGTAGACGCCGGGCTCGATCGTCACGACCGATCGTGCGGGCAGGATCTGCTCGGCGAACCTGCGCCCGAGGCTCGGTCCCTCGTGCACCTCGAGCCCGACCCCGTGGCCCAGGCCGTGCGTGAAGCGATCGCCGTAGCCGGCCCCCTCGATCACGTCCCTGGCCGCCGCATCGACCTCGGCCCCGGTCACGCCCTCGCGCACCGCATCGATCCCCGCCTGTTGGGCTTGGCGCACGACGTCGTGGATCTTCTTCAGCTCGGACGCCGGCGCCCCGAAGGCCACCGTGCGCGTCATGTCGGCGTGGTACCCGCCGGAGAGCGCGCCGAAGTCCAGCTTGATCACGTCGCCTTCTTCGAGCATCCGGTGACCGGGCTCGTGATGCGGCTCGGCCGCGCACTCGCCGAATGCCACGATCGACTCGAACGACAGCCCGTCGGCGCCGTCGCGACGCAGCAACGTCTCGAGGTGCCGAGCCACCTGCTGCTCGGTCATGCCCACGGCGAGGATCTCGAGCACGTCGTCGAACGCTTGATCGGTCGCCGCCTGCGCCATGCGGAGCTGTTCGAGCTCCTCGTCGTCCTTGATCCATCGAAGCCGCTCCACCTCGTCGTCGCAGGCGACGGTCTCGATGCCGTCGCCGACGGCCGCGGCGAGCCGCCCGTGCGCGCGAACGGTGAGGTGGTGCGCTTCGAAGGCCAGCCGGCGGACCCCGAGCCTGGTGAGGTGGTCGCCGAGCGTCGTCCAGGGGCCCGCCAACTCGATCACGCGTTCGAGATCGGGCACCTCGTGCCGGGACTGCTCGCCGTAGCGTCCATCGGTGAAGAACACGGTCTCGGCGGGCGTGACCAGCGCCTGGGCGTTCGAGCCGGTGAATCCCGTCAAGTAGCGAACGTTCGTGAGCCCGGTGATGAGGAGCGCATCGGCCCCGATGTCGGGTAGTCGTTCGGTCAGCTTCGTCCGTCTCAGGTGGTGATCCACGGCATCGCCTCCAGCGCCAGATGATAGCCACCGGCCCCGAGACCGGTGATCGTCGCCCGGCAGGCCTCGGAGACCACGGAATGCCGGCGGAACTCCTCGCGGGCGGCGATATGGGACATGTGCACCTCAATGACCGGGAGTCCGGACGCTTCGACCGCGTCGCGGAGCGAATACGAATAGTGCGAGAGGGCCCCCGGATTGACCACCGCCGCGTCGAAGCCCTCCTCGGCGGCCGCGAGCAGCCACCCGACGAGGTCGCCCTCGTGGTCGGACTGGCGCCAGGCGACCTCGTGTCCGAGCGTCGAGGCGCGAGCCTCGACGGCGAGCATGATCTCGTCGAGGGTCTCGGACCCATAGGTCTGCGGATCGCGTCGGCCGAGGGCGCCCAGGTTCGGCCCGAACAGGTAGAGCACCTTCACGCCCTCGCTCCCATCTCGAGCATCGTCGCTCGCAACTCGTCGTCGTCCACATCATCGACCACCACGGGATCGCCCGCCTCCCGGAGCAGCACGAATCGCGTCCTTCCCTGGAACTTCTTGTCGAGGCGGAACGAGGCCAACAGGTCCTCGGGCGGCGGCAGGGCCGTGTCGGCCTCGAGGCCCAGGGACGACAGGAGCCTCGAGGTGCGCCCGACGAGCCCGCGTGCCATGCCCCGGCGTTCGGCGAGGCGGGCCGCGAAGACCATGCCGGTCGCGATCGCCTCGCCGTGCGTCCTTCCGGTGAACGCGTCCAGACGCTCCAGCGCGTGCCCGAGGGTGTGTCCGTAGTTCAGCGTCAGCCTCGAGCCAGCGTCGAGCTCGTCGGCGGCCACGGTGGCCGCCTTCGCGCGGACGCAGCGAGCGACGAGCGCCTCGAGCGCGTTCGCGTCGCGCGCGAGCACCGGCGCCGGGTCCGATTCCAGCATCTCCAGGAGCTCGAGGTCGATGACGAGTGCGTACTTCGCCACCTCCGCGAGCCCCGATCGGAAGTCGCGCTCGTCGAGCGTCGCGAGCGGGTCGATGTCGGCCAGGACGGCGCGCGGCTGGGCGAACGTGCCCACGAGGTTCTTGCCTTCCGGGAGGTTCACCGCGGTCTTGCCCCCGACGGCGGCGTCGACCTGGGCGAGCAGGGTGGTGGGTGCCTGGACGAACGCCAGGCCGCGCATGTACGTGGACGCGACGAACCCCGCCAGATCGCCCGTCGATCCTCCGCCGAGCGACACGATCAGGTCGTCGCGGTGGGCCTCCTGGGTGGCGAGCTGGTGCAGGAGGGTGCCGTAGACCTGCAGCGTCTTCGCGGGTTCGCCCGACGGAACCGGCAGGAGCACGACGTCGAGGCCGGCGGCCTCCAAGCCGGTCGCCAAGGCCCCGAACGACCGATCGACCAGCTCGCGATCGGCCACGACGAACGCGCGACGGGCTTCGGGCAGCGGGGGCAGATGGGTTGCGGCCTCACGCAGCACGCCGGAACCCACGATCACGTCGTACGGGCGCGCCGGGATCGGAACGGTCACACGGACCAACGCAGCTCCTCGACGATCGCGTCCGCGACGGCCGAGGGCGAGCCGCTTCCGTCGACCACGTGGCCGGCGAACTCCCGGTACAGCGGCCCTCGCTCGGCGAGGAGCCGTTCGAGGTCACCCTCCTCGCGGATCAGCGGTCGGTCGTCGGCGGGCCGCACCCGCTCACGCAACACGTCCAGCGCGACGTCGAGGTACACCACGGTGCCCGTGTTCCTGAGCGCGATGCGGTTCGCCGGTTCGAGGACCACGCCACCCCCGCACGACACCACCGCCGGATCGTCGGCGCCCGCCTTCACGAGGGCGGCCGCTTCGAGGGCTCGGAAGGCCGCCTCGCCCTCCGCCTCGAAGATCTCCGTGATGGGCCGGCCCTGTTCCCGTTCGATCTCGGTGTCGAGATCGATGAACGGAACCCCGAGGCGCCCGGCGAGCTCTCGGCCGACGACGGTCTTGCCGGCGCCGGGCATGCCCACGAGATAGACGATCACGACAGGCCCTCCAGGAAGCGCTGCAGGTTCCCCCGAGTCTCGGGGAGCGAATCGCCCCCGAACTTCTCGAGCATCGCCTGCGCCAGCTCGAACGCGACCACCGACTCGCCGACGACCCCGCCCGCGGGCACCGCGCAGACGTCGGTCCGCTGCTTGATCGCGACGGCCGGTTCGCCCGTCGCGATGTCGACGGTCGCCAACGGCTTGGGCACGGTCGAGAACGGCTTCATCGCGGCGCGGACCCTGATCGGCCCGCCCGTGCTCATGCCTCCCTCGATGCCGCCGGCCCGGGCGGTGGCACGGGTCACGCGAGCGTCGCGCACCACGATCTCGTCGTGCGCCTTCGAACCGGGCTTCGAGGCGCTCGCGAAGCCGTCGCCGAATTCCACGCCCTTGACGGACTGGATGCTCATGAGCGCGAGCGCCAGCCGTCCGTCGAGCTTGCGGTCGTAGTGAACGTAGGACCCGAGGCCCGGCGGCGCGCCGTACGCCAGCACCTCGAAGATGCCGCCGACCGTGTCGCGATCCTTCCGGCGACGGTCGATCTCGGCCACCATCGCCTTCGAGGTGTCCGCGTCGAAGCAGCGCACCGGCGACCGGTCGACCTCGTCGAGGGCGTCGGGCCCGGGCACGGCGGCGCGCGCCGGAACCTTGACGGAGCCGATGCGCACGACGTGCGAGACGATCTCGACCCCCAGCTCGGCGAGGAACCACCGGCAGAACGTGCCGGCCGTCATGCGGGCCGCCGTCTCGCGCGCGCTGGCACGCTCCAGCACGTTACGGACGTCGTCGAACCCGTACTTCTGCGATCCGACGAGGTCGGCGTGGCCGGGACGGGGACGGGTGAGGCGCTTGCCCGGTTCGAGCTCGCCGGCGACCCCCATCAGCGCCGCGTACTTGTCCTCGAACTCCAGGTTGGGGATCGTGACCGCGATGGGCGAGCCCAGGGTCCTGCCGTGCCGGACCCCGGTCAGGATCTCGAACCGGTCGGATTCGAAGCGCTGCCGCCCTCCGCGGCCGTGACCGTGCCGCCGCCGGGCGAGCTGGCGGGCCAGCCGATCCGGATCGACCGGCACCTCCGCGGGCAGGCCCTCGAGCACGGCGACGAGCGCCTTCCCGTGAGACTCGCCGGCCGTGAGCATGCGGAGCATCCGCCCATCATAGGGAAGGCCTCCATCGGCGCCGTCCGCGGCATGAGGTGCGGGGGCGGTCCGAGGACCGCCCCCGCTGACCGGCGACCGCTCCCCCCGTGGGCGGGCCGCCGGAGCCGATCAGGCGCCGGAGTCGTCGCGAGTCACTTCGTGGAGTTCGCGCACAACGTGAACGACTCGTCGCCGAACAGGAACGTCGCGCAGTCGCCGGAGACCGAGCGCAGCTGGTAGCGGCCGTTGTCGAAGGTCTCGCCGATGCCGACGTTGTTGAAGACCCGGCCGTCCACCTCGACCTGCACCATCGGCTGACCGCCGCTCGTGAACACGGAGAGCAGCACCACCGTCTTGCCGCCGACGATCTCGCTCGAACCACCACCCGGATCGCTGGGCGGCGAGGCCGTGCCGCTCGGTGGCGGGACCGACCCGCTGGGTGGCGGGACCGAGCCGCTCGGTGGCGGGACCGAACCGCTCGGCGGAGGTCCTGACGTCGCCGGCGCCGACGTGAGCGCCGGCGGCACGGAGAAGGGGTCGCGGCCCGTGAACACGGGGATCGGGCTCACGCCGCCGGTCGGCGAAGGCGAGACCACGCCTCCCCCGCCGTCGTCCGGCCCCACCGTGATCGGCGGCAACGACGGGATCGCCTCGTCGCCACCGCCGCCGGCGAGCAGATTCATCACCAGGAACCCGACCAGCAGCACGCCGAGCACGCCGCCGCCGATCATCAGGGTTCGGCGGTCACGGGGGGTCAGCGGCATCTCACGCTCCCTCCGTCGCGGCGGCGTCCTCGGTGGGCCCGGGCTCCGACCCAGGGCCGGCGCTCTGGTCGCTCGTGTAGAGCAGGACGTTGGCCTGGAGCTCCAACAGGTTCGTCACGGTCGTGGTCGTGGTGGTGGTGGTGGCCTCGTCGCCGGCCCCTCCCGACGGGGACATGGCCACATTCAGCACCTTGGCCGCCCTCGGCAACGTCTCGAGGCTGTAGAGGAACTCGGTGAGCTGGAAGTAGTTGCCCGACGCCGTGATCGCCAGCGGGATCGTCGACAGTCCCCCCGTGCCGAGCGCGGGCGTGCCCGGCGTGAGCGTGCTCAGGGTGACGGCCGATCGAGCGGCGGCGTTCTTGATCAGCAGCAACAGTCCGGGCTCGTCGGCGGTGGGCGGGATCTGCCGCTCGACGTCCTGAATCGTCGCGCGCGCCTCCGGCGCGGCGATCTCGGCCTGCTCGAGGGCCGCCAGCTGGGACTCGAGGGTGCCCTGCTGTCCCTCGGCGGCCGCAAGCGTTTCGTTCGCCTCGGAGACCTCCCCCATCTTCGGAAGCACGAGGAAGAACACCAGGAGCACCACGATGGCCAACGCCCCGGCCCCCGCGATCAGCGGCGCGCGCTTACCCCGCAGCATCGGCCGCTCCCCCCTTGCCGCGATCCGTCACGACCTCGTCGGTGAGGTCCACGCTCACCGTGTAGTCGAAGCCGTTGACGTCCGTGCTGCGGCTCACCGTCGACATCCACGGGTTCACCCACCCCTTGACCTGCTCGAGGCGGGTCAGGAACACGGAGAGCGTGTCGATGCTGACGGCCTGGCCGCCGCCGGCGATCGTGCCGATCAGGCCGGTGGTGCCGCCCTCCACAGCCGTGGGATCGGTCGCCGCCGCGTCGGCGATCTGCAGCGTGAGGGTGTCGACGTATGCGTCGGACGGGATCACTCGAGAGAAGTCCATCAGCAGTGCCGAGAACGAGACCTCGCCGGCGTACGCGGCGTTGAGCAGCTCCTGCTTCGCCTGCGCTTTGGCCTGGAGATCGGCGAACTTCTGCTTCTCCGCGATGCTCGCTTGGATCGACGCGTTCGTGGCCTCCTGCGCCCTGATGTCGTCGTTGACACCTCCGAGCCGCCCGGCCTGGAGCAGGTAGAAGCCGAATACCAGCAGGATGGCCACGATCCCGGCGGCGACCACGAGCGACGTCGTCCTGCGGTATCGCTGCGCCTGCAGGATGTCCGGGGGAAGGAGGTTGACCTGGCTCACGTGTCTCTCCCGGGGATCGCGAGCCCGACGGCCACGGCGAGCACCGGTTCGGCCTCCGCGAGCGCTTCTTCAGAGAGCGAGAGCTGCGAGCGGGCGTGCTGGAACACCTGTCCCGGATCGACCTGGACCGGGATGCGCTGGCGCAGCAGTTCCAGGAAGCCCTCGAGCTTCGAGCCTCCGCCCGTGACGAGCACGCGAGCGATGCGGGCTCCTTGCGCCTGCGCGGTGTAGAACTCGAGGGAGCTCCGGATCTCGTCGACGAAGCTCGCCGCGCGCTGCATCGCGATCTCCCGAACCCGCTCGAGGTCGGGCGGTCCCGCGGTCGGCGCCGGCGGCGGCGCCTCCTCACCCTCGGGTCCGCCGTCGGGCCTGCCCTCAGGCTGGTCGTCCGACTCCTCCGCCGCCGGGGCCGAGGTGACGACATCGACGTCCTCGCCCCGCTTGAGCCGCTCGGCCACCTCGTCGTCGACACCGATGCCCCGGGCGATCGCGAGCGTGATGTCCCGCCCGCCGGACGGCAGGATGCGCACGAACCGGACCGTGCCTCGGGCGTGGACCACGATGTTGGTGACGTGGGCGCCGATGTCGATCACGGCCTCGTCGCCCTCGTCCTCGAGATCCATGCCCACGCCCGTGGTCCCCACGGAGCGCACCATCGCGAAGGGCACGAGGTCGAGTCCGACCGGCTCCAGCTTGGCCCCGGTCGCCGCGGAGATCACCGTGTCGACCATCTGGCGCTGCGCCGCGACGAGCAGCATCCGCAGCATCGTGCGATCGTCCTGTTCGAACTCGCCGATGGGGTCGTAGTCGAGCACGGCCTCGTCGACCGGCATCGGGATGAACTCCTGCACCTGGAAGCCGAGCGACGCCCTGAGCTCCTTCTCCGGCAGGAACGGCAGGGCGATCTCTCGCACGACGACGCGTTGGTTGCCGACCCCCATGAAGACCCGCTTGGCCTTGAAGCCCCCCCGCTCCCACAGCTCTCGCAGCGCCTCGGCGACCGCCTGCGGCTCTTTGACCTCGCCGTTCTCGACGGCCCCCTGCGGCAGCGGCACCTGGGCAGCCTTGACCACCGAGGGTGGGTCGCCACCTGTGAGCTCCACCGCGCGGACCGCGGTCGAGCCGATGTCGAGGCCGATGCGCCCCTTTGCCACTACGCCTCCTCGACCCTCACGGAACGGTCCTCCAGGAACCGCTGCAGCTCCGACTCCCTGATGCGGTAGCCCTTGCCCACCCGGACCGCGGGGAGCTCCCCGCTCTTGATCAGGCGGTAGACGGTCATGTTGGACACGCGCATGCCGGCGGCCACCTCCGCAACCGTGAGGAGCCCCCCGGTCACGAACGGTTGCGTCTCGGGCATGCCGCTCCCTTCACCCCATCAGTCACAACAGTTCACA
>Ga0299913_10004269_pt1 | contig 11964 bp, 8 predicted proteins | sample RVTome_9_FD_201360 | JGI IMG/M metagenome (GOLD analysis project Ga0299913, IMG submission 201360) | Soil microbial communities from uranium-contaminated site in the Upper Colorado River Basin, Wyoming, United States - RVT155D38 (version 2) ... | reverse complement strand
CGTCGTCAGCGTCGGGGAGACGATGGACTTCGAATTCCGTCCGACCGAGTCCGGCGAGTACCGGCTGGAGGCGCGATCGTTCGCCGGCAAGCGGCTCGTCGATCAGCGGATCGACGTCCTCGCCGAAACCGCTACGACTGCACCGTAGGGTACGGACGATGCAGGCCCGCCGCTCGCTGACCGCGATCCTGTTCACCGACATCGTCGACTCCACCCGGCGCGCGGCCGAGCTCGGCGACCGTGAGTGGCGGAAGCTCCAGACCGAACACCACGCGAGGGTGCGAAAGGAGCTGCGGCGCTTCGGCGGGCGCGAGGCCAATACCGCCGGCGACGGCTTCATGGCGGTCTTCGATCGTCCCGCCACCGCGATTCGCTGCGCCGCCGCCATCCGGGACGCGATGCAGGACCTGGGGCTCGAGATCCGGAGCGGCGTCCATGCGGGCGAGGTGGACGGCAGGGGCCGTGACCTGGGCGGCCTCGGCGTCCACATCGGAGCGCGCGTGGCGGCGGCCGCAGCCCCCGGCGAGATCCTCGTGTCCAGCACGGTGCGGGAGCTGGTGGTGGGCGCGGGCTTCAAGTTCGAGGACCGGGGCGAGCGCGAGCTCAAGGGGGTGCCGGGCTCATGGCATCTGTACGCCCTGTCGGAGCTCCCGCCAGGCCCCGGTTTCCGAACCGGGCGCTGGGTCCCCGAGATGTCGTACCGCCAGGCCGGCATCCTGGCGGTCGGCGCGCTCGCGGTGGTCGGCCTGGCGTTCGTCCTCTTCCTCGGCGGCCGCTGGGGGATGCAGCGCATCGCGCCCGAGCCCGCGCTGGCGGAGAGCGCAGCGCCGGGGATCGCGGTGCTGCCGTTCACCGTCAACGATCCCCAGCTCGATCAGTGGCGGGAGGGCATGGTCGACCTGCTGGCCACGAACCTCGACGGCGCCGGGGGCTTCCGCGCGATCGACAACCGGACGGTCCTTGCCCGTTGGGCGGAAGCGGTTCCCGAAGGCCGGCGCGCGGATCTCGCCACCCTTCTCGACGTCGCCCGCAAGACCGGCGCTCGCTACGCTGTCGCCGGCGACGTCGTCACGATCGGCAACGGAATGCGGCTGAGCGCCGACCTGTACGACATCGGCCGCGGCGAGTCGGTGGGCCATGCACAGGCAGAGGGGTCGCAGGACAGCCTCTTCGTGCTCGTAGATCGGCTCTCGATCGACCTGCTGGGCGCCCTGCTGGCGGAAGGCGGCGGGAGCGTGTCGTCGCTCAACCTCAGCCGGGTCACGACGTCCTCCATTCCGGCCCTCAAAGCGTACCTCGAGGGCGAAGGACATTTCCGCAGGTCGGACTGGGGGAACGCCGCGACCGCGTACAAGTCGGCGCTGGAAGCGGATAGCACGTTCGCACTGGCCCATCTGCGCCTCAGCCAGACGTACGGGTGGTGGTCGGAAACCGAGTTCACCGACTTCCCCGCGCGGGAGGCCGAGCTGGCGCGGCGCTACGTCGACCGTCTGCCGGAGCGCGAACGGTTGCTCGTCGAAGGGGAGGATCTGTGGTTCCAGGGCTCCATGCGCTCGGTCGACTTCGCGCGCGACCTCGTCAAGCGGTATCCGGACGACGTCGACGCCTGGAACTTCCTCGGCGAGATCCTCTACCACGAGGGCGGGAAGCACCTGATCGACGTCGAGGAGTCAACGCGGGCCTTCTTCCGCGCGATCGAGCTCGATCCCCGCTTCACCCCCGCCTACCTGCACCCCATCGACCTCGCGTTCATCGTAGACTCCGACAGCGCCGAGGCTGCCGACCTGATCGCGCGCTTCCGCGAGCATGCGCCCGGCTCGGAAGACGATGTCGTGTTCGGGCTCGTCTTCCCGCTCGCCTTCGGCTCGCAGGTCGCGCGGGATGCCGCCCTTGCCTCGCTCGATACGCTCAACGTCAGCTGCTTTCGCTGCAAGGTCGTCGGACGGCTCGGGCACCCGACTCGTCTGGGACACCAGGAGACGGCCCTCCGCCTGCTGCTGGCGCGCGACATCGACGACGAGGAGCGCGGCCTCGCCACGTTCAACCTGTTCCTGAATCAGCTCTGGCGGGGAAAGCTCACCGCTTGCGCCGAGCTTCTCGATACGCCCTCCCTCGACGCGCGCCAGCGGGCCGAGATGGCCTACATCGCGCGAATGGCGAGCGTTCCCGCCTCGGCCGATCGCCTGGAGACCCTGCTGACTCTGCCACCCGATTCGTCGATGGGCCCGACCACGTTCCTGCTCACGGCCGCGAGCGCGGACCTGGGTAAGGAGGAGGATTTCCGGCGCGGTGTCCGGCTCATTCGCAAGGCGGCCGACGAGCGGGCCGCGGAGAACGACTCGCTCGCCGCGCGGAGCCTGGGCGCGACTGCCGACGCGCTCGAGGGGTATGCGACCTGGCGCCGCGGAAACGCCGCCGGCGCATGGCCGATGCTCGAAAGCGCCCAGAAGCGGGTCGGCGGGAATCCCCAGAACGCATGGATTCGCTGGTGGCTATCGGGACTCGCCGCCGAGCTCGGACGCCCTGAGGACGCGATCCGGTACCTAGAGTCGATCAGCTATCCCTTGGGTACGGCCGCACTGTACCCGCTCGCTCGGGCATACGAGGAGGTGGGCAGGCGCGACGACGCGCGGCGGACGTACGAGCTCCTGCTCACGGCCTGGTCCGAGGCCGACCCGGAGCAAGCCCCGCGCGTCGCTGAGATCCACCAGCGGCTCGCCGGGCTGGGCATGGCGCCGCGCGGCTAGGGACGGTCGGCAGCAGGGACCTTCCGGCGAGCCCGTGTCCCGACCGTGTTCAGCGGCTGGACCAATGCACGTGGAGGATCTTCCAGCCCGCGTCGGTCGGAATGAGGACGATCGTCTCGGTGCCGTGGGATTCGACCTGACGCCCGCGGAACTCGCCCCGCGACTCGCCCTCGCTCACCCATAGGGCCATGTCCTCGCGCACGATCAGCCCCTGTTCGACCGGCTGAGTCGCGACCGCAGCCGCGAACTCCATGTCCGCCGCCAGGTGGCCGGCCCGGTACTCGGCCAGGGACTCCGCGTGTCCGGCCTCGTAGACCACCAGATCCGGATGAAGGTAGCCGATGGCGGCGGTCGAGTCGCCGCCCGCCAGCGCCGCCTTGAATCCCAGGACTACCGCGCGGATCGCGGACTCCTCGGGTGTCGTCTCGGATTCCTGGGCGAGCGCCGATGACGCCGTCACGCAGATCGCGGCGATGGCCAGTGCGAAGCGGCACCTCATGATGTGCCTCCGGACTCGAGAAGTGGCTGGCGGGACCGTGAGGACTAAGATACCGGCCACGCATGAAGACACCACGCACCGCATTCTGGCGCGGCGCGATCGCGGCGCTCGAGCGGCTTCCGCAGGGCGGGCTGTCCCGCCTGGCGGGGCGGCTGGCCGATCTGCCGATCCCGCGACCGATCCGGCGCCCGGTCCTCGCCGCGTTCGCGAAGGCGGTGGGCGCCGATCCCTATGAGGCGGAGCTGCCGCTCGAGGAGTACCCGACCCTGGACGCGTTCTTCGTGCGACGACTCCGCGCGGGAGCCCGACCCCGGCGGGCGGATCCATCGGGAGCCGGCTCGCCGGTCGACGGGGTGGTCGGACAGGTGGGCAGGATCTCGAGAGGGCGCCTCGTTCAGGCCAAAGGAATCGACTATACGGCTGAGGAGCTTCTGGACGATGCCGGCCTCGCCGAACGCCTCGAGGACGGCCCGTTCGTGACCCTCTACCTCGCGCCTCGCCACTACCACCGGATCCATTCGCCCTGCCGCGGCCAGATCGTGGCCGCGCGCCACGTGCCGGGCACGCTCCTTCCCGTCAACGCCGCCGCGGTCTCATCGGTGCCGGATCTGTTCGCGCGGAACGAGCGCCTGGTGTGCGTGCTGGACGGGGTCGCCGGCCACGTGGCCGTGGTGGCGGTGGGCGCCACCAACGTCGGCCGCATCGAATCGGTCTTCGATCCGGACTGGAACGGGCCGCACGGTGGCGTCACCAACCAGCGCCGGACGACGAGCCGCCGCGGCCGGGTGGCGGACTCCCGCCGCTACGACCCGCCGGTCCCGGTGGAAGCCGGCGCCGAGCTGATGGCGTTCCACCTCGGCTCCAGCGTCGTCGTCCTGTTCGAGCCCGGGCGCGTCCAGCTCGATCCGCGCGTGGCGCCGGGTCGCGAGGTCCGGGTAGGCGATCCGCTCGCCAGCGCCATCCTCGCCGTCTCATGACGCGGTCTCTCGTAGCGATCTACGAACCTCGACGGGACCTCAATGGCATCGGGCTTCCCGTACGCGGTAGATTCATATGCGTCCGACATTCGGGCCCCACTTTCCAATCCGCTTGACTGATTCGGTGAACCCCATGGATCGCAGGCTCTCCGCTATCCTCGCCGCCGACGTGGTCGGCTACAGTCGCCTCATGGGTCGCGACGAGGAGGGGACGCTCGCCTCCCTCAAGGAGGTCCGGGCGAATGTCGTCGATCCGGCGATCGCCGAACGTCACGGCCGGATCGTGAAGACGACGGGCGACGGACTCCTGGTCGAGTTCCCGAGCGTCGTCGACGCCCTGCGTTGCGCGGTCGAGGTGCAGCAGAGCATGGCCGAGCGCGGCGCGGGCATACCGGAGGACCAGCGGCTGCAGTTCCGGGTCGGTATCAACCTCGGGGACGTCATCATCGACGGAGATGACATCTTCGGGGACGGCGTCAACGTCGCGTCGCGGCTGGAGAACCTCTCGGATCCCGGTGGGATCTGCATATCTCAGGGGGCCTGGGACCTGGCCCGGGGGCGGGTGGACGTCCCGTTCCGCGACCTCGGAGAGGTCACGGTCAAGAACATCGCCCGCCCGGTCCGGGTCTATGGCTTCCGCTTCGATCCCAGCCGGGCCCCCGGAGCGGAGGTCAAGGTTCATGCCTCGGAGAAACGATCGATCGCGGTCCTTCCGTTCGCGAACTGGAGCTCGGATCCGGAGAACGAGTTCTTCAGCGACGGAATCTCCGAAGAGCTCATCAACCTCCTGACCAAGCTGCCGCAGCTCCAGGTGTCCGCCCGCACGTCGTCCTTCGCCTTCAAGAAGAAGGAAATCGGAGTCCAGTCGATCGCCAGGGAATTGGGAGTCAAGTCCGTCCTCGAAGGCAGCGTCCGCCGGGCGGGCAAACGGATCCGCATCACCGCCCAGCTCATCGACGCGGACTCCGGCTTTCATATGTGGTCCGAGACGTTCGACCGCGAGCTCGAAGACATCTTCGCCGTGCAGGACGAGATCGCGCGCAGCATTGTGGACGCGCTGGAGATCACCCTCAGCCCGAAGCAGGAGCGCGCGATCGAGAAGGCCCCGACCGCGGACGTCAACGCCTACGACTGCTACTTGCGCGGCCGGAGGTTCTTGCACGATCAGCGCGGGGGGCTGAAGCCTGCCCTGGAGGAATTCTCCCGTGCGATCGCGATCGATCCGCAGTTCGCCCTCGCCTATGCCGGCCTGGCGGACACGGCTGTGGTACTGTACATGTGGTACGAGAAGGACGAGGCGGTTCTCGACCGGTCCGACGAGGCGAGCCTCAAGGCGCTCGAGCTGGATCCGGATCTGGCCGAAGCTCATGCCGCTCGGGGGCACGTGCTTACGCTGCGGAAACAGTACGAGGATGCGGAGCGGGAGTTCGACACCGCGATCCGTCTGGACCCGACGCTGTACGAGGCATACTACTTCTACGGCCGCGCGGCCCTGATGCAGGGCAAGTACGAGAAATCCGCCCAGATGTTCGAAGGCGCGACGGCCGTGCGACCGGACGATTATCAAGCTCCGCTGCTCGTTACCCAGGTCTATCGCTCGCTCGGGCGGGAGGCGGAGGTGCGCGCCGCCTTCGAGCGCGGCGTGCGGCTGGTCAAGAAGCACATCAAGCTCAACCCCGACAACGTGCGCGCGCTCGTTCTGGGGGCACACGCGCTCATGGAAGTGGGCGAGACGGAGACCGCTGACGAGTGGGCGAAGCGGGCGCTCGAACTGAGTCCCGATGACCGCGGAGTCCTCTACAACCTGGCTTGCTACTATTCCCTGTCGGGCGAGAAGGAGACCGCGATCGACTGCCTTGAGAAGGCCGCTGCGGTGGGGCGTGTGACGAAAGAGTGGATCGAGCATGACAGCGACCTCGATCCGCTCCGGGAGGAGCCCCGCTACCTGGCCCTTCTCGAGAAGATCTAGCCCGCTCCGCGTCCGTTCCGAGAAACCAACGCTAGATCCCCAGCCAGTATGTCAGCTTGACGAGGAACACGTTGTCCGCCGCCGTCGAGAAAAGATCATCGGCGTCGCGGCCGAGGTCGAAGTCCCCCTCGGCGAGCTCCGTGTTCCGATCCTGCGTCCAGACGAGGAACAGCGTCGATCCCGGCACGTACTCCCACCGGTAGACCAGGTTTCCGCGCAGCGAGCTGAAGCTGAAGTCGGGGTCGTCGAAGGTGAACGTCTGCGCTGGTCCCGCGCCGTCCGGATCGACCGCGTACACGCCTTCGTTCAACGCAATCGTCCCCATGTCCTCCCCGTAGACGAGCTTGTCGAGCGTGCGGGGAGCGGCGAACTCCTTGAAGCGGTCGAATTCGTTGCTCGAGAAGAAGGGCTGAAGGAAGAGCTCCAGCGACATCCTGGGCGTGAACGTCCACTCGAGCCGGGTGTCCATCGAGACCGTGTTCTGGTCGAGATCGGAGAACACGTAGCGGCTGCCGTAGAACGCCTCCGCGGTCGCGTCCTCGACGGTCGTCACGAACTGGGCCGAGGACTCGCCGTGCTCGAAGTACGGCCCCAACGAGAGCGAGATGTTCGAGGCGGGTTTGTACGTGAAGTTCAGGTAGAGCGCGTACTCCCTGTATCCTTCCTCGATCCACGTGTAGGTCGGCTCGACGGACGCGACGAAGCGCTTCCGCGAATCCGTGGCCACGTAGAGGCTGTGGAATCCGTGTCCCGGTGACTTGACGACGGGGCCGCCGCGGGTCGCGCGGGGGTCGAACGCCGAAGGCCGCACCAAGTTGAACAGGGAGATCTCCCAGTAGTTGGGAAGCTCCGCGAACGCGCTCCAGTGGAGCTGCCGTTCCTCCAGGTCCCCGTCGAAGTTCGTGCGGTTCTGCGCGCCAATCCTTGCGGAGAGAAATCGATACCAGTTCGTCGGCTCGGTCCAGCGCCGCAGGATGTTCCCGTGCAGCCACACGAAGTCCGTCCGGGTCTGGAAGCCGAGGTCGTTGATCTCGAACCCTGGGCTCCGCGCTGCAAGCGAAGCTTCCCACTGCCAGGGGCCGGCATCCTTCGCGATCCGGTTGTACATCCCCCAGCCGCGGATCGACTCCAGCGTCGGGTCGAAGCGGTCGGTGAAGAGGCCGTTCGAGCCGTGCTCTCGGTCGGGCCGTTGGAAGAAGCGCGCGCTCGAGCGCTGGACCCGGAGGATCGCATCCGGGTCGCCGGAAACGTTTGAGATCGCGTAGCTCCCGAGGTAATGGTACGTCCGGTCGCCCCACCACCACTCGGCGTCCCCCCCGAGCGCCTCGGCGTGCGAGGGGAGCAGGTCCTCGAGGTCCGGATCATCGAAGCTGCGGGTGACCGAGGTCAGGATCCCGCCCACCTGGAGGTCGCCGTCGAGGAGATCCTGCTTCGCCCGGCCGACCAGGTATCCCGTCAGCGGCTCGACCTCTTGCTCGAAGTCATCGCCGCCCTCGATCGCCACGTCCGCGCGCTCGCGATCGGTCACCGCGCCGAGGATGCCGATCGAAGTCCCGGCGCGCGTGCGTCCGGTCAGCTTGGCGGCGCCCAGGATCGTGGTCGCGTTCGGCACGTCGGCGAAATCCCCGGCGTCGAATGCCAGGCCGGATCCCTGCGGGGCGCGGCCGATCCGGCGCGTGAACAGGAGGTCGAGCGAGGAGATGTTGCTGCACGTGAAGCACCACAGGCCGCCGTAGCTGAACAGCCCGCTCCCCTCGATGAAGAACTCGCGCTTCTCGGGGAAGAAGGTCTCGAACGCCGACAGGTTGACGACCGCGGGATCGACCTCCGCCTGGCCGAAGTCCGGGTTCACGGTCGCCGACACCGTCAGGTTCGACGTCAGCAGGTACTTGAGGTCGGCCCCGACCCGGTAATCCTGATCTTTGTCCCGCGCGAACGGGTCGTCCGGGTCGATCTCGGCCTGGGTCTCCATCTGCGCCACCGCATACGGCAGGAGCTCGAACCGGTTCGGGCTCGCGTTGGGGATCGAGAGGCCAGTCAGATGGCCGTAGCGCGCCGGACCTCCCTGCTGGTCGCGGGTCCAGAACGACCAGAGCTGGAACTCGTTCAGCCGGCTGACTTCCCTCTCGATCTGGAGGCCCCACGTCTGCTCCGCGCCGCGCGGAAACCGTAGCTGCGCGAAGGGAATGGCGATCTCCGCGGTCCAGCCAAGCGAATCGACCTCGGCTTCCGCGCGCCACACGGGGTTCCACGAGTAGTCGAGGTTCGATCCCCCCGGCCCGTAGGCATCCGCGCGGGTTTCGGTCGGATTGATCGTGAACTCGGTCTGGCCGAGGTGATCCAGGAAGGTATCAAAGGTGATCGTCAGCCGGTCTCCCGGCGGATCGGAGTCGCGGCGCGCGAGCCGGCCGACGACGCCGCGCGACCCCAGCGAATCGTACATCCTGGCGCCGATGTACAGGGTCTGGTCGTCGTAGACGAACCGCACTTCGGTCGGCTGCGACGCCGGCCGGCCGTGATCGGGATCCATCTGCAGGAAGCGCGTAACCGCCGGTGCCGAGCGCCAGATCGCTTCGTTCAGCTCCCCGTCCAGCTCGATCTCGCCGTCCAGGCGGACCGCTTGGGCCACGGGCGCGAGCCGCTCGTGCTCGGGCGTGCCCGCGGCCGGGGTGGCCAGCGCCTGGACCTCGGTCGCTGAGGTGGCGGGGAGCGTGGACCCGGTCGTCTGGGCGCGACCGACGATCGGCATCCAGAGAAGCACGGCGAGGGCGATCGGGATCCAGCGGAACATGGATTTGCCTCCAGGGATTCGGGTCCGACCCGGCGTCGACGTTCCCGTATTGGGATCGCGCGAAGCGCCGGAGGGTTGCAAGGGCCTCCCTCGACGCTGGGCGCTCCTCCCACTCCTTGCCTCCATTCGGGCTCCGGCTCAGGTTACGACGAGCCCTCCCTGACTGGAGGTCGTTGAGATCCTGATGACCGCATACAAGAGCGCGGAGGAGGGCGCGCGCGGGACCTCGAATCCATCCATCCCATCCATCTGACAACCGCATGCGAAAGGAGCTCCATGGCCAAGCGAGTCGCTTTACGCGTGGGCACCGTCAAAGGAGTCTACGGATTCGAGTCGGACGAGGAGCGCCAATCCTGGCGGATGGGGAGTCCGCTCCTGCCTGAATGGCGAGTGGACGCGCTGCTCATGGATCCCGACGATCCCGATCATCTCCTCGTCGGCACCTCTCACGATGCATGGGGCGCCACCTTGCGCGAGAGCCGCGACGGCGGGGAGACGTGGACCCAGACCGCCCTGCGCGTCCCGGATCAGCCTGCCGAATATCCCCTGACCCGCATCTGGCAGCTCGCGCGCGGCCCCGAGCCCCATACGCTCTATGCAGGTGTCGCGGACGCCGCCCTCTACGTCAGCCGCGACGACGGGCAATCCTGGAAGGAGGTCGACGGACTGACGCGTCATCCCTCGCGGCCTCATTGGAACCCTGGAAACGGTGGGTTGTGCCTCCACTCGATCCTCGTGGATCCGGGCGATCCGCGGCGCATCTGGGTAGGAATCAGCGCCGTGGGAGTCTTTCGCACGACCGACGGCGGCGAGACGTGGGATGCGCTCAACGAGGGGTTGCCCCCCATGACGATGACCGGCTCGCCCGACGAGGACGCGATGTACTGCATCCACAAGATCGTCCTGGACGGCTCGAACGCCGATCGATTGTTCATGCAATTCCATGCGCACACGATGACCCCCGACGGCAAGCGTAGCAGTGGTGTGTTTCGCAGCGACGATGGGGCTACGACGTGGAAGCCGATCGACCGGGACCTGCCTCTGAAGTTCGGCTTTCCGATGGCCCTCTCGCGGCAGGGGGAGCTGTTCGTGATGCCGCTGGTCTCCGACGAGAACAGGATCTTCGACGAGGGAAAGCCCACGATGTGGCGCTCCGAGAACGGCGGCGAGTCGTGGCGCCGGCTGGATGCCGATGCTACGGGAGAGCCGGTCTTTTCCGGCGTTCTGCGCGACGCGATGGCTCTTGACGCCCGCCAGCCGACCGGCGTGTACGTCGGGACGACCGGCGGGGATGTCTATGCCTCACCGGACGCGGGCGAGAGCTGGCAGCGGCTCCCGGCCCGGCTGCCGCGCGTGCTTTGCGTACGTGCGGAAACCTATGACTGAGGAGTCCGATGGCTCAGGTCACGCTCGAAGTGCCGCGAATCCTTCGTGATTGCACGGACGGCAGGGCTCAGCTCGAGCTCGATGCGGACCGCCTCGGCTCCGCCCTAGCGGCGATTCGAGACCAGTGGCCGGTCCTGGCGACCCATGTCTTCGCTGAGACGGGCGCGCTCCGTCCTCACGTGCTTCTCCTGCACAACGACCAGCTCACCGCCCGGGAGCCGCGGCTCGACGCGCCGCTGGCGCCGGGCGACCGACTGGCGATCGTTCAGGCCGTGAGCGGCGGCTGAGCAGTCATCTCGTCCAAGCGGACCATACTCGAGACACCTTGTCCTCGCCGGAGGCCTCAGAACGAGCCGCTGAACCCGAAGGAAGGAGATCCGAGCGATGACGAAGCACAGAACCGGGACACGCAAAGAGTGGCTCGCCGAGCGGCTCGAGCTGCTCGAGGCGGAGAAGGAGCTCACGCGGCGCAGCGACGAGCTGGCGAGGCGGCGGCAGGGGCTGCCGTGGGTTAGGATCGACAAAGAGTACCGATTCGAGACCGACGAGGGGAGCGCCTCGCTCGCAGATCTCTTCCGAGGGCGTTCCCAGCTCCTCGTCTACCACTTCATGTTCGGGCCCGACTACACGGCGGGGTGTCCGGCCTGCTCGGCAATCGCGGACGGGTTCGACGGCTTCGTCGTCCACCTGGCCAACCACGACGTCATGCTTTCGGCGGTGTCGCGGGCGCCGCTCGCGAAGCTGCAGACGTACAGGCGGCGGATGGGCTGGACGTTTCCCTGGGCGTCCTCGCTCGGCGGCGACTTCAACTTCGACTTCAACGTCTCGATCACCGAGGAGCAACAGCGCTCGGGAGGCGCCGAATACAACTACCGGCGCGAGGCGCCGCTGGTCCGGGAAGCCGACAGCGAGGGGGCTGTCCTGTTCGCGGCCATGTCCGGAACCGACGTGGCCACGTACACGCGCGAGAGGCCGGGCATGAGCGCGTTCGCGCTCGAGGACGGCGTCGTCTACCACACGTATTCCGCCTATGCGCGCGGACTGGACGGCCTCTGGGGCATGTACCAGTGGCTCGACCGCGCCCCCGAGGGGCGCAACGAGAGGGGCGTCTGGTGGCGCCGCCACGACGAGTACGACACGCGCTGAGCCAACCCGCGGGTGTCGTGGCGCAACCGCGGGACGGGAGATCTCACGACGCACGGCTTCCGAGCGAGCTTCCCAGCGAGCCTTTTTCGGCGTCTCGGCACTGCTCTTCGCTACGAGCGCGGCAGTGACGATCGTCTGGTGCGCGTCCATGTCGTCAATGGTCAAGATGCCGATGCCCGGCGGCTGGACGATGTCGACGGCGTGGATGCGGATGCCCGGACAGACGTGGCCCGGTGCCGCGGCGTCGTTCCTCGGCATGTGGGTCGTGATGATGGTGGCGATGATGCTGCCATCCTTGGTCCCAATGCTGTGGCGCTACCGCCACGCCGTCGGCAGGACAGGCCAGGCGCCTGGGCCCGCTGACCACGCTCGCAGTCGTGGCGGCAGCCATCACCGTCGAACGTCTCGTACCGGCCGGTGAGCGCGTCGCGCGAGCCATCGGGGCCGTC
>Ga0299913_10004268_pt1 | contig 11964 bp, 11 predicted proteins | sample RVTome_9_FD_201360 | JGI IMG/M metagenome (GOLD analysis project Ga0299913, IMG submission 201360) | Soil microbial communities from uranium-contaminated site in the Upper Colorado River Basin, Wyoming, United States - RVT155D38 (version 2) ... | reverse complement strand
GGCCAGGAGATCATGGCGCTTTGTCACCGGAGGGTGCCTGTCTTCGGGGTTCAATTCCACCCTGAATCTGTGGCTACAGCGCAGGGCAAACAGCTCCTCGCCAACTTCCTCACCCTCGCTGGAATCCGGGTTTCCAACCTTTCCAGCGCGACTGTCTAACTCTTTGACGTACAATCTCCTAGCTACTGGCAGCTGATCCTTCGGTCGCGCGGCACAACTTTTGACTAGCGACCACCTCCTTATTAGCTTCCGTGATGCGCGTCCTGGGCGTGATTCCGGCTCGTCTCGGCTCTACCCGCCTCCCCAACAAACCGCTTCAGTATCTGGCAGGTGAGCCGTTAATCACCCGGGTCGTCCAGCGTGTGCTGGAACATCGCCTGACCGATGAGCTGGTGGTGGCAACCGATTCTCCGCGTGTTATCGATGCGGCCAAGCAAGCGGGGGTTCGCGCGGTACTCACGGATAGCTCACATCAGACCGGAACCGATCGTGTCGCTGAGGTAGCCTCGCGCGCCGAGTTCCGCGGATTCGACACAGTGGTCAACATCCAGGGTGACGAGCCATTCATACCGCGAGAGGCCCTGGAAGGGTCGCTGGACCGAGTAAAGCACGGTGATGAGGTCGGCACGGCGGCTGCGCCACTCGACGTGGAACTGGCTGCCGATCCAAGCCGGGTCAAGGTAGTGACTGACGCTCGCGGCCGGGCATTGTATTTCTCCCGCTCGGTGATCCCTTACCGGCGCGAGCGCGATGATCCGAGCGAAGGGTTGTACTGGCAGCATCTCGGTATCTACGCGTTTACGCGAGCGGCGCTGGCCCGGTGGGTCAGCTTACCGCCGACCGCGGCCGAGCAGGCCGAACGCCTGGAGCAGCTCCGGGCATTGCATCACGGCATGACCATCGGGGTGGCGCGCCTTCAGCAGCCGGCATTACCGGGAGTAGATACAGCCGACGATCTCCGACGGGCGGAAGCCCACTGGCACACTTATCAAGGGCAGGTCTAATGACCACCGGTCCCAACGCGACCAAGTACATCTTCGTCACCGGCGGCGTAGTGTCCTCTCTGGGAAAGGGCATCGCCGCCGCATCTCTTGGTAGACTGCTCGTCGAACGTGGACTGAGCGTGACGATGCAGAAGTTCGATCCTTACATAAACGTCGATCCCGGAACGATGTCGCCGTTTCAGCACGGCGAGGTATTCGTGACCGACGATGGCGCGGAAACCGACCTCGATCTGGGTCACTACGAGCGGTTCATCGACCGCTCCCTTTCGAGACAGAACAACATCACCACCGGCCGCATCTACCAGGCGGTGATCAACAAGGAGCGGCGGGGCGAATACCTCGGGTCCACCGTACAGGTCATCCCGCACATCACCGATGAGATCAAGAGCGCCATTCGCAGGACCGCGCCGGGCCATGATGTCGTAATCACCGAGATCGGCGGTACGGTAGGTGACATCGAGTCCCTTCCATTTCTGGAGGCCATCCGCCAGTTCCGGCAGGAAGTCGGGCGCGACAACGCTCTCTTCATCCATCTCACTCTGGTACCCTACATCGCCGCCGCGGGAGAGCTCAAGACCAAGCCCACCCAGCACTCGGTGCGGGAGCTGATGCAGATCGGTATCCAGCCGGACATTCTGATCTGCCGGAGCGAGCAGCCCTTGGCTGCCGAGATCAAGCGGAAGATCGCGCTGTTCTGCAACGTGGACTTCGGCTGTGTCATCGAAAGCCCCGACGTGAAGTCGATCTACGAGATTCCGGTGCGGTTTTTCGAGCAGGGACTGGATCGTGAGGTTTGCGAGCGGCTGCGGTTAGAGACGAAGGAGCCTGATCTTCAGCCCTGGAGGATCATGACCGAGCGCATTCTGCATCCGACGCATCAAGTGCGCATCGCCGTCGTTGGTAAGTACACCAACCTTCAGGATGCCTACAAGTCGGTTCAGGAGGCGCTCATCCATGGAGGCATCCCGAGCGAGGCAAAGGTCGAGATAGAGTGGCTTGCCAGCGATCAGTTCACCGACCAGGCAGCGGCCAAGCGCCTGCTCGGCGGCTGCGACGGGCTTCTCATTCCGGGAGGGTTCGGTGAGCGCGGCGTCGGCGGAATGGTCGAGGCGGTACGCTGGGCGAGAGAGAACGATCTGCCGTTTTTCGGGATCTGTCTCGGTCTTCAGGTCGCGATCATCGAGTTCGCCCGCAATGTCTGCCACCTCCCCGATACCAACAGTACCGAGTTCGAGCCCAACTGCGAGACACCCGTCATCTCGCTGATGCAGTCGCAGCGCGAGGTTTCCGACCTGGGTGGCACCATGCGGCTCGGCGCCTATACCGCCCGCTTGCGACCGGGATCGCGGGTGGCGCAGGCATACGGATCGGGCGAGATCAGTGAGCGCCACCGGCACCGGTGGGAAGTCAGCAACGCCTACCGGGATGTTCTGGCCGAGTACGGGCTGCGGCTCTCCGGGCAGTCTCCCGATGGCGGGCTGGTGGAAGTCATCGAGCTGCCGGATCATGCCTGGTTCATCGGCTGTCAGTTCCATCCCGAGCTGAAATCGCGGCCTACCCGCCCACACCCGCTGTTCGCCGGATTCATCGCGGCAGCGGTGCGCCGCCGTGCCGGCGCCTCTGCGCGTGCGGCTGCCGAGGAGCTGGCCGAGAGCTCACGTTGATGGGTTGGTCATTCACACGGCCGCCATTTCTAATCGCAGGCCCCTGCGTCATCGAGGGTGGCGACGTGCTGTCCCGAGTTGCCGATACTCTGGCCGGTATCGAGCGGGACCTGGGAATCCCTGTCTGCCTCAAGGCCAGCTTCGACAAGGCAAACCGCTCCCGCCTTGCCGCCAGCCGCGGACCAGGACTGGAGGAAGGGCTGCGCGAGCTGGAGCGGGCCAGAACTTCCAGCGGACTACCTGTACTCACTGATATCCACGAGGTCTCACATGCGGCGTCGGTGGCTCAGGTAGTAGACGTGCTCCAGATTCCGGCCTTTCTCTGCCGCCAAACCGACCTGCTGATCGCTGCCGGGCGCACCGGGAAACCGGTCAATGTCAAGAAGGGCCAGTGGATGCAGGCGGACGCCATGCGTGGTGCAGTAGAGAAGGTGCGGAGTGCCGGCGCATCCGAGGTCGCGGTAACGGAGCGCGGTACTTTCTTTGGCTATGGAGACCTGGTGGTGGACATGCGCAACTTTGCCCGCCTCCGTCACGCAACCGGTGCCCCGGTGATATTCGATGCCACCCACTCGGTTCAGCAACCCGGACTCGGTGAGAGCGGCGCAAGCGGAGGTCAGCGCGAATTCATCCCTCCACTCCTTGCTGCGGCAGCCGCCGCTGGGGCGGACGGGTTCTTCATCGAGACTCACCCTGATCCGGCCCGGGCGATCAGTGACGCCGCGACTCAGTGGCCACTCGACCAGGTGGCGGAGCTGGTAGCGCAGACACTCGAAATTTGGGGCCGTGCCAGGGTATGAACAATCTCAGCGCGGCTGCTGCCCGCAGGGTCCGGCTCCTGGGCCTCGACGTGGATGGCGTGCTGACCGACAACGGAATCTTCATCGGCCCGGTAGGAGGCCAGCGGGTAGAGCTCAAGCGCTTCGACATCCAGGATGGCCTGGGAGTCAAGCTCCTCCGGACCGCGGGGATCCCCGTGGTGTGGCTCAGCGGCAGAAGCTCCGAGGCTACGGCGCTTCGCGCCGCTGAGCTGAGAGTGGAAGAGCTGCTCCAGGTCCCGGGCCCCCGAAAGGCCGCCGCACTGGCGGAGCTGCTGGAGCGCCGTGGGATCGAGTGGGCGGATGTCGCCTTCGTAGGAGACGATCTTGCCGACCTGCCGGTGCTGCGGAGAGTTGGACTCCCCATCGCGGTGGCGAATGCAGTTCCCGATGTGAAAGCCGTGGCGGCCCACGTCACCCGCGCCACCGGCGGTCACGGTGCAGTGCGCGAGGTGGTCGAGACGATTCTCCGCGCGCGGGGTGACTGGAGCGATATTCTGGCGCGATACTTTACCGAGCAGGCTGCCGGAGCGGCGTTATGAGGGGAAAAGTCTCCCCATTTTTCCTCGGCCTGTTCGCCAGCGGTATACTCGCCTGTGAGGACCCGGGCGTCCGACCCACGACGACGGTGCAGGCCCCTGACAGCGCCGACCAGGTCCTGGAAGGCTTCTCTCACTACGTGACGAACGAAGGGGTCAGGCGCAGCAGGGTGGAAGCGGATACGGCATTCTATTACGAGGCCACCCAGATAACCGATCTCCGGAACATCAAGGTGGTGTTCTTCGATCTGAAAGGCGAGGAAGGTTCCACACTGACAGCCCGGCGCGGGACGTACCGCTGGCAGGACGGCTCCATGGAGGCTACTGGGAATGTCCGGGTGGTGACTCCGGACGGCCGAAGGCTTACCACCGAGTCGCTGCGGTACGACAACGCAACCAATCAGATCATGACCGACCAGCAGTTCTCGTTCGACCGCGGCGCCGAGCATCTGGAGGGGAACAGCTTCCGCTCGGATCCCGATTTCAAGAACGTCGTCACAGACCGGCCTCGAGGTGTCTCGGGGGAGGGTCTGCTGTTGCCGGGACAATGAAGCGGGGCGGCCGGAGCGGCTCTATGAAGTCGGTGGGGTGTGCTTTGACTGCCCCGCTGCCCCGCCGCCTCGCTGCTTGGGCCGCCGTCGTCATCCTGGCTGCCTCGGCCGCTCCCCTAACGGCCCAAAGCGAGCGCTGCGTCTTCCAGATCGACAACGTCGACCGCCAGGGCAGCGTCAGCGAGACTCCCTCCGGCACCAACTACTTCGCCGGAGGCAATGTCCGGCTCAGCTGCCGGGGGCAGCAACTCACCATGCAGAGCGACAGCGTGGCTGCGTACGGAGGTGACGTGGTCCGATTCATCGGTAACGTGAAGTACCGGGACTCCACGCTGACGATGGATGCCGACCGCGGGACCTACTACAAGAAGGGCGAGAAGTGGGAGGCGCGCGGACGGGTGACCACGAAGAATCTCAGGAACGGCTCGACGCTTACCGGTCCCGCTCTGGACTACTTCCGGGTAGTGAAGGGAGTCCGGGATACCATGGAGATGTTCTCGACCGGGCGCCCACGCATCGTATACGCCACGACTACTCCCGGGGCCAAGCCGGGTGAGCCCTACATTATCGTGGCTAATCGGGTGCGCCTGAAGGGGAGTGACCGCCTCTGGGCTGGTGGCAAGGTGACGATCGACCGCAGCGACTTCTCCGCCAAGGGCGATTCGCTCCGGCTGGACACGGGTAAGGGCAGCGATGGTACCCTGATCGGCGGAGCCCCGGTGATGCGCGGCTTGGGTGCCGACAGCTTCAGCCTGTCGGGCCGGCGGCTCGACCTGAAGCTGGATCAACGGGAGCTCACCTACGTGACGGCCAAGGGTAACGGTCATGCGGTAAGCAAGGAGTGGGATCTGGTGGCCGACACGATCGGACTCGATCTCAACAACAGGAAGCTGGAGCAGACACTGGCCTGGGGCGACTCTATCCGCCCTTATGCGAAGTCGCCGGCGTACGCCATGCGTGCCGATTCGTTGGCGCTCGATACCCCCGCCCAGCAGCTCAGGGAGGTTCGCGGCTTCGGCTCGGCCTGGCTCGGAGGCACCATGGATTCGGCCAGCAAGCAGCGCGATTGGATCAGGGGCGAGACCGTCATCGCCAACTTCGTGCAACGCGATTCGGCCGGCACATCGCGGACGGCCCTGAGCCGCATCGTTGCCCGGAAGGCCGCTCAGTCGTACCACGTCGACGCCAATGCCAGGCATCCCGAGCGTCCCTCGATCAACTATGCGCGGGGCGACGTCATAGTCATGACCATGAGCCCGGCCGAGAGCGGCGGCGTTGACCGGGTGGACATCCGCGGACAGGTGGATGGTGTCCAGCTGGAGGCGTCTGAAGCGCCGACTCGGCCGGACTCGGCCGCGGTGCGAGTTGACTCTCTGCCGCGGAGGTCGAGCAGTCGATGACCGCGCCTGAGTGGGTTGCCGCACTTGGCGATCGCGATCCATCGGTGCCGATCGGCCTGGCCGCAATCGTCCGCGCGGCCGGACCGACCGAGACCATCGCCTTCTCCGACCTGGTGCACAGCTACCGGGAAGCGTATCTGGCTTGCTACCAGCCCACCGGCGACGCTGACCAGGAGGTCTCCGGCGACGAGGTCCGCCACCACCTGAAGGACTCCGTGCTTCCCCGGTTGGCGACCGAGGGGTGGATTCTGGACACTGGGAGTGGCTACTGGCAGACAGTTCGGCCCCGGGTAGCATGGTGGGGACCGACGCCCGAGGAACGGCAGACCGTCTACGATGCCTTGCTCGGATCGGCTCGGCGTGCAGTGCAGCGGGCCAAGAGCTATACCCGGCGTCGGGTGCAGACCAGTCTCCTCGAAGGCTTGGACCTGAGCAAGAGCTTCAAGGGGCGTCGGGTGGTAGATGACGTAACAGTTCGGGTAGAGCAAGGCGAGATCGTCGGCCTGCTGGGCCCTAACGGCGCGGGAAAGACAACGACGTTCTACCTTATTACGGGACTGATCCGCCCCGACCACGGCCGCGTGCGGCTGGACGGAGTCGAGCTCACCGATGCCCCCATGTATCAACGAGCGCGAAACGGCATCGGCTATTTGGCGCAGGAGCCGTCGGTCTTCCGCAAGATGACTGTCGAGGAGAACATTCTAGCGATCCTGGAAACCCGGGACTTGAGCCGGGACGAGCGCTACAGCAGACTCGAGCGGATGCTGGATGAGCTCTCGATCAAGCACCTGCGCAAGAGTAAGGCATACACCCTGAGCGGCGGCGAGCGGAGACGACTCGAGATCACCCGGGCGCTGGTTACCGACCCCAAGTTCATGTTGCTCGATGAGCCGTTTGCCGGGGTGGATCCCATCGCCGTGCACGACATTCAGACCATCGTCGCCGGCCTGAGGCATCGCGGCATCGGAGTGCTGATTACGGATCACAATGTGGAGCAAACCCTCGACATCGTAGATCGGGCCTACATCATGTTCGAAGGAAAAGTGCAGGCTGCCGGTACCGTTCGTGATCTGGTCTATGATGACCGGGTCGCCCAGCTCTACCTGGGCCCGACGCTCACGGCGCGGCTTCGCGCCCGGCTCGAGGCCGCAGCATGAGAACGGGCCTGTCACAGCACACCAGCCTTCGCCAGGAGCTGCGCGTCAATCCGCGGCTCTACCAGGCGATGGACATGCTGTACATGCCGATGATGGATCTCCAGCAGCACTTGAAGCAGGAGCTGCTGGCCAATCCGTTCCTCGAGCTGCTGGAGCCCGAAGAGGAGGCCCCCGAGCAGGCCACCGCCGAGAAAGAGAAGGAGCAGAAAGACAAGCAGGACGAGGTCGACTGGGAGGAGATTCTACTCAACGGATTCGAGGTGGGCGGCACCCGCGAGCAATACGAGCAACTGGAATACACCGAGCCGGTAACAGTCGAATCGCGTAATCTGATCGACCATTTGCGCGAGCAGCTTCAGATGCTCACGCTCAGCCCCCGGCAGCTGCTTTTGGCCGAGGAGTTTCTGGGCAACATCAACGAGGAGGGATATCTCGCCGCATCGCTCGAGGACATCCTCAACTCGGTGAATCTGCTGATTCAGGGGCACGTACAGGCAGACCCGGCGGTCGATGAAGAGGAGGACGCCGATGAGGCGGAAGAAAGATCAGGTCACTCCGCCGCTCCATCTGCCGCCTCTTCACTAACCGCCTCCACTCCGCCGTTCTACACCATACAGGAAGCCGAGGAGATGCTGGCGATCATCCAGCGGCTGGACCCCTCCGGAACCGGGGCCCGAGACCTGCGGGAGTGTTTGCTTATTCAGCTGGTGGAGCTCGCCGATACATCATCCCTGACATACCGCCTGGTGTCCGAGGCATTTCCCGACCTTATCGCCCATCGGTGGAATGATCTGGCCAAGCGGTTCGGAGTGGAACCGGGGGCAGTACAGACCGCGGCTGATCAGCTCTCCCGGCTCGATCCCAAGCCGGGGCTCAAGTATTCGCAGCAGAGCGATGGCTACATCATTCCCGACCTGATCGTGGAGAAGATCGGCAGCCGTTATCAGGTGTTCCTGAACGATACCGGCATGCCGCGGCTGCGGTTGAGCCGCTCGTATCAGGAGATCGCGCGCGACAAGAAAAAGATGACGCCGGAGAACCGTGAGTTCATTGCCTCGAAGATGAACAGCGCGAACTGGATGATTCAGGCCATCGAGCAGCGCCGCCAGACCATGCTCAAGGTCATGAACTTCATCGTCGACCGGCAGCGGGACTTCTTCGAGAAGGGAATCGAGTACCTCAAGCCGCTCACGCTTCGGGAAGTGGCGGAAGTCATCAACATGCACGAGTCTACCGTCAGCCGCGTGACCAACGAGAAATACGTACAGACCCCCCGCGGCGTGCTGCCGCTCAAGTTCTTCTTCTCCAGCGCCCTCTCTACCGCTTCCGGCGAGGACGCGAGTGCCCGGTCCATCCGTGCCAAGCTGGAGAAGATGGTAAGCGAGGAAAACAGCGGCAAACCGCTCACCGATCAGCAGATCGTCCACCTGTTTCAGGAGCAGGGGATCCAGATCGCCCGCCGTACGGTCGCCAAGTACCGCGATCAGCTGGGTATCCTTCCGGCACGGATGCGGAAGCGCGTATGACCATAGCCCCGGTCGAGACGCTGGATGTAAGCGTGCTCGTCCCGGCCAAGGACGAGGCATCAAATCTTCCCGAGTTCCTGCAGCGCTGTGCAGAATCGCTTCAGCCGGCCGGGTTTTCCTTCGAGGTGATCGTGGTCAACGACGGCTCGCGCGACAGCAGCGATCGGGTGCTGCGCGAGTTGGAGCGACAGTACCCCTTTCTCAGGGTGGTCCATCACAGAAGGCAGCGTGGTATCGCCGACAGCCTGAGGTCGGCGGGGGACGTTGCCCGCGGTGACGTGTTTGTCTTTTATCCTGCGGATCTGCAGTACCTTCCCGAGGACATCCCTGGTCTGGTAACGCCCATTCTCGAAGGGCGTGCCGACATCGTCACCGGAACCAAGCAGGGCAGGTACGAAAAGGCCTTCGTGTCCAACGTCTACAACACGCTCTGCCGCTGGCTTTTCGGCGTCCGGGTAACGGACCTCAACTCGGTCAAGGCATACCGGCGTGAGGTCATGCTCGGCGTGCCGCTCCGCCCTGATTGGCATCGCTACATGGTGGTCATCGCCGCCGCCGACGGGTACCGGCTTACGTCGCTGCCGGTTCCTCTGTACCCCCGACGCGCCGGGATCTCCAAGTTCAACTGGAAGCGCATACCCGTGGGGCTGTTCGATCTGATCTCGGTCTGGTTCCAGCTGCGGTTTGGCCGGAAGCCGATGCTCTTCTTCGGAGTAGGCGGGGCCATCCTCTTCGTCATCGGATTCCTGGCCGGTATCGCGGCCTTGGTCCTGCGATTCGGCTACGGTATCGGCCTCCGGCCGCTGCTCAATCTTGTCGAGATGATGATCATCTGCGGCATCGTCCTCTTTGGTTTCGGCTTCATCGGCGAGATCATCGCCGGCATGCGTGAGGAGACCCGCGAGATCGCACGTGGTCTCGCGCGGCTCGAGAAGCCCGACGTCCGGGACTGACCCGTGCGGGTCGTCCTCCTGACCCATAACTACCTCGGCAGGCCAGGCGATCTCCCCAGCGCCCCACTGGGTGCGCTGGCCCGCGCTCTGATGCGCCGGGGCATCTCGGTTCGCGTGATCACACCAGGTGATGAAGGTGGCGAACTCGACGTCGAAGGAGTTCCGATCGTGCGGGTTCGTGTCGCACGGTCCATTCGTGAGATGGTGTCCAGCAATCACCGAGTTGCCTCGGCGCTGAGAAGCCCGATTGGCTGGCTGGCCTTGAGGCGGCTCCGGCACGCGATGAAAGCGGCGGCTCGCCAGGAGGTTGCGTCGGGCGCGGATGTTCTGCACGCCCACTGGTGGCTGACGGCCGGCTTGGCGGCACCCGCGGGTGTCCCCCTGGTGCTCACCGTGCACGGCACCGACGCCTCCCTGTTGAGGCGTTCGCGCATCGCCCGGTCGCTGGCACGGCCGCTTTTCCAACGAGCTTCCATCGTTACTGCGGTGTCCCGCGAGGTAGGGAACTGGGTCCAGGCTGCAGCGGGCAGGTTCGTCGATTCGCAATACGTTCACCCCATGCCGGCCGACACCCGAGGGTATCCCTGGACCCGTGGAGGCGGTGGCGCTGTGGTCATCTCTCGGCTCGTACGATCCCGGCGGGTAGATCTGGCGCTCGAGACGATGTCCGTCCTCGGCTCCTCCGGCCACGACTTTCCTCTTACGGTTATCGGAGACGGACCCGAGCGCGCGGCCCTCACGCAGCGTGCGGAGCGGTTGGGGATCTCGCCACTGGTGAGGTTTGTAGGAGCGAAGACGGCAGTCGAGGCCCGCTCCTACCTTGAGCGGGCCGATGTCCTGCTGTTCACCGCCCGGGGAGAGGGCGCGGCGGTGGCGGCCATCGAAGCCTTGGCGTGTGGCGTGCCGGTGGTAGCGAGTTGGGACAGCGGTGCCGCCGTGGATATCGTGCCGGAGTCGGGTCCCGGCCGGCTGACCCTCCCCTCGCCCGAGGCGCTGGCGGCGAGTGTACTGGAGCTCCAGTCCGATCCGGACCGCCTGCTCATGGGGCGGCTGGTTGGTGAATCCTGGCGTGCACGACTGGCTCCCGACAATGTCGCGGAGCTCTGCGAGAGATGGTATCGGCATGCCCTCGCCGGGTAGGCGCCTCCGAGTTCTGACAGTCACCCACAACTACCCACGTTTTCCCGGTGACCCGGCCGGAGCCTTCGTGGCGCGTCTGGCTGAGGGGACCGCCGCGCGGGGGCACGAGGTCGAGGTCATCGCGCCGCATGCCCCCGGAACAGCTCTGGACGAGCACAGCGGGGGCATCCGTCTCCGCCGTTTTCGGTATGCTCCCGACGCCTTCGAGCGGGTCGCGTATACCGGCAACCTCCACGGGCATACGCTGCGCTCGCCTGCCGCTGCGCTCGCGTTTCCATCCTTTCTGCTGTCCTTTGCCCATGCCGTGCGCACCGCGATGCGCCGATTCAGACCTGAAGTCGTTCATGCCCACTGGTGGCTGCCCTCGGGATGGTTCGTCAGTCGTGGTGCTGCGCCATATTTGATTACCTGTCACGGATCGGACGTTCGCCTTCTCGAGCGTGGAGCTGCAGTCCGCAGAATCGCACTTCCGGTATTCCGAAGAGCAGTCCGGGTCACAGCTGTCTCCCGATTTCTGGCGGATGACATAAGACGGCTGTTGCCGGCCTTGGATACGGAAATCCAGGTAACACCAATGCCGGTTGACGTCGCGGCATTCGGTGATGGGGTCCGCGAGCCGAAGAATGAGCCACCCCGCATCCTCTACGCCGGCAATCTGGTGCCGAGCAAGGGTGTGGATGTACTGCTGATGGCGGTGGCGGAGCTCAGCCGCAGGGGGGTAGCCAGCGAGCTCAAGATCCTGGGCGAGGGTCCGCAGCAATCGCAGCTCGAGAGGTTGGCGCAGGAGCTCGGAATAGCCGGTCGCGTGAGGTGGGCGCCGTTCGTCCCTCAGACTCGCATGGCCGCTGAGTACGGTGCGAGTGCGATTACGGTATTGCCCAGCCGGGGACAGGCGGAGGGTCTCGGGTTGACTCTGGTGGAGGCGCTGCTGGCTGGGTCTGCGGTAGTTGGAACTGCCGCCGGCGGAATACCCGAGGTTGTCATCGCCGAGCGCACCGGCCTCATTGCGAAAGACGGCGATCCGAACGATCTGGCAGACCAGCTGCAGCGTCTGCTCACGGATCTTCCACTCCGCGATCGCCTGGCTCGGGAGGGCAAGGAACATGCGTTGCGTACGTATTCTCCCGATGCCGCCATAGCCCGCTTCCTGGATATCTACGATGCCGTCGCTGACCGTCAGCCGCACAGCTGAGCCGCCGGAAGACTGGCGTG
>Ga0299913_10004267_pt1 | contig 11966 bp, 10 predicted proteins | sample RVTome_9_FD_201360 | JGI IMG/M metagenome (GOLD analysis project Ga0299913, IMG submission 201360) | Soil microbial communities from uranium-contaminated site in the Upper Colorado River Basin, Wyoming, United States - RVT155D38 (version 2) ... | reverse complement strand
TCCGGTACAGCGACGTCAGGTTCACCTCGATCATCTCGCGCCACTCGTCCTCGGACAGCTCGCGGACGGGCCGTGGCTCGACGTTCCAGATCCCCGCGTTCGCGACGAAGCCGTCCAGACCCCCGAACTCGTCGTCCACGCGCTCGAACAGGGCCGCGGTGTCCCCCGGGTCGGAAAGATCCGCCGCGGCGTGCCAGAAGCGCTGGCCTTCCGCCGCGACCCCGCGCGCCTCCGCGGCCGCCGACTCGGCCGCGTCGGTGTCGCGGTGGCAGGCGATCCCCACCGACGCGCCCGCCCGGGCGAGGAGGAGGACGGTGGCGCGGCCGATCCCGCGCGACCCGCCCGTGACGAGGACCCGGCGTCCCGCGAGCCCCGGGAGAGCGAGGGGCCCGTCCGCCGGACGCGTCGGGCCGCCGTCCATCAGCGCCCCCCGCGGGCCGCGCGGCGACCCAGCTTCCCCGCGGGACCGACGCGGTCGGCGAGCGCTCGCGCGGCGACGGCCGACCCGCCCAGCTCGGGATCGGCGGCCGCTTCGAACGCGTAGGTGAGGAGCGCGTCCGCGGCCAGGAGATCGAGCGCCCGATCGCGGTCCTCCGCTTCCGCGGCGACGCGCTCGAAGCCCTCGAGCGAGGCGGCCGCCATGCGGTCGGGCCCGGGACCCGGCTCGGATCCGAGCAACCGGCGCACGGCCAGGGCGAGATCGGGGGGGACCTCCTCGAGCCGTCGGGCCAGCCACGCCTCAGCGGCCACCCGCGACTCCGCCGCACCCGCGCGCGGTCCCGCGGAGCTCACGAGACCAGACCCGGCACCCGCTCCGCGGCCCATTCGCGGGCCGCGCCCAGCCCCTCGTCGGCGCGCTCCGGATCGCCGATCCCGCCCTGCGCGAAGTGTGGGCGCCCGCCACCTCCGGAGCCGGTGGCCCGGCTCGAAACCCGCACGAGGTCGCCCGCCTTCAGCCCTTCGTGGATGAGGTCGTCCGAGACCACCGACACGAACGCGTGCCGGCCCTCGTCGGGGAACTCGACGTGGAGGACGGCCGCGCCCGATCCGAGCCGCGCTCGCAGGAAGTCGCCGAGCTCGCCGAGATCGGTGCCGGCCGGCACCCGGATGCGCCCGGCGACGAAACGCCGCCCGTTCTGCCCGCCGGTCTCGAGCAGCCGCTCGACCTGCTCGGCCGCCGCCTCGCCACGACGGTCGGACGCCTCGCGCGCGAAGCGCTCGCGCTCCTCGAGCAGGCGCTCGATCCGCGCCGGGAGATCGTGCACCGGCGCCCTGAGCGCCCGCCCCAGCTCTTCCAGCACACGGTCCCGCTCGACCGTGCGCTCGTACGCCACCCGACCGGTGACCGCCTCGATGCGGCGGACGCCGGCGGCCACACCGGTCTCCGCCACGATCTTGAACAGACCGATCTGACCCGTCGTGCGGACGTGCGTGCCCCCGCACAGCTCGAGGCTGATGCCCGGCACCTCGATCACGCGCACGACCTCTCCGTACTTTTCGCCGAACAGCGCCATCGCCCCGGCTTCGAGGGCTTCCTGGTAGGCGCGCCGGGCGGACCGTACCTCGAGGTTCCCGAGAATCGCGTCGTTGACGTCGGCCTCGATCCGGTCGCGCTCCTCGGCCGTGAGCGGCCCCCGGTGGCTGAAATCGAAGCGCAGCCGGTCGGGCGCGACGAGCGACCCGGCCTGCTGGACGTGGTCCCCGAGGCGTTCCCTGAGCGCCGCGTGGAGGAGGTGGGTGGCGGTGTGGTTCCGCTCGGTCTCGCGGCGGAGCGACACTTCCACGACCGCCTCCACTTCCTCCGCGCGCTCGGGCACCCGCCCTTCCGTCACCGGACCGATCACCACGGTCTGCCCCGCGTCGTTCTTCGCGACGGCCTCGACGTCGACCAGCCACCCCTCGCCGCGGACGTGTCCGCGATCGCTCACCTGTCCGCCGCTCTCCGCGTAGAACGGGTTGCGCGCGAGGAGGAGCGCGCGACGTCCGTCATCGAGCGCCCGGTGCGCGAGGACCGGGGTCCGCGTCTCGACCAGGTCGTAGCCCACGAACTCCTGCTCCCCGTCGGCCACCGGAAGGTTCGCCGCACCGGCGCGCCCGCGCCCCGTCTCCGCGAACGCCGCCCGTGAGCGCTCGCGCTGTCCCGCCAGCGCGCGCTCGAAGCCCTCCACATCGACATCGTAGCCGCGCTCGGCGGCCATCAGCTCCGTCAGGTCGAGCGGGAACCCGAACGTGTCGTACAGCTTGAACGCCTCCCCGCCCTCCACCGTGCCCTTCCCACCCTCGGGCGCGATCTCGTCGAAGCGGCTCATCCCCTCCTCGATCGTCGCGAGGAAGCGCTCCTCCTCGGCGCGGGTCGTGGCGAGCAGGTGCTCGCGGCGCGTCTCGAGCTCCGGGTACGTGCCGCCCATGCGGTCGACGACCACCCCCACCAGACCGTCGAGCATCGGCTCGCGTCGCCCCAGGAGCCAGTAGTGCCGTACCGCCCGCCGCAGGATGCGCCGGAGCACGTAGCCGCGTTTCTCGTTCGAGGGGAACACGCCGTCGGCGAGCAGGAATGCGACCGCGCGCGCGTGGTCCGCGAGCACGCGGAAGGGGAGGCCCGCCTCCCACTCCACCGGCTCGGTCGAGTACTCGCGGCCCAGCGAGACCTCGGCGGCCTCGATGATCGGGAGGAACAGATCGGTGTGGAAGTTCGTCCCGACCCCCTGGAGGATGGCGGCGATCCGCTCGAGCCCCGCGCCGGTGTCGATCGAGGGCGCGGGAAGCGGCGTGTCGACCCCGCCCGGACCGCGATCGAACTGCATGAACACGAGGTTCCAGATCTCCATGAAGCGGTCGGCCTCGCCGGCCGCCATGAACTGCTCGTCGTTGATCGAGTCGTCGGGCTCCTCGCGGAGGTCATAGTGCACCTCCGAGCACGGACCGCAGGGCCCCGTGTCGCCCATCTGCCAGAAGTTGTCCTTGTCGCCCAGACGTCGGACGCGCGTCCCCGGGAGCGGCGTGAGCTCGGTCCACAGCCCGTACGCTTCGTCGTCGGTGTGGTGCACGGTGGCCCACAGCCGCTCCGGATCCAGCCCCAGCTCGCCGGTGAGGAACTCCCACGCGTAGCGGATCGCATCATGCTTGAAGTAGTCGCCGAACGAGAAATTCCCGAGCATCTCGAAGAAGGTGTGGTGCCGGGCCGTGCGGCCGACGTCCTCGAGGTCGTTGTGCTTCCCGCTCACGCGGAGGCACTTCTGGACTGTCACCGCACGCGGCGCGGGCGGCTCCGTCTCACCCTGGAAGACGCGCTTGAACTGCACCATCCCCGCGTTGGTGAACATCAGGGTGGGGTCGGCTTCCGGCACCAGCGAGCTGCTCGGAAGGTGCAGGTGCCCGTTCCGCTCGAAGTACTCCGTGAAACGGGATCGAATCTCGTCCGCTCTCATATCGCCAGAAGCCTGTTCTCGTTCGTGGGGTCGTCCGCGGGGCGGATGGGTGGACCTCACCCGGCGCTCGCCGCGTCCCGGCGCTCCAGCCAGCGATGTACCATCGACGCCGGAAAGCCGCGCCGCATGAGCGCCGCGTACAGCCTGCGCCGCGCGGTCTCCGGCTCGACCCGCGCCAGACGCCGGGCCTGACGCGACGCCTCGCGCTCGAGGAGATCCTCCTCGCTCACGTCCTCGTCGCGAAAGGCGGTCCGGATCCCGGCGGCCGCATCGCCCTCGCTCACGCCACGCGCCTGGAGGTTCGCCATCAGCCGCGCCTCGCCGCAGGGACGGAGACGGATCCGGTCGCGCGCATACGCCGACGCGAACTCGCGGTCGTCGAGGTAGCCGAGCGCCTCGCAGCGCTCGATCGCGGCGGCGATGGCCGCAGCGTCCACGCCCTTCTTCCGGAGACGGCGCTCGACCTCCCACCGGCTGCGGGGACGCGTCGAAAGGTAACCAAGCGCGCCGCGGATCGCCTCGGCCCGCGCGGCGGCGGTCCTGACGCGCGCGAGGCGGTCCGGATCGAGGAGGTCGCCGGCGACGAGCCCCAGGCGGCCGGCCTCGTCGTCGGGCAGCAGGATGCGGGAAGCGCCGTCCAGCCGGATCTCCACCCAGCCGGAACGGCGCTTCGCCGGAACGATCCCGGTGATCCGGGTCACCGCGTGACCCGCGGAGCCGGGATCAGAAGAGCGGAGGAGCGCGCCCTACGACGAGACCTTCTCCGTCTCACGCTTGCCGTTCGAGTTCGCCTCGGCATCGGCCTCGGCGTCCGCCGCCTCGCCCTCCTCGTCGGACGCGTCGGGCCGGACCATGCCCAGCTCTTCGCGGATCCGGGCCTCGATCTCCTCGGCGATGTCGGGGTTCTCCTTGAAGAACGTCTTCGCGTTCTCGCGGCCCTGGCCCAGCCGGACATCGTCGCCGTACGAGTACCACGCGCCGGCGCGGCTCACGACACCGATCTCCTCGCCCATGTCGACCAGGAGGCCTTCGCGGCTCACGCCCTGGTTGAACATGATGTCGAACTCCGCCTGCCGGAACGGAGGCGCGCACTTGTTCTTGACGACCTTGACGCGCGTCCGGTTGCCGACCTGCTCGTTTCCTTCCTTGATGGAGGCGATGCGCCGGATGTCGAGACGCAGCGATGCGTAGAACTTGAGCGCGCGACCGCCGCTGGTCGTCTCGGGGTTCCCGAACATGACGCCGATCTTCTCGCGGATCTGGTTCGTGAAGATCACGCAGGCGCGGGAGCGGCCGATGGCGCCCGTCAGCTTGCGGAGGGCCTGCGACATCAGCCGGGCCTGGAGACCGACGTGCGCGTCGCCCATCTCGCCCTCGATCTCCGCGCGCGGCACGAGCGCCGCCACGGAGTCGATCACGATGACGTCGAGCGCGCCCGAGCGTACGAGCACCTCGGCGATCTCGAGCGCCTGCTCCCCGGTGTCGGGCTGGGACACGAGGAGGTTCTCGACATCCACGCCGAGCTTCTTGGCGTACGAGACGTCCAGGGCGTGCTCGGCATCGATGAACGCCGCCACGCCGCCGTCCTTCTGCGCGTTCGCGATCACGTGGAGCGTGAGCGTCGTCTTCCCGGACGATTCCGGACCGTAGATCTCGGTCACGCGGCCTCGCGGAATCCCCCCGATCCCGGTCGCGTGATCCAGGTTGAGCGCGCCGGTGGAGATCGCGGCCGTCTGCACACGGGCCCCTTCGGCCCCCAGACGCATGATCGCGCCCTTCCCGTGCGCCCGTTCGATCTGGTTGATCGCGACCGACAGCGCCTTCTTCCGTTCCTCGTTCAGCTCCAAGCCCATGTGACGCCCCCGGTCCTGAGAATGAGAAGGGTGATCCGCGACCCGTGCGACTATAGCACGGCGGTCGACCTTTCGCAATTTGTTCGGGTCCCGCCCAAACGCGGTTCCCGCCGACGCTTCGAAGACTGGCGGGCGCGGTCAACCGGGCATCAAGCGGGAGGAGCGGCTGCCTCCGTTTCCCGACCGCAGGCCGGGCAGAAGCGCTCCCCGTCTCCGAGGGGGGCGCCGCAGGCGGGGCACCCCGTCCCGCCCGCAGCATCACGCGCCTCGAGGGCCTCGGCCCGCAATCGGTCCCGCACCGCCAGGTACTCCTCCTCCGACACCTTTCCGGTCCCGTACTCGAACTCGAGCTGTCGCAGGGCCTCGATGGCGGCGTCCCGCCGCTCGGCCGGGGCGAGGGCGCCCTCCGTGTCCTCCGACGCCCGGAGCGCCGCCCATATGATCGCCGTGGCGAGGAGCGCGAGGATGCCGCCGAAGAGCACGAAGCCGGTCAACGGAGCCCCCGCCGGCGGGCCTGGACGAGCTCCACGGCCCGGGCCACCGCTTCCGCCGGTTCGGCCGCGGCCTCGGTCAGGACGCACTCGGGAAGCGTGCTCCGGAGACCGATCACGGGGGTGCCGAATTTCCGGCAGAATGCCGCCTCGCTCAGCGTTCCCCATTCGCCCGCGATCGCGATGACCGCCTCCGAGGCGCGCGCGACGAGCACGTTTCGTCCCTCGCCCATCCCGCTCGGAAGGGGGATCGTCACCCCCGACGCGGCCTCGTCCGGTGACGTGCCGGGGAGAATCCCGACGACGATCCCGCCCTCGAGCGCGGCGCCCTCGGCCGCGGCCGCCATCACGCCCCCGAGCCCACCGCACACGGTGACAGCCTCCGCTCGGGCGATCGCGGCGCCGACGGCCCGGGCCAGCGTCATCTCGGCCTCGCTGGCGCCGGACGATCCGATCACCCCGATCCGGAGCGGACGGTCCCTGCCCGTGGGTCCCTGCTCTGCGTCACGCACAGCCCCTCCCTGGAAGCGTGTGGGCGGTCAGCGCTCGAGCTGGAGCGTCACCGGGCCGTCGTTCACCAGCTCGACCTCCATCATCGCGCCGAACTCGCCCTCCGACACGGAACCGCCCGTCCGGCACACCTCCACGAACCGCTCGTAGAGCCGCTTCGCGACGGCGGGCTCGGCCGCCCCCGTGAACGACGGCCGCCGCCCCCGGGTCGCGTCGCCATACAGGGTGAATTGCGACACGATCAGGAGCTCTCCCCCCACCTCGGCGAGCGATCGGTCCATCCGCCCCTCCTCGTCCGGGAAGATGCGGAGGCCCCAGAGCTTGTCCGCCATCCACTCGAGCGTCGCCTCGGCGTCCCCCGGCGCGAAGCCGACGAGCGTCAGGAGACCGCGGCGGATCTCACCGACGGTTCGACCGCCCACGCGCACCCGCGCCTCCGAGACCCTCTGGACCACGACCCGCACCCTGCCCCTCCGTTCCGAATCCGCCCGCCCAACCGCGCGCGTGGAAAAGATGGCCCATCCCTCGGAAGCCGGCGAACCGCGTAGACGGACCCACATGAATTCACACCTTTTCGACAGTTTATCCACAGAGTTTTCAACAGATATTTTTTAAAAAAAAGATCGCGTTACGCGGGAGTCGCCCGTCCACGACGGCGGGGCGGTCCGGCGGGGCGGGATCGAGACCGGGAGGGCGGCGGGCACCCGAAGGCTCGCGCCCACCCCGAAGGAGGCTCGCGCCCACTCCGAAGGCTCCGAACGACGCCGCCCGCGGAGCGAGAGGAGCGACCGGGGTGGTGAGCCGGCGGATGTGGAGGGACCTGGATGCACCCAGCCCCTGGCCACCCTAGCGGGTGTCAGGGGCCGAATGAGGAGGTAGTTTTTACGGCTTCGGCTGCGCGATCCTGCCAGTTTGCGCGGCCTTGCAAGATCTCCACGGACTCTGGTACCGTGTGCCCGATCAGCTGCTGCGATCGTCGAGTCTTCGTCGGAGCTTCTACTCGTTGCCGAGCTTCCGCTCGTCTCTTGCCGGAACTTTCGTCCCGGCCACTTCTCTCGGTCGCGTCGGGCGTCTCGCGGTGCTGCCTTGGCCTCGACCTTCCGGATTGGTCGGTGCCTCCTCCCGAAGCACGCACGGAGTTTAAAAAGATCTTTTTTGTGGGTCAACCCCTCGCGAGGGTCAACTGGTGTTTTTTTAAAAATTGGCTTGTGCATCCCGCACGCCACGCGTCATCCCGGTGGCCAAAGCCCGGGATTCGGATCGCGAAGCCCGGCCGGTGAGCCGGTGAGGGCGGCCGCCCGCACGTGGCTCCCGCGCTCCGACAGTCGGACCAGGATCCGCCGCAGGAGCGCATCCGCCGGGAGGGTGCGCCCAAGCCCCTCGACCGACGCCACCACGACGAGCATCTCGCGCGCCCTGGAGAGGGCCACGTTCAGGAGACGCGGGAGGTCCACGTTGCGGCGCTCGTCCAGGAACCAGCTGCGACCGGGGGGCGCGTCCACGGTGTCGATGATCACGATCCGCTTCTCGCGGCCCTGGAAGCGGTGGATCGTGCTCATCTGGAGACCGGCGGGGCCCGCGCGCCCCAGGCGCCCCCGAACGAGGTCCCGCAGGAGACGCGTCTGGGCCCGGTACGGGGTGACCACGGCGATGTCCGCTTCCCCCGCGGCGGCCGCCCGCTCGAGGAAGGCGGTGACCACGTCGGCGTGGACGGGGTTGCGGCGGGAGCCGTCCACACGCTCGACCGCCGATCCGACCTCGCTCGTGTCGAGCAGGAGGAGCGGCGATCGGGCACGTGGTCTGGCCAGCACCTCGTCGGCGTCCCCGAGCCGGCCATCGTAGAAGAACTCGCTCACGAGCGCCCGGATGTCCGGATCCATCCGATACTGTACGTCGAGCATCGCGCACAGCCGGTCGCGCGGGGATGGGAGACGGAAGCCCCCCCGCTCTCCGGAGACCACTCCGGTCTCGCGGAACACGTCGGTGCGGAGCCAGCGCGATGCGGCGGGGCCCTCGCTGCTCACGACCGGCGGGAGCTGCTGGAAATCGCCGACCGCCACCGCCCGGCGGGCGGTCAGCGCGGCCGCGAGCGCCACGTAGGGAAGCGGAGCGGTGCTCGCCTCGTCGAGCAGGAGCGAGTCGAAACGCAGCGTCCGAAGCTCCTCGCGCACGGCGAGACGCGCGAGCGTGGTGAGGACCACATCCGCCTCCTCGAGCGCACGCACCGATTGGCGGCCCACCTCGAGCATCACGCGCCCGAGCGTGCGGGAGACCTCCGGATCGCCGCGATCGCGGGCGATGGCGAGGAGCCGGTTCACGCGCGCGTGCGGCGGGGGCGAAGCCCCGTTCCCGGAGGAGACGAGGCGGTAGTCGCGCTCCAGCTCCTCGAGGGTGCGCCGAATCCCGCCGGCGCCCATCTCGACCCGGTGCATCACGGCGCGCTCGAGCGTGAGCTCGGGGAGGACCGCCGCGCCGAGGTCCGACCCGACGCGCACGATGCGGTGGGCACGGAGCGCCTCGGGATCGGCGATCGCCGCGATGCGTGCCGCGATCTCGTCCACCGCGCCGTTCGTGTGCGCCGTGACCAGCACGCGCCCTTCGCGTCCCAGCTCGAGCGCCGCGCGCGCCACGAGACGCGACTTCCCCGTCCCGGGCGGTCCCCACACGAGCTGCGTGTCGCTCCCGAGGAGGCGCTCGAGGGCCGCCGTCTGCGGCTCGTTCAGGTCGTTCGAGCTCGGGAGGGTGGAGACGCGCCGATCGAGAGTGGGCGGACGCCGGCCGAACAGTCCGAGCACGGTGTCGGGATGAAACGCGTCGGGAGTGTCGGCGATCTCGTCGAGCCGATCGGAGAGCTCGCGAAGGAGCCAGGTCGGATCGAACTCGAGCTCGGGAGCGACGAGCCGCTCGCCCCGCCACTCGGGGACGAGCGCCTGCACGGTCGCGAGCGCGCGGTCCACCTCCAGCACGATCCCCAGCGATTCGCGGCCGGCTGCCCGGATCCGCACGCGGTCCTCGACGCGGATGTCGTACATTCCCCGCGGAAGCTGGAAGAGATACCGGTAGCCGGCCCCCGCCTCGCCGCGGGAGCTCGCCGAGAGCGCGGTGATCGGCGCGTCGAGCCCGCGTCGCGCGAGCTCGGAGCGGACGGCGTCGATCTCCTCCTCGAGCGCGCGCTGGCAGTCGGCGAGAAGCAGCCACAGCGGCTCGAGCGGCACCCTCCCGGCGCCCGGCGCCGTCATGGCGAGGGGCGCCGGCGCGCGCGCCGGCACGAACGGATGACGAGATGAGCGAACGAGAGCACGGCGTCTCCGCGACCGACGGCGTCACGACCGCGCGGCCCGGGGCCGGACCGCCGGCGGCCGCCGGGACGACCCGGGACTGGAGCGCGGAGACCCTGCGTGACGCGCTCGACCGCACCTCGCGGTGGCTGCTCGGATACCGCGAGCGCGTCGGGTCCCTGCCCGTCCTCCCGCGGACCGCGCCAGGCGAGATCCGCGCCGCGCTCCCGGCCCGCGCGCCGCGCGACCCGGAGCCGTTCGAACGGGTCCTCGAGGACTTCGAGCGCCTGATCGTGCCCGGGCTCACGCACTGGAACCACCCCGGCTTCCTCGCCTACTTCGCCAGCGCCACGCGTGGGCCGAGCGTGGCGGCGGAGCTCATGATCGCGGCGGTCGGCGTCAACGCGATGCTGTGGCGCACGTCGCCGGCGGCCACCGAGCTGGAGCTCGTCGTCGTCGACTGGCTGCGAGAGGCGCTCGGTCTCCCGGAAGGGCTCCGCGGGGTCATCCTCGACACGGCGTCCACGTCGAGCTTCACCGCGCTCCTCGCGGCGCGCGAGCGCGCGGGCGAGCGCGTGCGGGAAACCGGTCTGGCCGGCGGTCCGCCGCTGGCCGTGTACGTGTCCGACCAGGCTCACTCGTCCCTCGAGAAGGCGGCGATCGCCGGGGGTCTCGGCCGGGCGGCGGTCCGGCGGATCCCGACCGACCGCGGGTTCCGGATGGACGTGGACGCGCTCGCGCGGGCGATCGCGGACGACCGGTCGCGCGGTGTGCGACCTGCCCTGATCGGCGCCACCGCGGGGACGACGTCGACGGCGAGCGTCGACCCCGTGGCCCCGATCGCGCGCGTTGCCGAGGACACCGGGGCGTGGCTGCACGTGGACGCGGCGTACGCCGGCTCGGCCGCCCTCCTCCCCGAGCTCCGCGACCGCTTCGAAGGGTGGGAGCGGGCCGATTCGATCGTCGTGAACCCGCACAAGTGGCTCGGCACCTCTCTCGATTGCTCCGTCCTCTTCTTCCGCGACCCCGCCCCGTTCCGCGAGGCGCTCGCGCTCACGCCCGCCTACCTCGCATCGGAGGACGGCGAGGTCGTGAACCTGATGGATTTCGGTCTGCCCCTGGGGCGCCGCTTCCGGGCGCTCAAGCTGTGGGTCCTGTTCCGCTGCGTCGGCGTCGACGGGCTGGCCGCCTCCCTGCGTGAGGATATCGAGCTCGCCCGCCGGTTCGCGAACCGGATCGAGCGGCATCCCCGGTTCCGGCTCTTGGCACCGCCGAGCTTCTCCACCGTGTGCTTCCGTGCGGAGCCCGGCGCCGCCCCGGCCACCGACGAGGTCGCGGACGCGCTGAACCGCCGGGTGCTCGAGCGGGTAAACCGGCGGGGACGGGTGTTTCTCTCGCACACCGAGCTCGACGGACGTTATGTTCTGCGCCTGTCGATCGGGAGCGTCCACACCCGGCCGACCCACGTGGAGGAGGCGCTGGCGGAGCTCGACGCGGCCGTCGAAGCCGAGCTCGGGAGTCCGGGAGGACCAGGTGAATAGAGTCGGGTCGAGGGTGCGGAGCCGGGGGGGTCTCGCGATCGTCGCGCTGGCGGGGCTGGGCGCGTGGAGCGGGTGCGCCCAAGCGGAGAGCGCCCAGGAGAGCGCCGTCGTGCCGGCCGATCTCCAGGTCGCCAGCGAGCGGGCCGATCGGGCGCGCGTGAAGGGCGACGCCGATGCCCCGATCCGCATCGTGGAGATCTCGGACTTCCAGTGCCCCTATTGCCGCCAGTTCTACGACGAGACGCTCGCGCGGATCGACAGCGCGTACGTCGCGACGGGAAAGGCGAGCTACCTGTTCATATCCTACGCGAACCCCGGACACGGACGGGCCTGGCCGGCGATCGAGGCCGCCTTCTGCGCCGGGGCGGTCGGCAAGTTCTGGCCGATGCACGACGTGCTCTTCGAGCGGGTCGACGAGTGGGGAGCGGCCGCGGATCCGTTCGAGCACTTCGTCCGCTACGCCGGCGAGATGGACATCGACCGGGACTCCTTCGGGTCGTGCGTGCGGAACAGCCTGCTCGCCCCGCTGATGCTGCGCGACTATACGAGCGTGATGCGGGCCGGGATCTCGAGCACGCCGTACTTCATCCTCGCCGACAGCGTGGCGATCCGGGGCGCGGCCGACTTCGAGACGTTCCGGTCGGCGATGGACACGCTCCTGGTCCTCAAGGGCGCCGAGAGCGCGGGGGCCCCTGAGCCGGGGTCGTCGGAGGATCCCGAAGGAAACGACTGACGCCTTCCGGCGTCCCGAAGGCATCCGGCGCGTCGAGAGCCCGTCAGTCGCCGTTTTTCCGGAACACCCTCCGCATCCCCTCCACCGCCTCGGCGGCCACCGACGCGCCCCGATCGAGGACGCCGGCGAGTT
>Ga0299913_10004266_pt1 | contig 11967 bp, 9 predicted proteins | sample RVTome_9_FD_201360 | JGI IMG/M metagenome (GOLD analysis project Ga0299913, IMG submission 201360) | Soil microbial communities from uranium-contaminated site in the Upper Colorado River Basin, Wyoming, United States - RVT155D38 (version 2) ... | reverse complement strand
GTTCTGACGAAAGACAACAACAGCAATACCGTCAGGCCGAGACCGAAGGCCACAACCTGCACCGTGCTGTCGCGGCCGCGGCGCGCGACGTTCGCCAGGCCATAGCGCCATGCGATGCCAACGCCGCTGCGGGAACGGCCCATCAGCATCACGAGCAAGCGCCCCGCAAGATAAAGCCCGGCGGCAACGACCAACATGCCGCCAAGAACGATGGCCAGCATGCGTGCATCGGGAATCGCCTGGTACAGCAGAACGGCGACCGCCAGCAGCGACATGCCTGCAATCAACAGACGCGACGGAGGAGGAGGCATCGCATCGTGGCGCAACACCCGTAACGGCGGCGTGTTACGCAACTGGATCAATGACGGGAGGGCAAAGCCCACCAGCAGTATCAGGGCTGCGCCGCTCGCAAGCCCGACCGGCCGCCAGCCTGCTTCCGGCAGGTCTCCCTGTATCATCCCCGCAAGCATCCTGCTCAACAGCTCCTCCACGGCAAATCCGACCGCGCAGCCGATGAGGACGCCGGCAATTCCGAGCATCACCAGTTGCACGGACGCCGCGGAAATAACAAAGCGCTGACTCGCGCCGAGACTCTTCATCAGCGCCACGGTGTCCATGCGCCGATGCGCGAAACGCCGCGCCGACATCGCTATCGCGACGGCAGAAAGCAGCAGGCTTATGACTGCGGTGAGGGACAGGAATCGCTGCGCCCTGTCTGCCGCATTATTCGCGCGCTCGCTGCTGTCTTCCCTGCTACGGACGCGCACTTCCTCCGGCAGCCTGTCTTCGACGTCCTCGTAAAATTCATCGACCCGCGTTTCTTCACCGGCGACGAGCAGCGCATAGCCGACGCGGCTGCCTTCATTAACGAGACCGGTCGCCGGAATGTCCTCGATATTTACCAGCAATGACGGCGCGAGAGATGCAAAGCCGATCGACTGGTCCGGCCGATAGGTCAGCACGGCATCGATGCCGACCTCCAGCTCGCCGAGGGAAACGGTGTCTCCTACGTCGACGCCAAGCCGTGCCATCAATGCGCCATCCGCCCACACACGGCCGCGCGCCGGAGCGCCCTCGATCACCTGCTCTTCGCCGAACAGGTCGTACGCGACCCTGACAGCGCCGCGCAGCGGATAGCTGTCGCTGACACCGTTGATGGTCGCCAGGGCATTCGAGTCGCCGGCAAACACGACACTGGAAAAGGTCTGCGTTTCGGCGGTCTTAAGGCCGAACCGGTCTGCGGCCTCGCGCCACTCGTCGGGAATCTCTTCCGGCGAACGAAGGCGCAGGTCGGCGGCCAGCACCTCGTTGGCCTGACGCGCCACGGCGCGACCGATTCTGTCCGTTAAAAAGCCGACCGCGGTCAGTGCTGCGACGGCAAGCGCGACCGCTGCGAGCAGAACCAGCACTTCGCCCGATCGCAATTCGCGGCCAAAGGTACGTAGCGCGTATGAAAAGGATTTCATGCGGCAGCCTTGCTGTCGGTGACGAGCCTTCCCGAATCGAGCCCGATTTCACGTTCGCAACGCGCCGCCAGCGTCGTGTCGTGCGTCACCAGTACCAGCGTCGTCGAAGAGCTGCTGTTGAGATCGAACATCAGTTGCATGACGAGATCGCCGGTGCGGCTGTCCAGATTTCCGGTCGGCTCGTCGGCGAACAGTACAGCCGGTTCGGTCGCGAAGGCGCGGGCGATAGCGACACGCTGTTTTTCACCGCCGGAAAGCTGTGACGGATAGTGACGCGCGCGCGGTGCAAGTCCCACTTCGCGCAGGATGTTTATGGCCGTTTTGCGAGGTTCCGCAGCACCTGCGAGTTCGAGCGGCAGCATGACGTTTTCCAGTGCGTTGAGAGACGGCACCAGGTGAAACGACTGAAAGACGAAGCCGACACTTGCTGCCCGCACCGCGGCTCGCCCGTCTTCGTCGAGTTCCGTCAGGCTCGAGCCGTTCAGCCAGATGCGGCCTTCGCTCGGCAGGTCGAGGCCCGCGAGCAATGCCAGAAGGGTCGACTTGCCGGCGCCGGAGGCACCGACGACTGCCACGGATTCACCGGTGGCGATGCTGAAACTGACGTTTGAAAGAATGGTCAGACTACCTTCCGGGCTGCTAACCTGCTTGCTTACATTCTCCGCGACGAGTACCGCATCTTTATTTTCACCTGATCGGTTCGACATGCGAAAGCTACTGACCTTGTTGTTGATTCTGGGTATCCATTCCGTGCACGGTATGGAGGCGCCGACCGTACTGGTACTCGGCGACAGTCTCAGCGCCGGTTACGGTATTGACGTTGACCAGTCCTGGACTAGTTTGTTGCAGTCGCGACTGGAGTCGCAAGGGTACGAACATCGTGTCGTGAACGCCAGTATAAGCGGCGAGACAACGGAAGGAGGCGCATCCAGGATCGATTCCGCGCTGCGGAATTTCGCGCCTAAGGTCGTGATCCTCGCGCTTGGCGGCAACGACGGCTTGCGCGGCTTCCCGCCCGAGCGCATCAAACGGAATCTGCGCACGATCATCGACGCGGCTGAGTCCGAAGGGGCTGCTATCGTACTGCTCGGCATCCGCATCCCGGCCAACTATGGCTCACGGTATACTCAGGCTTTCGAGGGCGTATACCGGGACCTCGCCGAAGAGATGAACCTGCCCTGGATCGAGTTTTTCATGGAGGGCGTGGCGCTGAATGAGGACCTGATGCAGGACGATGGCATTCACCCAAACGAAAAAGCCCAGCCCGTGTTGCTGGACAACGCCTGGCCGGCGATTCAGGAGGCGCTTCAGGCGAGCGCAAGGATAATGGACCCGCAATAAACGGAACGGGACGACCCAATAACAAGTTGACAATAACAAACAATAGGGAAAGCAGCCCCTGTGAAAAAGCCCTGGCTCGAAGCGTATGCAGAAGGCGTTCCGGAGACGCTTCCGCCCCCGGAACACAAGTCTGTTCGCGACCTGATCGAATTCGCGCTGCATGAATTCCCGTCGCGACCGGCGTTCACGAACATGGGAACGACGCTCACCTATGGCCAGCTCGATGAGCTATCCATGCAGTTCGCCTGTTACCTGCAGAAAGATGTCGGCCTGCTGAAAGGCGAGCGCGTTGCGATCATGTTGCCGAACGTGCTGCAGTATGCGGTTGCGCTATGCGGCATCTTTCGCGCCGGCCTGGTCGCCGTCAACGTCAATCCGCTCTATACCGGACGAGAGCTGAAGCATCAGCTCAAGGATTCCGGAAGCCGCTGCATAGTCATTCTGGAAAACTTCGCCCACACTCTTGCGGAGGTGATCTCCGATACTTCCGTGGAGCACGTCGTTACCACTCAGGTCGGCGACCTCCTCCACAAGCCGAAGGGCTGGCTGGTCAACTTCGTTCTGAAGTACGTAAAAAAAATGGTCCCGCGGTTTTCTCTGCCTCGAACCATTACTTTTCCAGCGGCCTTGAAATCCGGCAAGGGAACAAAACTTACGCCGGTCGAGCTCGGTTTCGCGGACATCGCATTTCTCCAGTACACCGGAGGAACCACCGGTCTTGCAAAGGGAGCAATGTTGAGTCACCGGAATATGGTCTGCAACATTGCGCAGGCGAAGGCATGGGAAGCCGGGGTATTCGCGAACCTGGACCGCGTGGTCGCGATCACCGCCTTACCGCTCTATCATATTTTTTCACTGCAAAGCAACGCGCTCGGAATGATGGCGCAGGGCGGCGAGAACGTGCTGATTACGAATCCGCGTGACTTCCCCGCCTTTGTGAAGGAACTGCGCAAGCACCGCTTCTCGTACTTTACCGGCGTCAATACGCTTTTTGCTGCTCTTCTGAACACGCCGGGCTTCGCCGAAGTGGATTTCAGTGCGCTGCGCCTCACGATAGGGGGCGGGATGGCGGTTCAGGAATCGGTCGCGAAGAAGTGGAAAAAGGTTACGGGCAAGCCTGTCGTTCAGGCGTATGGTCTCACGGAAACTTCGCCGGGGGCGATCGTCAATCCGCTGGACGTCACCGAGTTCACAGGCTCTATCGGTGTGCCGATTTCCTCGACGGACGTCCGGATATGTGACGATGACGGCCACGATGCCCCGCCGGGCGAGCCCGGCGAGATATGCGTACGCGGCCCACAGGTGATGGAAGGTTACTGGAGGCAGCCTGAGGAGACGGCGAAGGCCATGCTCCCCGGCGGCTGGCTGCGCACCGGAGATATCGGGCGTATGGACGAGCGCGGTTTCGTCTATATCCAGGACAGGAAAAAGGACATGATTCTGGTGTCCGGTTTCAACGTCTATCCGAACGAGATAGAGAATGTGGTCGCCGAACTCGACGGCGTCCTGGAAGTGGCGGCGGTCGGCAAAGCCGACGAGAAATCCGGTGAGGTCGTCAAACTTTTCGTGGTACGGCGAGATGAGACCGTCACGGAAGACGACATCCTGGAGTACTGCCGCAAGAATCTGACCGGCTACAAAGTGCCGCGCGAGATCGAGTTCCGGGATGAATTGCCGAAGACCAACGTCGGCAAGGTTCTTCGGCGGGCTTTACGAGACGAAAAATGAGATAGAGGGAACGAGATAGCCGGGCAGTGACGTTCTGCTCGACCTCGAGCACGGCCGGGAAGCCAAGCTCGCTGTCCCTCTATGCTATGTGTGAAAAGCCGGGCTCAGCCTGTGCACGGCATCCACGAGAACCTTGACCCGATCCGGGTCGATGTCGGGCGTGATGCCGTGGCCCAAGTTGAACACATGTCCGGGCCCGCTGCCGTAGCTGGCGAGAACACGCCGGACGCCATCTTCGATTTCCGCCGGGGTTTGTCGTAACGCGGCCGGATCCAGGTTTCCCTGCAGTGCGACCCTGTCTCCGGTCAGTCGGCGTGCCTCGTCCAGCTCGGTCGTCCAGTCCACGCCGAGCGCATCGCAGCCTGTGCGGGACATGTCCTCAAGGAGTGGGCCCGCACCCTTGGTGAAAAGAACGACCGGCACTCTGTGGCCGTCGCGGCTGCGCGTCAGCCCCTCGAGGATCTGCTGCATGCTTGCCAGCGAAAAACGGCGGTAGTCGTCAGGCGGAAGCGCTCCGCCCCACGTATCGAAGATCATCACGACCTGTGCGCCGGATTCGATCTGCGCGTTCAGGTATTGCGTCGTGGTCGTCGCGACGATATGCAGCAGCCGCTCCATCGCGGCTGGTTGCTCGGCTGCCAGACCTTTGGCTTTGCTGAATTCCCGGCTCGAGCCGCCCTCGATCATGTACGTGGCAACCGTCCAGGGACTGCCTGAGAAACCGATGAGCGGAACCTTGCCGTCGAGCTCCCGGCGCACCAGCGCGGCGGCATCGAATACGTAACGTAGCTTGTCATCGACGTCGGGCACTTTGAGCAGTCCGATGGCCCTCGAGCTTCGGAGAGGCCGTTCGAACTTTGGACCTTCTCCGGATACGAAATAAAGGCCGAGTCCCATCGCGTCGGGAATGGTCAGAATGTCGGAAAACAGAATGGCCGCATCGAGATCGAAACGCCGCAGCGGCTGCAAGGTCACCTCGCACGCCAGTTCCGCATTCCGGCAGAGGCTCATGAAGTCGCCCGCCCGTTCCCGAACCCGGACGTACTCGGGCAGGTAACGGCCCGCCTGACGCATTATCCAGACCGGGGTGTAGGGCACAGGCTGGCGCAGCAGCGCCCGGATCAAAACGTCGTTCTTCAGTACTGTTGGCATGTCAATCGTTCTGGAACAAAGCCTTGATGTCAGCCTGGATGGATTCCGCCGCCTGCCTCGGAACCGCCGCATCGCGGATCGGACGGCCGACGACGATGTAGTCGGCGCCATTGGCGAAGGCCTGCGCCACAGTTACGACCCGCTTCTGATCCTCGGCGGGTTTGTTCTCCACCGGACGAATTCCCGGGGTGACAACCACCAGCCGTTTGTCCACTTGCTCGCGAAGGTTCGCCACTTCAAGACCGGAGGAAATGACGCCATCGCAACCAGCCTCGAACGCCCGCCGCGCTCTCGACAACACGAGCGCCTCGACGTCGCAATTGAAGCCGAGGTCGTCCAGATCGCCCCGGTCGAGACTCGTCAGGACGGTCACCGCCAGTACCTTCAGCTCGTTGCCCTTGCTTTCCGCCGCCGCTTCCATGATCGACTGGTTTCCGTGCACCGTGACAAAGCTGACTCCGCGATCCTTCAGTTGCCGCACCGCCGAACCCACAGTCGCCGGTATGTCGAAGAACTTGAGATCCGCGAACACTTTCCTGTCCCGCGCCAGCAGCCACTCGATCAGCTCGAAGTATCCGCCGCTCATCATGAGTTCGAGCCCGAGCTTGTAAAACCTGATCGCGTTGCCCAGTTGTTCGGCGAGTTCCCGCGCCCGATCGCAGTCGGGCACATCCATGGCAAAGATCAGTCTGTCTTCGGGGGCAGGGGATTGGTAACTCACGGACGGCTCCCTATCTGGCAATTCCGACAACTTCGAATTGCGACCGCGCCGCATTCTAGCAGCTTGCCGGCGGCCGACGGACAGACTCGCTCTCGACGCGAGGCATCGCGGCAGATTCGTGGCATCGGGCGTTGTTCACGAACGTCGCGTAACGCTACCGCAACCGTTCATGTTCGGCGATCGCAAAGCGGTCGGTCATTCCCGCAATGTAATCGGCGACAATGCGCGCCTTCTGCTCCTCCCCGCAACCGCCAGCCGTCGCCGGCACGGAAAAATCCGGCGCCATCTGCTCCGGTTCCCGCATATATCGTTCGAACAGGTCCCGGACCGTTTCCTTCGCGCTGTCGGTCATGACCCGCACCTTGTCGTGTTGGTAGAGGTTCTGATTCAGGAACTGCTTGAGTTCGAGGTGCTCGTCGAACACCGCGTCACTGAAACGCACCAGCGGTTGCGGCTGCCGTCGAACGTCCTCGATCGAGCCCGGTTGCAATCGGTCGAGAGCGAGCTTGGTGGTCTCGATGAGATCCGTTACCACGCGGTCGATCATACGGCGAATGATTTCGTAGATGAGACGGCGATCGTCCAGGTCCGGATAAAGGGAAACAACGGCCCCGTACTGATCCCCGAACAGCGTCTGCTCGCGCAACTGGTCGAGCGTGAGCAGCCCGGCGCGAAGGCCGTCGTCGACGTCGTGGTTGTTGTATGCAATGGCGTCGGCGACGTTGGCAATCTGCGCCTCGAGCCCGGGCTGGCGTCGCTCCAGGAAGCGGCGGCCGATCTCCCCAAGGTCCCTTGCGTTGCGGGCGGAGCAGTGCTTCAGAATGCCTTCGCGCGTTTCGAAGGTCAGATTGAGACCGGGGAAGTCCGCGTACTTGTGCTCCAGCTCGTCGACCACGCGCAAGGACTGCAAATTGTGCTCGAAACCGCCGTAATCCTTCATGCACGCATTCAGCATGTCCTGACCGGCATGGCCGAAGGGGGTGTGTCCGAGATCGTGCGCGAGACAGATCGCTTCAACCAGAACCTCGTTCAGTCGCAGCGCACGCGCAACGGTCCTGGCGATCTGCGCGACCTCCAGTGAGTGCGTGAGCCGCGTACGGTACAGATCGCCTTCGTGGTTGACGAAAACCTGGGTCTTGTAGACGAGGCGCCGAAACGCGGTGGAATGGACGATCCTGTCGCGGTCGCGCTGGTACTCGCCGCGATAACGCGCGGGTGCCTCGGCGTATACGCGGCCCTGACCGAGGGATTCGTCGGCGGCATAGTCCACGAGCTGCGGATCGATCGCTGTGCTCCTGTCGTTCATCCCGCTATTGCCGGCGTCAGACGCTCGCGGTCTGGTTGAGGATTTTCCGCAATCGCGCCTCGGACCAGTCGCTGCGCACGCGCGCGGAGCCGATTTCGTCGAGGAGGACAAAACGCAGTTTTCCTGCCCTGGCTTTCTTGTCGAGTTGCATCGACGCGAGCAACTCTCTGCCCGTTACCTCCGGCGGCGCCACCGGCAGGCCGGCGGCTTGGATGAGGCGTCGCAGTCGTTCCCTTTGTTCGCTGTCGATATCGCTCAGCTCCGCCGCCATGATCATTCCCGCCGCAACCGCTTCGCCGTGCAGCCACTCACCGTATCCCAGGGCATTTTCGATTGCATGCGCAAATGTGTGGCCGAAGTTCAACAAAGCTCTCCTGCCCTGCTCCGTTTCATCCTCCACAACGACTGCCGCCTTGATCTCGCAGCATCGCTGAATCGCGTACGCCAGCACCTCCGGCTCAAACTCGAGCAGCCGCTCCATGTTGTCCTCGAGCCAGGCAAAAAACCCTGCATCGGCAATTGCCGCGTGTTTCACAACTTCGGCGAGCCCCGCGCGCACTTCGCGTTCGGGCAAGGTCTGCAACGTGTCGGTATCGATCAGCACCAGGCGCGGTTGATGAAAAGCGCCGATGAGATTCTTGCCCTGCGGATGATTGACCCCGGTTTTGCCGCCGACCGAGGAATCCACCTGCGCCAGCAGGGTCGTCGGCACCTGCACGAACGCAATGCCGCGCATGTAACAGGCCGCGGCGAATCCGGCAACGTCGCCCACCACGCCACCGCCGAGCGCGATCACTGTCGCATCTCTTGCCGCCCGCATGGCAACCAGTGTGTCGATAACGGACGCCGCCGTAGCCAGGGTTTTCCACGACTCCCCGTCCTTTATGAGCAGCGTGTCGACCTTGCGCCCTTCCAGGTTCTTCTTCAGTCGCTCGAGATAAAGCGGGCCCACCGTTTCGTTGCTGACCACGAGGCAGTCACTTCCCGGCAAATGCGCCGACAGGTCGAAATTTCCGCCCAGCAGATTTTTGCCGATGACGATCGGGTAACTGCGCTCGCCCAACTCGACATTTACAGTTTTTATTGCCACCACAACCGGTTCGCGATGCGTCAAACGGAGTAGGTTACCTGATCGGAAATCGCCACATTTCCCTTTTTTCGGACCCGCCGTTCTTGACGAACGGCGCGGCCGCTTCGCGCAGCCTCGATCGGGGCGAACTATGTGGTGCCGGCAAGCGCCTGCTGAATCTCCCGGGCCACGGTCTGCACACGCCGCCCGTCCGTTTCGACCACGAGGTCGGCGATTTCCCGGTAAAGAGGTTCGCGCTCAGCCATAAGCTGCTCCAGAACCTCGGCCTTGTCGCCGTTTTCGAGCAGAGGTCGTTCGCGGCCGCGGTTGGTCCGGTCGAGCTGTTGTCCGACGCTGGTGTGGAGATAGATGACGAAGCCACGCGCGCCGAGCCGGCTGCGGGTGTCCGGATCGGCGATAGCGCCACCGCCGGTAGCAAGAACGATTCCGTCGAGCTGTGAGAGCTCGTCTATGACTTTCGCTTCGCGCCTGCGAAAGCCTTCCTCGCCTTCTTTCTCGAAGATGAAGGGTATGTCGACGCCGGTGCGCGTTTCGATCTCGTCATCGCTGTCGACGAATTCGAGATGCAGCATTCTTGCCAGTTGCCGCCCCACGGCCGATTTACCGGCACCCATGGGGCCGATGAGAAACAGATTTCCTGGATTCTTCACATTTACTGCTTAACGATAACAACACATCGGGTGATCCGACCGGAGCATGCCGATCGGTTTGCAAGCGCCTCATGTTCGCGGCAGGCGATTTTATTCGTATCTAGCCCGCATCCGTCACCGATTGCACCGGCTCTCGCTTGTCCTGCCCGATCTTAGCCGCGAATCGGTGACGGATACGGGCCAGGGAACGCCGCGAGCCCGGCCGGTGCCGGACCCGCTCAGCGTGAACCCTGACTCTGCTGCGCCTCGATGGCAGGACGCGCCCGGAGCGCGCCTTCCGGACGCTTCAATAGATGCTTGAACCTTCCGTGAGAATCTTCGGCGTTACGAAGATCAGCAGTTCGGCCTTGTTCGAGACATTTTGTCGCGACTTGAACAGATTGCCGACCGCCGGGATGTCCCCCAGCACCGGTACTTTGGTGATCGTCTCGCGACGCTCGGTTTCGTAAATACCACCGAGCACCACTGTTTGTCCATCGCTGACCAAAACCTGCGTCTCGACGGCCCGCGTGTCGATGCTGGGCACGAAACCTCCGGTCGCGCTGGCGACGAGGTCGCCGACGGTGTCGTTGCTCACCAGCAGATCCATGATGATGTTGTTGTCGGGAGTGATCTGCGGCGTGACCGTCAGGCTCAGCACGGCTTTCTTGAACTGCGTCGTCGTCGCTCCGGAGGACGCGGATTCCTGATACGGGATTTCCACACCCTGTTCGATGCGCGCTTCCTTCTGGTTCGCGGTAATGACCCGCGGTGTCGACACGATTTCACCGCGTCCCTCGGCTTCCAGTGCCGTCAACTCCAGATCGACAAGATAATCGGACTCCAGCACGGCCAGCGCAAAACGGCCCGCGGCGTTCTGGATCGGCACGTTCACGTTGTACCGGTTCCCGAGGTCCGGCAGCTGAATGGGGAACACCGTGCCGTTGTCGGCAAGGTTGTCGAGCGCCGAAGTGACCATCGTGTCGGTACCGTTACCGGTGCCGGAGATGACCGTTACGCCGTCACTGCCGTTCTCCCGGTAGGCGGTGAGGCCCAGCCGCACTCCCAGGTCGCGGCTCAGATCGTCGTTGACGATCACGATGCGCGACTCGATCAGGACCTGGCGAATCGGAATGTCCAGGGTACGGACGAGGCGGCGAATGTCCTGCAGTTTCTCCGCCGTATCCTGCACCAGCAACGTGTTGGTGCGGTCGTCGATGGACACCGTGCCGCGCTCCGAAAGAAGCGAATTCTGCCCTTCGGTGGAGGCGATGAGTGCGGCGAGATTGGCGGCTTTCGCGTAATTTACCTGGAGGAACTCGGAGTAGAGCGGCTCCAGCTCCGTAATGGCTCTCCTGGCTTCGAGGTCGGCGGTCTCGCGGGCCGCAATCTCCTCTGCGGGCGCGACGATGATCACGTTGCCGTTCTGCCGCATGTCGAGGCCCTTGGTCGTCATGACGATATCGAGCGCCTGGTCCCACGGGACGTTTCGCAGGCGCAGCGTGACATTACCCTGCACCGTGTCCGAGACCACGATGTTGCGTCCGGAGGTTTCGGCGAGCAGTTGCAGGACAGCCCGGGTCTCGATGTCCTGGAAATTGAGCGTCAGGCGCTGCCCGCTGTATTCCTTGGTTTCCGAGAACAAGCTGGCCTGCCGTTCATCTTCCACGGTCGGGTTGATTTCGATGGTGAACTCGTTGTCCGACTGGTAGGCAAGCTGCTCGTAGCTGCCCTGTGCCGAGATGACGACGCGCGTATCGGAGTTGGTGCGCAAGGCATCGACGGTGGTAACGGGGGTTGCGAAATCCATGACGTCCAGCCGACGCATCAGCTCGGACGGCAGACCCGTATCCTTGAATACCGCCACCACGCGTCCGCCTTCCTGGCGAATATCCACCGGCGTGGCCGGATCCGACAGCGTGATCATGACTCTGCCGCCGCCATCTTCGGTGCGTCGGAAATCCAGGTTTTCAATAGAGCGACCGCCCGCAGTTGCATAGGAGCGTGTTTCGGAAGCGGCGCCTTCAAACTGCGTGGTAGTCGAAGCCGCCGCGCCCTGGGCGCCCAGCGTCACGTAGATCGTGTTGCCGCTGCTCCGGGTTTCGTAGGGCACCATGGAATCGAGATTCAGTACCACGCGTGTGCGGCCGCTTGCTTCTGCGGTCAGCACGGTGTCCAGCGGTCCCAGATTGACGTTGCGGCGACGCGACGTCAGCCCGAGCGTCGTGTCCGGCAGGTCGAGCGCGATCCGCGCGGGATCCTCGATAGTGAACGCCAGAGGCTCCGGAGCTGTGCCGCTCAGGATCAGCCTCAGCTCGACCCTCTGGCCCGGAAGACTCTGAACCTGGATGTCCTGCAGGCGGTTGCCTTCCTGTGCGATTGCGCTCGAACCCAGCAACATCAGGACCACGGCCTGCGCCGCCAGAACCAGCTGTTTCCCCACATGCCGGTTCCAATTGCCTTGTTGGGCAAGTATCGGCTTTATTTTGAGCGTCATTCCTAGTACTCCCAGTTCCATTCTGGCCTCAGTCCGA
>Ga0299913_10004265_pt1 | contig 11968 bp, 12 predicted proteins | sample RVTome_9_FD_201360 | JGI IMG/M metagenome (GOLD analysis project Ga0299913, IMG submission 201360) | Soil microbial communities from uranium-contaminated site in the Upper Colorado River Basin, Wyoming, United States - RVT155D38 (version 2) ... | reverse complement strand
TCACCCGCGCTGACGACCACCGCCGCCTACGTGGCGGGCACCGGCCTGCTCGTCGCCGAGGCCGCGCTCACGGCGCCGCTGTTCCCGCGGCCGGCGCTGACGTCGCCGGTGGCCTGGACCGTCGTCGTCTACCATGCCCTGTTCGGCGCCGTCGCCCACATCTGGTGGTACCGGGCTGTCGAGCGGGTCGGCGCCAGCCGCGCCGCGGTCTTCATGAATGTCACGCCCCTCGTCGGCATCGCGATGGCGACCACGCTGCTGGCCGAGCCCGTCGGCGTGGGGGAGGTGCTGGGCACACTGCTGGTGCTGGCCGGCGTCGCGCTGACGACGGCGCCGCCGCGAGCGGCGTAGCCCGGCGTCGCGGGGCTACAGCTTCTTCACCTCCGCCAGGATGCGGTCGGGATCGGGCAGCTGCCCGCGGCCGTAGCGCTCGACGAAGCGGATCGTGCCCGCCGCGTCGACGACGAAGGTCGCCCGCGTGTTGGCGTTCCACTCCGGCCAGTAGACGCCGTAGGCGCGGGCGGCGGAGCGGTGCAGGTCGGCGAGCAGCGGATAGTGGCGGATGCCCACCGACTTCGCCCAGTTCTCGTGGCTGAAGGGACTGTCGGTCGAGATACCCAGCACCTGGGTATTGGCCGCCTCGAAGTCGCCGATGCGCCTGTCGAAGGCCGGCATGCAGGTGCTTCAGCCCGGGGTCCAGTCCAGCGGATAGAACAGCAGCACGACGTGCTTGCCGCGGTAGTCGCTCAGGCTGATCTCCTTGAGCCCGATGGACTTCAGCGTGAAGTCCGGCGCGGGATCGCCCACGCCGGGGCCGGGTGTCCTCTCCGTCATGTCGCTCACGACGCTCCTCCCCTGGCGGCGCGGCGGACGCCGCCCGGCACGACCCGCGACGGCCCCGCCTTCGTGGGCGGCTTGCGCACGGCCGCCCACAGCCGGTCTCGCCGCGCCTCCAGCGGCTGGGCCGCCAGGCCCAGGAGACCGGCCGCCGTGGTGACGCGCCCGGTCTCCCACAGCCGCTCGAACCGCGTCGTGAAGCGCGGGTCGCGCACCGCGTGATGGTCCATGATGACACGGCAGCCGGTGGCATCCACGATGCGCCGGAGGTGATCGATCGCCCGCTCGATGGCCGTCGTGCCCAGCTCCCGCTCCACGTAGGAGGGCGGTCCCGACAGGTAGAGCGTCGTGGGCCGCTCCTGGATGAGCCACGCCGCGGCCACCGGGGAGAGCGGCCCCTGCACGTCAGAGGCGAACACGAAGCGCTCCGGCTCGCGATGGTCGACGACGCTCAGCGCCACCACGTGGCCGAGCGGCGTGCCCTCCCCGCCGTGGGGCAGCGGTGGCGACACCTTCAGCTCGAGGTCGAGCGCGCGGACCAGCACGCCGTCGGCCGGCTGCACGTGGGCCCGCCCCTGCAGCGCGCTCCAGAGGGCCTGGGCCCGGCGGGCCTGGGCTCCGGCCACCATCCGCCGCGGATCCTTGGCCAGGACCACCCGCCCGTCGTACGTGACCGGGTCCGAGCGGAAGTGGTCTTCGTGATAGTGGCTCACGAAGACGTAGCGCGCCCGGGCCGCGTAGGCGGAGATCCGGTCGTTGGCGCGCTTGAGCGCCTCCCACTCCTCCTGGCTCGGCGGCAGGCCGTAGCGGCTCGACGCCAGCGTGGCCCCGGGGTCGATCAGCACGCCGGTGGCGCCGGCCTCCACGTAGGTGGCCATGGAGCGCACGCCCAGCGAGTCGGCGGCGAGCGGAACGATCTTCACGCCGGGCTCTCAGCGGCCCGCGGCCGCGCGACGGGGGCGGCGCCCGGGCGAGCCGCGGTCAGATGCATCGGCCGCCGTCCACTTCGACGCAGGTGCCGGTGATCATCGCCGCGTCGTCGGAGGCCAGGAAGACCGCCGTGGCGGCGATGTCGGACGGCTCGTTCAGGCGCCCCAGCGGCACCGTGGCGACGTAGGCCCGCAGCCCCTCCTCGTCGACCTCGCGCTTGTTCATGAAGGTGGGCAGCATCGGCGTGTGCGTGGCCACCGGCGCGATGGCGACGACCCGGACGCCGTGCGGGGCCGTCTCCAGCGCCAGCGCCTTGGCCAGCACCACCACGGCGCCCTTGGAGGCCGCGTACGTCTGGCCGCCCGGTCGCGGCCGGATGGCCGAGGTGGAGGCCGTGACGAGGAACACGCCGCGCCGCTGGCGCTTCATCACCGGCAGCGCGTACTTGGCACCCAGCCAGACGCCCTTGACGTTGACGGCGAAGATGCGGTCGAACACCTGCTCCTCCACGTCCTCGACGTCGGTCTTCCACTGCGGGACGCCGGCGTTGGCGTAGAAGACGTCGAGCCGCCCCCAGCGCGCGACGGCCTGCTCGACGATCGCCTGGTTGTCCGCGGGCCGGCTCACGTCGGCGCGGGCCGCCGCGCCCTGGCCCCCCGCCTTGTCGATCTGCTCGGCCGTCTTGCTGGCCCCGGCCTCGTCGAGGTCGACCACGAGCACCCGCGCGCCCTCGCGCGCCATCGCGAGCGCGGACGCCGCTCCGATGCCCGACGCCCCGCCCGTCACGATCGCGACCCGGTCCTTCAAGCGCATGGGGCAGCTCCTCCTCGGCTAGGCGGCCAGCTCGGCCACCGTGCGCGCCGCGCCGGCGTCGCCGGCGACCATCAGCGTCGTCACCCCGGCCCCCGTCCACTCGGACAGCTGCTCGCGGATGCGCTCGCGGGGGCCGCAGAGCGCCACCTCGTCGACGAGCGCGTCGGGGACCGCCGCCGCCGCCTCGTCCTTGCGGCCGCCCAGGTAGAGGTCCTGGATCCGGGTGGCGGCGTCGTCGTAGCCGTAGCGGCGCGCGATGTCGTTGTAGAAGTTCCGTCCGCGCGCCCCCATGCCGCCCACGTAGAGCGCCAGGCGTGGCTTGACGGCGGCCCGGCAGGCCGCCACGTCGTCGCCGACCACCACCGGCACCATCGGCATCACGTCGAAGCCGGCGGTGGCGCGGCCGCCCGCGCGGAATCCCTCGTCCAGCCACGCGCGGAACATCGACATGCGGCGGGGGGAGAAGAAGACCGGGATCCAGCCGTCGGCGATCTCCGCGGCCAGGGCGACGTTGCGCGGTCCCACGGCCGCCAGGTAGATCGGCAGCTCGGCGCGGCCGTGCAAGATGGAGCGCAGCGGCTTGCCCAGGCCGGTGGCATCGGCGCCGCCGTAGGGGATCTGGTAGTACTCGCCGCGGTACTCGAGCGGCTTGTCGCGGCGCAGGATCGTCCGCACGATCTCGACGTACTCGCGGGTCCGGCGGAGCGGCTTGCCGAAGGCCTGGCCGTGCCACCCCTCGACGACCTGGGGACCCGACACGCCCAGGCCGAGCCGGAAGCGGCCGCCCGACAGCGCGTCGAGCGTCATCGCCGTCATCGCCGTCATGGCGGGCGTGCGAGCGGGTATCTGCATGATCGCGGTGCCCACGTGGATGCGCTCGGTGCGGGCCGCGATCCACGCCGCCGGTGTCACGGCGTCGGAGCCGTAGGCCTCGGCCGACCACACGGAGTCGTAGCCGAGCCGCTCGGCCTCCAGGATCCGCGCCAGGTCGAGCGCCATCGAGGCTCCCGAGTAGCTCAGGCTCAGCGCCAGTCGCATGCGAGTCCTCCCGTCCGTCGTCTCGCCGCCGGCCGCCCGTACCGGTCGGCCCGCGACGGCTCCCACTGGTACCGGGCCAGCGGCACCCGGCCACGACGCAGCGCGATGCCCTCCTGCTCGAGGCGGATGCGCTGCGTCAGCATGCCGCTCTGCCGTCGCCGCCGGCTGATCGCACCCTGCGCGTTGACCACGCGGTGCCACGGCACGTCGTCGGGGCAGCGCCCCATCGCACCCCCCACCGCGCGCGCCGACCGCGCCCGGCCGATGAGGGCGGCCACCTGCCCGTACGTCGCGACCTGCCCTGGCGGGATCCGCCGCACCAGCCGGTACACCGCCGCCCGGAAGATCATCCGCGCGCGGCACCGAGGCCCAGCGCGTGCAGCCGGGCGTAGAGCCCGCCGTGCCGCAGCAGGGCCGAGTGCGTGCCTTCCTCGTGGATGCGCCCGCGGTGGAGCACCAGGATGCGGTCGGCGTCCTGGATGGTCGACAGGCGATGGGCGACCGTGATCGTCGTGCGTCCGGCCGTGAGCCGCGCCATCGCCTCCCGGATCATCCTCTCGGACTCGGGATCGACGCTGGACGTCGCCTCGTCCAGCACCAGGATTGCGGGATTGTACACGAGCGCGCGGGCGATGGCCAGGAGCTGGCGCTCGCCGTGCGAGAGATTCGCCGCCCGCTCGACCAGCGGCGTCGCCAGCCCCTGCGGCAGGCGCTCGAGGCGCGCGGCGGCGCTGGCCGTCGCCAGGGCGTCGGCCGCCACCGCTCGCCCGCCGGGGCCATCGACCGCGAGATTCGATTCGACCGTGCCGGTGAAGAGCACGGGGTCCTGGAAGATCACGCCGACGTGGCGCCGCAGCCGCGGCAGGTCCCACTCGCGTACGTCCACCCCATCCACCCGCACGCACCCCGCCTTGACGTCCCACGTGCGATTGAGCAGGCGCACGCACGTCGACTTGCCCTCGCCGGTGGTTCCCACCAGGGCCACGTGCTCGCCGGGCGCCACCGTGAACGTGCAGTCGGCGAGCACCCACCGCTCGCCCTCGTAGGCGAACCAGACGGCCTCGAAGGCCGCGCGGCCGGCGGTGGTGGCGGGGACGCGCGGCGCCGGCGGCGTCACGATGGCCGGGGCCCGGTCGAGCAGCTCGAAGATCCGCTCGGCCGAGGCCATCGCCGACTGCATCACGGTGTACTTGGCACCGAGGTCGCGGATCGGCAGGAAGAAGCGGTTCGTGTACTGGATGAAGGCCACCAGCACCCCGAACGTCAGGGCCCCCTCCAGGATCCGTCCGCCGCCGTACCAGACGAGCAGGGCCAGCGCCACCGATCCCAGCGCCTCGACGGCCGCGTAGAGCGAGCCCTCGTAGAGGGAGGAGCCGAACAGCGCGCGGCGATGATCCTGGTTCAGCCGCTCGAACTGGCGCCGCTCGTGGGTCTCCCGTGCGAAGAGCTGGATGACGGCCATCCCCTGCAGCGACTCCTGCAGGAACGCGTTGAGGCGGGCCAGGCGCCGCCGGACCTCGCGGTAGGCGTCGCGGGCGCGGAGGCGGAAGAAGGCCGCCACCGCGAAGAGCACCGGGACGATGGCGTAGGTCACCAGCGCCAGCCGCCAGTCCAGCCAGAGCATCACCGCCACCAGGCCGGCCACGGTGACGACGTCGGCCACGATCGCGAACAGGCCGCTGGTGAAGGCCTCGCTCACCGCCTCGACGTCGTTGAGGACGCGCGTCATCAGGCGGCCGACCGGCGTGCGGTCGAAGAACCCGGCCTCGAGCCGGAGCAGGTGCCGGAACAGCGCCTCGCGCAGGTCGTGGACGACGCGCTGACCGGTCAGGGCCATCAGGTAGGCCTCCAGCATGCGCAGTCCGTAGAGCACGACCAGCGTGGCCGCGTAGAGGCCGGCGACTCCGGCCAGGCCGCTCCAGTCCGATTGCAGGATGTGGTCGTCGATGGCGACCTTCAGCAGGTACGGCTGGGCCAGCTCGACGAGCGCGACCACCGGGAAGAGGGCGATCGAGGACCAGACCAGCCGGTGGTGTGCCCCGGCCGTCACCCACAGGCGGCGCGCCAGCCGGCGGTCGAACGCCCGGCCGACCACGTCGTCGTGCTCGGGCTCGTCGAAGGGATCAGGCACGCGCGATCTCCTCCTCGAGTCGCTGCGTCCGCCACAGCCGCGCGTACAGGCCTCCCCGGGCGAGCAGCTCCTCGTGAGGCCCCGTGTCCACCACCCGACCGCCGTCGAGCACGACCACCCGGTCGGCCTCCTGGGCGGCGCGCAGGCGGTGGGTCATGAGCAGGATCGTGGGCGCCGTCGCCCGCAGGCCGGCCAGGATCTCACGCTCCGTGGCGGCGTCGACGTTGGCGAAGACGTCGTCGAGGACGAGGATGGGCGGCGTCCCGGCGATCGCGCGGGCCAGGGCCACGCGCTGACGCTGGCCCCCCGAGAGCGTGAGCCCGCGCTCGCCCACCACGGTGTCCCAGCCGCGGGCAAACTCGGCGACCTCCCCCGCGATGCCGGCCGCCGCCGCGGCCCGGTGGACCCCGGCCTCGTCCACTGCCTCGCGGCCCAGGGTCGTGTTGTCGCGCAGAGCGCGCGAGAAGAGGAACGCGTCCTGGGGCACCCAGGCCAGCATGGCGCGCAGGCGGTGCAGCGCCAGCGTGGTGACGTCGGTGCCGTCCACGAAGACGGTGCCCGGCGGCGGCTCCCACAGGCGCGCCAGCAGCAGCCCGAGCGTCGTCTTGCCGCTGCCGGTCGGGCCCACCACGGCCACCATCTCGCCCGCCCGGACCTCGAAGGAGACGTCCCGGAGGACCGGGGTCCGGCCGTCGTAGGCGAAGCTCACGTTCGCGAAGCGGATCGACCGGGCCGCGGCTCCCGCCGGGCCCTTGGCGGGGCCGGCCGCGCGGGTGGACGGCGCCTCGTCGAGGACCTGCTGGATCCGCTCCATCGAGGTCAGCCCTCGGCGGGCCAGCGCCAGCGTGAAGCCGAGGGCCACGGTCGGCCACGCCAGGTACCCGAGGTATCCGGTGAAGGCGACCAGCGCGCCCAGCGAGAGCCGTCCGCTCGCCACCGCGCTGCCCCCGGCCCAGAGCACCACGAGCGTGCCCACCCCGCTGACCAGCCCCATCAGCGGCGTGAAGTGGGCCTGCGTGCGGGCCAGCGCCGTGCTGGCGTCGCGCAGGGCGGCGTTGGCCGCCCCGAACTCGGCCGTCGCGCGCGCCTCCATGGTGTAGGCCCGCACGACGCCGATGCCGGCCAGCCGCTCCTGGACCAGCGTGGACAGCGTGTCCAGCCGGGCCTGCATGACGTGGGTGCGCAGGCCCACCGCGGTGTTGTAGCGGCGGACGAGCAGCACCAGAGCCGGCACCGGCGCCATCGCCCACAGCGTGAGCCAGGGATCGACGGCCAGCATCGCGACCAGCGCGCCGACGAACGCCAGCGCGGTGGACACGGCCGAGACGATGCCGAAGCCGAGCAGCGAGCGGATCGCGCCGACGTCGCTGGCCGCGCGCGCCATGAGGTCGCCGGTGGAGTACCGTGCGAACAGGCCGGGCGGGAAGGTCTGCAGCGCCGCGTAGAGGCGGCCCAGCACATCGGTGGCCATGTGCTGGGCCGCCCCGACGATGGCGAGGCGCGAGAGCAGCCGGGCCACGCCGTTGCCGGCGGCGCAGAGCAGGATCACGCCTACGTATCTGCCGAGCGGCGCCGCCGCGCCGTGCGCCTGCAGCGCGTCGATCGCCTGCTTGACGGTCCACGGGATCGCCAGCGACAGCCCCGTACCCACGGCCACGCACGCCACCCCCAGCGCGTAACGCCGTCGATAGGGCGCGGCGTGGCGCCACAGCTCGCGAGCGACCGTGGTCAGACGCGCCCTACCTGGCGGCGCGGCCGTCGACGTGGGGCTTGAGCGCGGCGTAGACGGCAAGCACCGTCGGCGTGGGCACGCCCAGGCGCTGGCCGAGCCGGACGGCGTGGCCATGGAGCGCCTCCAGCTCGAGGCGGCGGCCCTGCACGAGATCGTGGTAGAGCGAGGACAGCGCCTCGGGCGCCAGGCCCTGGGCCGCCTTCACGATGGAGTCGGCCACGCCGTCGGCCAGCGGAACGCCGGCGGCGCGCGCCACGGCCGCCAGCTCCTCGACGATCGTGTGGTACATCGCCCACGTCTCCGGGACCGCGCGGATCACGCCGATCGGCGCCCGGGTGAGCGCCGTGGTGCCGGCCTGGGCGCTGATCAGCAGGTACTTCTCCCACAGGGCGCGCCGGATGTCGCCCACCACGTCGGCCGGGACGCCGGCCTGCACGAGCGCGGCCCGCAGCGTCTCGAGGCGGTCGCTCGCCCGGCCGTCGAGCTCGCCCACGACGATGCGCCCGGCCAGGCTGTGAGCGATCACGCCGGGCGACTCGATCGTCGCGAAGACGTAGGCGACGCCCCCGACGGCGTGCCCGTCGCCGAGAATGCGGTCGAGCGTCTCCTCGTTGTCCACGCCGTTCTGCAGCGAGACGACGGCGGTGTCGGGGCCGATCGCCGGGCGGATGGCCAGCGCCGCCGTCTCCGTGTCGAACGACTTGACGCAGAACAGCACGACGTCGGCCGGCGGCCGCCCGGTCACGTCGTCCACCGCGTCGACCTCGACCGCCCACTCCCCGTCCACCGCCGAGCGCACCCGCAGCCCGCCGCGCCGCATCGCTTCCAGATGCGCGCCGCGGGCCAGGAAGGTGACGGGCGTGCCGGCCCGGGCCAGGCGCCCGCCGAAGTAGCCGCCGACCCCACCGGCGCCGACCACGAGCACCCGCATCACCACCACCCCCGACGCCGGAAGTAGGCGAGCATGCCGGCGGCGATGAGCAGCATGGCCCCCAGCACGGCCGGGTAGCCCCAGCGGGCGTCGAGCTCCGGCATGTGCCTGAAGTTCATCCCGTAGATCGACGCGACGAACGTCAACGGGATGAAGATCGTGGCGATGACGGTCAACACCCGCATGATCTCGCTGAGCCGCTGGTTGTGCACCGAGAGAGCCACCTCCATCACCGACACCGCCGTCTCCCGCAGGGTCTCGACGATCTCGAGGGCCTGCACGGTGTGGTCGTAGACGTCGCGCAGGAACACGCGCGTGTCCGCCGCGAGGAGCGCGGACTCCTCGCGCTGCAGGACCAGCACCTCCTCGCGCAGCGGCCATACCGCCCGCCGGACGGCGAGCAGGTCGTGGCGCAGCCGGATCAGCCGCAGCAGCGTCACCTGCGAGGTGGCCGGACTCAGCGCCTCTTCCTCGATGGCGTGCACGCGCTCGGCGAGGCTCTCGATGACCGGGAAGTAGGCGTCGACCACGGCGTCGACGAGCAGGTAGGTCAGATAGTCGGCGCCGGCCTCCCGCACCCGGCCGCGCCCGTGCCGGATCGCCTCCCGGGTGGCGCCGAAGCAGTCGCCGTCGCTGCGCTCCTGGATGGTCACCACCCAGTCGCGGCCGAAGAAGACGCTCACCTGTTCCTCGAGGATCGCCATGGCGGCGGCGTCTTCCGGGGGCCGCTCCAGGCGCATCGTCCGCAGGACCAGGAACACGTGCGTGTCGAACCGCTCGACCTTCGGCCGCTGGGGCACGTTGAGGACGTCCTCCAGGGCGAGCGCGTGCAGGTCCAGGCGCTCGCCCAGGCGCGCCAGCAGGCGGGGATCACCGAGGCCGTCGACGTTGATCCAGGTGACGACCCCCGGCGCCAGGCGGGTGAGCGCGGCGTCGATCGTCTCGACGCGGTCCTCCCGGACGCCGGCCCGGCCGAAGCTCACGACGTGGATGACCGGCGGCTGCGCGGACTCGGCGGCCACGAGCGTCCCCGGCGGCGTACCCGGCCGGATGCGCGACACCCGCGGTCGCCGCACCCCGAGCGCCGCGCGCAGGTGGTGCCGGCGACGCATCGATGTCATGCGCGCTTCATGCTCCGGGAGGCGCGAGGGCTTGTCAAGGCGGGCGTGTGATAGAGTCCGTCAGCATGACGTCACTGCCGTTGCGCGTGACGGCGCGCGGTCGGACCCGGGCGGTGACACGGCGACGGACCGCGCGGCCGTGAGCGGAGTCGACCCGGGCGCGGAGCGGAGCCTGGCGGTCGCGGCGGCGCGCGCGGCCGGCGACCTGCTGCGCCAGGAGCTGGCCGGGGCTCGCCGCATCCTCTACAAGGGCAGTCCCACCAACCTCGTGACCGAGATGGACGCGCGCGTCGAGGCCCTCATCGTCGATCGCCTGGCCGCGGCGTTCCCGGCCGACGCCATCCTGGCCGAGGAGCGGGGCGCCCGGCCCGGCCGCTCCGGGCGGCGCTGGATCGTCGACCCCCTGGACGGCACCACCAACTACGCGCACGGCGTGCCGATCTACGCGGTGTCGATCGCGCTCGAGGCGGCTGGACGCGTGCAGCTCGGCGTGGTCTACGATCCGAGCCAGCGCGAGCTGTTCGTCGCCGAGCGCGGCGCCGGCGCGTTCTGCAACGACGCCCGGCTCTCGGTGTCCGGGACCGCCACGCTCGACGAGAGCCTGCTGGCCACGGGGTTCCCCTACGACATCCGCGTGAACGCCGACAACAACCTGCGGGAGTACGCCGCCTTCGCGACGCGCGCCCGGGGCGTGCGGCGGCTCGGCTCGGCCGTGCTCTATCTGGCCTGGCTCGCCGCGGGCCGCCTCGACGGTTACTGGGAGCTGCGGCTGGGGCCGTGGGACGTCGCGGCCGCCGGGCTCATGGTGGAAGAGGCCGGGGGCCGGCTCACGGCGCTGACCGGCGGGCCGCTCGACCTGGACGCGCCGACCGTCCTGGCCAGCAACGGCCGGATCCACGACGCGATGCTGGCCGTCCTGCGGGAGATCCGGCGCTCATGAGCGAGGCCGGGGCCCCCATCCCGCTGCACACGCGAACGATCCGGATCGACGCCGCGCGGGTCGGCGACGCGGAGATCGAGGTCACGGGCCACCTGGTGGACGACCGTCCCGAGCCGGAGGACTGGTTCGGCGTGCCGGCGGGGCCGGTGATCCACGACATGGGGGTGACTCTGCGCGTGCGCCACCCGGATCTGGTCATCACCGCGGCGGCCGCCAGGATGGAGGCCAGGCCCTACACGATCTGCACCGACGCGATCGCGCCGCTGCAGCGGCTCGTCGGGCTGTCGGTGGCCCAGGGTTTCACGCGCGCGGTGAACGAGCGGCTGGGCCGCGCCAACGGATGCGCCCATCTCACCGCGCTCGTGCACGCGCTCGCCCCGGTCGTGCGCCAGGCCGCCGGCGTGGCCTTCGGTGGCCCGCGCCCGGCGAGCGATGCCGCGAGCGATCTGTGGTTCGTCAACACGTGCCAAGCCTGGCGCGAGCACGGCCCGTTGCACTCCCGCCTGCTCGCCAACGACGTCGACGGTCTGCGCAGACTCTCCGCCTGGCGGACGGACTAGCCTCGCAGGCGCTGTGGCTCCGGCGGGGCCATGGGTCCGGGGGCCGTGCCCGGGCCTCCCGGGACGTTCACATCTCCCAGGGAGGCTCGATCGCGGCCCGGAGCTCCAGCACCGTCGGGCCGTCGGCGGCCAGCGCGCGCCGCAGGCCGTCGCCGAGGCCGGCAGCCTCCACCCGCTCCCCGTGACAGCCGAAGGCGCGCGCGAGCGCCGGGAAGTCGGGGTTCGTGAGGTCGGACTCGCCGGCCAGGCCGAAGAGGCGTTCCTGCAGCCACCGGATGGCGCCGAAGCGCTCGTCGTTGACCACCAGGAAGACAATCGGCAGCCGATATTTCACCGCCGTCGCCAGCTCGTTGACGGAGTACATGAAGCCGCCGTCGCCGGCGACCGCCACCACCGCCCGGTCGGGGCGCGCCAGCTTGGCGCCGATCGCCGCCGGCACCGCGTACCCCAGCGCGGCCGAGCCGGTCGGATAGAGGAAGGTGCGCGGCCGGAGCACGGGAAAGCGCCACTCCATCCAGTACGTCAATCCGGTCTGGTCGTTGACGACGATGGCGTCGTCGGGAAGGGCCGCGCGCAGCGTGTCGATCAGCCTGGCGATGGCCGGCGTGTACCGCGGACCGGCGTCGGCCCGCCGTTCGGCCAGCCACGCGCGGTTCCAGCCCGCTGCCCCCGCGCCCTGGCCGAGCCCGGCGCGCAGGCGGCGCAGGCCGTCGAGGGCGTCGCCGACGAGAGCCACGCGGGGCTTGAACACGCGGCCGATCACGGCGGGGTCCAGATCCAGATGGATCAGCGCCTGCTCCGGGTCCAAGGCGAGGCCGAGCTTCTCGAGCGAGCGGTGGCCGAACTTCGTGCCGACCGCGAGGATCGCGTCCGCCGCCCGCAGCGGCTCGGCGCAGGCCCGGCGGTCGGGGAGCACGCCCTGGAAGAACGGCTCT
>Ga0299913_10004263_pt1 | contig 11970 bp, 12 predicted proteins | sample RVTome_9_FD_201360 | JGI IMG/M metagenome (GOLD analysis project Ga0299913, IMG submission 201360) | Soil microbial communities from uranium-contaminated site in the Upper Colorado River Basin, Wyoming, United States - RVT155D38 (version 2) ... | reverse complement strand
CCAGCAGCCTGCGCGCGGCGTCCTCGGCCTCGGGGATCGCCGAAAGGGCGTAGCCGCCGGCCACCTTGCCCAGCCGGATGCCGCGGCCGTTCCCCTCCAGCTCCTTCTCCAGGGCCTCGAGCGCCTCGGCGACGGAATCCTCGTCCACCCCGACCGCCTCCGCCAGCTCGGCCGCCGCGATCGGGTCCGGCGCGAGGAAGAGCAGCGCCTCGAGCTGCGAGCGAAGCGGATCGCTCATTGCGAGCGCACCTCGATCCGCCCGAACGTCTCCTTCTGGCTCCAGGTTGCCTCGCCTCGCCTGTGCATCTCCAGTAGCGCAAACAACGTGACCGCCTGAGTGAAGCGGTCCTCCTTGCCGAACGTCTCGTCGAAGTCGATCGCCTGGCGCTTGCCGAGCAGGTCGCGCAGCACGCCCAGCCGCTTCTGGACCGAGACGGTGGTGCGGATGTGGCGGGTGTCTGGCGGCGGCGGCGTCTGCAGGAGATCCCCGAGCGCCGCGCCGACCCGGTCGGGCTCGTACACCTGGACCGCGGCCTTCACCGCGGCGCGGCGGAGCTCCGGGGGCAGCGGCGCCGACCGGTACATCCGCCCGCTCTCCCGCTCGAGCATCGCCGCCAGCGCCCTCCCGGCCTCGCTGTAGCGGCGGTACTCGAGCATGCGGGCGAGCAGCTCGTCGGCCGCCTCCTCCGGGCCGAGGTCCTCCTCCTCGCCCTCGCTCGGGAGCAGCAGACGGGACTTCAGCTCGCAGAGGGCGGCGATCAGGACCAGGAACTCGGTGACCGAGTCGAGGTCGAGCCTCCCCGTCTCGTCCAGGTGCTCGACGTAGGCGAGCACGATCTCCCCCAGTTCCACCTCGGCGATGCTGATCTCCTCGCGCAGCAACACCGCAAGCAGCAGGTCGAACGGCCCCTGGAAGACGTCCAGGTCGAGGTCCAGCTCGGAGACCGAGGTCACGGCCCCACCTTAGACAGCGCTGCGGCTAGTCGGGCCGCGTGCGTAACTACCCGGGCCCGATGCCCATCGCCGAGCGAACCTCGGCGAGGGTCTCGGAGGCGATCGCGCGGGCCTTCTCGGCACCGCCGGAGAGTGCGTCCTCGAGCGCCTTCTCGTCCGGGCGGAGCTCCTCGTAGCGCTCGCGGACCGGCGCGAGGAACTCGACGACCGCTTCGGCGACCGCTGACTTGAAGTCGCCGTACCCGGAACCCTCGAACTCGCTCTCCACCTGATCCGGCGTCTGCCCCTTCGCGACGGCGATGACGTCGATCAGGTTCGCGATCCCCTCCTTGCCCTCGCCGTCACGCGTCACCTCGGAGCCCGAGTCGGTGACGGCGGATTTGATCTTCCGGGTCACCACCTCCGGCTCGTCCAGCACCAGCACCGTCCCCTGCTGAGTCCCACCGGTCGTCGCCATCTTGTTGGCCGGGTTCTGGAGGTCCATGATCCGGGCGCCTACCTCCGGGATGCGGTGCTGGGGCTCGACCAGGATGTCACCGAAGCGCTCGTTGAAGCGCCGTGCGATCTCCCTCATCAACTCGACGTGCTGGAGCTGGTCCTCGCCCACCGGCACGGTGTCGGCCTTGTAGGCGAGCACGTCGGCCGCCATCAGCACCGGGTAGAAGAAGAGCCCCGCAGAGATCAGCTCCCGCTGCTTGGCCGACTTCTCCTTGAACTGGTGCATGCGGTTCAGGTCGCCATGGGCGGTGAGTCCGGAGAGCAGCCACGTGAGCTCGCTGTGCTCGCGGACGTCGGACTGGCGGAAGAGGATGCAGCGCCCTGGATCGAGCCCGGCCGCAAGCAGGATCGCGGTGGTGTCATGGACGTTGCGGCGCAGCGTCGCCGGGTCCCAAGGGACGGTGACCGCGTGCAGGTCCACGATGCAGTAGATCGCGGGATCGCCCTCCTCCTGGAGCTCGACGTATTGGCGAATCGCCCCGATGTAGTTGCCGAGGTGCTTGGCGCCCGTCGGCTGGATGCCGCTGAAGATCTTCATCGCGGCGCGGACTATAGGAAGCGGCGCCGCACGGCTATGCGCGGGCCGGCTCCCGGGCGGGCTCGATCGGCTCTGGGTGGCGTGCCTCCCCCTCGCTCGGACAGTGTCCGCAGTCCCCCGCGATGGGCGCCCGCGGTGGATAGACCTCGCGCCGCCTCGGGTTCTGGATCCCAATCGCGGCGATCAGGCCGCCGAGGATCATCAGGCCGCCGGCGATCCCCATGCCGAGATGGAAGCCGGACTCGTTCCCCTCGGTGACGGCCGCGGCAACCTGGTCGGCCTGGGCCGGGTCGAGAGCCCCCGTGGGTGGCGCGCCCAGGGGCTTCTTCTTCGCCTCCTCGACCGCCGAGCGGCCATCGGCATCGAGGCTGGCTCCGGAAAGCTGATCGTCCACGGTTCCGATGAACTGCGCTGAGATCACCGCGCCGATTGCCGCGATCGCCAGCAGCCCGGCCACCCTCGAGAGTCCGTTGTTGATCCCGGAGGCGATCCCGGTGTGGCGCTCGTCCACGGCGTCGAGCACGGTCGCGGTCAGGGGAGCGACGGTCGCAGCGAGACCGAGCGCGAAGACGATCACCCCCGGTAGGACGTCGGTCAGGTAGGTGGGATCGGCGTCCACCCGGATCAGCATCAGCATCCCGATCCCCGCCACCAGCGGGCCCAGTGACATCGGCAGTCTCGGCCCGGTGCCGGAGGCCAGCTTCCCGAACCAGGGAGAGAGCACGAACAGCATCACCGAAATCGGCGTGGTCGCCAGCCCCGCCTCCAGGGCGCTGTAGCCGGCCGTCTGCTGCAGGAAGATGGTGATGAAGAAGAAGCCGCCGTAGAGGCCACCGTAGACCAGCACCGTCGCGGCATTGGTCACCGCGAAGTTGCGGATCTTGAACAGCGCGACCTCCATCATCGGGTGGCTGTAGCGCATCTCCCAGAGGACGAACGCCGCCAGGCAGACCAAGCCCACGATCAACGGGATCGCCACGAGCGGGTCGCCCCAGCCATAGCGGGGCTGCTCGATCAGGGCGAAGGTCGGCCCGCCGAAGGCGGCTGCCGAAAGCGCGATCCCGGCCCAGTCGATCACCGGGCTCGCCTCCGGGTCGCGGCTCTCGCGCACCGCATACAGCGCCAGCATCACGGTGGCGACGATCAGCGGGATATTTACCCAGAAGATCCAGCGCCAGGAGAGCTCGTCCACCAGGAGCCCGCCGCCCGCCGGCCCGATCACCGTCGCGATGCCGCTCCACGCGGTCCAGGTCCCCACGGCTTTACCCCGCTCCGCGCCCTCGAAGGTGGAGGCGAGGATCGCCAGAGACCCCGGCACCAACAGCGCTCCGGCGAGTCCCTGGAGCGCCCGGGCGCCGATCAGCAGCTCGCTGCTGGGAGCAATCGCGCAGAGAATCGAGGTGAGGCCGAAGCCGACCAGCCCGGCGATGAACATCCGGCGGCGGCCGAACTGGTCCCCTAGCGAGCCGCCGATCAGGAGCAGGGAGACCAGGGCGAGCAGGTAGGCCTCGACCACCCACTGCTGGTCGGCGAGCCCCGCGTCGAGGTCCTGGCTGAGCGCCGGCAGCGCCACCTGCACCACGGTGGCGTCGAGGAAGACGATCGTCGAGCCGAGGATGGTGGCGACGAGCGTGAGCTGGTTGCGGCGCGTCTCGCTCACCCGAGCGAGTCTACGGAGTGGCTCGTCCCACTCAGCTGGCGTCCCCCTATGGAGGGGGTGGATCGCGCAGCTGCTCGGCGGGGGTGAAGAAGTTGCGCCGCGCGAGCGTCGTCGCCATCAGTGCGGCGATCGAGACGGACCCGAGCAGCGCGTACAGGAGAATGAGCTGAAGGCGCACGGCGTCGGTCGGATCGGCGCCGGCGAGCAGCATCCCGACCATCGTCCCCGGGAAGAAGATCAGGCCGGTGGTCTTGGTCGAGTCGACCAGGGTGATCATCCCCGTGCGGAGGCTGCGCCGGACCAGCGGGGCCACTGCCTGCGTCGACGTCGCGCCGAGGGCAAGCGCCGCCTCCACGTCCCGGGCGTGGTCATGGACATCCTCGCCCAGGCGGTTGAGCGAGACGGCGGCCGCGGTCATCGAGTTGCCGATCACCATGCCACCGACCGGGACCATGAACCGAGGCTCCGGCTCGAAGATCCCGAGCGCCACCACCAGGCCCAGCGTCGCCGCCGCCGCAACCGAGAGCGACCCGAGGAGCGGCCAGAAGGCACCCGGGACCCGCTCCGCCCGGCTGCGCGCCGTGAAGGCGCCGAACACCACCATCACCACGAGCAACGCCAGCACCAGGGCGAGGCTGTCCTCCTCGAAGATCACGTCGATCACGTACCCGATCGCGGTCAGCTGGACGAAGGACCGCGCCACCGCCACCGCGATGTCCTCCTCCAGTTCGGCCCGCCGCCACCGCGAGGCCGCGATGGCGATCCCGATGAGCACCAGCGATGCCGCGACCTCCCCGAGGCTGACTTCGATCGAGGAGCTCATCCCACCAGCACCTCTTCCGCCGGGCCCTGCTCGGTGACCCGCCCGGCGTCGATCCGTACGACGTAGTCGGCCAGCCGCTTCGCCTGTTCGGTGTCGTGGGTGACCAGCACGATCGAGATCGAGGTGTTATCCCTGAGGTCGAGCAGCGTCGCCTCCACGGCGTCCCTCGCCCCCTCGTCGAGCGCCGAGGTCGGCTCGTCCAGCAGCAGGACCCGCGGCTCGAGCGCGAGCGCGCGGGCCAGCATCACGCGTTGCTGCTCCCCCACCGACAGCCTCGCCGGGTCTCGGTCCGCGAATTCCGCATCCAGGCCCGCAAGCTTCAGGGAGCTGCGCGGATCGAAGCTGTGGCCGGCCAGCCTCGGCCCGTAGGCGACGTTGTCCGCGACGGTGCCCTCGACGAGGGCCGGGAGCTGGGGCACCAGCCCGACCTCGCGCCGCAGCTCGAGGGGGTCGCGCTCGCGGACGTCGTGCCCCTCGTAGAGCACCCGCCCGGAGTCCGGGTCGGCGAGCCGATCGAGCAGCCGGAGCAGCGTCGACTTTCCGCTACCGGAGGGGCCGGCGACGCAGCTCGCCCCGACCGGAAGCCGCGCGCTGACGTCCCGCAGGACGACCTCGCCCCCACGGGAGTAGGTCACGTCATCGAGCTCGAACAGCATTGCCGCCCATAATCGCCCAGATGGCGAAGCGGACCGCAACCCTCCTCGCGAGGGCGCCCGAGGAGAAGCCGCCGGCGGACATCCAGCCGATGCTCGCACGGATGGGTGCGCTGCCACGCGATGAGGACCGCTGGGGCTTCGAGATCAAGTGGGACGGGGTGCGGGCCCTCGGCTTCCTCGTCGACGGCACCTGGTCCATGCAGAATCGCCGGGTCCAGGACATCACCCCCCGCTACCCGGAGCTGGCCACGATCGCCGAGCAGCTCGCCGGGCGGAGCGCGGTGCTCGACGGCGAGGTGGTCGTGATGGACGAGCAGGGGCGTCCCAGCTTCCAGCGCATCCAGCGACGAATGACCCTCACCAACCGCCGGATGGTCGAGCAGCGCATGCGCGACACCCCGGTGGACTTCATGGTCTTCGACCTGCTTCATCTCGACGGACGCTGCGTCCGAGACCTCGTCTATCCGGAGCGCCGCGAGCTGCTCGAGTCGCTCGACCTGGAGGGGCCGCGGTGGCACACGCCGCGCTGGCACGAGGGCGGCGGCGAGGAGCTGCTCGAGGCCGCGAAGCGCCAGGGCCTCGAGGGAGTGGTGGCGAAGCGGCTCGACAGCCCCTACCGGCCCGGCGGGCGGAGCGGCGAGTGGGTCAAGACCCGCATCTGGCGCCGGCAGGAGTTCGCGATCGGTGGCTGGATCCCCGGCGAAGGCAGCAGGGCGAAGGGGGTCGGCTCGCTGCTCGTCGGCTACTACGACCAGCGCGCCTCGGAAATTCCGCCCGGCGAGAGGCAGCGGCTGATCTTCGCTGGGGGCGTCGGCTCGGGACTCAAGGAGGAGGACCTGAGATTCCTCACCAGGGAGCTCAAGCGCCGCGCGCGCAAGACGAGCCCGTTCGCTCAGGGGGGCCCGACCGGGGCGAAAGCGAGGCTGGCCCGCTGGTGCCGGCCGGATCTCGTCTGCGAGGTCTCCTGGAGCGAGTGGACCGATCAGGGCACCCTCCGCCAGCCCTCGTTCAAGGGCATGCGCGACGACAAGGACGCGCGCGAGGTCGTGCGTGAGCAGTAGCGAGGGGCGCCGGGCGCAAGCGCGCGCCCGATTGCCGAAGCGTGGCCAGGGGTAACCTCAAACACGTCGAAGGAGCGATGAGTCAACGGCCATCGAGGGGTCTTTACGAGTGAAGGTGATGGGACATGCCTAGAGCGATATGGAGCGGCTCGATCAGCTTCGGGCTGCTGAACGTGCCGGTGAAGCTGTACAGCGCCGTCTCCAAGCAGACGATTCGCTTCAAGGAGCTCCACGAGAAGGACGGGTCGCGGATCCGCCACAAGCGCGTGTCCGAGAAGACCGGCAAGGAGGTGGCCTACGACGACATCGTCAAGGGCTACGAGTTCGCGCCCGACCAGTACGTGACGCTCACCCGCGAGGAGCTCTCCGAGCTCGACCCGAAGCGGACCCGCGCGATCGAGATCCAGGACTTCGTCGACCTCGACGAGATCGACCCCATCTACTTCGAGCAGCCCTACTACCTCGGCCCCGACAGGGGCGCCGAGAAGGCCTACGCGCTCCTGGTGGAGGCGATGAAGGATGCCCGAAAGGTCGCGATAGCCCGCTTCGTGCTCCGCAACAAGGAGCACCTCGCCGCGATCCGCCCGATGGACGACGTCCTCACCATGGCGACGATGCGCTTCCACGACGAGGTGACGCCGCCGAGCGAGCTGGACGACGACGTCTTCGAGTCCAAGCCGAAGAAGCCCGACAAGCGCGAGCTCCAGATGGCGGAGCAGCTGATCGAGTCCCTCTCGACCGCCTTTGAGCCGGACAAGTACCGCGACGAGTACCGCGAGCAGCTCCTCGAGATGCTCGAGCAGAAGGCGTCGGGCAAGGAGATCGTCAGCGCCCCGAGCGAGGAGCCCGAGCCGACCAAGGCGCCCGACCTGATGGCCGCCCTCGAGGAGAGCCTCGCCGCGGTCAAGGGCGAGTCGAGCGGCGACGGCGCGGCGAAGAAGTCGAAGTCGGCCGCCAAGTCGAAGTCGAAGTCGACGACGAAGTCGAAGTCCAAGGCCTCGTCCAACGGCCGCCGCAAGGGCTCTGGCAAGAAGAGCAAGGCCAAGGCGCGCTCCTAGCCTCTGAACGCCGCCAGGGAAACGCGCAGCCAAGAGGTCACGGTCGGCCGGCGCAAGGTCAAGCTGACCAACCTCCAGAAGGTCCTCTACCCGAAGACCGAGACCACCAAGGCGGAGGTCATCGACTACTACGCGCGGGTCGCCGAGGTGATGATCCCCCACCTCAAGGGCCGCCCGCTGACGCTGCGCCGCTTCCCGGAGGGCGTCGGCAAACCCGACTCCTCGTTCTTCGAGAAGAACTGCCCGAAGCATCGCCCCGAGTGGGTGAAGACGACGCCGATCTACGTGGACCGCCGCGCGGGGGAAATCGACTTCTGCCTCTGTGAGAACAAGGCGACGCTGGTCTGGATGGCGCAACTCGCCGCGCTGGAGCTGCACCCCTCCCTCTCCAAGGCGACCCGCATGGAGCAGCCCACCGTGCTCGCCTTCGACCTCGATCCCGGCAAGCCCGCCGCGCTGGTGGAGTGCTGCCAGGTCGCGCTGCGAGTCCGCAAGCTCTTCGACGGCTTCGGGCTGGAGTGCTTCCCGAAGGTCTCGGGAGGAAAGGGACTCCAGGTCTACGTGCCCCTCAACACCAAGGTGACCTACGAGCAGACGAGCCCCTTCGCGAAGGCCGTCGCCCAGCTCCTGGAGAAGGAGACGCCGAAGGACGTCATCTCCAAGATGGCCAAGGCACAGCGCCGGGGCAAGGTCTTCGTGGACTGGAGCCAGAACCACCAGAAGAAGACGACGATCGGCGTGTACTCGCTCCGGGCGCGTGAGCGGCCCACCGCATCGATCCCCCTCCACTGGCGGGAGGTCGAGCGGGTCGTGAAGCGCAAGGACGCGGAGGACCTCCGCTTCGAGATCCCCGACGCGATCAAGCGGATCGAGAAGGAGGGTGACCTCTTCGAGCCGGTGCTGAAGCTGAGACAGAAGCTGCCTGCGCTCGACGGGCTGCCGGGTGACTGAGCCGACCGGCATCGCTGTTTGCCCGAGGTGGCTGCTGGGTAGTCCAGTGACACCTACAGGCGACCAAGGAAGGGGCCAATGATCTTTCTGGGAATCGTGCTCCTGATCATCGGGGCGGTTTTGGACATTGGCATCATGTACTCGATCGGCGCGATCCTGCTCGTCGTCGGGATCGTCTTGTGGATCCTCGGCGCGGTCGGCCGCCCGGTCGGACGCCCGCATTACTACTGACGCCGTAGCGGCTAGCTGAGCGACAGCGGCTGGCGAACGATCGGCCGCCGGTTGGCCGTGACCTCGTCCAGACGGCGGACGGGCGTCGTGTACGGCGCGTTCTGAGCGACCTCCGGATCGTCCTCCGCCTCCGCCAGGATCGAGTCGATCGCCTCGGCGAAGGCGTCGAGCGTCTCTCGCGTCTCCGTCTCGGTCGGCTCGATCATCATCGCCTCGTCCACCAGCAGCGGGAAGTACACCGTCGGCGGGTGCATGCCGAAGTCGAGCAGGCGCTTGGCGACGTCCAGGGTGTTGATCCCCAGCTCTTTCTTCGCTGGGGCGCCGGAGAGGACGAACTCGTGCATACAGCGGCGGTCGAAGGCGACCGGCGCAAATTTGCCGGTCCTGCCCTCGCTCATCCTGGCAAGCAGGTAGTTCGCGTTCAGCACGGCCGTCTCCGAGGCCTCGGTCAGCCCGTCGCCGCCGAGGCTGAGGATGTAGGCGTAGGAGCGGACGAAGACCCCGAAGTTGCCCTGGAAGCCGCGGAGGCGCCCGATGGACTTCGGGCGATCGAAGTCGAGATCGAAGGCCGGCTCGGCGCCGTTGCTCGACTCGCGCCGGACCACCTGGGGCCTCGGCAGGAAGGGCTCGATCCGCTCGGAGACCGCGATCGGGCCGGCACCCGGGCCGCCGCCGCCGTGCGGCTGCGAGAAGGACTTGTGGAGGTTGAGGTGCACGATGTCGAAGCCCATGTCCCCCGGCCGCGAGCGCCCCATGACCGCATTCAGGTTCGCGCCGTCGTAGTAGAGCGTCCCCCCCGCCTCGTGAACGATCGAGGCGATCTCGGTGATGTTCTCGTCGAAGAGACCGAGCGTGTTCGGGTTGGTGAGCATCAGGCATGCCGTCTCCGAGTCCGCCCTGGCCCGCAGGTCGTCGAGGTCGATCCCGCCCCGCTCGTTGGTGGCGAGCTTCACTACCTCGTAGCCCGCCATCGTCACGGTCGCTGGGTTGGTGCCGTGCGCGGTGTCCGGGGTGAGCACCTTGGTTCGCTCCTCGCCGCGGTCGGCGTGGTAGGCCCGAGTGAGCAGCAGCCCCGCGAGCTCTCCGTGTGAGCCGGCCGAGGGTTGGAGGCTGACGTAGGGCAACCCGCAGATCTCCGACAGCGCCTCGCAGAGCCGCCACATGAGCTCGAGCGCCCCCTGGGCCCGCCGCGGGTCCTGCGCAGGATGCAGACGGGCGTGGCCCGGAAGTGCCGCGACGCGCTCGTTGAGCCGCGGGTTGTGTTTCATCGTGCAGGAGCCGAGCGGGTAGAAGCCGGTGTCGAGGTCGAAGTTGCGCCGGGAGATCCGGTTGTAGTGGCGCACGATCTCCGGCTCCGAGACCTCAGGCAGCTCGGCGGGCTTCCCCCTCAGCAGTCGCTTCGGGATCAGCTCGTCCATCGGGGTCTCGGGCACGTCGGGCTCGGGCAGCGCTCCGGCGCGCCGGCCCTCCACGGACCGCTCGAAGATCGTGGTCGCCGGGTCGCCCTGCATGGGGGTCTCCGTCAGCTCGGGCTTCGCCATCAGGCCGGCACGTCCTCCGCTTCGCGTCCGGGCGTGCCGGCTTGGGGCGCGTTTGCCCTGGACTCCTTGATCGCCTTTTCGAGCACCTCCGCGAGGCGATCGATATCCGCGCGCGAACGGCGCTCCGTCAGTGCGATCAGCAGTCCGTCCTCGTGCTCGGGGTAGTCGCGGCCGAGCGGATAGCCGGCGCCGATCCCCTCTGCGGCGCACCGTTCCAGCACCCGGGCGACCGGGGCCTCGAGCCGCACCGCGAACTCGCGGACGACCGGCGCCTGATGAAGGAGCTCGACGCCGTCGAGGGCCGCCAGCCGCTCGCGCGCGTAGGCCGTACGGCGCACCAGCAGCTCGCCCAGCTCGACGAAGCCTCGCTTGCCGAGCCAGCTCAGATGGATGATCCCGGCGAGGGCGTTGAGGGCCTGGGCCGTACAGATGTTGTGGGTCGCCTTCTCGCGGCGGATGTGCTGCTCGCGGGTCTGGAGAGTGAGGACGAATCCCCGCCTGCCGTCGACGTCGGTGGTCTCACCGGCGATCCGTCCCGGCATGCGCCGGATGTGCTCCTCGGTGGCGCAGAAGAAGCCGAAGGACGGCCCGCCGTAGTCGAGCCGGTTGCCGAGCGGCTGGCCCTCCCCCACTGCCACGTCGGCGCCGCACTGGCCGGGCGGACGCAGGACCGAGAGTGCCACGGGGTCGCAGGCCACGACGACCAGGGCGCCCACCTCCTTCGCCCTCTGCGCAAGCGACTCCACGTCCTCGACGGCGCCCAGGAAGTTCGGCTGTTGCAAGAAGACGGCCGCGGTCTCGTCGTCGATGGCGTCGGCGAGAGCTGAAGCGTCCGTCACGCCGGCATCCAGATCCACCTCGGCCACCTCGGAGCCGTAGCCGGCGCCGTAGGTGACCAGCGACTCGCGGCTGTGCGGGTGGACGCCGCGCGAGGCGACGAGCTTCTTACGGCCGGTGGCGCCGAGCGCCAGGTAAGCGGCGGAGGCGACCGAGGAGGGGCCCTCGTAGAGGGCGGCGTTCGAGACCGGCAGACCGGTCAGCTCCGACATCGCGGTCTGGAACTCGAACATCGCCTGCAGCCCGCCCTGCGAGATCTCGGGCTGATACGGCGTGTACGGAGTCAGGAACTCCGAGCGGCTCGTGATTGCGTCCACGATCGCCGGCACGTAGTGGTCGTACATCCCCGCCCCCAGGAAGCTGACCTCGGCCTCGGCGTGGGCGTTCCGCGAGGCCAGCGCCGCGAGGCGATCGAATACCTCGGTCTCCGGCAGGCCGTCGGGAAGCTTCAGCGGGCGGTCGAGACGGACGTCCGCGGGGATGTCCTCGAACAGCTCGTCGACCGACCCCACGCCGATCGCGTCGAGCATGCGCCCGCGGTCATCGTCTGTCACCGAGGTGTACCTCGTCACGGGCGCTCATCGTAGATGGCGGCCGCGACCGCCCGCAGGGGCTAGGAGGCCTCTTCCAGCAGCTTGCGGTAAGCCGAGGCGTCCATCAGCTGGGCGACCTCGGAGGGATCGGAGAGCTTCACCCTGACCATCCACCCCTCGCCGTAGGGATCCTCGTTGATCTTTTCCGGGCCGTCGGAGAGCTGCTCATTCACCTCGGTGACCTGACCGGAGAGCGGCGCGTAGACGTCCGAGACCGCCTTGACCGACTCCACCTCGGCGTAGGAGGAGTCCTTCTTCACCTCTGTGCCGACTTCGGGCGTTTCGTAGAAGACGACCTCGCCGAGAGCATCCTGGGCGTACCAGGTGATTCCGAAGGTCGCGACCTCGCCCTCGATCCGGGCCCAGTCGTGCTCGGGGTGGTACTTGAGGTCGTCGGGGTAGCTCGCGTCCGCCATGACGCGGGAAAGCTATCCGTCCTTCGAATACAGCGGCCCCTTGCGGACCTCGGCCGTCCTCAGCTTGCCGCGGACATCGACCTCGATCTCGGTGCCGGGGCCCGCGAGCTCAGCCCTGACGTAGCCCATCCCGATGCCGACGCCGAGCGACGG
>Ga0299913_10004261_pt1 | contig 11971 bp, 11 predicted proteins | sample RVTome_9_FD_201360 | JGI IMG/M metagenome (GOLD analysis project Ga0299913, IMG submission 201360) | Soil microbial communities from uranium-contaminated site in the Upper Colorado River Basin, Wyoming, United States - RVT155D38 (version 2) ... | reverse complement strand
ACCGAGCGCTGGGCCGCCACGCGCGAGAGGAGGTACCACTCCATCTCCTCGACGTTGGTCGGGCCCAGCCCGGACACTGGCGCCGCGCCTCCGGTGTCCAGGTCGGCGAGCTGGGCGTCAACAGACGCCAGCTCGCGGCGCGCAGCGTCGACCGAGGTCTTGGCCCGATCGACCGCGGCCTCGGCGTCGGCGACGGCACGCTCGAACTCACCCGTGTCAGCGGTCTTCGCGGCCTGGGTCAGCCGGCTCGACAGCTCGTCCAACGTCTCGGCGGCTTGTTGCGCCGCATCGACCGCGGCGGCCAGCTCGGTCTCCCGACGCGACCGTTCGTTCGCGGCGACATGCTCCGCCTCGGCGGCGGCCGCCGCTTCGGCCGCGGCGGCCGCGAGCGCGGCCGCAACTGCTTCCTCTGCCGCGGTGGCCGCCTCGAGCTCGGCTTTGCGCTGAGCGACATCCTCCTCGAGCTGGGCCTGACGCTCGAGACGCTGCTCGGCCACGCGCACGGTTGACCGAGCCTCCTCCAGCTGGGCCTGCCGCCGAGCCGCTCGAGCGTTGGCCTCCTCCTCCGCTTCGTCAGCCGAGGGCATTTCGTTCCGGATGCGGACCGACTCGCTCACAACCATGAGGCGCGCCTCGAGCTCGGCCAGCTCCCGATTGAGGAGCTCACGCCGCGACCACGTCTCCTTTTGCTCGGCGAGCCAGATGCTGGCGAGCTCGATGAGCAGCTCCAGCGGAATCTCCTCGTCACCCATCACGACCCCGGCGCTCTCGAGCGCCTCCTGGAGACGACGACCGCGGTCACCGCCCTCTTCGACGCGTACACGGTGATGCCGCAGCGCCCACTCCACGTCCTCACCAGGGTCGCGACCGAGAAGGGCGACCGCGCGGTTCTGGAGCGAGCGCCTGCGGGCTACGAGCTCCGCTCGTCGGAGCTCGGCATCGACATCGGCTTCGAGCGCGGCAAGCTCGTCTTCCGCGTCTGCCAGCTCGGCGCGTGCAACCTCGAGGCCACGCTCGTGCTCGGGATCGACGTTGACGATCGAGGTACCCATCACGAACTCGGCGTACGTGACGAACCCGAGCCGGTTGAGGATCTCTTGCTCCGCGGCCCGCAGCTCATCGAGACGCTGCCGGGCCCGACCGCCACTGAGGCGTTTGTCGCGTCGATCCTGTGCGATCAGCACCTGTTCGTGCGCGTTCTCGAGTGCCTCGATGTCGGATCGATCGACCTCCGGGAGGCGTACGGCCCGTTCCGCCTCGAACAGCGCGGCCCGGGCAGCGTCGAGCTTGCGGCGAGCGCCGGCGATCGCATCCCCGGTGACGGCCTCTTCCCGCAAGCCACTCCCGACGCTCTTGGTGATGTTGGCGAACTCGTCGGCGAGACGGATCGCTTCGTCCGGCACGACCATCTCGCCGCCGGTGTCCGTCAGCGTCACGTGGAGCAACGCCGACTCGACCGCAAAGGGATCGACCGTGTCGAGCGCCAAGAGGGCCGCTTCGAGCTCGATTCGACGGTTTTCCAGCCGCTCCTGCTCGGCCTCCGGGTCGTCGAGCCCCTCGTCGACCGGCGGCACGGTCACTTCGACGACGGTGCCCGACGCTTCCGCTTCGAGGAGGGCCAACCGTTCGCGCGCCGCGTCGAGCGCGGTGGCGGCGAACGGATCGCGCACCGCCCGTGCCTGCTCGAGCGCGCCGGCGGCCAGCGAGCACGCTTGGGCCGCCTCGGTCCGCAGCGCTCGCGCCTGCTCGACGCGCTCGTCCGCGAAGTCCTGCGCCTTCTGGGCGCGGGCGTGGGCCAGCCGCGCCTCGTCGGCAACGACTTCGAGCTCCGTGCGCCGCGCGATCAGGCGATCCAGCTCCGCCCGCGGTCCGTCGAGGCCTGTGCCGCCAGAGCCGCCGCCCGCCGATTGCAGAGCCGCCTCGCGGCTGGCGCGAAGGGCAATGGCGGCGCGCTCCCCGTCGGTTTCGGCGCGGGCGAGGCGATCTGCGGCTTCGGCGCGGGCCCGCTCGAGCTGCGCGCGCCTACCGCTGCCTGCCAGTGTCGTGTTGCCAGGCAACTGCTCGCGCCGCACGACGATGTCAACGCCGTCGCTCGCTCCTCTGAGGCTGAGCAGTTCCAGGCTTTCAGGGGTGAGGTCGAGGACGACGCCGTGAGCTTCGATCAACCCGTCGACCGCCGAGTGTCCGGCGGAGATGGACGCAAGAATTTCGATGACCTTGGCTCGCAGGCCCGTGTCGAGCCCGCGTAGCACGGTGACGTACGGATGGAACTCGACGCGTTGCCCGTCGATCTCGAGCTGGACGATGCGCACGCTCAGCCGACCTTGATCCGTTGCACGCGGGGATGCTCGGAACGCTCGTCGTCGTGCTCCGAAGCGCCGCCTCCGGTGATCCCGTTCACGGACAGAACCGCGCCTTCGACGAGCCGAGCGACAGTGGAGAACGCGGATGCCATCGCGGTGGCCGCGCGCGGATCCTCGAGGATCTCCTCGACCGCGTCGAGCATGGAGCGCGCCGCGGCGATCATCTCGTGCGCGGCCGCTTGGAGATGCTCCAGCCCTTCTCGAGCCGGGTCCACCGTCCTGTCCTCGCTGGGGGTCATCGTCTCACCTTCTCGCCCCTCGTTTCGTGGCCCGCCCGCGTCCATTCGCCGGTGTCTTCGGCTCGTCGCCGGCGAATACGACCCTCAGTTTGCCCTGTCGAAGGGTGGCATCGGTGATCGTCCGGCGGCGCAGCGAGTCGGGAAGCAGCAGGGCGCGCCGGTACGGCCCCACCCGGACGAGCAGCTCGTCGTCTTTACGGCCGACATCGAGCTCGTCGTGCTCGGCGAACGGGAGTTGCAGCGTGAGGTGATAGGCGCCGGCGCGCCGGGAGACCTTGAGGGTCTCGCCCTCGTGGAGGACGGAGGCGGGGTCGAGGTCGCCGTAGACCTCGGACGCGAACGCGCGAAGGCGCTCGGCGCCCACGAGCTCGTCGCCGGCGAGCTCGGCCCGCAGGATCGGAAGCGGTGCGAAGCTCGACTCGATCGTGGCGAAGTGCTCGGCGTGGAGCTCACGCCACTTCTTGAACCATGGATCGGTGATCTCGTCAGGCAGCATGCGGTTGGCGACGACGGCATCGACCCGGTAGCCGAACAGCGACAAGTACGTGTACGTCCGCCGGGCCTCGGCAATGACCATGCGCTCAGGGTTCACGACGAGGCGAACACTCGTCACGGCGGGATCAGTGAGCAGCTCGCGCACGCCGTCGAGCCGGTCATAGAAGCGGCGACCGGCGGCAAACACGTTGTCGTTCGCGACGGGCAGCGAGGTCACGCGCTTGAGCACCGGCGAGATGGCCTTGTTCACCCGGCGACTCACCGGGAACAACCGCTCCATGTACCACGCGAGGATGTCCGGGAGGGACAGGAAGCGGATGGTCTCCGCCGTCGGCGCGCAATCGACGACCAGCACATCCCAGTCGCCCGACCCGGCGTGCGTCTTGATGTCGCTGAGGCTGAACACCTCGTCGAGCCCGGGGAAGACCGAGAGCTCCTCGGCTTCGATGGCGTCGAGGCCGGCCCAGTTGAAGACCTCCATGAGGTAGTCCTGGATGTCGCCCCACGACTCCTCCATGCGCTCCTGCGCGTCGAGCTCCTGACCCCACAAGCCGTCGCACACCGCGGTCGGCAGCGGACCGAGCGCCTCACCGAACGCGTCTGCCAGCGAATGTGCAGGATCCGTGCTCATCACCAGGGTGCGCAGCCCCGCATCGGCGCACCGCAGCGCGGTCGCAGCCGCAGCCGTGGTCTTGCCGACGCCACCTTTTCCCGTGAAGAGCAGGACCCTCAGGGGGATGCCTCCACGTGGGCCTTCAGCTCGCGCAGGGCGTTGTGCATGATCTTCGACTCGGCCCGCCGCTTGACGAACGCGGGAAGCGGAACGATGAGCTCGACGGTGAGCGAGTATTCGACGTCGGTGCGGTCGCCGTCGCCGTCCACGGGATGGAACTCGTATGCGCCGTCGAGTCGGCGCATGATGTCGCCGCTCACGAGCTTCCACGGCAAGGTTCGCGGCGCGTTCGAGTAGTCGTAGCGCAACGTGTAACTCGTGCTCCTACCCATGGCCGCGGCGCGGTAGCGAACCTCCACGGCCCGCCCTTGATCGTCGCGCTGGATCACCTCGACGGACTTCAGGTCACGGATCCACTGGGTATAGCGATCGAAGTCGGTTACCACTTCGAACAGCTGCTGAGGGGAGGCGGTGATGATCGTCCGCTGCGACGCCTGGTCAGCCATGATCCGCCATTCTTGCCGTTACCCGGGGTTGGTAGGTGAGTTGCGGCGGACGACGGCGTAGTAGTAGCCGATGACGATCCCGTAGCCGAGCAGGATCGGGACGGTCAGCACGGCGACGATCAGCCAACCCTTCCACGCCTTCTGGTCCACGGCGCCGCCGAGGAAATGTTCCGGCGGCCGGAACCAGCAGTCGAGGAGGGCCATCAACGCCGGAAACTCGAGCCCCAGCAGGATCAGCGGCCAGGGGATGTTGGCCAGCCCGTAGTCGTTCACGTCATGTCGGTCTCATGATCCGAAGGGGGTTCCGACACCGACGTCCGGGCGGGCCTCGGTTCGAAGGTTCCGTGCCGGGCGCCCCAGAGCCCACACATGCCGAGCCCGAAGACGGGCACGAGGAACCCGAATGCCATCGGCGTGAACGGCCGGATCGAGGCGGACACGAGCGCGGCCACGATCTGGATGGCCAGGCTCAACCGCAACCGGAAACGAACGATCTTGGGTGCCGCGTCCACGAGGAAGAAGAGGCCGCCGATGCCGATGACGTCGGTGCGGCTGCGGGAGACGGCCACGGCGTAAGCCCAGAAGAACGCGACGCAACCGATGACGAACAGCGCGCCGGAAACGACCGCAGCCGGCGTGGCGAACGCGTCGACGAAGATCGTTCCCGCGATGGCAAGCCCGACGTAGATCGCGGTGCCCGCCCACGACCAGTTGATGATCGCCTCGCCTTCGGGTGCGGTGTCGAGATCCTCTGCTCGCGCCTTCACCGACACGGACTCATCCTCCCACGCCGTCGAGCACGGTCTGAAGGCGGGCGGCCAGGACGTCGTAGGAGAACTCATCGACAGCGCGCTGGCGGGCATTCGCGCCCATGCGGGCCCGAGCGGCGTCGTCGTCCAGCAGCGCCGCGATCGCCTTACAGACGGCGTCGACATCAGCGGGCTGCTCGACGACGATCCCCGTCTCGCCGTCAGCAACGGCCTCGGCCGCGCCCCCGCTGTTCCCGGCCACCTGCGGCACACCGGCCGCCGCCGCTTCCAGGAACACGATGCCGAAGCCCTCCTGCTCGAGGCCGCCCCAGCGATTGCGGCAGAGCATTGCGAACAGGTCCGCCGCGCCGTACAGCACGGGCAGGGCCGCGTCGTCGACGCGACCGAGAAAGTGCGCCGGCGCTCCCGCTTCGGCCGCGATGCGCTCGAGGCGAGCGCGATCCCGTCCTTGTCCCGCGATGGCGACGGCGAAGTCGCGCCCGGCTGTTGCCAGTCGGCCGCAGGCGCGTAGCAACGTGTCGAACCCCTTGCGGGGCACGATCCGGCTGAGCCCGAGCACGACCGGCACACCCACGGGCAACCCGAACCGCGCGCGGGCGGCGGCACGTTCGTCGCTGTCGAGAGGACGGAACCGCTGCCCGTCGACACCCGGAGGGATGTTCACGGCAGGCAGCGGCTCACCGGCGGCGCGTTCGGCTTCGGCCCAGGGGTAGCCACCGGCACAAACCACCACCTGCGCCCCGTGAAGTACGCGCCGCAGCGCCAGGCGAGTGATCGGAAGGCGTCCAGGAACCGTCACCTCGGCTCCGTGGAGCACCAGGCCGTACCGGTGGCGGAGATGCGGACCGATCAGCCCGAGCGGCAGCGCCGGATCGAGCACGACGAGGTCGGCGCCGAACCCGTCAGCTCGCTCGTCGACGAGTCGAGCCACCGCGGGCGTCGGCAACAGCACCTTCGAGCTCGCCCGGACAACCTGAAACGGTTGGCCGGCATCCCACTCCGCTGCGCCCGGGTGGCGTGTCGTCAAGACGGACACGTCCTCTGGCGGCAAGCGACGCCAAAGCTCCCAGAGGTACGACTGGATGCCTCCGTGCTTCGGTGGAAAGTCGTTGGTGACAAGCAGATGCTTGATCACGATCGCTGTGCGATGCGATCGGCAGCCCACGCCGCGTGCGATCGCAGCATGGCGTCGGGATGGTTGCCGTACCGCTCGAGCGTCTCGGCGGCCGCGCGATCGCCGGGCGCGGCGGTGTTGCCGAGCACGACGAGGGCGTTGCGGCGTAGGTAGCGCGGATCGCGGTCGGGGATGTACCAGCGACCGTGACGGGCGAGCAGCGTCTCGTCGTCACTCGACAGGAGCTCGATGACGTCGACCCCCGCAGACGACGTCGACGTCGTCGCTCCCGCGCGGCGATTCGGAGGACACACCTCCTGGCAGTCGTCGCATCCGTAGATGCGATCACCCAGGGCAACGCGAAACTCCATCGGGAAGTCGCCCTTCGCCTGGAGCAGCCACGCCAAGCACCGGCGAGCATCGACGACCCCGGGCGCGACGATCGCGCCGGTCGGACAACCGTCGAGGCAACGGCGACACGATCCGCAGCCGTCCTCCACCGGCCCACCGTCGACGGTGAGTGGTGCGGTCGTGAGCACCGACCCGAGCACGAACCAACTCCCCCGTCCCGGCAACAGGAGGTTCGTGTTCTTGCCGTACCAGCCGAGACCGGCACGGTACGCGGCTTCTCGATCGACCAGCGCGTTGTCATCGGCGACAACACGCGCCCGCCAGCCATCCGTCTGCAGCCGGTCGGCCATCGTGTGCAACGCCGCGCGCAACGCGCCGTAGTGGTCGTCGTCGGCGTACGCCGCGACGCGGGCGCCCGAGTGCTTCGGTGGTGGCGACGGATACGACCGCGCCCCGACGACGATCGCCTTCGCGCCGGGAAGCGCGCGCTGAGGGTCGGTCGATCGGTCCGGGTTGCGGTACGTGAAGCTCATGCCGCCGTGCAACCCCGTGGCGCGTCGCTCGTGCAGGTGACGGCGCGTACCGAGGAACGGCTCCGCCGACGCGATGCCAACGGCATCGAGCCCGGCGGCGCGTCCGAGCGCCTTCAGCCCGGCGGCGTCGATCACCGCCCCCGCAGTGGCCGGGCCCGAAGGCGCCGGCGGCGCGGAGGCGGTTCGATGGGCTCGAGCGGCAGCGACAAGGGCGGCACCGGCGAGCTGGCTGGCTGCGCGAGGTCGGTGCGAAACACCGGGCCGTTGCCCTCGGCCGGCTCGGGGCCGTCGTCGGTCACGTGCACCCGTACCTGGCGGCGGGCCTGTTCCGCCGCTGACGCCGGGTCGGCCGGGCGGGCCCGCAGCTGACGTCGGCGGGCCGGTCGGGCCGCCACAGGCTCGACCTCGACCTCACCCTCGCTCTCTGGCTCGTCCTCGGGTCCAGGCTGAACGTCGGCTTCGGGTTCACGCTCGACGTCGGCTTCCGGTTCAAGCTCGACGTCGCCTTCAGGCTCGAGCTCGTCCGCCTCTTCGGCCACGAGCTCGGCCACGAGCTCGTCGACCTCGCGCTCGGCCTCCTCCTGGTCGGTGTCGTCCCACGCGAGGTCGAGGTCGTCGTCCCAGCCGGGCGGCTCCTCGGACCTCTCGTCGAGGAGCAACGGTTGCGGTGGCGGGGGCAACGGGCTGGGCGGGAGCGGTAGCAGCACGACCGGCTTGGCCGCGGCCTTGCGTGCGAGCGCGGCGTTGCGACGAGTTGCTCTCTCGGCTTCGGACTCCATGCGCGCCGCCGCCTTCCGGCGCGCCGCGGCGACGCGCTTCGCGGCCTGCCGCGAGGACGAACGGCGCGCGGTCGTCGGGGGTACCGCCGTCGTCGCCTTCTTCGGCCGCGCGCCCGGCCGAGCCTTCGTCGCCTTCGTTGCCTTCTTGGCCTTCTTGGCCTTCGTCGTTTTCTTCGCTTTCTTCGCGGGCTTCGCCGCCTTGGTCGCGCTCGCGGTGCTCGCCCTGCTCGCCGCGGTCGCCTTGGACGCGCGGCGTGGCGGCTCGCGGAAGCCGAGCTGCGTCGCCAGGCGACCTCGAGCGCGAAGTGCCCCGGCCACCTCGTCGTACTCCCAGACAGCTTCGCTTTCGCGTCCGCGGAGCGTGTACTTGATCGAGACGCGCCACATGCCATCGGTGAGCTGCCGGGCCCGCCATGCCTTGTCGAGCTCGGCGCGCGGATCGGTCAGCCCGCGTTCCGCCAGGTTCCGGTAGACGGCGTCGCCGAGCGGCGCGCCCGACAGGCCGACGCGCTGCTTGGTCATCCGGGTGGCCCGAGCCGTCCGGATGATTTCCGCCTGCTCCGCGAGCACGGGAACGGCGAACCGCGAGACCCACGCGGCGTCGACCCCCGCCTCCCGTGCCACCTGCTCGATCGTCCGGCCTCGGCGGAGTCGAGCCTGCACCTCCCGGACGGACAACGAGCTCTCCGGACGCTTGGACGAGCCCTTGCCGTCGGCCTGCGCTTCCTGCTCCTCGGCGATGAGCGCGCGCAACTCCTCAACCGCAGTCAGGACGGAGTCATCGAGCTTGACGGTGAAGCCGCCTGACTTCGCGCCACGCCGGACGCTGAATATCAAGCCTCGATGGTCGGTGGTGAACCCCACCAAGTGCAGCTGTTGCACGTTCGCGTGACCCCAGAGGGCTGACCCGGGCCCGTCGGGCCGTACGCAACGGACCGTAGCAGTTCACTCACCTTCTGCTCGACGATGCCGCAGCGCGGGCGCCAGTCCGCCTTGCTGTAGAAGGCGAAGCGCCCGTACATCTTCCACGTCGATGACCACCGCGCCGCCGTCGTCCCGGTTGCACAGATACGTCACGATGCAGTCCGAGCACGCATCGGTGCCCGCCATCACACAGTCGTCACAGTCGATTCGCAGCACCGCGTCGCTCAGGTCCATGCCCCCGATACTCCTCAGGGGGTGTGACAGTGAGGTCAGGCGGCGGAGACGACGGGATCCTTCGGAGCTCGCTTCCAGGCCCACAGCGCGAGCCCGCCGACCACGAGGGTCAGCGCGTCGCGCACCAGTAGCACGATGAGGGCGGAGTCGGTCTTGTAGAACAGCGCGTCCCAGAACCAGATCGGGAACTCGAGGTGCGCCAGCACGGTGGTGACCGCGAGCACCCCGACCGCAGGAGCGGCCAAACGGGGAGCGACCGCCATCGCCACCGCCCCGAGGGCGATGAGCCACAGGACGTATTGCGGCGAGTAGACCCGGCCCACGCCGACCAGCAGGCTCATCGCCGCGAGGAGCAGCAGGGTGAGCCGGCGGAGGTCGCCGACCCGAGTCCGCAGCGCCAGCGCGAGCGCGCCGAGAACGACCACGAACGAGGCACCGTTCGAAAGGGTCTTCAGGAGATCCGACGCCGGCGCGACCGCGTCCCACGCGCGGTGGCTCGCGACGATCGACACCGGATAGTCGACGAGCCGCTGTGCCGCGAGCATCCCCGCGCCCCAGATGCTCTCCGCCTGTACGCCGCGCTCGGTGTGGTACTCGATGACGCTTTGGTACATGTCCGGCAAGACGTTGATGAAGGGCGCCAACGCCAACCCCACTCCGCCTACGAACGACCCGACGAGCGCGCGGCGTCGATCGCGAGGCGCGACGAAGAACAACAAGGGCAGCAGCACGACAGGTACCAACTTCAGCGCGGTGCCGGCGGCGATCAGCAACCCGACGTGACCCCAGCGGCCCGCGAGCGCGCGTTCGATCGTCCACACCAGCGCGACGGCGAGCACGATGTCGAGGCGCGTGTACGAGACCGGCCCGAGTGCGGGGACGAGCACGAACCATGCGGCGGCGCCCCACCATGACCCCGTGCGCTTCGCGATCCGCGTCAGCCCGTACAATCCGATCGCGTCGAACAGCACCATGAAGATCACGAACTCGGTGCGGTACGACACGGCCCGCACATAGCGGGGCACCATCATGATCGGGATGGCGGCGGGCGGATACTCGATCCGGAGCTTCTGCCCGTAGGGGCTCGCATCCTCGTGCCGCATCTCCCAGGTCAAGTGGTCGTAGTAATGGACGTCGCCGGTCGCGTCCGGCATGTCGGGCCCGTAAAAGGCGGGGTGGTCGGCCACGTACCCGGCGAAGCCGCGGCTGACGACGAAGGCCGCCAGCACGAGGACGAGCGCCCACCGGCGCCGGCGGCGGCGCGCGATGGCGGTCGCGTCGGGCTGCTCGATCGGCAGCGACTCGTCGACGAGACCGTCGACGGCGTCGTCGAAGAGATCGGTGGAGAGCGTCAACGGCGAAGCGCGCCGAGCAGTTGCCGGGCGCCGACGACGTTGGCGCCGCGGCGACGGGCGCCGTCGCGCACCCGGTGGTCGCTCGAGGCAACGACCACCGGCCGCCGCTGTGGCGCGGCGTCAACCAGGTCGAGCAGGACATCGTCGGCTTCCACGCCGGGGGCCGAGAAGCGGACCCGCACGGCAGGGCGCGCCGGGCGGTCCGAGATCCGATCGACATCGGCGCCGTCGAAGACGACCTCGACCTCGACACCCGTCCGGGCGTGAAGCTCGGCGAGCGCATCCACCAGCCGCGTGCGCTGTCGAGCGATCGGATCCTGATACCAGGCCGCCTGGGAGATGTTGTAGCCGTCGACGAGCAGGAGGGCGCCGGGCGCCCGAACCAGGTGCTCGACCGCCTCGACGCTGTCGTCGACGACGCCGGGCGGAAGCCGCAGGGGAAGACGCGTCGATGTCGGCGTCGAAGGCCTCGCCGCCGGCGCGGGTGATGGTGTGGCTGGCGGTTCAACGGCAGGCGGCGCCAGCAGCTCGGACGCCGCCGAGAGGGCAGCCGACAACAGGTCGGCCGCACGGGCGGCGTCGGCGACGAGTGCGGACAAGCGCGCGTCGACGGGAGCCGCGCTCACGGCCGGTGCCGCCGGGGCCGTCGCGAGCCGTGCCGCCGGAGGTGGCTCCGCCAGCGTTGTGTTCAGCTCGACCACCTCGGCGTCGCGCATCCGCAACTCGTGCCGCGCGTGGCGCAGATCGGCGGAGCGCTGCGCCAGCTCGGCCTCGACTTCCTTCATGCGCCGGACCGCGGCGTTGCGCTGCTGCGTGAGCTCCTCGATCGCCGTCACGACGCGCTCGAGCTCGGCCTCGGCCTGGCCGCGCAGCGACTGCTCGCGCGCGAGCGCATCGATCGCCTGCGAGACCTCCTGCGTTCGCCCGGCGAGGGCGACCTCCGCGCGGCGAGCGCGGTCTTCGGCCCCGGCAAGGCGTCGTTGCGACTCCCGCTCCGCTCGCTCCTCATGCATCGCGTGATCGAGCTCTTGTTGCGATTTGCGCAACTCGTCGAGCCGCGTCTCCCATCCCTCGGGACGCGTGAGCCACAGCCAGCCCGCCTCCCCAACGGCGTCCTCGGTGAGCTGGCTCGCGACTCGCTCGCGAAAGGCGTCATCCTCCTCGACGACCCGACGGGCGATGTCGAGCGCGGGTGCCGGAAGACGAGCGAAGCGGAGGTAGCGCTTCAGTTGCGGCGGGGCGGGCTCCGTGGGCTCAGCTGCCTCGCCCTCGCGGGCCACCTTCATCACGGCTTCGAGCGCCGGCTTGAGCAGCATCGTCGGGGCGCTCATCTACGTGAGCTCTTCTTCGAGCTGTTCGACGTTGCCGCCCGTGCCGCACCAACGACACGAGACCTCCTCGATGACCTCGGAGAGGATCTCCTCGTCCTCGACCGTGAGCTCGCCGCCGACCGTGTAGTGGAAGAAGGCGCGACTGCGACGGCTCGTGACGACGTCGAAGCGCGTGAGATTGCCGCAACCCGTGCATCGGTAGCGAACGAGCTTGCCGACCACCTGCGTGACAGTAGTGGCCTCATTCAAAGACCCTTGCTCGTCGAACGTCTGTTCGACCACACTGTTTCGGTGGTCGTGCTCG
>Ga0299913_10004260_pt1 | contig 11971 bp, 11 predicted proteins | sample RVTome_9_FD_201360 | JGI IMG/M metagenome (GOLD analysis project Ga0299913, IMG submission 201360) | Soil microbial communities from uranium-contaminated site in the Upper Colorado River Basin, Wyoming, United States - RVT155D38 (version 2) ... | reverse complement strand
CTCGGGCTACCAGCGCTCAACGGGTTCGTCGGCGAGTTCTTGATCCTGGCCGGAACGTTCTTCGCATACAGCTGGTGGGTGATCCCGGCCGCATTCGGCGTCGTCCTCGCTGCGATCTATCTGCTGTGGGCTTATCAGCGCGTGTTCCATGGCGAGATAACCGACGAGGCCAATCGATCGATCCGCGATCTCGTGCCGCGTGAGGCAGTGATGCTGGCCCCGATCCTTGTGCTCATCGCCGTCATCGGTGTGTATCCCAAGCCCTTCCTCGAGCGCATCACGCCGTCCGCGGAGAAGGTGATCACCCAGTTGAACGAATCGACCGTGATCCCTGGAGCGCCCGGCGTCGCGCAGAGCGGGCGGGTCCCCTGATGCCCGGCTTCAATGCTCCCGAGGTCCAGCTCTCGGGCATAGCCCCCGAGATCGCGCTGTGTATCGCGGCGTTCACCGTCCTCGTCCTCGACGCCATGATGGGCGAGTTCGCCGAGCGGTGGCACCTCCCGGTTCTATCTACGGCGGGCTTGCTCGTCGCGGTCGGTCTGGCGGCCGCGCAGTGGGATAAGTCCGAGCTCCAGATGAGCGGCGCGATCGCCCTGGATGGGTTCGCCGTCTTCGTGAAGATCGCGTTGGCCGGGTTCGCCATCGCAACGGTGTGGACGGGACGGGATGTCCTTCGTCGCGAGGGGCTCGAGGACGGCGAGTTCTACGGACTGATCTTGTTCGTGACGGCCGGCATGATGTTGATGGCCTCATCGGCCGACCTCATCGTCACGTTCTTGGCGCTCGAGACGTTCTCCGTTGGGCTCTACGTGCTCGTCGGGTTCAGGCTCCGCTCGTTGTCGAGTCAAGAGTCCGCGCTGAAGTACTTCTTGCTCGGCGCGTTCTCGTCCGCTTTCTTCCTCTTCGGTATCGCGCTTGCATACGGAGCTGCCGGCACGACGAACCTGTACGGGACGACGGGGCCGGGGGGCCAGGACGGCTTGGTCACGTTCCTCACTTCGAGCCCGGCCGGCGAGCTCGGGTTCCTCGCGCTCGCGTCGGGGCTACTCATCGTGGGCCTCGCTTTCAAGATCGCCGCAGTGCCGTTCCACATGTGGACCCCCGACGCTTATCAAGGAGCCCCGGCTCCGATCACCGGGTTCATGGCGGCTGCATCGAAGCTCGCCGGTTTCGCCGCCCTGATCCGGTTGTTCGACGCGATCTTGTTCCCACTGCGGGAAGAGTGGCGGCCGCTCGTGATCGCGATCGCCATCGCGACGATGGCCGTTGGTTCCATCCTTGCGATCGTTCAAGAAGATGTGAAGCGCCTGCTCGCCTACTCGTCGATCGCACATGCGGGGTTCATCCTGGTTGCAGTCATCGCCGCCAACGACGCCGGGGTTGCCGGCGCGCTCTTCTATCTCGTGACCTATGGACTGACGACGCTTGGAGCTTTCGCGGTCGTCTCGGTTATCGGGGGCCGCGAGGAGAAACGTGCGCGGATTTCCGATTTCCGCGGCCTGTTCTACGAACGACCGGTGCTCGCGGGCGCGCTGACCCTCTTCCTGTTCTCGTTGGCGGGGGTTCCGATCACGTCCGGTTTCGTCGCCAAGCTGCTCGTCTTCGGCGCGGCGATCGAGGAGGGTTATTGGTGGCTGGTCGTCGTCGGAGCACTGGCCAGCGCGATCGCGGTCTTCTTCTATCTGCGAGTGATGGTCGTGATGTACATGCAAGAGCGCGAGAACGAAGAGGTGGTCGCGTCCGGGGCCGGCGGTCCGTCTTATGCGGTCATCGGGCTCGCCGCGCTGGCGACGTTGTGGTTCGGCCTGCTGTGGGGGCCCTTGTCTGATCTAACCGAGCGAGCGACCTTCTTCTTCGAAGCTTTCTAGCCGGGTCGCGGGGCTTCGACGCACCCGGCGAGGGGGCCGAGCCGGCCGAGGCCGGCGAGGTCACCGGTGCCCCACAGCGCGGGGGACGACACGAGGTCGGGGTTCATCACTTGAGCGGGGTTGTCGACGTGGTCGAGGCCGAGGATGTGGCCCCATTCGTGTAACAGCACCTTGCCCCACGTCTTGCCCGCACCGAAACCGTTGCCGAGGTGCTCGGTCGCGTTAAGCACCATCGCTCCGCTGACATAGACGAGGTCGCCGGACGGACCCTCGCGTAGTTCGCTGCCTGCGACTCCCACGCTGTGCTCGTCGAAGATCTTCGAGTCGTGGGGCAGCCAACCGATCAAGATCGGAGCCCACCGATCTCCGTAGCGATCCGGTTGATACGCAGGTCGATGGATGCGGGGGGGCTCGTCGGTGGTGCCGTCGTAGACGATCGGGACCCCTAAGCCCCGGGCCGCCAGCTCGGCGGCTACCGTCACGTCACGCAGCGCGCCGCGCGGCGCATCGTCGGGATTGAACACGAAGTGGAGCTCCCGGCAGGGGTCGTAGCGAGCGGGTTGACCGTTGCGAGGGTCGACATTCAGGAAGCGGAACCCCGCGGCATCGGCCAGGCCCCGCTGCGTGACCGCGGGATCCTGGCGGATCGCGGAGACCAGCGTGGCCGCCCCCAATGAGACCCCCAGCGCGGCGATCAGTACGGCGGCGACCAACCTCGTCCAATTGCGCGGGGAATACGGCTCGTCGTGCTCGCCGGTCTCCTCGAGATCGGGTTCCTCCGGGTAGAGGCCCTCGAAGCGCGTGTAGCAATACGCGCACCACTCGGCGTCCTCCCGATTGAGGGCCCCGCAGGCTCCGCATTGCTTCCCGTGCACATCCATCCATCAAGTGTTGCCGCCAACGGGAGCTACGCGAACCATCGGCCCGGCCGGCTCCGAACTCGTTGCGGTAGAGGTCCCTAGAGTGCCTCCCTGCAGGGAAATGCCAGAAAAAACCAGGTTTGCCCGATTTGTTTAGGGGGAAGTCACCTCTGCTTGTTTCGCTTGTCGAGACGGCCGCGCGGCGCGGTCTCGGCCAGACAAGGGGGGTTGTGATGAGAAGGATCCGTCGTTTGCTGCCGCGAGCGCTTCTCGCAGCAGTGTTGGGTCTAATGCCCGTCGTACCCGCACTGGCCAACCACGGTCCGCCGGCGCGGTCCGCCACCGATCAGTGTAACGGCGCCAACGGTTTCGACATAAACAACGTGATCACGAGTGATCTCGTAGACGCGATCGCGGCGCAGAATCAGGGATCTCGTAACCTCGACGGAACGATCGATCGCACGAAGATCGCGCACGCGCTCATCAGCGCGTCGGGGCACGCTGCTCTCCAGGTACGCGAGACACCGGGTACTCCTCTTGCGCGCGTAACCTTCGAGTTCGCTCCGACGAATTCCGCGTGGAACCCGAGCAGCACGAACCACCCCGGGTACCTCACTGCCATCGAAGCAAGAGAGGATCCCGCGCGTGACATCGATGGGGACCTCGTCCTCGGTAACACGTTCGTGTTCCTCATCCCGACCGACGTCGTGTCTGACGGGAATTACGTTGCGAGGCTCCGTGGCTTCAAGGCCGACGGCACCGAGGTGGGCCGGCTGTGCCTCGACTCGATCGTCGCCAACGGACAAGGTCTGCCGCAGGCGCTCGATGCCAACCGCAATCCGGCCTACGAGCCGGCGGCGCGCGCAGGGCTTTTCGCCCCGCAGCCGATCCTGTGGTTCCCGGCGGGCGAGCCTTCGGCCGCGCAACAGGCCGGTTACGGCGCCAAGGTTTTGCGGATCGAGTTCATCGAGTCACTCGCACAGGCGAGTCTGAAGATAGAGCGTGAGGAGGATCTGCCGGCGCCGACGGGGCTCGTCGGAACCGCATCTTCGACCGGAGGTTCGCTCGCCACCGGCACCTACTTCTACAAGGTCACGGCACTGAACGCGAACGGCGAGACGCTGCCGTCTAACGAGATCGGCGTGGCGGTGACGGGTCCCACCGGTAGCGTGTCTCTGACTTGGGGCGCGGTTCCGGGAGCCACTGGATACCGCGTCTACCGAGGTACGTCGGCCGGTGGCGAGAACGTCTTCTACGCGTCGACGACCAATTCGTTCGTGGACACGAACGCGGCCGGCACCCCGGGAACGCCCAACTCCGGAGCAAGAGCGAAGATCTGGGTCGACTACACCACCTTGCTCGGTCCCGACGACCTCGCGCGCCCGCACTTCCTTGCCGGAGGCCGCATGGATGAAACGCCACTCGAGCCGCTCGCCAACAACAAGGTGTGGGGGCCCGGGTTCAAGTTCGCGTTCGGTTCCCTCCCGGGTGAAGGTCTGCCCGCGGAACGGCTCCGGATCACCGCTCAGGATCGCGCCAGTAATCCCTTCTGCGGGATCTACACGTTCTCCGCGGGGGCGAATGACTCGTTCCTGGCCAGCAGCCCAGCTACCTGCTGAAGTAGCGCGATCTCTGGTGGACAAGGGAGGGCTCCCACGGGGGCCCTCCATGTACTTTCATCCTCTTCCGGCGGGAACATCTGCGCCGACGGCCGTTACGTGGTATTCGAAAGCGTGTCGCCGCCGGCACCCATGCCGACTCGGTGCGCATGAAGACCGCAGACCTCGTCGGACTCAGCGATTTCACCGAAGCCGATCTCGTCGAAGCAGAAGAGGAGTGAGCGCAGAGCGCGCGTACTATGAAGCGAGGGGTTCGACTCGATAGTTCCCATCCTCGAGAACGACCAGCGCGCAGGCGCCCTTCTTGATCTCGGGTCCACCATCTCGCCGGTCAATCCGCAGGTCCGGCCTCCTGCATCAGGGAGTGACCCACGACCAGCGCCGGGCCTCCACAGCTTGCTAAGCCTCTGTGCCTATCCTTGTCGCGGTGACCTCCATCCTCGCCGGCGGTCCGGAAACACGGTTCACGAACGAACGAACGAAGACTCGGGTGGACGGGCCCCGGATGTTAGTTTTCGGCGTGTTTCCAGGGGTTTTAGCCTTGATCACGCGCGCGAGCTAGGGAGCGACGACCTCAGTGCCTGAGGGCTATTTCGGCCAGTACGTCACGATCGGGATCTTCGTCGTCGTCGGGATGGTGCTTGTCTTCGGAACCTTGGCCCTGTCCCGGCTGCTGCGCCCCAACGTGCCGCATTGGGAGAAGTACACGACCTACGAGTCCGGCATCGACCCCATCGGGTCGGGGTGGGCTCAGTCGAACGTCCGCTACTACATCTATGCGTTGCTCTTCGTCGTCTTCGACGTCGAGGCCGTCTTCCTCTTCCCCTGGGCGGTCGTCTTCCAACGTCTGGGAACCCAGGCGTTCGTGGAGATGGTCATCTTCCTCGGCATCCTGGCGCTGGCGTTGCTCTATGCGATCAAGAAGAGGGTCCTCGAATGGCTGTGATGGAGAAAGTGAAGCTCCCGGGGCCCGTGTCGGCGCTGCTGAACTGGTCCCGCAAGTACTCGTTGTGGTGCATGCAGTTCGGGCTCGCGTGCTGCGGCATCGAGATGGGGGCCGCGTTCGCTACGAAGTTCGACATCATCCGCTTCGGCGTCATCCCGTTCCCCGCGTCGCCGCGCCAGGCGGACCTGTTGGTGGTCGCCGGCACGGTGACCGACAAGATGGCTGCTCCTCTCAAGCGCGTGTACGACCAGATGCCGGAGCCGAAGTACGTGATCTCGATGGGTTCGTGCGCGAACTGCGGAGGGCCTTACTGGGATTCCTATTCGGTGACCAAGGGGTGCGACCAGATCATCCCGGTCGACGTCTACGTTCCGGGTTGCCCACCGCGACCGGAAGCGCTACTCCAGGGCGTCATCCGCTTGCAGGCAATGATCCAGGGTGAGGACATCCGCGAGAAGTGGGCCGGTCACCAGAGAGAGATCCCGCACATCCCCGAGCCCGGTCTGGCCGGAGGCATTTAGAGATGTCTCCTGTAGTCGAGAGGGTCGAGCCTCAGAGCGCACTCGACCGGGTCACCGCCGCGCTGGGGGGCGACGTCACCAACGCTCGCTTGAACTTCGATCAGGTCGACATCACATGTGAACCGAGTGCATTGCGCTCCGTGGTCTCGACCCTAAAGACGGTCGAAGGTGTCCGCTGCGAGTTCTTCACTTTCCTCTCGGCCGTGGATCGGAGCGAGTTCGGGGGGGCCGAAAGTGAGAAGGCAGGAGGCCTCGAGGTCCTGATCCATCTCTACTCACCCGATCACGTGATCAACGTCAACATCCACGTTCCGGTGGACGCGGCCGAGCCCACCTGTCCGTCGATCTCCGACATCTTCTTCGGCGCGCTGTGGCACGAGCGCGAGACCCACGAGATGTTCGGGATCGACTTCGAAGGCCACCCGCGCCTCGTCAACCTCTATCTGCCGGAAGACTTCGAGGGCAATCCACTGCGGCGGGCTTTCAAGCTCCCGAGCCGCATCATCAAAGAGTGGCCCGGCGCGAAGGACCCCGAAGAAGCCGCGGCGGGGGGTCGGTGATGGCCACCACCGAGAACGAGACGATCCGGGACACGGCCGAGGTCGTCGAGGAGGTCTCCAGGGGCGCGTTCGAGACCCAGGAGATGGTCCTCAACGTCGGGCCCCAGCACCCCGCGACCCACGGCGTGTTCCGGCTTCTCGCCACGATCGACGGTGAGGTCCTCACGAACGCGGAACCCATTATCGGTTACATGCATCGCGGTTACGAGAAGCTCGTCGAGGCGCGCGACTACCGGCAGATCACGAACCTGGTCTCGAGGATGGACTGGCTGTCGGGCATCAACAACGAGCTGCCGTTGGCGCTCGCCATCGAGAAGCTGATGGGGCTGGAAGTGCCGCCGCGCGCGCAATACCTGCGCGTGATTCTGTGCGAGATGAACCGCATCCTCAACCACTTGATGTTCTTCGCTTCATTCGGCGCCGAGCTGGGGGCGATCACGCCGACGTTCTACGCGTTCCGCGAACGCGAGGACATCCAGTTCCAGATGGAATCCGTGACGGGCGGGCGGATGCATTTCGGTTTCTTCCGGCCCGGTGGGCTGAAGGAAGACGTGCCGCGCGGGTTCTACGAGGGAGCGCTCGCGGCCGTTCGCCAGGTGATCGACCGGATGTGGCATTACGAGGACCTGCTCGTCGGTAACGAGATCTTCAAGGGCCGCACGATCGGGGTCGGGGTCCTCGACAAGGACACCGCCTACTCGTACGGCGTCTCCGGTCCCATCGCGCGTGGCTCGGGCATCGAGATGGACGTGCGGAAAGACGAGCCCTACCTCGTCTACGACAAGTTCGACTTCAACGTGCCCACGGCTCCCAACGGAGACTGCTTCGATCGTTTCTGGGTCCTCGTTCACGAAGTGGTCGAGTCGGCCAGGATCGTGGAGCAAGCGATCGAAGACATCCCGTCCGGCCCCGTCATGGGCAAGGTCCCGCGCGTGATCCAGGCCCCCGAAGGCGAAGTCTTCGTCCGCACCGAGAACCCGCTCGGGGAGCTCGGCATGTACCTCGTCTCCGACGGCGACCGGCGGCCCTACCGGCTGAAGATCAGGACGCCCAGCTTCAACAACGTCTCTGCGCTGCCGTCCGTCCTCAAGGGCACCCTGGTCGCGGACATGATCGCGATCCTTGGGTCTTTCTTCTTCGTCTTGGGGGATATCGACCGCTGATGGCTTCGATCATCCTGGCGGCGACCGAGATCCGTCTGGGTCCGATCAACTTCGTCGCGACCGATTGGTGGATCTTGGGGCTGAAGCTCATGATCATCCTCACGGTCGTGCCGATCGGAGCGCTCGCCGGTGGCTACGCACTGCACAAGGAGCTTGGACACCTGCAGCATCGTCTCGGGCCCATGTACGCGGGTGGGTTCCATGGATGGGCGCAGACGCTCGCCGACGGATTGAAGTTCATCTACAAGGAAGACATCATCCCGGCCCGGGCCGACAAGCCCGTGTTCAGCATGGCGCCGGCGGTCATCTTTGTTCCGATCGTGTTGCTGTTCCTGTTGATCCCGCTCGATCGCACCTGGATCGTCGCGGACCTCGATGTGGGCGTGTTCTACCTGCTCGCGGTCGGCTCCGTAGGGGTCGTGGGCGTGCTCATGGCCGGGTGGTCGTCGTCGAACAAGTACGCGCTGATCGGCGCGCTACGTTCCGCCGCGCAGCTGATCGCGTACGAGCTTCCGATCGTGCTGACGGCCGCCTCGGTAGCGATGCTCGCGGGAACGCTGTCGGTTGTTGGGATCGTCGAAGCCCAGGACTGGCCGTTCATCTTGTGGCCCCCCGGACTGGGGCTCGTGCTCTTCCTGATCTTCATGGTCGGCGCCATCGCCGAGATGGCCATCCCCCCCTTCGACATGCCGGTCGCGGAATCCGAGATCATCACCGGACCCTTCACGGAGTACACCGGCATGCGTTTCATCTTCGGGTTCTTCTTCGCGGAGATGGCGCACCTGGTGGCATTCAGCGGCATCGCGACCACCCTGTTCCTGGGCGGCTACAAACCGTTCGTCCCGTGGTCTCCGCTCGAGGTCATCCCGGGGATCGTTTGGTTCCTCCTCAAGTTCGTGGTCATGTTCTTCGTCCTTATCTGGGTCCGCTTCACCTTCCCGCGTCTGCGTGAGGACCAGCTGCAGGGCCTCGCGTGGAAGTTCCTCATCCCGGTCTCGCTGCTGCTCATCCTCGTGACGGGGGCGTGGGTTCTGTACGCGCCGGAGGCGATATGGCCCAGGTAAAGAAGCGACACGAGCATCCGGACCACTCGCATCCGGGCGCCCTTCAGAAAGCGCGTGGGCTGAGCCTGGGGATCGGGTTGCTCAAGGGCATGGCGGTCACGATCCGTCACTTGTTCAGTCACAACTCCGTCATCCAGTACCCCGACGAACGGCAAGACCTGTCGCCCCGTACGCGCGGCGTGATCGCGTTGAAGGAAGAGAACTGCACGGTATGCATGCTGTGTGCGCGTGAGTGCCCCGACTGGTGCATCTATATCGACTCGCACAAGGAGACCTTGCCTCCTAAGCGTGAGGGCGGTCGCCAGCGCAAGCGCAACGTCCTCGACCGGTTCGCGATCGATTACGCGCTGTGTATGTACTGCGGTATCTGTGTCGAGGTCTGTCCTTACGACGCACTGTTCTGGAGCAGAGAGTTCGAATACGCGGAGCACGACATCCGCGAGCTGACGCACGAGAAGGAGCGCCTCTCCGACTGGATGGCGACCGTGTTACCGCCACCGGCTCTCGAGGAGGGCGCGCTGCTCCCCGGCATGCCCGAGCCGGATCTACCGGCCCCCGCCGCCGCACAACCCGCTGCCGCGGCCACTCCTACGGTCGAGGCTCGCCCCGAACAGGCCGAGGTCGCGCCCGCGGCCGGTTCGGCGACGACGACCGACGCGCGTCCCGCGGAAGAGCAGCAGAAGGAGACGACCCGCATCGGCGGCGCAGATGCACCGGCCGAACAGCCCGCCGAGGCGACCCAAGAGACGAAGGCCACCGAGGTGCCGGAAGCGCCGGAGCAGGCGCCGGCTCCGCCGCCCGAAACCGAACCCGAGCAGCCGGCTCCGATGCCGAACGTGACCGTCCCCCAAGAGGCCCGGCGCCCGGTCGCGCTCGAGCGAACCGAGGACCCCGATCAGGTCTACGAACAGGTGCTGAAAGAACAGATCGACAAGGGATCGTCCCGTCAGGTCGCGGAAGCGCGCGCCAAGGTGGCACGAGTGAAGGCCGAACGTGGCATCAAGCGCGGCCCCACGCCGGTTCACGTCGAGAAGCCCGTCCCGAGCGCCCCGACCAAGGGCCAACCTCCCGAGGAAGAGGGTCGCTAGATGGCCGAGTGGTGGCAGGAGGGGGCCTTCTGGTTGTTCGCCCTCATCATGGTGTTCAGCGCATTGCGCGTCGTCACGACCGGCAACGTTATCCATGCCGCGCTCTACCTTGTGGGCACGCTGCTGGGAGCGGCGGCGATGTTCGTGTTGCTCTTCGCCGAGTTCCTCGCGTGGGCTCAGGTGTTGGTCTACGTCGGGGCGATCGTCGTTCTGATGCTCTTCGGTCTCATGCTTACCCGCGCGCCGATCGGCAAGGGGAAGTTCGACAACGATCAGCGATGGCTGGCGGCGCTATGCGCGGCGGCCCTTTTCGGAGTCACCAGCTACATCTTGGTAGATGCGTTCGACGGGGAAGAGATCTCTTTCACGCGCACCGTCGGGATCACGGCCGAGGACGTCGGTGACGTGATCTTCTCGGTCTACGTGCTGCCGTTCGAGGTCGTATCCGTGCTCCTGCTCGCCGCGCTCGTCGGAGCCGTGGTCATCGCCCGGAGAGATCGCTGATGCCGATCTCCTACTTCCTCGTACTCTCTGCGCTGCTGTTCTCGATCGGTGTTTACGGAGTCCTCGCCCGCCAGAACGCGGTGCTCGTTCTCTTGTCGATCGAGCTGATGCTGAACTCGGTCAACATCAACCTCGTCGCGTTCGCGGCCCAGTTCGGCGAGAACGGAGTCGGGGGCCAGATCTTCGCCCTGTTCATTATTGCCGTCGCAGCCGCGGAGGTTGGAGTTGGCCTGGCGATCGTGATCCTCATCTTCCGTAACCGTCAGTCGGTGGATATCGACGAGATGTCGTTGATGAAATGGTGATGAGCTCATGACGGAGTTCATGTGGCTCGTGCCGTTGTTGCCGATCCTGTCCTTCTTCGCCATCCTGTTCTTCGGTAAGCGCTTGCGCAATCGCGGGCACATGTTCGGCATCGCCGCGATAGGGATCGGCTTCGTCCTGTCGTTGATCGCGTTCATCGAGCTTGCCACTGGACGTGCTGCCGTGGAGAAGGCGTGGACCTGGTTCGAGTTCGCGCATGGGGAGAGCTTGCATCTGGAATTCGGGATGCATTACGACTTCCTGACGGGCGTGATGTTCCTCGTCGTCACGACGATCTCGCTGCTGGTCCACATCTATTCGACCGGCTACATGCTCGACGACGACCGCTACACGATCTTCTTCGCGTTCCTTTCCCTCTTCACCGGCTCGATGCTGCTCATGGTTATCGCGAACAACCTCCTGATGCTCTTCGTCGGATGGGAGTTAGTGGGCATCTGCTCGTACTTCCTGATAGGGCACTGGTGGGAGGAGAAGGAGAACTCGTCGGCCGCGATCAAGGCCGTCATCACGAACCGCGTCGGCGACGTGGGGATGCTCTTCGGCATCTTCGCGTTGTTCGTGGCAACGGGAACGTTCAACATCGAGGCGATCAATAACCTCGCTCACGAAGGTGAGCTGGGGGGCACGATCCTGACGGCGGGCGGATTGCTGCTCTTCGCCGGAGTCGTCAGCAAGTCCGCTCAGTTCCCGCTGTACGTGTGGCTACCCGACGCGATGGCCGGCCCCACCCCCGTCTCCGCTTTGATCCATGCCGCCACGATGGTTGTGGCCGGCATCTACCTGGTCGCACGGATGTTCCTGGTATTCGAAGCGGCGCCGGTCGTCCTCGACGTCGTCGCGATCATCGCGTCGATCACGATGCTGTTGGCGGCGGGACTGGCCCTCGTGCAAGACGACATCAAGCGCGTCCTCGCGTACTCGACCGTGAGCCAGCTCGCCTACATGACCGCAGCCCTCGGTGTGGGTGCCTATACCGCCGGTGTCTTCCACCTCTTCACCCACGCGTTCTTCAAGGCGCTTCTCTTCCTGGGAGCCGGGTCGGTGATCCACGCGGCTCACTCGAACAACATGAGCGACATGGGTGGGCTGAAAGAGCACATGCCGCACACGTTCAGAACGTTCATCATCGGCTCGCTCGGCCTCGCCGGGATCTTCCCGCTGGCGGGATTCTTCTCGAAGGACGAGATCATCGGCGGCGCGCTGCGGTCTGCGAGCGAGCTGGGGCGGGCGTCATCGTGGGTGGTCCTCATCGCGGCGACGGTCACCGCGTTCCTCACCGCGCTGTACATGACCCGAGCCGTCATCAAGACGTTCTGGGGGACCTACAGAGGACAAGGGCATCCGCACGAGAGTCCCGGCTCGATGGTCACACCGCTATGGGTGCTGGCGTTCGGCACGATCACGGTCGGGTTCCTCGGCTTCCCGGTGATCGGCCCGTTCAAATCTTGGATCAA